>ERZ761594.153-NODE-153-length-31667-cov-16.057415_pt1 | contig 31667 bp, 27 predicted proteins | sample MGYA00511036_ERZ761594 | MGnify/ENA primary metagenome ERZ761594 (study PRJEB28899, sample SAMN03785561) | bioreactor sludge metagenome | biome: EBPR Sludge; feature: EBPR Bioreactor; material: 0.22µm filtered reactor supernatant | place: Saint Lucia: Queensland... | reverse complement strand
ATTTGGGCAAAATCATCCTAAAAGAAAAAAATATTTATCTTGAAAAGTAAAAACTGTTAAAATGAAAACAGCTTGCGTACTTGGCGCTGGTGGATTTATTGGAAGCCACATGGTAAAAAGGCTAAAGTCTGAAGGCTATTGGGTTCGTGGAGTAGATTTAAAATTTCCAGAGTTTAGTAAAACTGAAGCAGATCAATTTTTTATTATGGACCTTCGTGATCCATTAAAAGTATCACAATGCCTGTGGGGTTATAACCAAATAGCAAAAAAAGAAAACGGGTTTGATGAAGTATATCAGTTTGCAGCCGACATGGGCGGCGCCGGTTTTATTTTCACCGGCGAACACGATGCAGACATTATGCACAACTCGGCACAGATAAATCTTAACGTAGCGCACTACGCTGCCGATTTCGGCGTTAAAAAATTATTTTATAGCAGTAGCGCCTGCGTGTATCCAAAAGAAATTCAGGAATCATCAAATAATCCTGGTCTTCGTGAAAAAGATGCTTATCCTGTAAATCCTGACAGCGAATATGGCTGGGAAAAAATATTCAGCGAAAGACTTTATGAATCATTTCGCAGAAACTATGGCCTGAACATTCGTATTGCCCGTTTTCACAACATCTTTGGGCCGGAAGGAACTTACGAAGGCGGAAGAGAAAAAGCGCCAGCAGCGATATGCAGGAAGGTTGCAGAAGCATTGTCTGAAATTGAGATATGGGGAGATGGGAACCAGACAAGAAGTTTTTTGTATATCGACGAATGCATTGAGGGCGTCCGCCGTCTGATGGAAAGCGATTGCTACGAGCCGATAAACATCGGCAGCGACGAAATGGTGAGTATTAATCAACTCGCCGGAATTGTGTTGCAGATATCAAGAAAAGAATTAATTGTGAAGCATGTTGATGGCCCGCAAGGTGTGAGGGGAAGAAATTCAAACAACGACCTTATACAACTTCATCTTGGGTGGAAGCCGTCAAAAAGCCTTTACGAAGGACTTGTTAAAACTTATGCCTGGATTGAAAGTGAGGTTAAAAAAAATGGTAAATGGTAAGCACAAGAAGGTTTGGAAGACTGGGGAATGAATTGTTTCAATACGCCGCCGTTATCGGGTATGCAGAAAAGCATGGACTGAAATTTTCTATTCCAAGAAAAACAAATGATCCGGTTTGGAACCCGGTTCACTTTCCGGAACTGTATAACCCTGACTGGGTAGAAGGACGGGAAGACGTGTTGCTCAATGAAAACTGGAACGAGTTTCAGCACTACCAGGAAATACCATTTAACGAAGAGTGGAGGGGAAAGCAAATTGTTTTAAATGGGTATTGGCAGTCGTGGAAGTATTACGACTTCTGCAGAGAAAGGGTTTTGTCAGCATTCAACTTCCCGTGGGAATTAAACAAGGGAGTTGCGTCTATTCATGTTCGACGGGGAGATTATTTGCTATACCCAACTAAACACCCGGTTGTAACAGTTCAATACCTGAAATCGGCCATTGATGTTTTGCATGGTATAAAGGGCATAAATAAATTCAAGTTTTTTTCTGACGATATTCCATGGTGTCTTGGTTGTGGTGTACAGATGTATTTTCCAGAAATTGAATTTGAGTATTCAACTGGGAAGACGGAGATGCAGGATCTTATCGAAATGTCGTGCTGCGAACATCAGATTGTGTCTAACAGCACAATGAGCTGGTGGGCGCATGAGCTAAACAGGAATCCGGCAAAGGTTTGCGTTATCCCATCTCAGTCAAACTGGTTTGGTAAAGACAACAGGTTTTCCGTAAAAGACCTATACCGTGAAAACTTCATTCAAATTAAGTACTGATGACCTGGCAAAACATACAGGGAGATATGTTCGACTTCGCCGCTTACTACGACAAAATAGCGGCGGAGCTTCCGGCGTTCTCCCGAATTGCTGAAGTCGGTGTTGCAAATGGTAAATCTGCAATATATCTGGCGGAAAAGCTGGTAGAGCTTGGTAAGGATTTCGAGTTCTACTTTATCGACAGCATGGATTACGGCGGTGCAAAGCAAATCACCGAGATCGTGAAAAACATATCGGAAAGCGGCCTTGGTAAAAAAATAACATTGCTACCTATAAGCAGCCTTGATGCAGCCGCCAGTTTCAATGACAACTTTTTTGATTTTGTTTTTTTGGACAGCAGCCATGAATACAAGCAAACAAAAGCAGAGCTTATTTTGTGGTGGCTAAAAGTAAAGGATAACGGATATCTGAGCGGGCACGATTATAGGCTTTATACTGATATTAGTCATGCAGTGACAGAGCTTGTCCCGGTTCAAATTGTGTCGACAACAGAGGTTGGGGAATACATGAGTCTGAAGATTTACGAAACCGAAAAGAATTACGGCGTGTACGAGATAAGAAAGAATTGGCAGGCCGCTTTAAAATATAATTGAAATGTTTAGGTTCAACGATTGTTACGCAGCGTTTGTAAACCTGGCTCACAGAAAAGACAGGCTAACGCACATGCATTCTCAGCTTGAAAACGCCGGCATACAAGCGGAGCGGTTTGAGGCAATAAAGACAAGCGATCACAACTGGGACTTGTCCATATATGGCACAATGATGCGAAGAACACCTGGAGCTATTGGTTGCTATGTTTCACAAATGGAAGTAATGAAAGAGGCGCATAAGCGTGGCAAAAGCGCTTTAGTGATGGAAGACGATCTTGTGTTCTGCAGCGACATACAAAAAAGATTTGAATACATTGAAAACTATATTAACACACATTCTCCAAATTTTGACGTCTTCTGGCTCGGCGGAACATTCCACGTTGGACCGCCCTATTGGCACACCGGAAGAAATCCATTATTACCGGGGAAGTGGCTCGGCAGAGACGCAGAAAGGACCAGTGATCCCCGGATATTCAGAACATTTGGCGCCTTCTCAACACACGCCTACGTTGTTAATTATCACCATATCCCTATGATACTTGAACAGCTTGAAAGAGAAAAGCCAACAAGTATCGGAATTGACTACTCTTTTATCCGAATGCAGCCGGATCTTTTGTGCTATGCATTCGTTCCGGGTTGCGTCAAGCAAATGGATAACCAAAGCGATATTGGCAGCGGGTGGACAATTTATTCCGGGTTTTCCAGATTGAACGGAACCGAAGAAAATTCAAGATATTGGTGGCAGGACAAAATGGAAGACTTTGACCCATTAACATTTGACTGGAAGGAGGCCGGCGGCCATGGCCAATAATGAACAATATTGCGATAATGGCAAGGTGATGTATAGTACAAAAGCCGAAGCCAGTCCTCAGATATCCAGCTTATCCAAGAGAAATAGGAAGCATAAGTTCAGTGTTTACAAATGTGAAATATGCGGATGCTTTCATATCGTAACGGTTACGAAACAGGTAAGAAAATACAAAAGGAAATGATAAGACACAGAATAGAGCTGATGAAATTATTGCCGAAAAATCCTGTCATAGCAGAGGTAGGATGTGCGGAGGGATTATTCAGCAAGGATCTTCTTGATGCCGGAGCTGGACTTCTGTACATGATAGACAACTGGGGGCATATCCCAGGAGTAAAAGGCGATGGTAATTTTCCACAAGAATGGCATGACAAAAATTACGCCGACGCAATGAATCGTGTAAAGCCATACGCTAAAATATTTAAGCCGTTAGGAGAAGAAAGGGTTGTGGTTTTAAAGGGGCTATCAACACAAATGGCAGTTCACATACCGGACAAAAGTCTGGATATGGTTTATCTCGATGCAGCGCATTATGAAGACGGGGTTATTGCCGATCTCAAAGTCTATTATCCCAAAGTGAAACCAGGTGGTATAATAGCGGGGCACGATTATCTCAACGACGATTACGGAGTAAAGTCGGCTGTTCATTACTTCGTAAACCATCTTATAAAAAAAGGCACTGTTTTAACTATACCAGAGAACAATGCCAGAGACGCAAGTTTTTATTTTGAAGTTTAAACGATGTTGTTATGATGATAGATTTCAATACACTATGGCCAAAATACGGCATTAAGCCAAACAGTGTTCTTCACCTAGGAGCAAATGAGGGGCAGGAAGCCGAAGTATATCATAAGTTTGGTGTATCTCATGTCGTATGGGTAGAAGCTATACCCGAAGTATTTGAGAAGTTGACTAAAAATGTTGAGAAGTATGGCCACTCTTGTATGCTGCTATGCGTAGGCGATGACGAAGGCAAAGAAGTCGTTTTCAATGTGTCAAATAACGAGGCACAAAGTTCTTCATATCTGGAGCTTGGTCATCATAAAATAATTCATCCAACAGTAAGTTATCAAAGACATTTCCCGACCGTCATCCGCAGGATTGATTCCGTATTTCATCCGGACTCTTTCAAAGAAGGAGACTGGTTTTTGAATGCCGATCTCCAGGGTGCCGAATTGCAGGCGTTCAAAGGAATGGGCGACATGATAAAAGACTTCAAGTGGATCTATACCGAAGTCAACAAAAAAGAAACATACGAGGGATGCGCAATGATTGAGGAAGTCGATGAATACCTTGCTCAATTTGGATTTGTCAGGATTGAAACCGGTCCGTGGGTAGCCGATACCTGGACAGACGCTCTTTATGTAAAAGGCGATATGAAGACATTTGCCGGACACAATTTTACACAACCTACCATAAGGAGGGGTCTCTAATGCTGCTAAACTTTTTTGATGAAGTCTATGTGATCAACCTGCCTCACCGGGTTGACAGACTGGAGCAGATGGATGAAGAGCTGCACCGGCACGGGATACCTTTCACCATTTGGGAGGCCATACGAAATGACAACGGCGTTATAGGTCTGGTAGAAACGATGAAGAAGTTGCTGTCTAACGTAGTGGAAAAAAGACAGAGCAACGTAATGATACTGGAGGACGATGCCAGCTTTCTGGTATCGAACCCGGTATCTTTCATCAGGGAAATAATGCCTCAAATCCCTAAGAAGTACCATTTGTTTTACCTGGGCCTAAATCTTATCACAAGGCCAACCAGGATCTCTCAGAACGTACTCAAGGTTAATGACTGTTACAGTACACATGCGATAGTTTACAGCTACGAAGGAGCAAAGCTGGCGCTGGATATGCTTAACTCACAGCCTCCAAAGGCTTATGACATCATGGTTAGGGAAAACATTCTGCCTCTTCAGCAGTGCTATTGTACATATCCTATGATCGCCACACAAAGAGTTTCGTATTCAGATATCGAGAAGAAGGACGACCCCAAGTGGGGCCAGTTGATGACGATGACATACGCAATGCATACAAAAAATTTGCCCATGGCAACAGAAATAGCAAGGTGCATAGGCACGCATAAGATTGACGAAAAAACTCCTTGGATTGACGAAACCAAATTCGAGGTACAGCATCCCGAATTGCTCGGGAAAGAATGTGATTGCGGAAGATTTATTTATACCGAAGACAAATGTCCTACCTGCACTGGCGACAAATGGAGGATCATTTGGGTAGAAAAACAGTAGTTATGAATATAAATATATTGTTGTTGTTTATTGCAGGTGTATTTTTTGGAATAGGTATTGGGATGGGTTGGCGTAAAAAAAAGTAATGTTTTATGGCAAAGTCTATGTTCGATATCGAGTCGGACAATTTTGAATTGTATTTTGAAAAGCAGCTAACCGGTATGACAGAAACCGGAAAGGAGGCTATTCCCAAAAAGCTATACGGTCAAATATTTAGGTTCGACGGATCTGTAAACACAAGAGGAATCCGTCGTTTAGGTTTTTTGGGTAAGCTATGGATTTTGTGGAGATGCCTTAAAAAGCGGGTATGGGTAGTCGTGGAGAACGAGGAAACCGGCATGAGTATAGAAGACTTTGTAGAACTTCGTGAAGCCATTAAAAGGCGGGACTACGGCATTCCAAAGGCCGAGGGGTTCGATATACAGGGCCAATTTGTGACCGGTGGCAAAGAGCTTTGTGACTCTTTTCAATATCTCAATGGCCTGTCAGCAAGCGGAGCCTATAACTACCTAGTAAGGCATAAAAATTTCAGGAAGACAAAGACGAGCCAGAGTATAGTAGAATATAACTATTTGATTCGATTTATTCGACACTACGAGGCCGGCAAGAAAAAATGGATATTGGACAAAGGCATGACTGTTTCGGAATGGTACACACTTCTGTTTCTTTACGACAAGGAAGAGGCGCTGGGTAGTGAGATATACAAAAAATTATTCGTCAGGGCGTTTCACTCCTCACCGGTAAAGATAAAATTCGCTTTTAAGACATTGCAAATAAAGGGGTATATCATAAAACATGGCAAAACTTCGGCTTCAAAACTTCAGATAACTCCTTTAGGAAGAGACTTAGTTAATTCAATTTTAAATACTTATATCATAAATTGCTAAATTTGAGGTTAGGTATATTTTATATAAGTTTATGGGTACTTTTTTCATGTGAAACAATGGCAAAACAGGGTTCAAACATCATAAGACTTTGTGTAGACAACGACAATCCAATGGGTTTGTATGAGTACGAATTGCCCAAGATGCCGTCCGAAAAAGAGATATGGTATTACAACCTTCCGAAGGATCAGCAATACTGGAGAACGCCGGCAGTGGGACCCAAGTTTAGGTGGTTTGCGCCAAACGGCGACCTGCGGAATGTAAAACACATGACGGAAAAAGAGCGGATTGAATACATCGAATACTGGCGGGATAAATGGCTGAATGGTTTGTGGATTATGATCAACGGTGAGCCAACGTACCTGACCGGGCTGCACATAGATCACTTAGTTTTTAATAAATTCAAAAACTCTTACCTGACATACGACGATGCCCAAAGGCTTAGATTTTATTTCAGGGATTACACCAACAATGACCCGATATGCGATGGACGTCTTTGGGCCAAGGGAAGACGGGTAGGTATTACCACAGAGGAAATAAGTGAATCCATCAGGGTATTGCTTTCGGGCGACAATCACAATGTAAATGCCCAGTCTGACACCCACCCCAAGGCCAAGTCTACCATTCTTTCAAAAATCATAGACACCTATGTAAAAAGAGTGCCTTGGATGCGGGAGGTTTATTATGCCGCAAACGGAAAGATCCCCAGGGAAAAGCTGGAACTGATAACGACGACAATATCTGAAGACGAGCCGCCGCCGCTCGGAGGTATAGCAAGAGCTTTCCCAACGACGACAAAAGCAAAGGATGGTGAAGAAGCCATGTTGGATATAATGGACGAGCTTTCCAAGTGGGTAGATGCTTCGCCAAGAGAGACTGTGGAGGTCAATATAAAAACAATAGTAAACCCGGGCCGGAGAGGAAAGATGGATGTGCTTTCCACAACCGGTGACTCCAAAGAATCTGAAAAATCTGTTAGAGACTGGCACCAATTAATTGCAGACAGCAATCCAAAAGTCAGGAACGCCAACGGCAAAACTAACAGCGGACTTTATCACTACTTTGTTTCTTATGTTCATTCATTTGAGCTTTGGGAAAGGTATCCTCAGATAAAAGATAAATTCGGCAAAGTCAATGTGGAGATGGCGGAAGAAATTATCTGGAGGGAAGTAAATCAGCACCCAAGAGATAGCAAGCCGTACATATTTGCGCTGTATAAAATGCCAATGACACTTAGGCATTGCTTACTCACCGCTTCCAACCAGGGTTATTTCAGTAAGCTGAGAATAGCGGCAAGGTTAGAAGAACTCAGAAAGCTACCGTATGACAGCAAGCCCTATGTGATTGGATCTCTTGAGTACGACAGCAAGGGGAAAGTTTACTTTGAAAGCAATGCCGAAAGGGCTGCGAGATGTGACAGGGAAGGCACAACTTATATTCCTGGATACTGGATGATAGCTGTTCAGCCTTATTTTAGCATAGAGAGAGGTCTTAATCTTTCCAACCGGTACCGTAAGGTTGACAATGTTTTTCATCCCCCGATCAATCCGGAAGGCGCTATTGGGTTTGACCCTATCCGGTATCGAAAGGAAGACACGACCAGTACAAACCTTTCAGAGGCGGCGATAATAGTTTACAAGCAGCATGACTACTACAATACCGGGATAAGCGACTGCTATTGTGCATTATGGCTTCACAGGCCCGATGATCCCAGGGACGCCAACCGGGAGGCCGTAAAGGCTTGTAAGTTTTGGGGCTACCCGATAATGTACGAAAGGGCTATGGATGCCGTAGTAGAAGATTTTGAAGACGCCAACATGGTTCCTTTCTGCTTGAACTCACCAAAAGACGGCAAAAGAGGTATGGTGATTGACTCAGGCGGTAAGACAGTTAAGAATGCTCTTGACAGAATGGTAACTAGGTTTTCAAATCCGAAAACAAAAGATGATGTCGACATGATAGCGACTATGCCATTTGAACCCGTTCTTGTTGATCTCGACGGCATAGATATATCCAGCACTACAAAGTTCAACGTATTTATGAGCATGGTTGAACTTGAGTACGCTCTTCAGCAAATTCCTTATACCAACATTACTGACGACGCCTATAACAAAGGCATGAATAAAATAGTAGACGAAATATTTCCTAAAAGAAATTAAATAAAATAAATCATGGACTGCAAAAAAATTCTATTCGGAACAGACGCAAAAAAAGGTATTAAAGATGGTATTGACATGGTGGCCAATGCCGTTAAAGTAACACTGGGTTACGGAGGCAGAACTGTGATCATATCTGAAACCGGCTTTAGTTCGAGAACAACTAAGGACGGCGTGACGGTAGCCAATCATATAAAGCTAAGAGATCCTTTGCTGGATGCCGGCGCCAAAATGATAAAGGAGGCGTCTTCAAAGACTGCTGATGTGGTTGGTGATGGCACCACAACAGTTTGCGTTTTGATACAGTCAATAGTAGAAGAAGGCATGAAGCTGATTGAGAAAGGGGCCAATCCTATGGAGATAAAAAGAGGGATGGAATATGCGGCGCAAAAAGTAGTGGAAATGATAAAAACAGTTTCAAAGCCCGCTGATGACAGACTGCTGGAGGCCGTGGCAACGATCAGCGCAAACAATGATGAAGACCTAGGAAAGCTAATAGGTGATGCGTACAAAAAAATAGGCAAGCATGGAACGCTTACTATCGACGACAGCCATGGCCCGGATACCCATGTGGAACTAATAAACGGGTATCAATTCATATCGGGGTTCCATAATCCGCTTTTCATTAACAGGCCGGATAACAATAGCTGTGAATTAAATGATGTCTGCGTATTGATGGCAGAACATAAAATAAGCAAGGTTGAAGACATATTGCCTATCATGGAGGCGGTTGCTAAAAACAAAAAAACACTTGTCATAATCGCTGAAGGGTTTGACTCGTCTGTTATTGCCACCTGCCTTCGCAACCGGGATAATTTTGGATCTGTTTTGATACCGTATAATTTCACCGGAGACACAAAGCTGGAACTCATGCATGATCTTCTGGCAGTAACCGGCGCTACTTTAGTGGAATCAAAAGGTGATCTTTTACAAAATATAAAAGCAGATTACCTGGGGTATTGCAATAAAATAATTTCAAAGAAGGACGAAACCATTATTATCGGCGGCAAGGTAAACCAGGAAAAGCTAAAAGCCAGAATCATTGATGCCGAAGCCAAAATTAAAGAGGCTACTCACCCCGCAATAAGGGGAAGACAGGAGGCCCGGATAGCAAAGCTCAATGGATGCGTAGGCGTGATATATGTTGGCGGCAATACAGAGGTTGAAGTATCTGAGAAAAAGGACAGGGTTGACGACTCTATTAAAGCCACAAAAGCAGCTCTTGAGGAAGGAGTGGTGCCCGGAGGAGGAATCACATTATACAAGCTGACTTATGATTTATTGCCGGTTGTTTATGAAGACCTGAAGGATGAAAACAATAATGATATTCCTGAGACAGATTTTTTCAGAGGCGTTGAAATCGTAATAAATGCCATGAAGGCTCCCTCTATCCAGATAATGCAGAACCGTGGCGACTCAAGAGATATCAGAAGTCTCGTTGATATTCATAGCAAATTTGAGAACGGCATTAATGCAAGGACAGGGAGAATAGAAGATCTTGTTTCCAGCGGTGTTGTAGACCCTGCAAAAGTCGTTAGGATATGCATTGAAAACGCTGTTTCTGCAGCGTCACAAATATTGATCTCAGAAGCATTAATTATTTCAGACAACTAAAAAATAAAACATGAAACCAGCTAAAAGTTGTAATCCTCGCTACATTATGATAAAGCCGGCAGTAGTCGAGGTAAAAGAAGACAACATTATTAAGATGACAGAGGAGTCAATGGCCAAACAGGTTAAAAGCCAAAGCCGTGGCGAAATAGTATTAATGGGTAATGGCTGCAACAACTGGGTTGAACCAGGTGATGTAGTTTCATTTTACCGTAATGCGTCTACCACTGTTAAGGGATCTGACGGAGAAGAATATTTATTGGTACACGAAGACCATGTGTTGCTTAAATACTAATCAATGGCAAAAGAAAAAATGCTGCTGGAGCCACATCCAGACAAGGTACTTATCAAAATAACCAAAGACGAATGGAATGACCTGTTTTCTGTATGGATAACCAGAAATGATGGGCAGCGGGTCCAGCTTTTTAAGGATGCAGAGGAAGAGGCTGGGCATGAAGGAAGATTCCGTCAAAATTTGAGTGTTGGAAATATTGTGGGCATAGGCAGAAATGTAAAAGGTGTGTTGAAAGGAGATCTGGCCATATTGGATTACTTGGTAACTGGTAATGACGAAAGTATTGTCGGCTTTCATTACGAGAACAAAATGATCGTTATACCAGCGATTACTACAAAGTACAGCGAAGACTCGACTCCTCTTATCGACGGCAGAAAAACGTACAAAAAAGGTGATTACGATGTTTTGTCTCCTTTGCTGGGTGTGGTAAGAATGGGAAAGCTATTGCCATTCCAGCCTTATGTGTTCCTGAAATATGAAAATCCTTCCAAAATGCGGGTGACACAATCTGGCTTGAAAATAGAAGAAGAAGACGATATCTGCCAGCGGGAAGTCATAGGCGCTCACAAAGACAGCATCTATTCTGACGGCGACAAGGTTTTATTAAAAGAGGCAAACCTTTTCCCCAGGTTTATTGATGGCAAACAGATTTCGGTAATATTTGAAGAAGATATACTTATGAAGTTATGAATCATTCATGGGAAAGCGATTGTTGTATTAAGTGTGGGTGTAAAAGAGAAAAGAAGTATAAAATCGTGAATACATACAGTAAACTTACCAAGAGTGGTATATTTGAGGATAGGCCAATTTATAGTAAATATCCTGAGTGGTCATACTCTTTCGATGGCAAAAAATGGCTACCCCAAAGACCTGATTGTTTGGCAACCTATAATACGTCAATTTGACGGAATCAAAAAAATACTTTTACTTTTGGGTAAAATATCCCAACCTTGGCAAAGTCAAAGTCTTTCCGGTTTAAAAACAGAAAAAAGCCGGAGCCGGTTAATTCGGCTACTCAACCTGTAACCGACAGAACACTGTGGTATAGCAGTATGACATCGCTTGACCCGTCCCTTAAAAATGAAGTTTGGGCGGCTCAAGCTCTTTTTTTTATGAAGAGATCAGGTGGATCTAAACTCTTCCTTGATCCGGAGAAAGCCGCTGCTTACAGAAAGACAGACAGGCTGGACCCGCATGATCCAAAACAATACAAAGAAATGTTTGACCCCATTACTCCAATGGGTCAGGGAGGGAACGCTCAATATGTAAGCGCAGACTTTAAGTTAAACCCGATATACATCCACCTTAAAAACATTGTAAAGGCTGAGATTGAAAACACGGGAAAGCAAATTGAAGTAAGCCTCACTGATAAATTTGCGAAGACCAGGCAGATGCAGGATAACTACCGCATACTTTATCAAAGAGAGTTCAGAAAACTTGTAAACCATTTAGCCAAAGAAATAGGGATACCCGGGATATCAGAAAATCAGGACCCGTACAAATTTGTACAAAATATGTTCAGGGATGACACAGAGCAGTCTCCCGACATGGTTGATAAATACGTCGATCTCATAAAAAACCAAATAACAGACAGCCAGGATCTAGCCTTATACAATGAGCTTATCTATAAGGGAGATTATGAAATGGCTTTTGAACTCGGTATTAAATACTATTTGTTCAATCTGAATAAATGGAATGACAGGTGGGCGGATGAAGTTCTTAATGATCTCATGCACTTCAACAAGTTCGCCGGAGAATGGTACACGGATCTCATAACAGGAAGACCAGTAATAGAAAGGTTTTCCCCGGAGGCTTTATGGACATCTCCTTTCAGGAGAAAAGACGGTGAAGACATCATGTATTACTGGACTGAGTACACCATTACTTTTGGCGACTTTGTTCGCACTATGGGTAAGAACTTGTCTCCTGCCAGACTGAAAGAAGTGTTTGAATTAATGAAGCAGCAAAGCGTTCATAATATCGACTGGCAAGACTCTTTCTTTGATTTCGGCGCAACGGTTTACACAAGAGATAGCGCACTTGTAAGGATTGGCCGTGCCGCATTTCTTTCAACGGATATGGATGTCCAGGCTGAAAACATTTATACCGGGCAAGTAAGGCAGGTGCCGATAACATGGGAGGCTACCGAAAATGAAAGAAGGGTAGAGAAAAGATACAACGTCTGGAGATGGTGGTATTACATCCCGCCTACAACAGGCGGCACATTTTCCGCTAACTGGCAGTGGCAATCCAATTTTATTTTTGAGCTTCAGAAGTTTCAGGACCAGCAGCGATTTGGAGATAATGGAAGATATGCCAAAAGTCCGTTAGTTATTTATGACAACAGCTCACAGGCGTCTTTTACCGATATAGTACAGGCGTTCATGCCAAAGATCACTCACTTGTGGCACCGGTATCAAAACTATATAGTCAACGATATAGACGCTCAGATACTAAGCGACGATTTCCTGGGAGGGATGCTTTCTGCCATTGACGAGGAAAATAATGTTTCCGTCACATCAAAAGAAAATCCGGTTGGCGGCAATGGAATAAATCCTTACCTCGAACAATGGAGAATGATAAAGCAGGGTGGTACAGGGTTTTTAAGAATGAGGGATAAAAACAATCAACCCATATTAGATCCTTCCAAGCTGGTTGTTTCTATTAAAAATAATTACCTGGAGAAAGCAGAGGGTACGCTTACCCAAATGCTAATCCTGTACGAAACCATGATTAAGTCGCTTGCGTTCTCTCCAATGACTGCAGGCGAAGAAGTGAAGCCAAGAACGCCGGTGGCCGCTCTTGAGCAAACTCTTAAATCTACAAACCGGGCCAGGTTCTTTATTCAAAAATCATACGAAAGCGTTATATGCCAGTATGGTGAAAGAATAGTCCGGTACATCATTGATATCGCCAATGAAGTAGATAAATATAAGTTCCCATACAGGTGGGACGAATTCATGGAGAATGTTGGTTATGCAAACGGACTCGCTATCGAAGGCATGAAGGAGATAGATCCTGAATGCGTTGGTATGACTATCAACTATGTTGATAACACCTCAATGAAAGAATTCGTTATGCAGATGGCCATTGAATACTCAAAGACAAAAGAGCTTAATGAAGAATTTCTGTATTTGCTCATGGGAGTAGATAACTGGAAATATGCTTTTGTTCTTATGAGAATGGCTATGAGGAAACGAAGGAGCGAACTTCAGGAAGAAGCTGCCATTGCTCACCAAAGAGCTATTGAGCTTAAACAAGCTGATCTCGCAATCGCTATTCAACTCCAGCAAGCCAAGGATGCAGGCAAGGATCAGAACATAGTAACAGAAGGTCAGGTAGAGATGATGATAAATGAAAAACTAAACGAGGGCAAGTATATTTCCCAGTCACAGCTTAAAAAAGAGACAGATGCTTTAAGAGAGAAAGAAAACGCTCAAAAGAATGAGCTGGATAAAGACAGGGAGACACATAAAAAGAATCTTGAAATGCAGGCGCCTATTGTTTAGGCTTAACATTTCTTATAAATTCTCTCCAGGACAAAATGTTTTTCTTCTTTGAGGTATCTGAGAAACTGAATCCAAAATCGGATTGAGTTGCGTCATCGGTTGCGGCGAAGTCTTTTCTTATCTCCCTTATTATCTCTTCTGCTTTTTCACGGGCCTTATGGGCCTGGTTAAGCAGTTCACCTTTTTGTTTATTGACTTTTGCTATGACTTCAATATCTATCTCCTCTTTGTATTTTTGGATCTGACCATCCTTTGCTACTTTCTCATATTCCTTTTCTTCGTCTGTTTCATTGGAAGCAAACCTGGACATTCTGGATGCGTAATCGAGATAGTCATAAACGGCTTTCCATCTCCAGTCTTTCAGCTCTTCCAGGAAAGCAAATACTGAACGTATTGCCGGTTCATGTTTTTCTTTGAGTAGATTTTTATACAGGTCAGATTTTATGTCGGCCTCAAGGTTTACAAGTATCCTTGTTTTGTTATCTATCCTGTCTTTTTTCAGATCCAGCCAATATGATTCCGGGTTATATGCATAGTTGACGTAGCAAACAAGCCTGTTTTTATCAGCTATTTTTTCCTGGCTTTCGTAGATATGACAGAACACATCCCAAAGACCAAAGTCTTTTATTTTTTCTTCATAATCCTGCAATAAATCTTTTCTTATTTCTTTAGCCAGCGCCGTTGCTTTTTCCATATCGTACTATTTGAACTGATTGACTGCATTCGCAGAACAGATTTAATTTGGATACCGCTTCTTTTTCCGATAAGCCGAAGTCAAGTTTGGCGTCGATTATTTTTTTCATCTGCCAAACACTTACCCTTATCTGGACCATAGGATATTTTTTTATCGGTATGCCCCTGTATGTTTCAACTATTGGATTATCCATTTGAATTGGTTTCTCAAATATAAAAAATTTGTACGACAAACAATGAATACCAACTTTTTAGAAAGTTATTTTACAACTACAAAGGTTTTCTTGTAAGTCTTCACGAAATTTTTTCCTTATGCAAGATGGTGTTTTAGCAATCAATGACCTTGTAGACAAGGCTGCTGCTAAGAGCGATCCCCCGGCAAATGATCCGCCGCCGAATCCACCGGCTAACGATCCCCCGCCAAATCCTCCAGCAAATGATCCTCCCGATGATCCCCCGCCGAATCCACCGGCTAACGATCCCCCGGCAAATGATCCGCCGCCTACGCCTGCACCGGTCCCTGAGTATATTCAGAATCTTTTGAAAGAACACGGATTGTCCTCAGTTGAGGAGCTTGACGGGTTCTTAAAAAAAGTGAAGGAGCCCACAAAGACTCCGGAGCAAATAAAGAAAGAGGAAGAAATATACAAAGCCGGCCTAGTTGATTATGCTGTAAAGAACGACTTACTGAAAATGGATGATGTCGTCACACTAGAAAGCATAAAGAACAAAAGCGATGAAGATCTGGTTTTTGATCAGTTTGCGAAAGATGTCCAGGAAGAGATTTTAGAAGAACTCGGAGAGGACGCAACAGAAGAAGACATTTTTGCCAAGGTCAGGGAGAATTTTGAAAAAGAATATCCCGTCAATAGCAAGAATGAAAAAGCAAGATTGAGGGCAGAGGCTAAAATAGCCAACGCAGCAAAAGCCATAAGAGAGCCGTTTGAAAGATCTTTCAACGATGCGAAGTCAAGGTATGACGACGAAATTTCTGTAAGGAATGAGTTTCCAAAATACCAGGACGCAATGACAAAACTCTTAAACGAGGTTGTGCCCGGTAAAATAGATTTCTTTACAGACAAAGACGGCGACCAGGATATACTGGCTGATATTCCGCTGACAGAGGATGATAAAAAAACAATCATGTCTCAGTTAAAGGAAAAAGTGATCAGCAATCCTGAAACCTTCCTTCTTCACAAAAATGGTAAAATTGACCAGATCAAGCAGAACATTAAAGACCAGCTTGATTTGATTATATACCGGAATTTTGCTGAAGTCGGTAAGAAAAAAATAGCGGATACATACCTGAGTATTGGTATTAAAAAAGGTTCTGATACCGGGGCTTCAAATAGTTTCGCAGCACAGCAGGCCGCAGCGGCCGCAGCAGCGGCAAAAGCATCGGCGGTTGATCAAGTTTTGGATAGTACAGCTAAAAAATAAATAAAAAAACTATGTCACAGCCAAACCTTAATGTATTCTCTTGCGATGCGGGTACATTCTCGATAGCAGATGCAATCGCCGGTCAAACTCCACTGGTAATGTATGATGCCCTTAAACAGGCCGCATTACTTCCGGAACTCCGTGCTAACCGTGCTGATGGAAAGGCTTCCATCATTATGCCGTATGCTGAAAAATCGCCAGAGGCGTTATTCAGCCAAATGCAGGTTGCTTTCGGAGCTGACAACCGCACGGCCAAGTCCAACCAGTTCTACTGGCTTGAGTACGACGCCTATGACCAATTAAGTTTCGTTGTTGACAAATCCAATGGAGGAGTGCCTGCAGGCGGCGCTTCTGTAACAGTAAACTTCAACGCCCTAAGTAAGAGCAACCAGGGTGGTTACGTTAAGCCTACTTCAGGTTACTACGCCTGGATTAAGGAGCTTAACCGTCAGCAGGTGATCATTGATACCGTAACAGGTAGCACATCTGTAACACTTCAGCCTATCAACGGCGAAGTCCTGAACCTGACTCAGTATTCCACATATACAATCATCATCGACCCGCTGCGTAAATACACCATGAACGACAGCAACCCTATCACAAAAGAGGGTGCGGTGTTGAATCCTCCGACAATGTACAAATCCTATGTGCAGCGTTGGGAAAAAGGATTGTCGATCAAGCAGGACGAAATCACAAACTACATCTACGACCGTGATTTCAAAGTTATCAAGGGTCTGGATACCCGTGGTAACGCAGTAGAATATTTCTACCTGCCTTTTGCAAACGGAACACTGGAAGCAAATTTCATTGATAACAAAAACCTGAACACACTATTTGGTGTCCGTGACCACGGAAACCAGAAAGGATGGGACGGCGTTATCCCAAGCGCAGAAAAGTACGGTATGTTCAATACCGGTTACGATATCTTCACCAATGTTTCACTGAAGGCAATTTTGTTTGCCATGATCAAAACACTCCGCCGTATCAATGGCTGCAGTGAGTACATGCTGGCACATGACTTCAGCTTTAACATGGACTGGGCAGAGAACATCGCCGAGATCATCAAGGCTTCTAACCAGTCGTTCCGTTACGAATTGTTCGGAACCGGTGGAACTGGTACGAGAGATTTCTCTTACTACGAGTTCAAAAACTTTACAGCATTCGGCTACCAGTTTGTGCCATACATGATGGATGTGTTCGACGCCCGTCGTTATGCCACTATCCTGGAATACTTCGGTATTATGATGCCGCTGACAAAATTCAAGGATCAGTACGGAAATTCTGTACCATTCCTGACCTATGTAAACCTTGAGGGTGCGGAGCCGGCCAGGACCAATAACATCTGGATGGATGACGCAAGAAAGAGGGGTCAGCGTACCTACGATATTTACGGAGAGACAACCTACGGACTTGAGTGCCACAGGCCAACTGCTCTTGGTATTATCAAGCGGACTTCAGCTAACTAATTGTTAGCTGTTAAGTGATAAGGTAAGTTTTTTGTAATTAAAATGTAATGTTATATGAGTAACGGATTTGTAATCCATGTGGGCCATAATAGCCCATCACAGGCAATCGTGGCGCATCCCGATCCCAAGACTGGTCAACCAATAGGCAATCCTATCGAAGTCACCAGAAACATTGGCGCTCACAATATCATAAACAGGGCGCTTGTTTGGGCCAGAAGGGTTATGCCAGACGGCAAACTGCCAAAAGTCGGTGATGAAGAAGTCGCTTTGGAAGTAAATGATCCAAAGTACAAAGGACACATTGAGTTTCTGCCATGGGGTGATACCAAAGTAGGTGCAAAAGCAACCGATATAAGGTATCTGAGGCAGTCATCAAGCCTGGATTATGAATACCAAACCATTGTTCAGAGAATAACAACAAGGGTTGAGGATGGCACTGATTTTATAACACTGCCTCCTGGAGAGAATAAATTCGACCGAAATAAAGAAGCTCTTTTCATAAAGTTTTTGGAGGTTCACCCACAGAACAGGGACAGTGTTTCAAAGAATCCTGATCCCATGATCAAGGGCTACACCTATTTTGTCAAGACCGACCAGGACGCCGACCAGAAGGCTGTAAAGCATAAAGAGGCGTATCTTGAAGCAGGTGGCTTTGTTAAGTCACTTTCGGCAGACCAGGATAAGGTAAAGAATCTCTTTGAGATCTTCGTTCAATCCAATGTTGACTTCGGTAAGGTTTCGTTGTTGTCAACTCCTACCGATATCTACCTGGCTCTTTTGAACTACGCAGAGGTTGAGCCGGAGGACATGCAGAAAAGAATTGAACGATATAAGTCAGAACTTGTGAAAAGATTTGAATTGGCTAAAAGTTACAATGCTCTTGATCTCACAAAAGACGGAGTTATTGGACTGACAGTAGACGGTAAGCCGAATATCGTTTTTGAGGTCGAAGGCAAGGGGAATAAAATGATAGATTATGTGGTCAACAATTTTGTCGATCCCGTTATCTACCAAAAAACAAAGCACTTTTTATCACTTCTGGAAAAACTGAAGTGATTTTAATAAAACTCTAAAACTAGAAAGATGTCATACTTAGTAAAAGCAACCGCCATTTGGAGAAATGCTCGTTATGTGTTCAACGATCCCAATAATGTGATCGACCTGAACTCGCCTAAAATTGATGGTTTCTCACCGAGAAATGTGTGGCTGCTTCGCTACCTTGTTCCCGGCACAAACCAGGTGCAGTATCAAATAACATTTGCTCCTTCATCTGAGCAGATAGCCGATGGCAATACTATCCAGGGATTGTGGGTAGAGCAGGATGGTCAGGGCGTAATGATCGACTGTATAAGTATTGACAACTTTAACTCTATCCTGAACGCAGGCGGAGATCTGCAGCGCAGGTACGGTGCGGCCCCGGCCTTCACATCTCCTACATCAACAGGATGGTGTGTGACAAGAGCTGATGATGGTTCTGCCAGTGCCCACAGCCAGGTTGTAACCGATTATATCGGACAATATATCGGTAACGTAAGGCTGCAAAGTAACCTGAGTGGTGTATCGGTTTACCGATTCTTTGCCTACGGAACTCCGAAAGCCATCGGTAGCGACGTTCTGGCCCAGTGCTAAGAGAAAGATAAACTTAAAATATTCCCCCAACGGGATTACGAAGGGCATCCTAAAAGGGGTGCCCTTTTGATTAAGATAAACGGACAAAAAAAAGATAAAATTTCAAAGAATCACAAAGAAGTCACATGCAGCTCAGTATAAATTCAGCAAACATTCTCACCTTCCGTGTTGGAGTATTGTTCGATATCTACAACCGGAAAGTTACGTTTTCAGACCTTTCTACCTATGCCGGCAGCAGCGGTACCGGAAGGTTTAATGTGTTAGGTATCTCTTTTTATCTTGAGGACCAGCAAGGGGTTAAGCTGACTGATATCGACTTCTCAGATCCCACTAAATATATTGTACCGGCGTCCGCCACTGAATTTGAAGTCGACCTGTCTTCTCTGAGCTATGCGTTTCTTTTCCAGACATACCAGCTTAAAGCCGCTATCAAAGACGAAGACGGCACTGTTTACACTATTGCGCCTGTTTACAAAAATATCTGCCAGCCTCAGAACTTAAATGATAACGGATATGTAGACGGAATCTTCAACATATCTGTAAATTGTCCTGACAATGTTTTAACTGTTAAAGACAATACGCCACTTGTTTATAATAATCTGACTCCTTCGGGTACAACCAGGTCCGGCGTACTGTATTACCCAACCGGCACAATATCTTCCATGGCTTTCACCGGGACACCGTTCTCCAATAATTCGGTGTACGACGGACAATACAGGATTACCTGCACTACTGAGTCACAGTACGACCTGAATGACGACGTATCTGTATTGGTAACATATCTTACCAATAATGTTTTTGACGTCACCTGCACAAATAAGATAGCAGATCTGATTTGCTGCATGACTGACCTGCAGACAACTTATTTGAAGAATTGCAATAACGCCAAGGGTAAGGCAGCAAAACAAGCCCTGGACGAAGTATCTATACCTTTCCTGCTTGGCCTTACAAAAGAAATCAATGGACAAGATGCCAGCACTGAGGCTGCACTGATAAGAAAAACACTTAACTGTGATTGCGGGGCGACATCATTAAAGCAGAACCAATCCAACCCAATAAATCCGTCTGTAACCAATATCGTATTGTCTGGAGGCGGAGGCACTACTGTTCCTTCTCCATCTATTTCCGGAGACACGAAGACGTACAGCATAACATCTTCTATTTACCAGGTTGCCAAAGGCAATACCGGTGATCTTGCGTTCACCATAGATATTGATACCGCTACAACGAATGTGGTTAAGTATAAAATCACATTCAATTACAACACAATGGCTTCATATATTTTGAGTGCCATTTCTTCAGATGCCAACCTTGTAGCTCTTCTGAATTCACTGGTTTCCACTACTGGCCATGTGGATCTCAGCGGACTGGATGGTAAATGCGTTATTGATCTCGGAAGCAATACTTATTTCCTGAGTCAGAAAGTGGCTTCCAACACTAAGATTGTGACATTCTCTACTGCCACGACTGATTACACGGCGCCGGCTAATTTATACGCTAACGATGCCGCCTCTGTACAGTCATGGCTCAATGGACTTGGAGTAGGCACATATACTGTTATTTACTCAAACAGTATAATGAGTATTCTTTCAAATTCAAATACTTTTAGCCCGTCATCTATTGCGCTGTCAAACCCGGATCTTACAGTAGTATTCCAGACTTCAAATGCCACGCTTGTAGGCGTTCTTCAGGCCGTGATTGATTACTTGTGTACGCTGACTGCATTGAAGATGACACTTGGAAACGCCATTACATTATGGCAGATTGATTACAACGGGAACCTTGTTTCACAGGCGTTCGCATCAGGGGTATCACAGGCTGTTTTAAACCAGGGTATTGCTGACTCCATATACAATATCGTACAGAATATAAACACGCTTACCGGCGTGACTTGTTCTAAGATAGCGGCAATATTCAGTGATTCTTCTGCGGCATTCGGAACTTCTGACAGGGTGTACGGAACGCTGGGCGGGACCTGTGCGGCACTTACTGATAAACAAGTGGCGGAATTGGTTATAGCCGCCGTCAACAAATATCCAGACGTTAAGGCTTCATTCTGTGATATTGATTGTACATCTCCTGCTGAGTGCCCCGATATCTCCGGAATACAGCTTTCTATGGTCGGCAATAATATCGGGGTTTACGGCGTCACATTTGCCACTACACCTTCGGCTGCACAAACGCTTGTCGTCAGGTATAAAAGATCTGATGTCAGCGGTTACACCACGGCTACAAGCAGCCTGGTTGTGTTCCCGAATGGCACAATCAATGGCACGACTCCGTTCCAGATCGGCGGCCTGACTGCAGGCGTGACATACGATGTGCAGGTAGTTAATTCATGCGGAGGTTCTGGAGCTGTTCAACAAATCACAGTGCCTACCGGTACGGCATATAGCGGAAGCTACTTGCTTGAAAACATGCTTTACCTCATATGCGGCGCAAGCCCTGTTACACTCTACACCGGAAGCCCGTTTGCAGTGGGTGTAACTGTTTATACCGACTCAGGTCTGACAACGCCGCTTACTGGTTACTCATACATTGCCGACAACAATACCGGAGCTATATACACCATCAATCCATCAACAGGAGTGATCACATCAGATACCGGTACTTCATGTAATACCGGCGTATCTAACCTGCTGAGACTGGATAACAGCACGGGAACAATTTGTGCTGCTGAAGAAGTGTACGGATATACAAACGGAGCATTTGCTCCAGGTAAGACACTGTACCAGGATGCAGCGCTCACAACGCCGCTAACAGGTTATTCTTATGTCGCACTGGCTTCCAATAACAAGATTTATAACATAAATAGTGTGACCGGACTCATTGGTTCAGATACAGGACTTAGTTGTTCAGTATATACACAAACAGTAGCCCTTGACAATGCAGATCCTTGTTCGGCTTCAAGAACTACCGTTTATACCAATGGCACGATAGCCCCGGGTGTAACACTGTATCTGGATTCGGGTTTGACAACTCCTGTTACGGGTTACTCACTGGTGGAATACGCAAGTATTGTTTACGGTCTTAACAGTGTGACAGGTGTGGTTGGAAGTGTTTCCGGAGCTTGTTAATCTTTAAAATAAAAAAATGTGGCCAATAAAAGCGGATTGGATAACTTGCTCAAATCAGTTCTCTCGGTGGGTAACGCCGAGCAGAACTTTGCTTATCCGCCAAGTGTATTTTCCAATCATGTAAATATCGTAACCAGTTTTATACTGGATAACCTGACCTTTCTTTACCCTAAATATGCTGATGCCTTGTTGCCATTTATAGGCAAGGAAATGATAGCCGTAACGGATGGCTATGTAAAGCTGCCTCCCAATGATTACAGAAATCTTATTGGGGCCTCCATCCAGGTAAAAAATGGAAAGGACTGCAACGATCCCGTTATAATAGATACGGCGTCGGAGTTTAAAACAGCTAAATTAAAAGCTGGATGTAAATCCGTGCCTGTCGTAATGGTGAGCAAGGCAGAATGGGATTACAGGACGACATCGACATACGCATTCCCTACATACGAAAATCCGATAGGCATATTTGACTCCGAAAAAAGAATCAAGGTGTGCCCTTACGACATAGCCAGGGTAGAGCTTATGTATGTAAAAAAGGAGAAAATATACCAGTATGGCTACATAAGACAGCCGGATGATACCTATATTTATGACGACGCAACCAGTGTGGAATCTGAGTGGGAAGAACCGGCATTTGAGTTATTATTTAAAGGTATTTTTGCCCTGTACTCAGCCTGGTCGAGGGATAATTCGATACTGGAGTACAGCATGATTTTAAATAAAGCAGGTTTATTCTAATGATTGAGAAATTAGTAAGTTTTGTATTGTTTGTTTTTTTGCAAGGGATGTTTATCAACGGCATAGCAGGTGCAGCCGAAAAAGGGTATATATTGGAAAAAGCCCTTAACTGGTGGAAACACAATACCGGGTTTTGGGGCAAGCCTGTCCTGGGGTGTGTAAAATGCATGAGCAGCTTTTGGGGTGCGGCTACATACTGGCCAGCAGTGTTACTGGAGTTCGGATTTGAATGGTGGCAGGTGCCTGTTTTTATTGCTGATGTGTTCATCCTTGTTTTCGTAAACTGGTTTTTATTCAAAAGACAATGATCCTCAAAAGCGTCATAGAATTAACATGGAGGCTTTACCAAGAAGGTAGAGCCTATGCTAATAATCAAAACATTATTAAGCAAGATGTTGAGCAAAAGGCCAAGCTGCTTTTTGCTGATGCTATCCGTCAGCGGTATTATGAAAGCCGCAAAATGGATGATTACGGCAGGCCGGACTGGTCTTTCGTTTCCCCTATTCTTGAGGTAAAAAGATTTGAGCTTGTTACAGATGATGAAAAAAGATACAGAAGATGTGACATGAGTGAAAGCCAAATGTACCGGCTTCCGAATAATTCTCATATAACCAATGTGTACCCGATAGGTGATTGCAAAAATGATGATATAGGGGAGATAACACAGGTGAACCCAGGAGAAGAGAATTTCTATGCGAATGACCCTGATTTCAGCGACACCATGTTTTTTGTCATCAAGGGTAAGGGTATCAATGTTTACAACTGCCCTCCATGCATAAAGCATTTGGAAGTAGAGGCTGCCTTTGATGCTCCCGATTCAGAACTTGAGGTAGACAGTGCAATAGCGTCATTGATTGTTGATCAAATTTTGAATGTAAACCTTGCTATAAAAAAACAATATTATTCAGAACAAGCCCAAAAGGCCATAGCTGAACAAAACCTAGTTAAATGAGCCGGTTTATAAAAGTTAAAGAGGCGGTTGATCTCAGGTTGCTTGGTAACGAAGACTACCAAAAGAGGGACCGTTTGCGCCTTATGAAATGGGCCAAGTATGTTTACCAGGACATGAACATGGCTTCTGTTCGCCAAGCCGTGAGAAAAAGAATGAAGATCAACAAAAGAACGAACAGCATTGATCTTCCGTGTGACAGTCTTCAGCTTTCATCGGTTAGCGTTGTAGATAAATGCGGAATAGAATACCCGGTTTACAGGAACAGAAAGATATTTGAGGACTCCGATATCGTGGATGTAGGCGCAAGTAAAAACTGCGAATGTGAGTACGAATGCAACAGCACTCTTTGTAATCTCATAAAGGGGTACGAAGCCGTTGTGTCAACTAAGACAGATAAAAACCCGGATGGCACAGATGTCAGCTTTGAATGCATCGACAGAAAAGCGGTAGACGACCAGGGATTTTTCTACGAGCAGTTGCAATATCCAAAACGGATATATGAAGATGGAGTCTGGACAGAAACCGTATTGTTCACTGAAAACAGGAAACTGTGCAAAGTGGAAGTGGATGACAACGGTTGTGTGTGCGATACAGAAGAAAATGTAAACGCTATTACTTCATGCTGCGGAATCGCTAGCGTAAATACAAACTTGTGCTGCATTGGCGGTACTGCAGACGAGGCGCCGTCAAGCAACTGTGATACCTGGATATATTATTGCAATACAAAACTGCAATGGCTTGCGTCTCAATTTGGCGGTCCCTGTGTTTGTCCTCCGGGCTATGACAACATCTACAATCTTTCAGAGCTGGGAGACAGGATCATATTCCCTGCAAATTTTGGATGGGATGAAGTAATGGTGAGGTATTATCCCATACCCGATTTGCAAAACATAGAGATACCATTTATAGCAATCGACACCTTTATAGTTGGTCTTATGTGGTGGGACTGCAGGTTTAACGATAAAAAACAGGCATTGGCCCAAAAGTATGGTTCCGATTACAGCAATCTCAAATTCGGGCTTTTGAAAGAGCTTAATAAATACAGGTTGCAGGAACTCGGAATGATATTCAATATTCCTGCATTCGTGCCATCATATATATTATCGAGGACCGATAAATACGAGGGAAGAAATATTTTTTATAGATTCTAATGGCACAGGATACCCAAAAAATACTACCACTTTACATCAATACCGACAAGAGCTTTGACAGTCTTCAGCCGGATGAAAGTCCTATGATGAAGGGGCTAACCTGGGATATTAATGCCAATCCAGGATCTACGGCCGGCATGGCCAATCCTTCAGGAGAGGGCCAGAACTTGTTCGCCCTGACTCCGGCAAGGTCAAACGAAATGGTTAAAATGGTTAGCCTTCCGGATGGCTTTAATAAAAGCTGCGGAACATTTGAATCAAGGCTTACAAAAGAGCTTTATCACTTCAATTATAACGACAGGGGAAACCACGGCATTTATGTCATCGACGGCAATACCGGTACCTGGAAAAAAGTAATAATAGATCCGGAGCTGGGTTTTACAGATGACCAGGAAGCCGTGTTATCAAACCGGGTATTGCTGAGATATGTAAAAGGAAGTAACGGAGACATTGTTGAAAAGCATTTAATGTGGACCAATGGGAAGAAATGGCACGGCTGGGTGAATGTTGTGGCGGCCATGGGTTCAAACGGTTTTGACGCCTCCCTATATCCTTACTGGGTGCTGAAACCCCCGCATTTTGACAGAAGAGAGCTTTTGGAGTGGGCTATACGTCCGCCCATGGTAAAGCCATCTTTTACCGTGGTGCCAAACACTCAGTCAGATCTCGGTAAGCAAAACACCATAGCGGATAAAAATATCCGGGTTGCGTATGTCTTCATCAATACAGATGAAAGGTTTTCTGTTTTGTCTCCTTACTCACTTCCGATACAAATCAAAACAGAGGAGTATGCCAATGACATCAACAATCTCCCAAGAAAGGTAAGGCTGAAAATGTATGCCGGATCTCCGTTGACAGAGAAGATACAGATTTATGTGCAGGAGGCTGACGATACAAAATCGCTTGACGGCAACTCCAACTATGGCCAGTGGAAACTTTACGACACCATAACCAAGTTCAATACGTCTGCAGAGGGCCGGTACTGGGAAAGAACAGATCCGTGGTCTTCTTATAACTATGATCCTGTTTTGAATACGATTGAATACGATTTTGATAATTCAAGAGTGGGTCTTCCGCTGACACAGGATTACGTCACCAGGATTCAGACAGGTATGCCGCAGTTATCGGTAGCCGCAACGGATCTGGAAGATGCGGCATTGCTGTGTAACAACAGGTATGGCTACAATAATTTGTCAAAAAACATACTCGATAAATTATCTGCCGTCGTAAAAGAAAAAACAGAGCAGGTGTGCAGCCGGCCATTAAGGACCATATACCTGTATGCCTATATAGGGATGTGCGATTACAACTTTACTTATGTCTCACAGGTGGGTTACAGGTTTGGTGACGAAGACGATACCATAAGATTTGGCGGCATGAGAACTGATAACAACGGCAATATCGTCACGGTCGACGTAAACGAAAGCAAGATGTTCGGGCTTGACTTTGCCGATAAATCAGCTCTTCGGGTTTACCTGAGAGGCACGCCGTATTATGCAGACGGGGAATGGTGCATAGTAAAGACGGACAACAGTATTGAGCCGGTGGGTAAAACATACGATCTCAGTAATGCAGACGACCGTATGGAGATCAGAAACATATTCAGGGCCGGCAGCTATTTTATATGCAGATTTAAGCTGGTTGTGCCTGCCGGAAGGTATATAGCCACAATCGGAAGGCATAATGTCTCCAATGATGGAGACTGGAGAGGTACCAGTACATACATTTACGGCATTGCTAATTCAAGGGTGAAATTTAATAACAACCCAGGTGGACTCGTAACACTAAAGCCAGGGTCTATTGTGTCAAGTCCTTATACATATTCAAAGGACATGGAGATAGACTGTACGGCTGGCAATGTGGATGTATGGGGTAACGGTGCCGACACTTTTTATGTGTATTGTCCTTATTTCAAAAGCGACGGCGGCCAGGGAAGATATGCATTCATTGAAGGCTATTTTAAAGAAACCAGAGGCAACGGATTGCCGGTAGAAATGTTCCCTTATTTCTCGGACAGAAACAATCTGGATGACTGGGGAAGGTTCACGGATAAAAACGGTTTTTACTGGGGCTATACAAAGGCAGCCGATTCTGAAGTAACTAATATTCAGTTCAGGGCCGTTATAAATTGTAACAACGCCACTTTCAATGTGGCTACTGCCCAACAGGGAAGCGGTTGGAAGAAAAATACAGACGCCTACTTGGAGACACAGAACAGCGGTGAAGTGGGGAACTGTAACAGGGTTATCCTTCGGGGAAGTGTAAGGGATCTAACGGGTTCCATAGGGTATAGCAATATAGCCATAACCATGAGGGATGGCCCTACTGTATATACGGACTCCAACGGTAATTTTGAGATGTATGTACACAATGGGTTCAACACAACGAGGACCAGCACAGTATATGCAAATGGTGGCAACGGCTACACCATTACTTTGTTCGACTGTGGTTATTTGCCAACTTTCCCTTACGACCAGGCTCAGTGTAATAACCCAGGCGGGTGCCCGCAGCCCATAATATACCGGAACAGGTTTGATCTCCAGGTTTTGATACAGAACAATTCGCAGACTTCTTTAAAGGAGGGCGGACGGTTTTCGGTTGGCGCCGTTGTGGCTGATCTTGCCGGCAGGATGTCATTTGTCAACGTAGTACAAGAGCTTGAGGTAAGCTCATTCCTGCAAAGGGATAATACAGCGGCGACATACATTCAAATGCTGATCGACAGCACAATAAACTTTGCGGCTGAAAATCCTGACTTCAAATGGTTTGCCCCGTATGTATCAAAAAACACAGCGGTAAAAAGATACCTTCAGTGGGTGGGTGACAAAATAATATTTCTTGACAACAATGGTAACGTAGTAACAGATCCGTCTGCAGCGGTATTCGCCAAGATTGTTATTGATTCATTGTACGACGCCAATATATCAAGGAACTTCACCCTGCTTTCAAATTATCAATTTGTAAAAGGAGATCGTGTTACTATACTTGATAACGGAGACGGTGAATTATTCGATACCGGCACTTACGGTTCCCCTATCGACCTTCAGATTTACGGTACCAATTACAACCAGGCCGCCATCAATGCGGGGCTATTGGTGCCAAACCAGAACACTATAATCACAAATAGTGAGTCAGATGTAGAGGTAGGCATTATCGTGAAATACGATCAAAGGCTTAACCGGGTCAATGAAAAAACAGGATTTTGGATAGATATTTATACGCCGGCGCTCCAGACCGATGTCATACCGTTTTTTGAGATCGGCGGGTTCTATCCTATCATAAATGGCCAGATAGCTGAGTTTGTTGGCTATAACAACGGCATACCTTCTTATAATTACCTAACCAGTATTGATATTGATTACTGGGATGCATACTATGTAAACCGGGCGATAGCGGGAAAATACTTTGATCATCCCTTTGTGTCTCCAAACGTAACGGATACCTGGGGTTCAAATATTACAAGCGGGGGACGGATACAGGCAGAAAACAAAGAAGCAAAGCAGGAATGGTTTGGCGGCGATGTGATAAGATCTGACAGGTTCTTGGCCTATAACGGCCTTTGCGCCTTCAGGAGTGAGAACAGAAAAAACTACGGTATTTATCCTTTCGGTGAAATATTGGTAGCCCATACCAAGCGAAACATTGTGGCGTTCAACTGTGTCAATGACTGGTTTGTGGCTGAGTTCAATATGCCGTACACCCGGGTAGAAGCCGGCACGCTGGTAGTCACTAACCTGGACGAAAACCTTTCCTTGCCAAAACAGAAAGGCGGCCCAATGTACGGTTTCGAGATTCAGGACATAGAGGCTTTTGTTGTCGATGAAGACTTTTTCTTTTGGTATGACAGAAAGAATACGGCCATAGTAAAATGTAATTATGCCGAGGCCATTGACATCTCGCAGCAGCTCGGAGACGAAAGAGGAGGAATTCAGAGCTATCTCAACTCCAAGACTTACAACATAAGCAACTGGAACAACACAAGTGAGAACCCTTATGGCATACGGTATTCGGTAGAGCCTTACGGTGCCGGACAACTATTGTTTACTTTTTCATGGAATTCAATCCCGCCAGGTGCGCTTTCTTCAGCCATCCAGTATTCCGATAACAACGGCACAACATGGAACTCACAAACCGGTGGCATATCGTCTCCCAGGACTATTGTATTGAATAATGCACAGTGGAAATTCAGGGTGGTGTTTCATTTGCCAAACAACCAGAACTACACCTATGACTTTGGTGTATCTGCCAATAAAAGAAGATTTGATGTAGTGGCGGGTATCGACGCAGAAAGGGGTAATATTTACTGGACCTTCAGGCCAAGGAGAAATAACAGTACCAATCCATTGTCTTTTGTAAGTAACAAGAGAGGGTACGACTTGAATTCACAGGAGACATTTGTTTACAGTGTTCAATACAAGGCATGGTTGCCGTGTGCAAACTTTACACCGGAAGCCTATGCAAGACTAAGGGGTAACTGGGCGAATGTCGAAATGATCACTTTTGCAAACGGCGTTCCTTATCTGCATAATAACACAAGCAATGAGTCATTCCTGAATTATTACGGCGTTCAAACAGAGCCTTCATTTGAGATAGCCGTAAACAAAGAAAAGGATATCGTGAAAATATTTGGGTCGCTCCGGCAATCCATAAACGGATCTGGATTTTTTGCGGATATGGTGTACGAAAATCAGCCTAACTCTTTTTCTTATATCCCTGACAATTACTGGCAGGAAAGAGAGAAAATGAGATATGCGCCGTTCCTTCGGGATATGTCATCATATCCGCCAACAAATCCTGAAGAATTATTCAGGTCGATGCTGTTTGATGGCAAAAGAATGTTTGGGCCATACCTGATAACAAGGTTGGTTCAAAGGTTTGCAGATCTCGGAAACTATTTCCAGTTGACAGGTATTGAGGTATTGTTCACTGCATCACATAACACGAAGCCATGAGTTACCGGTTTATATATAGCAACCCTGATTTAAACCGAATAATTCAATCTGTTTTGATTGAAAAAAGATCGGCTATACCAGCCATTAAGAACAAGGATGGCCACACCATTAAAGACTATTGCGACCAGGTTTCTGGCCAGGTGGATGCCAATACAATTTTTTATAAAATCGAGACAGAAGACGGCAACCTGGTTGGGTTTTTCAGTTTGAGGGCTTTTTCTGAGGGGACGGCATCGCTGATCCAGTATGAATTAACGCCTGCTTTTGTTCAATTTGATTCCGATATTTCGGGTGAAATATATAATTTTATGCAGTCCGGTAATTGGGCTGTTGATATTTTAAATTAAAACACTATGCCTGCTGCTGCTGTTCCTGCATTAATTGGTGGCCTTGTATCGGCTGGACAGGCTATTTCCGGAGCTAGCCAGTTACAAAAAGATAAGGCAGAGCTGAAGAGACTCACCCCGGCATTTTACAAAGTACAGGATGAATATTTCCGTAACGAAAGGCAGGCTGCTGGATTGGCCGGTCAAGGCATGACTGCCGGCGCAAAAGACTTTTATTCCGATATGGCAGGCGCCGGACTTGGAGCCAGCATATCTGCCGCCTTCCAGGGAAACACAGATCCTTCCGTTATATCCAAAATATTTGACAGCTATAATAACAGCATAAGAAAATTAGCGACCGACGACGCAGAAATGCAGATAAACAACATCAAGTATTATCAGCAAGTAGGCAAAGATCTGGCTGGCCAAAAAAATCAGCAATGGGCTATCAATGAGTACCAGCCCTATCAGAATAAATTGAAGGAACTCACACAGAGAATATCCGCTGATAAGCAAAACATTTGGAATGGAGTGCAGGGGATAGTAGGGGCAGGCCAAGCGGCCGTAACAGCGACTCAAAACGAAAAGCTATTGCAAGGCTTGTTTGGCGAAAAGAAAGGGGGTAGTGGCATTACATCGGCGATATCCGGAGCCGCTGCAAGCATGGGAGAAGGCTTGTTTTCAAACATGGATGACCCGTTTCAAAAGACGTCAACGGTATCGACAAATGGAGGTTTTGATGAAGTAACCGGAGTCAACTTTGGCAAAGTTGCTGACATGGCAAAGTCCATGCTTAACCGGGAAGAAATGTCTGACTGGATTAAGAACCTTTCCAAAGAAGACCTTGCGGTTATGATGGAAGATATTCAAGGAGCATTTAAAGCAAAAGAATAATGGCTGAACCAGGACTTTCGGAGATAGTAAACATGACGGTAGATCAGGAAAGAGCTACCGGCACTCCTGCTGTCGTATTCGATAGCAAGCCTCTTATTGCCCAGCTTAACCAGGCGGCGCAGTATAAAGCTGAAAACGACTGGAGGAAGTATAACGTATTCCTGGGGAACCTGAAGGAGGTCTACAAGGATATTAATGAAATAGCCAAGATGCCTGTGATGACACAGGACCAGCCTTATTTAAAGGAGCAGATGGCTAATATCCTGAAAGAAGTCAGTGAAGATCCAAAAGGGTTTTTTAGTGGTGGGGCGAAGTACCAGGATGTCCTCGGGAAAATTTCAAAGCTGCAGAGCGATGCAACGGAGAGCAAGCAAAATTCGGCATACGACTTTGCTCACCGGCAGTATTTTTATCG
>ERZ761594.151-NODE-151-length-32371-cov-10.845030_pt1 | contig 32371 bp, 19 predicted proteins | sample MGYA00511036_ERZ761594 | MGnify/ENA primary metagenome ERZ761594 (study PRJEB28899, sample SAMN03785561) | bioreactor sludge metagenome | biome: EBPR Sludge; feature: EBPR Bioreactor; material: 0.22µm filtered reactor supernatant | place: Saint Lucia: Queensland... | reverse complement strand
TTATTAAACCACACTATATATAGTACGTTTATTGTTCAGGCAAAAAACCAAATGCGTTCATGTTATAAGACTTTGTGAAGATAGGTTGCGGCGTTAGCGACGGTATCAAATTTCTGAAAAATATACGGAGATCTATTTTATGAGAAATGCGTTTAAGAAGTGACGCTTTTTGCATACAAAACTATTCTGAGGCTGAGAACTTTAGATTCCCAACACCACGCGTCGAAATAATTAGCGAATTAGAAATTGCGGTTATTGAGCTTATTGACAAAACATAGACAAAAAGTCTTAATAAATCTAGACACTCAAGTAACAAGTGTCTAATTTAAGAAAACATAGACATGTCAAACACACCTGTCCTAGATAAAGTTCTCTCCATTCATGAGGCTGCTTCACTGTTGAAAGTATCAACTAAAACTCTCCGACGTTGGGAAGAACGAGGATTGTTAATTCCTCAAAGAACACAAGGAAAACACCGTAGGTACTCATACGATCAAATTGTTGAACACAAGAAATCAAAGATGCATCACAAGGTGACTGTTGTTAAGCCGACTGTGGCTGCACCAACTCAAGTCGCAACACCGGTAGAGATACCAAGACAGGTTTCCACCCCAATCACACAACAGATTGTTCCTGCAACAGCAGCTTATGTAGAAACACCTCAATCAATTGTTAATGCATCACAGGATGAAATTATTCCAACGACAGATGATCGAGTAATTAGCCCTGAAGATTACTTCAAAGATTTATTTACCGAAGATCATACCAGAAACGCAAATTTCGAGTCTAATGCAGAAAAAACTGCGGTAAACAAAAAGAGAATTGCTTCTACCGCATTACTTCTCTCAGGATTATTTTTAATCGCAGTAACTGTGGTTGCGGGTAAAATTGACTCGAGTCGAATCACTCGTTTATTTACGGATAACACACGAGTTGCGGAAAAAACGAGCTCGGAAAAGCAGGTTCTTGCGGATACTTCATCCTTGCAAGATCTACAGTTTATCGTTAACGTTCCAACCAATATTAAGAATGATGTTTTAATTGAAGGTGATGCAAGCATCAGTGCTTCACTTCAGGTAAATGAAAACCTTACGGTCGACAACAACTTAGCAGTGGGAGGACTTACTAATCAGATCGCAGGAACCCTTACCCTCTCTGGAAATATACTCAGTGCAACTGGAGATCTAACAATTAACCCACTCGGTGGCGGTACTCGTATTGGAACAACAGGTACTCCGACAATCGATATGGCTGGAGGAGATTTATTTATTGCAGGTGCGTTAGAGGTATCTGAATCACTGACACTAAACGCAGATACTGTAACAGATCTTACGGGTACAGGTATCGTATTAACAAACGGAGCACTCACTACAGCACTTGGTACCAGTATTACTGGAAGTGAAATCGAAGACAATACAATCCAAGAAGTAGATCTTAATGTCTCAAACGATGCATCAGGAGGTCAAATACTTTCATACAATTCCTCCACTGGTGGGTTCACTTGGATTTCAAGCTCCGCATCACTCTTTACAGACGGGGCGGGAGTTACATACCTTACTGACACAACAGATGACTTTACAATCGGAAGTACGCTTGATTTAGCTAAAATTGCAGCAGATGGTGATACAGATGAGGTGCAATTACTCGCTCAGGGCCATAGTACGCAAACGAGTAATATCTTTGTAGTAGAAAATTCCTCAGGCACGGATATCTTCAGCGTTGGAAATACTGGTGAGACAACATTGACTAACTCAGGGAGTGGAAACATTACAGTGAATCTTGCAGGAACAGGTGACTTTGTAATTCAAGATAATGGTTCAACATTCGTAACTTTTACCGATAGCGGCACAATTTTGGCAAATGATCTCACCCTTAGTAGCGGAAACATCTCGAGTTCAGGTAACCTCACCCTCACTCCAGGATCAAACTTTATTGTCTCTACGCTTGACTGTTCAAGTAATACAAACGGCGGAGCGCTTACTGCAAACGCAAGCGGAGTTATCTCATGTAGTAATGATGACGGAGGTGGTGGCGCATCTGACTGGACAAGCGGCGGAAATGTTGTATACCTTCAAACCGCTACAAATAGCGTGAATATTGGTGGAAGCGCAGATGCAGGAAAGCTTGCAGTTGAAGGAGATGCAGATCAAGTCCAACTCTTTGTACAGGGCCACAGCACTCAAACAAATTTCCTCGCCTTGTTTGAGCAGGAAAATGGATCTGACGTATTCACTATCTCAAATAACGGAAGCTTAGTAACGACTGGTGACCTCGCAGTAAATGGTGGAAATGTGACAAGCACCGCAAGTACTGTAAATCTCTTTGATGGAACAACAACCACAATCAATTTTGGAGGGGCTGCCACTAACATAAACATGGGTGTGTCAGGTGGTGCAATAACAATCGATAGCTCAGTAACCATCAATGGAACACTCACAACCGCTGCAAGTAATTTCGCTGCAGATGGAGCAACAATATTTAGCCCATCTGATGCAAATGATGTCACAATGAATCTTGATTCAAATTCAACACTCATACTAAATGGGGTTCAATCAGGAACAGCTTCAAATGCGCTCTGTATTGATGGGTCAAACAATGTAATCACCTGTCAGCCTGCAATTACTATTTCACTTAAGGACGCCTACGATAACGATGCAAATGGATCTAATGCGTCAATCGCATTAACAGCAAATGATGATTCAATCGTATTTCAAAACCCATCTGCTGCTGGAACGGATAGTGGCTATATTCTCCTCCTCGACCAACAAAATGTTGGAAGTGTTGACGGTTTGCAAATTGCACAAGCAGGAACAGGAGATTCAATTGATATTACAAACGCCTCAACTGGCGCATTCTTAAATCTTACTGCATCAGGAAATGGTACAACGACGAACGGAATTTTGATCAATAACAGTTCAACTGGTGTAATCACCGATGCACTTGATGCTTCAGATGCCGAAATTGTGAATGCTGTAAATGTTGGGGCAAACACGATTCTGGGTACCACAGCTGTTATAGACTTCACAAGCTTTGATGTCGATGGATCCGGGAACATAATAGCTTCTGGAACGCTCACCTCTGCGACAGATGAAACGATTAACGGAATCGATATCACAACTGGAACGGTTAGTGACGTTGTTAACCTGACAATTAACTCAGGTGGAGACTTAACAATTGGAACCATTGGATTAAACGACGTAGGAACTTCAAACACAGATTCTGGAGCATCACTCATTGGAGTCTTCGATGAATTTGCAAACTCAAACAGCACAACAGTGCAAGATGTGCTTGATGATCTTGATTCAGCAATTGGAGCTGGGGCTTCAAAGTGGACTGATGGTGGAACAATTACATACCTTACCGATACAGCAGAAGATGTTGCAATTGGCGCTTCAAACACCCTTGTTGCTCCGTTTTCAGTTGATGTTTCAGCAAATCTCGTTCGCATTGGGACAGGAGCCACTGCAAATGCACAGGTTGATTTGTACGGTTCAGATGGAGACACTGGAAGCTTAACATACAACACAAGCGATCAATTTAGCTTCACTGGTGGAGATGTTGCAATTGGACAAGCACTCAGTGTTACCGGTGTTATCTCGCAAGCTTATACCCCAGCTGGGACACTGAGCCCTGCAAATGGAATCGCCCTCACCCCTGTCTTAGGAGTAGATGCAACAGACCAAGTATTTAGTGCTATTAACATTGCAGCTAACACCAATAGCAATTCAGATTCAGGTGATGTGTACTTTGGGGTTAACGTCGATAACATTACAGCGACAGGATCACTGCAATATGCATTCAGAGTTGGAGGCGGATATGATGGGATTGCAGAACTCGAAGGTGCAACCGCAAACGCTTCTGAAACATTTTTGACAGTTGACGACCCAACTACTGATAACACTATTGCATTCCCGAACGCATCTGGAACAATCATTCTCTCAGGCCACACTTTTACCGGTGATGTGACTGCGACTTTAGGCGCCAGCGGAACAACAGCGCTCACAATTGCCTCCAATTCAGTTGCACTCGGAACAGACACTACTGGAAACTATGTTGCCGATATAACCGGAAGCAACGGAATTACAATCACCGGTACCCCTGGTGAAGGTTGGACCGCAAATGCTGAAATTGCATCCTCTGCTGCCGGAGCTGGATTGACATTCTCCAGTGGAGTATTTGCAGTTGGAGCTGGAAACGGTATTTCAGTTGCGGCGGATTCAGTTGCAGTAGGCTTAACAAGCTCAGGAACCACTGGTTCAACCAGCAGCAGCTCAGGATTGGAGTTTTCATCAGGGCTCTTAACGTTACTTAAAGGATGTTCTGATAACGAATTATTAACCTGGGATAACACATTAGACGTGTGGAGGTGTAACTCAGTTTCTGGAGTTGGCGCTGGAGGAGATATCACAGCTGTTGGAGACATCACATCTGGCGCAGCATTTACAGAAACTGCAAGCAATGATGGTAATACACTGTATTTCGAAGGTTCAACTGTAGACAGCAATGAAATTGCCCTCACCGCAGCTGATCCAGGAGCGGATATCGTTGTAACTCTTCCAAACATTGCAGGCACACTCGCCTCTTTAGCTGGAACACAATCATTCACAGGGGCAAAGACATTTTCAACAACAACAACCTTTGACGGAGCTATTGCAGCAAACACTGACAGCGATTTCACACTCGCAGGAACGGAGAACGTAACGCTTTCAAATACGACCGCATCAACTGATCAACTTTCACTTTCAGTGTCTGGTGTCACAACAACTGGAGTCGACGCATTAGCGCTCGCCTTCACTCAAGCCGATGATGGCGATGCAACAGATACAAATGCAGCAATAAGCCTCGCACTAACCTCGTCTTCTGGGGATGCAGACACACTATACGGATTGCAATTTGCAGATTTCACTGGAGGCACTGCAACTGAAACAGCAATTCGATTTGGAACTGGATTCAACAACATATTTGAGCTTGAAGGAAACACTGCAGACGGAAATGATACGCTCATTTCAATTGCGGAACCAACAGGTTCGCGCTCGATTATTATCCCTGATGATTCTGGAACCATTTGTTTAAGCTCAGGAAACTGTGCTGGTGGTGCTGGAGGAAGCAAATGGACTGATGCAGGAACCGTCACATACTTAACTGCAACCTCTGACGATGTTGCAGTTGGTGGCACAACACTTGCTTCTTCATTCTCAGTTGATGTTTCAGCAAATCTCGTTCGCATTGGGACAGGAGCTACCGCAAACGCACAAATTGATCTCTATGCATCAGATGCTGATACGGGAAGCCTGACATACAACACGAGCGATCAATTTAGCTTCACTGGTGGAGATGTGGTTATTAACCAAGCAGCAACAGTGAATGGAAGCTTCACATTAGGTGACAACGGAGATACTGGCGCAATTGATACCAGCGACTGGGATATCTCAACAACAGGTGCATTAACTGGAATCAGTGGGATTACAACAGACGGTGCGTACACTCAAAGCGGCTCAAGTGCAAACCTCCTTACTGGAGCAACAACAATCTCAGGTGCTGCATCCCTCACTGGTGGCACTACCCTTTCTCGAACATTGGGAGCTGACTCAGGAGGAACTCAAAATGTTGCATCTCTCACCTTTACCACACCAGTTGATACAACAGGAACAAATGTTAACCAAGGGCTAAACATTACACCAACAATTGGAAATGCGACGGCAGGAACAAATACGGCAAATGTCATTAACGTTGGCGCAGTAGCTGGTGATGCACAAGTCACGCTCAATGCACTCAACATTGGTGCACTAACGGGAACTGCAGCTGCTGAAACCGCATTAAACATTGGTTCAGGCTGGGATACTGTATTGTCTGTAAATGGTACTGCTGTAATTAATGGCTCAGGGGAAATTATTGCGGATCAAATAAACGGTACGCTCTTCTCCACAAGTAGCGATTCAGGAACAAGCACCGTTGAGCAAGGAGATACCGTTGCGATTAATGGTGGAACGAACGGAATTGACACAACACTCTCCGGCGACAGCTACACGATTAATCTTGATACAACAGAAATTGGAACAACGACCTTTGGTTCAGGCTCAGGGATTGTATGGACATTCGATGCATCAGCTGGCACTGATACGTCAATCACTTTTGGTAACAACAGTCAGACCCTAACAACTGGGACACTGACTCTTTCTGGAACAACAACACTCACCGCTTCTTCACTCACAACACTCGATTGTAGCGATTGTATAAACTTTGACGACATTTCAGACAGCTTAACGCTTGATGCCGCAACAACTATTACTCGAACGTCAAATGCAACGAACGAGGATTCATTGAGTTTTAGTTTAGTAAATACTGGTGGCACGGCAGGAACGGATCAAGCATTGGTTATCTCAAATGGTGTGTCAACAAATACAACCGGTGATGTCACAACCGAGTCTTTGATCACACTCGACCAAGCAGATACTACAGCAAGCGGAACAACGGCAGTAACGAGTGGACTCTTAATCACCAACTCCGGTGGATCAACATTCACAAATGCAATAACTGTCGGAAGCGGATCACAAGCAATCGGAACAGCACTTAATATCGCATCAACGGGTGTAACAACAGATCTTTCCCTTCAAAACGGAGAAACCATTGATAACAACACAGATGGCACAATTACACTTACTGCAGTAAATACTGCGCTCTCTGGCGATCTTGCAATTAACGGCGGAAACATTACCACTGCAGTCACTGCAGACTCAACACTGACCGTGACAGGAACGACAACAACAAATGGAACTCTCACAGCAAATGGTCTCTTTACCCTCGGTGATAACGGTGATACCGGTGCTGTAAACACGAGTGACTGGGATATTTCAACAACAGGTGACTTAACAGGAATCGGTGCAATCACCGCTGACAGCTCAATCTCCTTCACTCCAGGCGCAAGCTCAGCAAATGATATTACCTTCACATTAGATAGCGATAGCACGCTTATCTTAGTTGGCGTTCAATCAGGAACAGCTTCAAATGGACTTTGTCTTGATGGAACAAATAACGTGATTACCTGTTCAACTGCAGGAAGCACTACATTGCAATCTGCTTATGATAACGATGCTGACGGTTCAGACACACTCATTACATTAACCGATGAAGACGACTCACTAGTATTTAACAATCCTGCTGCAAACGGAACAGATAGCGGATATATATTAACGCTTGATCAAGATGCTTCTGGTGCAGTCGGAGGACTACAAATTACTCAAGCTGGAACCGGAGCTGGTGCTACTATGACATTCACCAATGCTGGAACAACAGCAGACGCACTTATCATTAACAACAGCGCGGGAACGGTGACTGATGCAATTGATGTATCTGACGCGACAGGATTTACCAATGCATTAAACGTAGGTGCAAATACGATTGTTGGAACAACAGCTAATATTGACCTCACTAATTTTGATGTCGTTGGCGGAACCGGAAACATTACAACAGCGGGTGACATTGCAATTAACGGCGACGACATTAATAGCGATGGCAACTTAACAATCGCGGCAACTGGATATGTTCGCATTGGAGATACAGGCACTCCTGGCGCAGCTACAGGTGACGACGACCTATATGTAGAAGGTGACTTTGAGGTGGATGCCACAGCAACGTTTGATAGCTCAGTGACAGTTGCAGGAACTGCGACCTTAAACGGTGCCCTTGATGCAAACGGACAAGTTGACCTTGGAGATGGTGGAGACACACTAACAGCTTCAGCAACTACACTCGCCTTCACCTCAAACGGCGCTGGAAATGATATTACCTTTACAACAGCTGATGACTTAATTCTAAATCCTGGAGATGATATCACTTCAACATTTGTCGCTGGCTCACAATTTGTGATTGACGCATCAACAACTGCAAACACAACAACCGGTGGTGTTATTGACCTCAATGTCAATGCTGGAAACGCAGCAGTTATCGCATCAAACATTGACCTTGCACAGAATAACGGAGCAACAGCAGCGGTAGACGCAATAGCGGAGTCAATTAACTTAACGGCAAACGATGCAGACGGAGATATGTTTGGGACAATTATTACAGCAAACGCAACGGCAAATGCGGCTGCAGGTTCATATGAAGCATTGATCAGGTTGGTAAACGCTGAAAACACAATCGGTGCTGTGACTGACGCAATTATAATTGACTCAACCTCTGGTACTACAGATGATATTACGGATGCCATCGACGTAGCCGACGCAAACATTACAAATGCCATCAATGTGGGTCAAAACTTTGTGCTCGGTGATGGAATTAGACAGTTTTCTTCATCCTCCACCGTATGGACTTTTGAAGACACATCAGGAAACGATTTATTAACAATCACAGATAACGGAAGTGATGGAAATGTAAACGTAACTGGAGACTTAGCAATTACTGGTGGAAATATTACAACCGCACTTACAGCCGACTCAACACTTACAGTAACCGGAAATTCTACGTTTAACGGGAACACAACGATTGGGAATGCAAACACAGATACCTTGACCATTAATGCGGGAACTTCAGGAACTGGCATTACCTTTGCAGATGGCACCTTTGCAAACTGTATTTTGACTACTGTTGCAAACGTGGTCACGTGTGGAGCAGCAGGCTCAGGCATGACGAGCTTTACTGCAGCTGGAGACTCAGGAGGCGGTCAAACCATTGGAGATGGGAACACGTTGAGTATATTAGGTGGAACAAATGGTATTGATACCGTGGACTCCGCTACAGACACGATTACATTAAACCTCGATACTACAGAAATCGGAACAACGACCTTTGGTTCAGGCTCAGGGATTGTATGGACATTCGATGCATCAGCTGGCACTGATACGTCAATCACTTTTGGAAACAACATTCAAACCTTAACAACCGGAACATTGACTCTCAGTGGAACAACAGCACTAACTGGCACCTCACTCACCGCTTTCACTGGAGGCGCAACGGCCATTGATTTCAGTGAATTTGATGTATCAGCCACCACTGGATCGATCACCATTAATGACGGTGGTGATGCAGGATCTATTAGCGTCGAAGGCACAAATTTAGATATAAACGACTTAACATTTGTTGGAGCTGGAACCATTGGAACAGGTGCGGCCACAGCACTTACTCTTGATTCAGGAACAACAGGAACCATCGCAATTGGAACAGATGCCTCTGCAGAAACAATTAATGTAGGTACAGGTGCTGCTGCAAAAACCGTTGTATTAGGTTCAACAAACACGACATCGGGAACAACTGTTCAATCAGGAACCGGAGACATTACTCTTTCCTCAGGAGACGATATTATCTTTAATTTGCTTGACAACAACACTGATGCACTCGATATTCAAGAAGGATCAAATAATTACATCAACATAAATACGACCAATAGTTCGGAGAATATTACATTCTCAACAGCCAGAGCAACAGGTGGAGACGCAATTACTCTTCAAGGAAATTCCATCACAACAGGTGCAGCTGTTGGGCTTGAAGCAAATGCCTTAACATCAGGTACGGCACTTGATTTAACATCAACATCAGCCGTTATCACCGCAGGAAGTTCAATTGCAAATGGTGGTACAACACTCGGTAGTTTACTAAACGTTTCATTAACCGGTAACTCAGCATTTACTGGAAACATTGGAACACTTGATTGGTCTCCTACCTCAGCAACGACAGCCTCAGGAGATCTCTTCCAAATTAACATCGGAACAAATGGAACAACTTCCGGGTATCTCTTTAACATTAGCGATGCAGGTTCAAGCTTGTTTAATGTCAGTGAGACACAAATCACCTCGGCCCTCCCTCACCAGTTCACAGCAGCCGGTGACGTTGCAATTGCATACGATATTCAGTTTACAAATCAAACAAGCAGCTCTATTAAAAGCAATGCACCGCTTACGATTGATACAGGAGAGAGCTTTGAAAGCAACAACTTAACACTTAAAACATATAACTCTGGCAATATCATCATGGACTTAGGGGCAACAGCTGGAAAAATGAGTGTTGGCGCAAACATCACTCCAGTCAGCATGTTTACGGTTGACAACAGTAGTACTGGCACAATGGGTAAAGCACTCGCAATGTTTAACCAAGATGAAAGCCAAGCAGTTATCACGGCTAGCGCATCCGGAACTACCATCATGACATTAACAGGAGGTTCAACAGGAGATTTGATCGTTGGATCTGATGGTGTAAACACCGCAGCAAACATTGGAGGAAACGGAATCCTCGCATACGGCGCAATTTGTGCTGATGATACTCTTGATACTGCTGATGATTGTATTGACGCTGCACGCTCGGCCGGAACAGTCCAAGGTATCAGCTCAAGCTTTGCCATTGACGATATTGGGGAAAATTTCCCAACCGCAGATGAATCAATTGAAGCTGCTGATATTGTGAGTCTAGACTTTAGAGAGATTCCAGAAGGTGCAAACCCTGAAGAATATGAAACTGAATTTGTAAAGAAAGCTCCTCAAAGTGAAGCTAACAATGTACTTGGTATTATCTCAGCAAAGCCAGGTGTCCTTCTAGGAGGATGGAAGCAAAATAGAGATCCTCGATCAGTGAAAGAAGTTGCAGTTGCACTCTCTGGACGTGTTCCAACTAAGGTCAACACACAAAACGGAAACATTGCTCCTGGTGACTTGATTACGGTAAGTAGCGTTCCAGGTGTAGGTATGAAGTCCACAAACCCAACTGATCACATTCTTGGTAAAGCATTAGATAAATATGAAAATGCTGACGCCGGTGTAACTGGTTCTGTACTCGTATTTATAAATACTCAATGGAGTAGCCCAGCGGTAGCCCTCGCCCAAGAACAAGCAGAAAACAATGCAAGCGAGTCAGCACAAATTAATGAACTTGATTCACGACTGACTGAGTTAGAAAATGAGTTTGATTTGAAAATTAACTCATCTCTCACTGCAAGCGACAGCGGAATACTCGCAAACTTTGCATCCGTTAACACAACAGATCTTTCAGTCCTCGGAGATACCGTTCTTGGTGACACTGTTATCAATGGCACACTAAACATTGGAACAATGACATTTGATAACGTTGATCAAAGCATTAATGCAGTTGGAACATTAAAGATTCAATCATTAGCTCTTGGAAACATTGAACTACAAGGGGGACTCGTAACAATTGATACACTCGGAAATGTAGTGGTGAATACAATAACTGCTCAGAAGTATCAAGTGGCTGGCGCTTCTGCAGGAACAGGAACTTTGGCTCAAGATACCACCGAAATTATTATCACTACGGATGCTGTGACTGCTAATTCACTCATCTTTGTAACACCAAAACAAGCCGTTTCCGCTCCATTGGCAGTTACAGCCAAGGAAGAAGGTGTTGGATTTACAGTAACGATTAATGAGGCACCACTCACCGATTTGGAGTTTGATTGGTGGATAGTTGATAAGCAATAATGGAAGTCCGATGAAGAAAAGAATAGCTCGTCGAATAAAGTTACGAACATGGGTTTCCTTGGGACTTATTATTATATTGGCTCCAATTGTGATCGCAGGATTTCTTCGTGTGATGTTTGCTATTGGTGCTCCCCCAGTGGCATCAGCCAATTGGCGACTAGATGAAGGCACTGGCTCAACTGCGAGTGATGCAACCAATAATTCAAATAATGGCACCGTTTCCGGAGCACAATGGCGAACAAGCGATTATTGTGTGAATAGCAACTGTTTGGTTTTTGATGGTGACAGCGACACGGTTTCTATTGCGGATGATGCTGATTTTGACTATGCAGCCGCTGATAGTTTTACTTTTTCATTATGGGTGAGGTATGGCTCAAGTGGAAACAGTAGAATTATCCTTGATAAAAATGGTGCTGCTGGCGGAATTTATCGGATAAGCATCGAGCCTGATGGAGACATCACCTGTGGGATTGACGATGATACGACATATGGACCGGAAGATTCAGTTACTTCAACTGCTGCAACATATGACGACAACCAGTGGCACCATGTGGCCTGTGTAAAAAATGCAACAACAAGTTTAACTTTGTACATTGACGGAGTATCTGTTGGAACACCAGATATCTCGTTTACGGCAACGGGGACGCTTGCAAATAATGGTGGCTTCACACTCGGAGGTAATATCTTGGCGCTAGGCGGGGGCGCAGATTTCCTTGGGTTTATGGATGAATTTAGAATGTATCGCGTTGCCCTTACTGCGGATGAAATCAAAGCTGAGTATAATCTAAAGTCACAGACGCGAGTCTCTCCATTTCAATCTGATGCATTAAGCGATGGATTAGTTGGATATTGGAACCTCAATGAAACATCAGGAAACGCGACTGACACCTCTGGAACTGGAACTACCCTCACGAATAATAGCACTACCCCCTATACAGGTGCTAAATTTGGAAATGGTGGCGAATTCGATGGCTCGACGGATTACTTTGAAGCGGCTGATAATGCAACGCTCTCATTAACAGGAGATCTCACGCTGTCCGCATGGATACAACCAGATGACACTTCGGGTTCACAAAATATTGTTGGTAAATGGGATGGAACAAATAATAGTTATCTCCTCGCAATGGAAGGAGATGAGCTGAGAATGTATATCGATTCTGCCTCTAGCTACCAAACAACAACCGCCTCTAACCTGGTTGCAAATACGTTTACCCATGTAGCTGGTACATATAGCGCTGACACACAGACTGTGAAGCTCTATGTAAACGGTGTAGAACAGACAAGCACCACAACCGGTACTATCCCCAATTCAATTGGAGATGATGCAGGTGAAGTCGTTGTCGGAGCAGATGACTCTGCAACAAACTATTTTGATGGTCATATTGACGATGTCCGGATATACAGTAGAGCAAAAACAGGTGAGCAAATCAGAAAAATTGCACAGTGGGCTGCAGGACCAGTTGCTCATTGGAAAATGGATGAACTTACGGGTCAAGTGGTCTACGACAGTAGTGGAAATGGCTTTAATGGGGTATTGGGAGAAGATGTGACAGTAGAATCAAACGATCCTGCTTGGGAAACAGGAAAGACTGGTGGAAATCTTAAATTTAATGGTAACGGAACGTATGTCAGCACCGTTGATAACGACCTTCTTGATATGTATTCAACAGGAAGTATCACCATTGCAGCATGGGTGAAACGCACTGGAGATGCGAACTTCTCCAACCCAATGATGATTATAGACAAACAAAATTCAGGAACTTCAGCTGGTTATTGGTTTGCATTGGCAGGGACCACTGGAGAATGTACTCCAAGTACTACGACAGGGACCCTTCCCTGCTTTGTTATGGTTGATGGAACAGATACTTACACAATCACGGCACTAACCCCGATCACAGCTACTTCAACGTGGCATCATATTGCCGTAACAGTAGATCGTCAAAACGCCGCAAATTCAAGGATGTATATCGATGGCGTCTCTGTCCAAACATCCACAGACGGAACATTTTCGAGTATTGGAGATATATCAAACAGCGTTAGTATTTGTATTGGATCAGCAGCAGCCAATGACTGTACTGTAGGTACTGCAAATTCATTTAACGGAAATATTGACGACGTTAGGATTTACAATTACGCACGGACGGCTGGAGAAATCCTTGAGGACATGAACTCAAGTCATCCGCTTGGTGGCAGTGGGACTTTAACCGGATACTGGAAATTTGATGATCAAATGGGCACGACCGCTCAAGATAGTGGGAAGAATAATTTAGATTTAACCCTTGGTGGTTCTCCTTCGTGGACGAGTTCAGGAAAAATTAACGGTGCAATAGATCTTGAATCAGGTAGTTCGCAATATGGCACAATAACAGATAACTTTGCACTTTCGTTAACTGATTATGTCACAGTTGAAGCGCGGATCAGACCCGAATCAGTAACAGCAGCAACAGTATTTCCTATCGCAGGAAAAGGAGATGATTATTTACTCGCGCAGTACGGTGATGAAATCAGGATGTATATTGGAAGCTCAAATTATGAAACAACCAATGCTGCCAATCTTGAGACCAGTACTTGGTATCATATCGTTGGTGTCTATAACAGAATAACTCAAACTGTAAGAATCTATGTCAACGGTCAGTTGCAAACTTCAACTACTACGGGAACAATCCCCACCGCCATTCCAGATAGCGCAGCAGCATTTAACGTCGGTCGTTACCTTGATGGAACGGATTCAACATATCAAATATCGGCAACGGCAGATGATGGTATTGAGGTTGCAAACACGACATGGGTTGACAATAACGCGTACGTCGCGTTCGGCCGATATGATGCAGGTGGTGGTGAGCTTGATGCCGGCCTGCGATTTAATAACGTGGCTATTGCACAAGGCTCAACTATTTCCTCTGCCTTCCTTCAGGTCTATGGGAACACTGCAAACAGTCTTGGTAGTGCCACTTTGGGAAGGATTTACGCGGACGATGTGGATGATGCAGCAGCATGGGGTAGCTCAAGCCGTCCGAGTCAAATCACCACTACTACGGCGAGCATTGATTGGGATCCTACCGTTTGGGGTGATACATGGATGACTTCCCCCGATATTGCAAGTGTCATTCAAGAGATAGTGAGTCGCGGTGGTTGGGCCTCAGGGAATGATCTTCGCCTTGCGATTTGGAGTGATGGCAGTGCAAACAATAATGTTATTTCTTTCGTAGATTACACAACAAGCAGCACCAATTCCCCTATCTTATATGTAACAGTCGGCTCAACCGCCTACTACTACGACGGGATTATTGACGAAGTGAAAGTGTATGCTGGAGCTCTTACTCCAGATGAAGTACTGGTAGCAAACAATGCAGGCTCCTCTATCAACTTAGGTGTTGGACAGACGGCAGGAGCGGAGTTGACCGATGGCGCAGGAAACCCTCCTGTTGGATGGTGGAAACTTGATGAAAACACGGGAACCTCTGCATTCGACTCAACCGGTGGCGGAAGTACGGGAACACTTAATCACGCAACATTAACATGGGCTACCGGTAAAATTAGTAGTGGTGTTAACTTTACAAATACAGGTGGAAATGGAAACGCGAGATATATAACAATGGGTGATGTTCTTGATGTTGGGAGCAACAACTTTTCTATATCAGCGTGGGTCAAACGTACTGGAAATCTTCCATACACAGGAAGTGGTGAGATGTATACATTTCTCGATAAGTGGAGTACTAACGGCCAAGAAAGTTGGTCGTTTTTACAGTACGGAAGTGGTGAGTTCGCACTTTCACTTAGGGACGGTGGAGCTGACGGCCATGATGTATATACGAGCAACCCATTTACCAATAACCAGTGGTACCATATTGCAGCAACAGTAGACCGTGCAGGCACTGCGCGTCTTTTTGTAAACGGCGTACCTCAGTTAACTTCTGCATTCGGAACAATGGCCTCAATAACAGGCAGTTTGAGTAACACCACTGCACTTACTATTGGCCGAATCAGTGACTTTTCATCAGGGGTGGGAACGCCTGGTACCTACATGCCATTTATTATTGATGAGGTGAAACTCTATAACTATGTACGCACACCTGCACAGGTTGCGTATGAGTACAGTAGAGGTGGCCCACTTGCCTGGTATAAAATGGAGAACTGTACAGGAACCACAGTGAATGACTTGTCAGCGAGTGCTTCAGACGGTGTTGCAAACAATGGAACCTGGTCAGGTGCGTCCGGTGGAAACACTTCAGCAGGGACGTGTACTGCAGTGGACGCTGCAACAGCATGGTACAACGGACGGAACGGTAAATATAATAGTTCGCTTGATTTCGACGGTACTGATGACATTGTGACCGTTACGAATTCTGCTCGGGTTGACTTAAATGAAGGGTTAAGCACTGGTTTTACCTATGCAGCATGGATTTATCCCCATTCCGACGGAGAGACAGACGTTGGCCAAATATTTAACAAAGGAACGAACACCTATTGTCGTACTGACAGTGAATCATCAGGACGTGTTGATATTGAATGTCGTGTTGATTTAACCACAGATGCAGCGTTTAACGTCGCCTCTGCAATTCCGATAAATCAATGGAGTCACGTCGCGTTTAGTTGGACAAATGATGCTGATGATGAGGTGACGATTTGGATTAACGGTGTTGCAAATACCTCAACTGCAACATTCGCGGGTGACACAGCGGCTGATGCGAATAATTTAATCATTGGAGGTACTCCAAACTTTGATGGTCAAATAGACGACTTCAGAATCTACAGCTACGAACTATCTGCTGCACAAATTAAAACTGCTATGAACGAAGCTTCAGTAGCCCGCTTCGGACCTACTACCGGAACTCCGTAACCGACGCTTAATGAGCGTAATTAAATGTTTCATTTGCTCTACTGTTTTTGTTTGGAATATACTGTTTCAAGCCCAATTAAAATGAGTAATAAAACAGGTTTATACGCTTTTGCCCTATCTTTCGCACTTCTACTATTTCTCCCCTTTTCTGTGCGTGCTGAGGGCACATATCAGGGTATTGGAACTGGTGATGGAACAGATGGAAGTAATGATGCCATTAACTTCAGCCAAGGACGTGTCTGGACCATTGATCAGTATGGGAAATATATCTGGCTTACCCAAACCCGTGTGAGCACCACGACACACTGGGCATTGGTCAAACGATCTTGGGGAGAACTGGGAACAGGGCGCTGAGAGCTATACATTCCTCACGCGCGGTTCTGTTGCGTATGATTCGATTAACGACAAACTACATGTAATCTGGACGGCAACGGATTCAAACGATGGAATTATCTATCGTCGTTATGGAATAACACGAGATGGTTCAAACAACATTACAGCCATTTCAAGAGAAGATTCCGGAAACATTAATTTGCAACTTGATACCAGTTCATCTCGAACCCTTGAACAGGCTGTTGCATATTGGGTAAATGATGGAAGCGCTGATGGAATTTTAATTGCAGCATGGACAAAACACGGTTCGTCACTGAACGAGGCACGAGCAAGTATGCGAAAGTTAACCCTCACCGCGGCCGATGGCGTTGCCGGTAATTGGGTTGCACTCGATGGATCAGCAGATACCTTTGCAACAGACGCTCCTGCGGTAGAAGCCGACAAAATATATAGCGATGATGGCGGCTCAAGTGCCCTTTCATTAATTCGTCGCGGTGGAAACGGTTCACATAAAGATGATTTATATGTGTTTGTAGGAGAAGAAGAAGACAACAGTGGTGATACTGTGAATGCCTATAGAGCAAGTTGGAATAGTTTGAATGGAGATTAGAGCAACGGATGGACATCACTGGGATCGATGGGAAATATGGATACTACAAGCGGCTATAGCTTAAAGTATCAATTGATAACAAAACCGGTCACCGACACGGTAAACGATCGGATCTACATAGGATGGGCTCGATGGAAAGATGGAACGAACGGAGATACTGTCAGCATATCTTATTTGAATAGTAGTGACACAGTCTCCTCTACCATTGACGTTTATAGTGCATTGGCAACTCATCCATACGCGCCAACCTTAGACATTGCGTACGATGCGACTCAGGACTTAGTGTATGTGGCATATTTGGAAGGTACCACAAACGGTACAAATGGATCAATCGACTACAAAACATATAATGGTGTGTCACTTTCTGATGCAACACGATTCTATACGTCTCCTGGTGGTTCAGCCGGTGAAGACGGGAGTGCTGATATCCCAATCCTTTACGAAAGTCGGACGTCTAATGATCGAATTTTGTTTGGATTTAGAGTAAATGGAGCGCTCCCTCCAACAGCACTAAACAAGCACACAATTAATTGGGGATATATTACAGCGCCAACCCCAACACCAACTCCAAACTCTGGGTCACGAGCCTTGACAGCCGCGGGAGCACCACAATGTTTCGATACTATTCCCTCAGTCATACCATATATTACTTCTGCCAAAGCACTCTCTGAAACATCAATTGAACTTAAATTCGGATATGGTGGAACACCTCATACACTGGAATACGGTTTCCTACCTGGGATTTACAATTATGCTGTCGCAGGAATTGACGGTGGCAGCTTTGTGGTGGGTGAACTCCTTCCAAACATGAAATACTACTTCCGTGTAGCGGTGAAAAATGGATGCACAATTGGAGCATGGTCTAATGTAGCTGAAGCAACAACAAAGGCAATAGCTATAAGTGCTTTTGTGGTAAACAATGATACTGAGACTGTTGAAGCAAGCGTACAGGGATATAGTGTTACTCCGAAACCATCATCCATTCCAGCTCAAATAGAAAAACCCGTTGAGGCTAAATCAACCGCACAGGTTGATTATATGAAGGGAATATTTGTTATCTCAGGCGTAACAACACTCGGATTAGTTTTAACAGGCACCTTAAAACGCATTATACGAAGAGGTTGGAAGTAAAAAGTGAAGCAAAATTACTCTTCCCTTGTGATCTTCTTACGTGTGTCTTCCCAGTCCTTGTCATACAGGATCTTTTCAATCGCAAGTTCATAATCAATTATTTCGTCTTCGGAGAACCACAGCTTAATTTCCCTCTCTGCCTCAACTACACTCCCAGACGCATGAACTAAGTTGCGCACTGCCCGCTCATCTGGATCAGACAAGAAATACGAATCGATTGCTAAGTCTGCTGTAATTGAGCCTATATCAGCGGTCAACGGGTTTGTTCCACCTCGAATTTTGCGAACATGAGCAACTGCATGCGCACCCTCAATTACCATTGCCACAACTGGACCAGCGGTGAGATATGTCTCGAGTCGTTTTTGAATATCTTCAGCGATTTGAATAGGAGTTTTATTTATTTTCTCGCCATGTTCTTCGTATGCAGAAATGGATTTCTCGCCCATCGCAATTTTGTCAGATTCAGGCATGTCGTAATGACTTTGTGCTAATTTCCTGGTTGGTAGAACCATTTTCATAGCAATAATTTTGAGTCCTTTTTTCTCGAATCGTGTGATTATTTCACCTACTATTCCGCGCTGAACAGTATCAGGCTTACAAAGAATTAATGTGCGTTCATGAAGTTTAGTTCTCATTTATGTTGTTCCCTATTGTAGTCGTCTCACACACAATTGTAAATTACTCGTTTAATAAACTTTCGAATTGCGCCGTTTCCAAGAATGGGCCTATTATTGCCAGGTGTGCATTTGGTGTAGAAAAGAGATCTGCAGCGAGAGTGTGGATATCATCGATTGTGACTAGATCAATGTTTTTAAACTCCTCTTCTGGGGTTGTTGTTTTTCCTATCATAATTTCTTCGTAACCAAAAAAAGTATTAATTGCTTTGGTACTTTCCAATGATAACGCAAGATGTCCTTTTAAGTACTCTTTAGCCTTTGCTAATTCTGCTTCTGTAATTGGTTCTATTCGGTGTGCGATTTTCTTGTGTTCATCAATAATCACTTTCAGCGCATCTACTGCCTGGTCTGGATTAACACCGGCAAAGGTTCCAATACTTCCCGTGTCTGCAAAGTAATCTACACCGGTTCGAACAGTATAAGCCAATCCTCTTTTTTCGCGGACTTCTGTAAACAAACGACTACTCATGCCATCACCCAACACTGTAGCGAGTACATCCAACGTATGTCTTCTTGGATCACTGTATGGAATACTCTTAAAACCAAATACTAAATTTGCTTGCTCACTTTTCTTATTCGAAACAAGCAGTCTTTCCCGTTTATCTGACGTTATTGTATCGACTTCGACTGTTAATCTCTTATGTAAACTGCTAATGAAATAGCGTTCTGTAAGTGCTTTAATACCCTCTTCGGTAATACCACCGGCAACTGTGATCAGAATTTTAGAAGGATCATAGTGATGTTCTTTGAACGCAATAAAGTCAGCTCGTTTCATATCATTTATCGTCTTTTTTGAGCCTATGATGTCAAGTCCAAGCGGTGTCCCCGAGAAGAGAACTTGCTCAAATAAATCACTTATTCTATACATTGGAGTATCCTCATACATCTTCATTTCTTCTAATATCACACCTCGCTCACGATTAATGTCGTCTTCAGAGAGTTTCGGTGTAATTAGCATGTCCGATAAAATATCAAAGGCATTAGAAATTGTCTCCACTCTTGATCTGATGTAAAAACTTGTCCATTCTTTTGAGGTCTCAGCATTAAAGTCGGCACCAAGTGAATCCAGTGCACGACTAATGTCCTCAGCAGACTGGTATCTTTCTCCACCTTTAAAAACCATATGCTCAAGAAAGTGACTAATTCCACTGACCGCAGCTTCTTCATGCCGAGAGCCAACTTTTACCCAGACGGTTACCGTCGCAGATTTAAGTTCAGGAATTTCAGTGACGAGCAGCGTTAATCCGTTATTGAAGACTGTTTTCTTGCACTCCATTGCTCACTATACTACTACATTTTAGTAGGGATTGAGATCCCCAATAGAGAAAGACCTTGTTGGAGCGTATTTCGTACTGATACCGAAAGCGTAATGAGACTTTCTTCCCGTTCGTGACCAATAAAGTGAGTCGTGTCGTATAGTGTATTAAAGTCCTGTGCCAATTCAAATAAATATTCACACAGGGTAGAAGTTTGGAAGTGATGTGCCGCATTTATCACATATTCAGAAAATTTAGTAACCTTTCGAGCGAGAATGTGCTCACTACCAACAAAATCCATGGCTTGATAGTCTTTGTATTCAGACGTTTCAATCAAGCTGCCAAGCCGAGCGACAGTATACTGCATATATGGACCAGAGTTACCCTTCATGTTTAAAACTTCGTCCCAATCAAAGACAACATCTCCAATCGGGTCTCTCATAAGCTCGTTCCATTTCAACGCTCCAACTGCAATTTTTTTAATCGACTCTGGATCTTGAGCTGTATCACCTTTAGAGATAGCAACTGCCTTTTCGTGAGCCTGTGACAACACGTCCTCGAGCCAAATTACATTCCCTTTGCGGGTAGACATTTTCTTATCTGCGAAGCGGAATAAGCCGTGTTTTAAATGGACCCGTTGTCCTTCAGTAACCCACCCAAGCATTTTTTCCAGCTCAAACAATTGACTAAAGTATAATGACTGCTCTGAACCAACTTCATTAACAATACGCGTGTCACGACCATACTGAGCTAGTCTCCACTTATCTGCTGCAAGGTCACGCGTTGAATAAAGTGTTGCACCGTCTTTCTTTAGGATCATAAGAGGAGGATATTTATTATCCTCAAATTCGACGATCATTGCCCCTTCTTCGCCATTTTTGAGAAATCCATTTTCTTTTAACTCATCTACGACTACCTGCATTTTATCTTCAAAAAAGCTCTCACCGTATCCTCTTCCATTGTTTTCAGTAAATACAACATTTAAGTCAGAATAAATCTTTGAAAATTCCACCCATGACCAGTCGATGCATTTTTTCCATAATTCGCGCGCTTCACTGTCGCCATCTTCAAGTTTTTTAAACCATTCGCGTGCCCGCTCTTCAAGTGTCGGATCTTTCTCAGCTTCTTCGTGAAATTTTACATACAAAGATACGAGTTCTTTAACCGGATTGGCACTTATTTCAATCTCTTGAACATTACCCCAGGTCTTGATCGCATATATTTGCTTCCCAAATTGAGTTCCCCAATCTCCCAGGTGATTATCTCTGTACACCGTTAAGCCTGTCGCCGTAAGCAAGTTAGCAATCGCATCACCGATAATAGTTGATCGCAAATGACCGATTGTAAAAGGCTTGGCAATATTTGGTGAGCTGTACTCAACAATCACTTTTTTACCCTTATTCTCGTCCTCAATGTTGAATGTAAATTGATTAGAAATCGACTGTTTTAAGAGGTCTTTTACCTGTTCTTCGGACTGGAAGAAGTTAATGAATCCTGGCCCTGCAATTTCAATTCGGTCAATCTCAGTTTTCAAGGTAGTGTCCGCGTTAAGTCTTGCGACCAACTCCTCTGCTACTTCTCTTGGGTTTCGCTTTGTTGCTCCTGCAAGTTGCATAGCAAGATTGGTTGAATAGTCACCGTGGGTGTTGTCCTTGGGTATTGAAAGAGTGAAGGAGGAACCGTCTGATAAAGATTGAAGCGCCCTTCTCAAGTTATTGGCTACCATATGGGATTATTGTAACAGAAAGCTACTGACTTACCCATATTCTACGGCCATCTGTTGCAATCTCACTTTCACCATGCATATCAGTCCTCAAAATAGTGCTATTTTGTTGTTCAAGAAGGTTCAGTATCTCCTGATGAGGATGACCATACCTGTTTTTTTCTCCAGCAGAAATTCCTGATACAACGGGTGAAACAGCAGACAAAAAAGGTTGCAAGAGATTATTGCGTGATCCATGGTGTGGAACCTTTAGAAAATATGCACTAGGAACCAGGTTATCTTGAAGCATTGCTCGTTCAGCAAATTCAGTTGTGTCTCCCGTAAAGAGCGCTGAGAACTGACCATGCGTAACTGACAATACAACTGAAAAGTCATTGCGATCTTTTTTTGTAGTCCGGGTCCCGATCTGTGATGTTGTATTCACTGATTCGCTGTATGCTTCAATAAAGTTGTGAGTTGGGAAAAGGACCTTAAACTTCACCTCACCGATGCTCATTTCTTGTCCTAGATGCGCATCATATACCCGTGCGTTTGATTCGAGAATTGCTTTTTTAACATCTTGATACACCTCCGTTGGGCTGTCTATTTGCGTTATAAATACCCGCTCAACAGTGAAACGCTCAAACACTTTGGGAAATCCAAAGACGTGATCGCTATCGGCGTGGGTGACAACAACAGCCTCAATAGTCCTGTCCCAAAATGGAAGATGGGTACTTAAGCACGTCTGCACGCTATTGTTAGGTCCTGCATCTATCAATACTTGAGAAGTTTTATAAGTAATAAGTATTGCATCCCCTTGACCGACATCGCACATATAAATGTGGAGTTTCCCATCAGGCAATTGAGTAATAAAAGCAAAAAGCAGTAAAACGGACAGCAGAGCAAATAAGGTAAATTTCATGCGAGACGTAAGATCTGCATAAAGTACCACGCAAATGGATACGCTGCAAAAAGAACTAATGTACCAGCGAAAGAATTTAATAAGCTTACAACCCCTGCAATCAGGCCAAAGACCTGAATATATGGAACAGTCCACCCCACGAGAACATTCCAGAGAACAGAGAGTGGTATGAATTGTTTAAACACAATAATACTAATAGGAAGCGTGCCAATTTGAGCGGCAACCGTTGTTGAAATTGCAGATGAGAGAACGGATAGTCGTTTTATGCGACTTCCAATCGGTGCTTGAAACACGATAATACCCAACGTTGCGCTTGCGGAAAGAAGAAATCCAATATCATAGATCCACAACGGTTTTAAAAGCAGCATGAATAGAATCGTCACGACTAATGCCCGTAATGGAGATACTAAACGTCCAGCTAACTGAGCACTCGCGGTAACAATCCACATAATATACGCCCGCACAATGGGTGCCCCAAATCCAACAAACACTGAATAAATCAGTAAAACTATTGCAATGAAGGGAAGGAACTGATGTCTTTTAAAAAACCGTGCCAACATAAGTTCAAGAAATGTCCCTAAAATAACAAGATTCCCTCCAGATGCCACGAGTAAGTGGCTCGTTCCGGTATTGCGCAGCACTTCACGTACTGATTTGTTTCCAGTATTTTTGCCAAATGCGATACCTGCAATCAATGCCCCTTCGGAGTCTGGCACAGTCCTTTCAATAAAGTGCATAATTTGTTGCCGGGTACGGACAAAAAACGAGGTGTTTCTGTGCTTTTCAATAATACGAGGACTTTTTATCAGGCCATTTACATATTCACCAGTGATAACTAAATAGTCACCATATTCGATTTTTTCGGACAACGGAAAAATTGTTGTGTGATCCCCGATTCGAATAAGCTGCCCTGAAGATAACTCTTGTGGATCTGTCCTGATGACCCCAGAAACGGTAACTGTTTTTCCTTCAAATGAAGTGGCAGAAGCGAATGCTACTCGAACCAGAACAAACAGAGTAAGTAGTACAAAAAATGCACGCACAGTTAGAGTCCAAGTTGAGTTTTTATTTGGTCAAATACTTTTTGAGTTATTATTTTCTTTTCAACGAGTTCAGAGATATCACTAAATGGTCGACCAGCGATGATCTTTTTCGCAGTAGCAGGACCAACACCCGCAAGTGACTCGAGTTCAGTTTGTGATGCTCCATTAATGGAGATTATTCCATTTTGGTTTGTTTGACTGCCGAGTACCGGAACCGTGACAGAAGGAGCTTCCCCAACTGTTGGAATGTAAATCTTCTGACCATCAACTAGCTTTGCAGCTCTATTAATAGCCTTCTCCACATAATCAGCGTCTGCGTTTCCTGATAAACCACCTGCCTTTGTTAAAGCATCTTGTACCCTCCCTGTCCCTTCAAACTCATATACGCCGGGCAGTTTTACTGCCCCTGCAACCTCAACAGTAATCGTTTTTGAGAGAACTTGAGGAGTGGCAGTTAGTGGAGCGCCAGCATCCACCACTTCAATGTGTGCTGGCGTCAAGATGCCTGACTGATAAATAAAGAACCCTGCAATCCCGAGAAGAATAACTCCAGTTAACACAAATAGAGTAGGCTTTAAAAAGGGCTTATATGCCTCGATATCCATAGTTGTGGTATTTCCCGTTCATTGTAGTATAATTTCGATATGAAAAGATTATTTATTGTTGCGGCAGTTGTATTAGGAGGACTATTCATGAGCGCTTCAAACGCTCAGGCTATTGATGGTGAAGTTAATTTAACAAACAGAACTGGAGACAATTCTCGATGCTGGGCTGCAACAGTTCTTATGCAAGACCAAACGTATAAAATTCTCTTCTCATGTCGAGATATTACATACCCTGGTGGGAATGAAGTTTTTTATTACGTTGTATGGGCTAACCCCACAAACGGTGGAGCAGCACAGCGACTCGGAAGTTTAGGTCTCGGAAAAGTGCAGTTTTCAACAAAAACAGAATTCTCTTCTCTCTTTATTACAAAGGAAAAGAGTCCAAACGCACGAACTCCCGAAGGACCAACTGTTATGCAAGGGACGCTTAGAACAGTTCCAATTTTAACTGAATCAGGAAGAAGCACTACATTAACAGGTAACGCAACGAATGCCCCATCTCAAACGACAGAACCAACAGTTACAGGAGAGCCTGCACCAACCGCGACTCCACAACCAAGAACCGGAATTGCAAAATTCTTAACGAGCGGAATATTAGCGTTTCTGGCTTTATTTGGCATAATTTTCGTCGTATTTGTCATTACGAAGAGATAAATAAAACGCGCGATTCTTCAGGTGGTTTAACTTTCTTTCCTCTGTTATATAACGAAGTTTACTAATTTATTTGGAACAAAGATTGTCTTTTTTGGATCATGCGTCACCCACTTCTGCGTTGCTTCATCGGCACGCGCCTTTTCGACTACGAACGATTCATTTAATCCTTCTGCACTTGGAATCACAATTTGGCTTCTCAACTTGCCGTTCACTTGAATCGCGATCGTTACCGTATCATTCACAATCAATGACTCATCAAAAAGTGGCCAGGTAGTTGTATGCACAGTGTGATCATTCCGAAGCAGAGTATGCCACACTTCGTCTGATAAATGTGGTGCAAACGGTGCAAGTAACAGGGTCAACGTTTTCAGTGCATCATTCCATGCATCCGTACTGTCTCCTGGGCGCACCTCTTTTAATGTATTTACGTATTCCATGATAGAAGCAATCGCGGTGTTGTAATGAAATACATGCATGCCCTCTGTTACTTTCTTCACAGTCTGATGCATCTTAGAAATAACTTTCGTCACGTCTTCAGGATGCACACCCCGATCATATGTCTGCATTAAATCCCATACCCGATTGGTAAATCTCTCCATCCCTTCAATGCCGGTATCACGGAAGTCCGGACTTCCATCCATTGGCCCCATGAACATTAAGTACAATCGCATTGTGTCAGCTCCAAATTTATCAATATAGGTATCAGGGTTAACCACATTTCCTCGAGATTTGCTCATCTTGGCACCATCCTTAATCATTAATCCGTGTGCATAAAAGTGAGGAAACGGCTCTTCGAATGGAACATGCTTGAGGTCGAAAAGAACTTGGGTTACAAACCGCGCATACATTAAATGTAAAACAGAATGCTCTGCACCTCCGAAATAGAGATTAACAGGGAGCCATTCTTTAGTTACCTTTGCATCAAATGGTTCAGTCTTATTTGTTACAGAATCAGTAGAAGGGTATCTCAAAAAATACCAGGATGAGTCTAAGAATGTGTCACACACATCTGTTTCTCGAGTGGCAGCTCCTCCACAAGCAGGACAGGTTGTTTCATAAAAGTCCTTGTGGCTCGCAAGTGGCCCTCGGCCATCCCCTTTGGGTTTATAATCTTCAACGTCTGGTAATAAGACCGGTAAATCATCTTCAGAAACAGGGTACCAGCCGGCAGCACCCCAATCGTCATGGTTTTTATGAAGTAAAGATTCGTTTTCAGTAAGCCATCCCTTTTCATTCTTCGCACAGGTTTCGCAATAAATCATAGGAATTGGCGCTCCCCAATATCTCTGCCTGCTGATTAACCAATCCCTCAAGTGATAGTGTGTAGTGACTTCTGAAAGCCCTTGTTTAATAAGCCAGGCTCTCATTTGATCTTTTCCTTCTTGTGCTGAATCAAGGCCATTAAATTCACCTGAGTTCATTAAGGTTCCTGGTTGTTCACTTGCACGATTTCCACTTTTAACTGCTTCATTTATTTCAGGATCTGGATATGAAATTACTTGCACGAGTGCTAATCCGTATTTTTTAGCAAAATCAAAGTCTCGCGTGTCATGAGATGGGACACCCATTACAGCACCTGTACCTACTCCTTCAATAACGTAATCCGCAACCCAAACAGGTATTACTTCTTGTGTCACCGGGTTTGTTGCACGAATCCCAGTATCCTCTCCTGTTTTTTCTTTTGATGTCCTTCGTTCGTCTGCAGTCTTTTCTAATGCATGCTGTGCATATCTGAGTGACTCGGCAGATGCAACACTCGAGAAGTGTTCAATTAGGTACTCCGGTGAAACTACCAAAAACGTTGCCCCAAAGATTGTTTCCCAATATCGAGTCCACACTGAAATTGGGGTGCTGTTTTGAACCGCGAAATGAATCGATAACCCTTCTGCTCGACCAATCCACTGCTTTTGAGCTTGTTTCACTTTTTCAGTCCATTCAATACCATCTAAATTATCAAGCAATCGATCTGCATAGTCAGTAATTCTAAAAAACCATTGAGCCAAACTCTTTTTTTCAACGACAGTTCCGCATCTCTCACACTTTCCGTCAATTACTTGTTCATCAGCGAGCACTGTTTTACATGATGGACACCAGTTGACACTCGCTTCCCGTCTATAAGCTAAGCCAGATTTAAAGAGTTGCACAAATAACCATTGGGTCCATACATAGTAATCAGGATGAGAGGTTGTGACTGTCCGTGTCCAATCATATCCATGACCTAAACTCCTCAACTGGCGCTCATAGTTTACAGTTGTTCTTTGAAGCATGACGGATGGGGCCTCTCCAACTTTAATCGCATAATTCTCAGAATGAATTCCAAAGGAGTCATATCCAATTGGCTGGAAGACATCATGTCCATGCATTCGCATAAACCGTCCAAAGACATCACTACCAGTGCTCGCAAATGCGTGACCCGCGTGCAACCCTTCAGCAGATGGGTATGGAAACATCCACAAGTTATAAAACGGATTTTTAGCAGCAGAAATATCAGGAGTATAGATTCTGTCTTTGTCCCAGCGCGCCTGCCACTTTGCCTCAATTTCTTTATGATTATATTTGTGTTTCATAGATCAATCTCTTGCTTCCAGATGCCTTAGATTGTATAAGAAGTGAGTACGATACGCAATGAAATATACTCCACAACGACTTAAAAAAGATTTTACTCAATTTCTTGTCCGACAGAAGCTTTCTAAATCCACCATTACCTACTATGTTTCAGATGTCCGAGTTTTTCTGCGCTTTGTATACCAAACAAGTGGTGACTATGAATTAACCCCTGAAGCATTTGAGTCATATGAGCAATTTTTGAAACAAGGGGCTCTTCCCACAAAAACCATTAATAGAAAACTAAGTTCACTCCGCACATTTACAAATCATCTATTGAGTGAAGGGTATCTTAAAAACAATGTGATGAAGAAAGTGAAGAACAATAAACGCGAGGCAAGACCTCGAACACTCTATCCCAATGCACAGACGGTTATTATTTTGGCGCTTTTTCTTATCATCATCTTAGGAGGTGGCTTTTTACTCTCAACAAACAGTACACGAACCCAAAATCAATTTATTCAAGTGACAGATGAAGTCAATATTCCGCCCTCGCTGAGCACTAATTCAACGGACATCCCTGAGCGACTGAATACTCAAAACGCCAGGGAAATTACCATAGAAGACAGTCCGATTGATGGATTAACTAATTCAGGACTCATTTATGGAAGGCATGTTATCGAAGCAGGCAAAACACAAAAGAGCGTATATGTTTCTGATATGAATCCAACCACACTGGTCTTTGTAACCCCTACAAGCAAAATTGATACTACCTACCATGTGAAGGAAGATAGTGGATTTTTCACTGTATTTCTTTCCAAACCTCTCGAGACAAACGCGACTTTTAATTGGGTCATTATTCTAAACCAATTACCTATTGACAGAGTTCCGTAACAAAAGTTACGCTGACTGTGTTAGATTATATTGAATTATATGATGCAAAATCGATTGAAGCAGATTGAAAATACCGTTACGTTTGGACTCCTCGCATTGTTTCCCGTGTTTTTGCTTCCAGGTCTTTCAAATCCGTTTGTAACAGCAAAACTATTTTTACTTATTGCAGGTCTTGTTACTATCTTTACATTAAAAGCAGTTCGGAATCTTACCTCTAAAACAAAAGGATTGGTGTTCAACACCTCCTCTCTTGATTTACCAGTTCTTCTCTTAACTGGTGCGTATTTGGTTAGCGGATACATGAGAACACCAAATCGGATGGAAGCATTTTGGTTGCCAGGAACAAGTTCATTCGTTATTGGGGGAGCACTCCTTTACTTTGTGTTGCATCAATTGACTGAGCGGAATAAATCAATTGCACGACTATCATTGATTGCAGGAGGCGCGCTCATCTCAGTTATTTCAATGCTCGTCGCAAGCGGAGTGTTAAAAGGAATGGATTCACTCCCAGCATATGCGAGAACAGACGTCTTTAATCCAGCAGGAAGTGTGTTAGTTGTCGCACTTCTCTTAGTGGCACTTATTCCATGGGCATTTGAAGGCTTAATGAAATCAGAGAATATAACGGTAAAAGCAGTTTCAGGTGTTACATTAGGTCTTTTTGCGCTCGCTTTGGTCACTTCTACTATTGCTGCTGTGAAAAACTGGAATCAGCTTCAGCTGCCAAGTCTTACCACTTCTTGGGTTGTTGCCACTGAAAGCTTAAAAAACAGTCCGTTTATGGGTTCAGGTCCTGGAAACTACTTGAGCGCGTATTCACGCTTCATTCCACTCTCAAATAATGCAAGTTCTCTGTGGGGTGTTCGATTTGGAAATGCAAATAACTATTATTTAACAGCCATTACTGAAACTGGATTGTTCGGACTCGCGGCTCTTGTTGTATTACTCCTCGCTTTCTATCGTCGCTTTAGATCAGCGGCAAAAGATAACAATGTCATGTCAATTATTCCAGCAACTGCAATGGTGGTTATTCTCGCCATTTTCCCCGGTACTGCGGTCGTACTATTCTTCTTCTTTGCGCTTCTTGCATTGTCTGGCCGAACACACGTTGTTCATATGTTCACCCCGGCACATGAATCAAGTGAAGCTACGACCGAAGGTAAAGTAGCAGCTGTAATTGTGGCGTTCCCGGTTTTAGCACTCGCAGTATTTGTCTCATTCCTGACCCTACAAGCATTTAGAGGTGAAGTTGTGTACCAAAAAGCATTAGTTGCCGTTGGTGCACAGGATGGAAAGACTGGTTATGAAACCTTAAAGAAGGCTATTAACATTTCTCCGTTTAATGACCGTTTCCACTTAACCTACGCACAATTAAACTTAGCGCTTGCGAATGCAATTTCTCAAAAGAAGGATTTAACCGATACTGAAAAGAATACTATTTCACAGCTTATTCAGCAGTCGATTCGAGAAGGTCGTGCAGCTGTTCTCTTAAATAAAGAACGTGCAACGAATTGGGAAAACTTAGCAAGCACATATAAAGCAGTTATTCCTCTTGCCAAAGGTGCCGACCAATACGCAGTGCAAACATACGCACAAGCAGTCGCGCTAGATCCAACAAACCCAAATACTCGACTTGGACTCGGTGGTATTTACTACGGATTAAAGCGATACGAGGAAGCAATTGATGTCTTTAAGCTCGCAGTTGCAACAAAGCCTGACCTTCCAAACGCTCACTATAACTTAGCAATTGCATACCGCGACAACGGTCAATATGACAAAGCACTTGCCGAATTATCTGGAATTCTCACCTTGGTACAACAAGGTACCAAAGACTATGATGTTGTGAAGAAAGAGATTGAAAATGTTCAAAGCAAAGCGCCAAAGAAAGAGCAAACAGCTCAACAAACAGAGACATTGACTCCTCCAACACCAATTGAGGAAAATCCTGATGCTCAAATCGAGCTCCCTCAGGATGCTACTCCTCCAGCGACACCAACAACAGAAAGTTCTAATCAGTAAAAAACATACTTCAAATCGCAGGTCTTGAACATATCAGAAATGACACTTATCCCTTGACAACAAGTAAATAAGCTGAGATAATAGGTTTATGAATGAAAAGTTTACTATTTCTCAGTTTCTAAAGCGTTTCCCGAATGATGAGGCTTGCCTCGAAGAATTGAAGAAGCTCCGTTATCCTGACGGGGTATTTTGCTCCAAATGCCAACTGGTTACTAACCACTATAAAGTAACAGGTCGAACTGCTTACGCCTGTGCAAATTGCGGCAATCACATTTACCCTCTCGCTGGTACTATTCTCGATAAGACCACTACACCGCTTAGATTGTGGTACTACGCTATTTACTTGATGGCTCAGACACGCGCAGGTATCTCTGCAAAGCAATTGGAACGTGAACTTGGCGTAACCTACAAAACCGCTTGGAGAATGTTCAAACAAATCCGAATGCTTATGAATGACGGCGGAACTCCACTAACAGGAACAGTTGAAATTGACGAAACTTTCATTGGAGGTAAGGCGAAGAATAGAAAAAGAAAGTGGGCACAAGGAGTTGAAGGAGAACATAAAGAAGTAGTAATGGGTATGCTTCAAAGAAACGGAAAAGCTTACCTTCGTCATGTTAAAGGTACTGGAAAATGGACCCTCCTTGAACAGATTAAGGAAAATGTGAGTAATGACGCACGAGTTATCACTGATGAGTGGGGTGGTTACATTCATCTACCGCTTCATGGATACAAACATGATTACGTTAACCATAAAAACACCTTTGTTCGCGGTGATATTCATACGCAAAACATTGAATGTATGTGGGGGAACTTGAAGCGAGGTGTAACTGGCGTTTACAGGGTTGTTTCTAAAAAGTACTTACAAGCGTACGCGGATGAGTATGCATTTCGTTACAACAATCGACTCTCAAAACGAAGCATGTTTGACCTTATCCTTGCACGCGTGCCTTCCGTTGCGATGGTGAAGGTTTAGAGGCTCTTTTAAGAATCTCATTAAAGTCTGATACTGCGTTAGTCCTGCCGCCTTTTTTAATGATTTGCCTTAAAACACGATCTCCAACATTCTTACCGAGAAATTTTTTAGCCTCGGGTGAAAGCTTCATATCTCAACGTCAGCCAAAAGCTTCTTAAGGCCCGTTGGTACAGGACCCTCTACAATCTCTTTGTAGATAGCTTTCTTATCAACCTCGTCCAGTTCTACATTCAGCTTATCGACTAGTCTTGTAAATGCTTCTTTTCCGGTGAGCCCAGTATGTGCACATCTATTCTCAAACTCTTTTGTACTAAGCTTGACATAAGAATACACAAGAGAGGTTGTTTTTCGCGGACCGTTCGCTGCCCGGTCTAATTTAGCACTTTGGTCAACATCAAGGATTTTTGCGGCGTACCTAACGTCCTCTGTTTCAGCGAGATAAACGTAGTCATTTCCTTGGTATCTGAAGATATCTCCAAAAAGCAGCGAATCTAGCATGGGCCTATTTTATCACGAAACGATGCTGAGCCCTAGCTCTATTTCTTCCTTCGTGGATTGACAGTCTGGATCTTCGGTTGCAAGTGTGTATGGTATTTCCTCCAAGAAATTCGTTTTACTCCAAGGAGCTTCCCTATGAGAGGCATCCTCTAAAAACTGAGTATTTTTATTTCCAAATCGTGCACAAACTTTTTCAAGAATATCTAATTCTGATTGTGAAAAATAATCTTTATCTGTCTCTGTA
>ERZ761594.149-NODE-149-length-32922-cov-267.876137_pt1 | contig 32922 bp, 45 predicted proteins | sample MGYA00511036_ERZ761594 | MGnify/ENA primary metagenome ERZ761594 (study PRJEB28899, sample SAMN03785561) | bioreactor sludge metagenome | biome: EBPR Sludge; feature: EBPR Bioreactor; material: 0.22µm filtered reactor supernatant | place: Saint Lucia: Queensland... | reverse complement strand
GGTCTCAACTTCTTTTTTTTTGTAGTTTTTTCTAAGGTGTGCTCCCCGGCTAGGAGTTTAACCTTGAAAATTACTATCGAGATAAAAAGAAGTAAAGTGCAAGCACCTTACTGAAACAATGAGATTATTAATCTATTGTTCTTAGACAATAAACTACTTTTGTTTACATGTCAACAAGAGAATAATGACTTCAAGTGATGTAGTAAATGTACATTGTGTTGATGACCCGGAAAAGCTACGATGTTCGGGTTATATATGGATGCAGAGCTGGCGCAGTTTCGACTCTACCTACAGCGTCAAAACTTGAGTCAGAGAACAATTAAGCAGCTCCAGATCTTCTTAAAAGTTCTCCTACAAGCCTGTACCCCCTTCACACCTCACACCTTTGAGTTGTTTTTGGCGTCCCAAGCACAGAAGTATTCTGCTGCTTCTCTAAATAAATATGTGCAAACAGCAAAGAAGTACGTCGAGTTTAAACAGATAGAGTTTGATCCAAGACTCCTTAAAAAATTTAAGGAATCCCCAGAAGAAAAAGGCACCTTTTCAGATGAGGAGATCATGTCATTCCTAACACTTGAGGAAGGAGAGAAACGATCAGTCAGAGGGGCTTATGTAAAAATGACCGCGTTCTTTTACATACTTGCGTTTACTGGCGCTCGGCCGAATGAAGTTGCAAAATTACAGAGAAAACATGTCGATCAATCAAATAACTCAATTATTCTTGGATACTCAAAAACCGGAAAAGGTAGAGTGATTGCGATATCCCCCATCCTGCAACCTGTGTTGAACGAATATCTTAAGACGTGTAACACTGAATTTCTTTTTACGACCTATTTACAAGACAGTCCGATTCGAGATTACACATGGATCAAGCATTTTAACGAAAGAAAAAAACGACTTGGTATACTCAAAAATCTCACATCATACTCCTTTCGTCACTCACTCGCGACCAAGCTGCTCGATAATGACGCTGCGCTGTTTGCAGTTCAAGACATATTGGGGCATACAGATCCTAAAACAACCAGAATGTATTATCATGGCAACCTGAATGCGCAGCGCAAGGCACTTCAGAAGGACCCTTTGGTTATAAAAGTGCTTGGAGCCAAGTCACTTATTAAGCAAATTCATGAGTATATTGACGCTCAAAAATTAGATGAATGTAGTGAGATCGACTACAAAAAGATCTTAGAAGCAAAAACACTTCTATTTGAGGCGATCAAAACGTGAGCTTAGGTGTTACGATCGCTGGGCTCATCTCGTTTCCCAAAATACGCAATAACAACACCAGTCACCACTGAACCCACAAGAGCAAGAATACTATCTGGGAGTTCTTTAAAAAACGATCCAACTACGACCACAAATAATAGAATGAGTACCAACACTACCGCAATGGAGCGAGTGGACTTGAGAAAATCAAACATCGGGACCTTTCTGTTGGGTGAATATATTAACAACCCACTTCCAAAATGAGGCGAACTTCGTCGCTGTCTTTAGAGCTTCTTCTGCTACTTGAGCACTCTGAATAGCAATGTTCAATTCCTCGCGCATTCCGTCAAGATGTTTCTTGTGTTCATCTTGAATATCTCTGATCTGGTTATTGTGATCTATCTCAATCGCATCAATGCGCTCTTTTAATGACTTAAGTTCAGCCTGATGATCTAGATAATCTTGTTTTCTTGCTTGAACTTCTCGCTCATATTTATCTTCCCAATTTCCAGCATTATCTTTAACTTTTCCTAGGTTCGTTGCAAATTGGATGACTCCGTTTTCGTCCGATGTAGATCCTAGAAGCTGTGCAACTTTCTCAACGAAGCGATCATGGTTCGTTTTTTGCACTTCTACAACTTGCTGCAATCCTTCAGCACGGCTTTTTTGCTCTTCGAACATCTGATAATGACGGTCTGCCCGTTCCCTCTCTTCCTTCATCTGTTGTTCTGTATATTTCAGATCAGATCCTGATTGAGATGAAGATGATGAGGTATGGGATTTTCTTGGGATAATAATCAGTGAATTTTTTGGGTTGCCGTCCTTCGTTGCATCAGACCATGCTCTCTCAAAATCGCTTTTTGGGTAAAAATGGTGGTCCCCATGATCTCTGAGGTCTCCTTTAAAGTTTGGGTCATTCACAAAATAACCATCATCTCGATAACCTACTACAGTGAAAAAATGCCCTCCCTTAAAGTTTTTATCTTGAACAGTACTACCAAGACTGCCGTACTTCACAAGAGCAATTACAGGAACGTCTTGATCGATGTATTGTTTAATACTGTCAGATGTTTGATTATCCTTTCTCACATATTCAAACCCACATGCTTCAATTGCTTGCTTAAGTTGATTAAAAGTAATCAGTCCTTGACCTGCCCCAGTCTTTTCAAAGATTTGATCGGTTGAAAAGTTTTGGCCGTAATATGCCAAAATCATCGCAATGCTCGCAGGCCCACAGTCGTTTGCTGTTTTTCTAGCATCCTCGTCCCACTGTGATTTGTACGGTACTCGTAGGTTTCGTTCAGCCATTAGCCCCCTCCTAGAATATTCAGAACAGGTGTTGGAAGTGAGATGTGAAGTAGTGGAGATGGTCCAGGTGTTGGCAGTCTCACACTGTCTGGGTCTGGGAGTTGTGGTTGTTGTTGATGTTCTGTTGTTACTATCTGCGCTGAATATATGGGTGATGGCCGATCAATGCGTACAGATGAAGAGTGTTGGGGTGAAGGAATTGGAGACAACACTTTATTTGGTAGTGAAGGAGATTGAAGTAACGACTGTTTTCTACTCTCAAGTAATGTAATTCTTGTTTCATGATCATTAATTTTATCTGGAATCTTTTCGGTTGCAGATGCAAGTGTCTCTACCTTCTGATCAAGTCGAGCAATATCGATCTTTACGGTGAAGAACGCGCCGGCAACGAGAACAGCTGCGCTTAAAAAAGATAGCATTACAGGAAGTTGTGACCATTGTAATGTGCTTGTATACTCGCTCATAAATCCTTAAAACTTGTAACTTACGACGCCATACCATGCTTTTGCGCCAGTATTCGTCCAGTTATTTGTTTGGTTCGTATTTTTGTAGAGATTCATCGTTGTTGAAGATGCAGGAAGATATGCAGGACTTGCTCCTGATTGCCACGCTCCATTATCGTAGGAGTTCCCTAACATGTGAGTATCGTCAGATGTCGCAACTGGGACTGAGACGGCAGTCGAGGTGCTGTTAGAAACACCAGATGTTGGTTGTATCATCAACGTGATCATGCGCCCAGTGACTTTATATCTGTAGATTCCACCAGCCGGTGCAACCGAGAAGCCAGTCCAGGTTGGACTAAAGTTAAACCATTGCGGAAAACCTTGAGGATTCGATTGATAGGAATAATCGTTATCAGTGATTGCTGAGTTTGAAATGGTGTGATCTGTGTTAGTAAATATCGTTACTGTTGTGTTTGTTGAAAATGCTACCTCTTTTACAACAGCGTATTTGTAGTTTCCGCCCTGCTTAAAACGAAGATACGTTCCAGGTTGATACACAGCAGTAAGGTCAATTCCAGCGATAGTGAGGGTTGTTGGCGAAGCGTATGTCCAGGTATGGCCTGCAGGAGACCAGCCGGTGTGGGTAGCAGCGATAGTAGCATCGACGTATGCTTTAACGCTTTGCTGCGTAGGAAGCTTTGTAGGTGAATTAGAGGCGAGAGTATCCTCATCCAGTACCCCATCAAAAAGGATAGTGTTTCCAACATTGATAGTATCAGCGACGATGTCTCTATGATGACCATCAGCATAATGCTCGACTAAAAAATCTGATTCAAGCTCGATGAAGTCACTTAATAGATCTGAGAGTGACGTTTCAATGGTTTCAACATCAGATGCGAGCGCTCTGCTCTCTAATAAATGTGCAACTGAAATCTTTTTTGAAGAGCCCTCATCACTATCTGTATCGTCAGAAACATCAATGATATGAATGACATCATTGTTTTGAGGTGCTTCTACAAGTTCTGGAAGCTGAGTGACTGGGGAATAAGTATGTTCGACGATGTGAACCTCGACTGTTCACAACGCTCAACATTTATTATATCAAACCTGTTTTTGTTTGGTAGACCATTGTTCTTGGTGCGTGATGCGTGAAATCATCCCATCACCATTTTGGTATTGGATTCCAACACCACTTTGAAATGTGAGCACATGTATCAACTGAGACTTTTCTGGAGTGCTCCATTGGGATTGGTTTGGATCTTTAATTTTATTTGTCCACATTTACAACTGATTTCTTGGAGGGAATGGTACGTTACTTGAAAATCCAACGTTGGTCTTCACTCCATTTAATGCGTTTACTATATCAACTGCAGTAGTTCCACTTGCCTCATCTAATTTAAATAATGAAATGCAGTCATCTAGCGAATTGAAGTCATTTTCAACTTTAGCCTGAATAACTTCTTCTGGACTCAGTGCTCGGTTAAAGTATTTAACGTTTTTTAACAATCCACGGAAAGCTTGAGCAAAGCCTACTACGTTTCCAACATATGGCACTGATGTGCTGTATGTCCAAGTTTGTACTGAGTTGCCAGCCACGAGTGGAATTGGTTTCGATAAGCTATTGCAAAGATATAATTTATAATCACCATTTTCGTCAAAACTGACCGCAAAAAATTGCCAAATATCTTTTAGAACCTGTCGAGTTGTAGTTGCGATAGATGCAATATTTTGTTTATTTAAACGAAGAAAGTTGCCGGAAGTGATAGCAACTTGAGGTGTACTATTACCTGACCACCCAAACAGTGTTCGATTAGTATCCACTGTTGATGGTTTCATATACCCAGAAATTGTAAAAGCGTTATTGTAAAAAAGTGGAGAAGAAGGAAGAGTTATTCTATTTGTTGCATTCTCAAGACTCGCTGACCTCAGTTCACCCACATTTCCCCTATAATTCGCCATCTGTCTAGGACCATGGTGCGGACCATCTCCGAATGAAGTTCCTTCCCCAATCTCCATATGATTACCGTTTTCGGATTGATCATCTACATTATCTAAGAAGTTGTACCAGCTCGCTTCTTTGGGAAATTGACCTAAATAATAGGCATCGGCACGTTGCTTTTCGGTCCATACTACACCATTTTGCCATGCAAAATGGGCAAGGCTAAACTTTCCAAAACCACTTGCCTCCGAAGATCTTCTTCCTAAAGTTAGAATCTGTGGCAACGTAGGTGCAATCATTGTCTTGCTTTGACTTTGCACGAACTTGTTATTCATATACAGTGAAAATGACAATCCGTTGTATGTGCCAATAAAGTTTACCCAACCATTGAGCAAACGAAAGTTATTTGGTGTAACGGCACTTATTGATGTCCCATTCGCGACTTCATAATTAAACCGTCTTAATACAGTGCTGTCGTAGAGAAATCTTGTGCCTCGATTATCTTGGTTATAATCGAAAATCATGCCAAATGCTGGATGACTTGGGGACATCTTCACCCAAGTTGACCACGAAAATGCACTCACTGAGGGAATAATTCCAGGAATCGTAACAAAATCATCAACTCCATCAAAAATTAAGCTTCCACCAAAACCATCTACGGGAAAACGAAGCTCATCGATTGTTCGAAAAAGTACCATAGCTATACGTTTTTAAACCAACGTCTCCCTGAAAATATTGACCAAAACTCATCTCGATATCCGCCCGTTGAAAGAGCTAAAGAATTGTTTTCTGGGTTTGATCCTTCAGCTTTCTTCCAGACGTAGAAATATGCCTCCTCAAATCCAAGAGACCTTATAATGTGTATTCGTTTGCTAATTTCTATTTCTTGACGTTCTGGCGGTATTGTTTTGGGCTGAGAGTCTATAACAAGGTTAAATTCACTCAGTCTTGCTAACGTTCCGAATCCATCCCATATTCTCTTACAGTCAGTGAAAAAACCAGGTATATCAGTCTGATTTGCACCATAAGGATTAAAGCAAATATAGTCTAGATCCACTCCTGGGGTGATGCCTGTGCTAATCCAAAGATTAACAATCAAGGACCCAGCAGTTGAAGTATAGGTGATTTTAATGTCTGAGTTATGAGCCGCCTTGATTGCCTGACATGCAATAGCTGTATTCTTGATCTCTTCGATCATTTGAGCGAATGTGAGGGTTGTATTATCAACCTCAGACTCCATTTCATTTCCAATTGCGAACTCTGTGACTCCGTTCGCAATAGCCCACTCAAGCGCATCAAGTACTTGCTGATGGTACCCGGGATAAGACGCGGCGGTAAGAGGACCGAAAAAACCTGTCCATGTTGGTCCCCACATGATCTTTTGAAAGCCTATCTCGGCGGCATACTGCACCATGATTTTGGAAAAGGGATAGGCATTGACGAAGCCAGGGTCAGTTGCACCTGGACGCATGAGCTGGAACCCAAGCTGCTTAATAAGCTTGTAATCTTCGTAGATGGATTGGAGCAACGCTGTGTTTGAAGGATTGATAGGAGATCCAAGAAAACCCATGACGAGTCCGATGCCGTCCCATTTGAGTCCCATATACGCTCCTCTAGATGTACGTACCGTTAATTTGATGCTCTCCAACGGTTACACCTGTTTCGTCAAATACATCTGGATCTACTGATATCCCCCATGACAAGCCTGTTGGTAAGTAATAGCCACCTTCACCAAAGAACTCCCTTCCAATCGATCTAATTCCAGGTGTAGTGCCAGATCCAGCTGGGATCATAAAAGAGAAAAGTGGAACGCTTGAGTCATCAATTGGATTCGCAGCCAAATTAAAGATTTGCAAATATCTAACTGCTGCGTTCTCATTCTGACAATCAATGCTGAATATATGTCCTGGCACACTCTTAACGTTGGCTTTTGCAGCAGTTCCAAAGTTAGTAAATGCAATTGGGGAATACAATGCGGATATTGCGGGTTTTGGTAGTGTTCCAAGAACATGATTATCTACATCTTCCCCGGCAATCAATGATTTCAATCCAACATTAAAAAAGTGAAGGGTGTTGTCCCAAACATCTGAAAAGATTGAAATAATTCCACCAAAAAGACTTCCAGATTCATTAAGAAGCACAGATGCTTTGACAGTACCAGATGTGTATGTACTAATTCGTACTTTGATTTTTTTCAACGTAGAAACGTCAAAAACAATTTTTCGATTTGAATCGATTGCTAAGAGTGATACTCCCTGCTGATCGACCAAAGTATCGTAGTTCTGACCATCGGTAGTGCCTTCAATAGTGAGTACCGCAGACCATGTTCCACTAAGTCTTAGAGCTGCAATTACATAGCCCTGAACGTCTATAAGAAGTTCTCTTGATTTTCCTGTGAGGTCTTGCGCGAAAGAAGTTGTTTGATTCATAAGTCGTTCCTTTTTAAAAAAGCAGTAATTAAGAGCATTTGATTACGCTTCTTTAGTTACAGCTCCATTCGCTTGGGTAACTACCCACTGATATCCGTCACAAAACAGTTCGACGTAGTTGCCGATAACACCTGCAATATTGAGGTACTTTGTGACAACAGCGCTGCCGTTATAGTTCACTGCTTCGCCTGTTTGTGGAAGAAACCTTATTGCTTGTGTTGCAAGAGCGTGTGCCCGAACGACACACCCTCTCGATCGAGATGCTTTAGGAAGTGATAAAACTTGTGTACCGTCATCCCCTGCATTGTTAAAAATGGTAGGTTTAAGCAGATCACTCTCTGTAATGGAGTAGTCAGCAGTTTTGGTAACTACCGTTGCTTTTCGAATATCGATCGTTGGATAAAATGGGATTGTCTTTGAATATTCAGCGTAAGATCCACCCATGAGTCTACTTAAGAACTCTTTGACGCGTTGATTGTTTAACATATGTGCTCTTTCTGTGTGTTAATGGTTGAGCGCGGGGTTTTTAATCAGAACCCCGCAAAACTGATCAGTTACGAACTTATTTCCAAGCACTGACGTCTTGGCGAACGCGAACCATCATCATTTCGCCGTCTTTAAAGACTTTCGCTCCAACTCCGATCATTCCTTTGACCAGTTGCGCAAAGCCCTTTTCTTTTTCGACAACTTTCAGCTTCATCATTTGAACGATGAAGTCGATGGCGCCACGGATCATGAAGACAGAATCTTGGTAAAGATTGCTCCAAATGTCAGCAGCAGCCGTTAAGGTTTCGGACACTGCAATGTCCCCATATCCAGTGAAAGTGATGTCGCTACTGTTTACCGTTCCTGCCAGTCTGCGTCGGCGACGGAGTAAGAACACATCGTTATCTGAAAGCTCTACATAGGTCGATCCCGCACCGGCGGTGCCATGAATAGCAGACAGAAGGTTGGTTCGAGCTGCAGCAGCATCAACACCAATTAAAACGTTTCCTGGAGTTGATCCTAGAGAAGTTTTAAAGGTGAGTTTGACACCAGCGATCGTAACCGTGTCACCATCTGTTGGCTGCGTTGCAACCTTCAACATTCCGCTCCAAGGGAGGTTGTTGTTTTCAACGACGGTCCAACCCATCCATGGTCCAACAATACCGTTTGCGAGAGTTTCATCGCCTAATCGAGATTCTCGATCAGCCTTAGAACGTCGCATTGCGGCAACGGTGCGAGGACCTTGAACCAATGCTTTTTCAGCGGTTGGACGGCCGGCTAAAACATCGGCAGAACCTAGGATTCCCTCAGCCATCTGCACAACATCCAGAATGTTGGCTGAAGTGATAACAAGCGGGTTGCCGTTGTCATCAATGGTGAAATGAGCTCCAGAGATCTGATCTAAGAACTTTTGCTCAGCTTGGTTCATCAATCCCATGCGAATTGATTTCATTGAATGACCTGGCAAATCAAAGGGTGTTTGACTTGACTCGGTGTCATCAATGTCTTCAGCAGCATATTTGAAGGTATCTACCTCTAGAAATTGGTCAGTAGCGTTCTTCTGACTAAATGCGATATCGGAGTGTGGGACATAGGTACCAACATTAGGGTGACTGAGAATTGGAACGTGGACTTTTCGCCCCTGTTGCCCGATAACTTCTTCAAGTTCACGATTTGCTAAATAAAACGCTGAGTTAGCGGTGTAGAAATCAAGTTGTAATCTATCCCAAAACTCGGCGCGTGCAGCGTCGAAAGACATGCTGTCTCCTTATAGTTTTGGAAAGCAGTAGAGTGTGCTACTTTTGACGTTTCTTCCATTCGGCGAGCGCAGTTTCGTACTGCGTTCTACCTTCTGGAGATTTGTAGTCAAAGTCCGTCAGCTTCGGCATTTTGCTTGGATCCGAATATTTATGTGCGGGTCCGCGGCCGTCACCTTTAGGTGTTGCGTCTCTAATTAATCGATCTGCCTCAATTTCAGACTTCCGTGCAGTAACGTAGGGTAACTTTGCTGCTTCAAGTACTGAGATCTTTTTCAATTGTGCGAGTGTGCGAACTTCGTCTTTCAATTCATCTGGTAAATTGAGGTTGTTAAGGTCTCGTTCTTCCAAACTTGCTTTGACTTTTTCGTTCACCATCTCATCAATCTTCTGCGGATCGATCTTGCTTTCCTCTTGGTTGTTAATAGGTTTAGGAGTTCCTTTGATCGTGTTGAGCTCGTTTCTGTACTTGATCTTTTGTCTAATGACTCCAGACGTACGTTTGCGGTGCTCTTTCTCTTTCGCGACGATTTTTTCGAGAAGTTCTGACTGACTTTCAGGATCTACTCCGTACTCCTCAGCTACTTTCTTTCGAAGTTCGTCTTCAGGAACTTCTTTTAATCCTTCCTGTTCAGCTTTTTGCTCATCAGGGGATAAATCTGCTGTGTGTTCGTCCATTGGACTCCAACTCTTGCTGTTTCCAGCTATAAAAAAAACCGCCTATCTGGCGGTTTGACTGAGAGATGATTTGAGCGCTGTGAACTCTATTTTGAGGAACAAGTCCCTCAAGTATTAATTCACGATCATCTCCCAACCAAACGGTCAGAATGATGTTGCGCTCTCTTAACTTGTATACGTGTGTGTTTAGTACACGGGTTCAACCACAGCTCCTTGTTTTGCTGCAAATTCTTGTGCGAGCTCTATAAAACGTTCACCATGGTTTACTAAACTATATTGGCGAATGACGCGGCCTTGTTTCACTACCTTCGCAAATAAAGGAAGTGATTCTTCAGGTTCTGGGTCAGGATCTTCTTGCGTCTTTACTGTAGGGATGTTTTCATCATCCACCGTTTCTAGTTCATTACTTAGGGGATCATCTTGGGTATCAGCAGTCTCTGTTGAAGACAACTCCTCTTCAGAATCGGGTAAGGATTGCGCTGCTTTGATTGACTTGGCAAGATCTTTTTTACTTACGTTATCGTAGGGTAGACCGAGTGCTTGAGCTTGTGATTGAAGTTCTTCGTATGATGCCATATTTGAACGATATCATCGTAAAAACCGATTCGATAGCCGTAAGAAAAGCATCAACGTTCGCAGATATATATCAAAGTGTGTCACATGCCAAAATGTTTGAGTCGTTTTTTCTTTCGTTGAAGCCGTTGTTCTTTTAATTCCTCTTGTCGAACTTCACGAAGATCATCGGCACTTGGATTATCACGCAGTCGTATAGCTCTATCGTACGTTTCTCTCAAAAACTCATTAAATTGCTCGTTTGTGGATTTAAGCGCTCGCATACGTTAGGCAAGTCCAGCTCGTTTATGTGCAGCAATAAGTTTTTCTACATCCAGTTGTTTTTTCTCTACAGATACCTCGAGCGGGTGAAGAATGGCTGCAATGACCTGTGCACTTCGTAAACGGACCTTTGCCTCTTCACCCGCATGTTCATTTGAGAGTTCGGACAGTCCTGTGACGGTGTTAAGAGATTGTAAACAGTCTTCAAGGTGATCCTTAAATGCAAGAAAGTCGTTGTTAGCAAGCAAACTTCGTACAGTATCTGGTGTTAGCATACTATCTACATCCCAGCTCGCTTGCTGGCATGCTCCCTTCGGTGTTGTCGCTGTGCGACTGCTACTTTATGTTGATATAGAGTCTGAGGCTGTTCTGCAACTCCATTTTGCATGGCTAAAGCATCTGGAACATCATCATTTGCGCCTTTTGGAAATACTTTGAGTTGCCCTTCCAAGTCTGCACATTCTCCAACGATATGGTAAATCGACCCGCTTGCATATCTCGGAATAATACCTCTAATTCTCACCTCCTTTTGGATTGTTGGTTGAGGAATGGGGAGAACGTTTGGAAACTTATTTCTCTTTCTGCACATTTCATCAAAGAATGGTTTCACCGCTTTTAGATAGACGGTCTCTTCAATCGCAATCACCTCAAATCCTTCATCATGGAGAATAAAGATATATTTGCACAACTCCATGCTATCAAAGTGAACGCCCATCGCCCTAATATTCCAGTTGTTCTCTTGATCGACATAGTTGCGAACTATTCCAGTGTAGTCATTCTCTAGCTTTTTCCCTCCAGGATCGATCGTAGCAAACTTCCTTGTATTTAATGCCAGCACCTCTGCAAAAGTTCTATATTTGAACCAACTCTCTTTGAACTCTTGATTTTCTGAAGTAATTGGACTTCCTTGATAGAGAGCAGCAAACTCATAGGGTCCGAGCGCAATTTCTAGTTTTTTTAACTTTTCAATTGGGTACTTTTGAGGCCATAGAGCCTCTCCTTTGTTACGATAAAATTCGTCTTCAACTGCAATTGCTGGGAAACTAACAACCTCCCATTTATCAAAATCATCCAGCCCTTCTTCCTCATTCTCTTTTTGCTGCTTGAGTAACCTACCAACCAAGTCATCTTCGTGCCACCGAGTGTTAATGATGATGATGAGTGATGCACCTTCCTGACGCGTCATGAACGTAGAGCGTAGCCAATCCCACCGTGCGTCTCGAATAGTCAGGGACTCTGCTTCTTTGCGGTCTTTAAACATGTCGTCGATCACGCCAATCTTGAATCCTTTTCCAGTAATAGCTCCACCTGCGCCGACTGCTGTATAACTCCCTTTTTGATCTGTTTTCCATTTCGACTTTGCCTTTGAATCCCTCCGTAGTCGAGTTGAAAATATCTTTTGATACTGCGGTGACTGCATAATGTCACGAGTGCCAAGACCGAACTCTTCAGCGAGTCCTCCTGAATAGGAAGCGACAATAATCGGCCAATCAGGATGATTTCCAAGAATCCACGCGCCAAACTTTTTTGTAGATATTTCACTTTTCCCATGTCGGGGAGGCGCTTCAACGATGATGCGAACATCCTCACCTTGCTCTACACGCTTTACAGCATCTTCTAAAATGGATGCGAGACGGCGGTGAAACCAAGTGTCTTGGTACTTTTCGTCTGTAGCTATAGAGAAAGCAATGAGGTTCTTACGTGCGAGGTGCACTACCAGAGCTTCCTTCTCCGCTTGAGACAAGCTGAGCGATTCGTTTAATTTGTTCATCACTAAAGGAGGAAAATGGCTGATCATCAGTGGTCGCATCAACACGCTCGCGCATGCCGTGGTTCGATGACAAAATGAGCTTGGAGATTGTAGAGTTGTAGTCGCCAGAGAGGCCATTGTTTACTAAGCGACGTTGTTGCTCCGCAAGAATATCGTCAAGTTTTTCTGCAAAGTCTGAATGTTCATCACGCCAGTTATACAGAGTCTTTCGACTTACACCCAGAAACTTTGCAAAACCTTCAATTGAGGGGAGGTTGACAGTAATACGCTGTTCATAGGTATCTGATTTCAGTCCAACTGTCTTGTGGAAGGTGTATTTTTTGTCTTTACACTTGGAAAGGTAGAGATCTACTTGGTTGAGTACATCATCAGAGTACTCAGAGGGGCGACCTGGTTTCATAGCGTTGCTGACTGCATTTCAGCAGTTTTTTGTTCACAACGCTCGCATTCATTCTAACATAAGCAAAAACCCCGCCTTATGAGCGGGGTTATCTTTCTAGATTCATTGAACTATACAGTCCAAATCATTAATTTGTATAAATGTCATTCAGGAGACGCATGTTACTCCTTCCTTTAGGAAACTTTTAATGATTAACAATAATATAGCACCAGCAATCAATAATGGGAAAGCTAAATCTAATTGCTTTCTTTTCTCCTCACATCTGGATCCATTATTTTTGATTGCTTCTAAATACTGTTCACACATATAAACTAAAAATTCGTTTCGATCCTTGAACTTGTTCTTCTTAACTTCTGAAGTTTCTGGAGGGATATTCCAAGGAACTGACTGTGTAGCGATAAAGAGTACTGCTAGCGAAAATATCTCAAGTCCTAATGCTAAGAAATATATTATTATGCCGTATGTTTCTTGTGGTGCATTCAGTTTTTGAGAGCTAAAGTAAAATGCAAGAAAGGCTAGGCCTCCACTCATAAATGCAAAAATCTTCGTGCGAGTTTGCGTATATATCTCTGATATACCGTCAAACATTCTCCTGAGCTCATCTAGCTGAAGTTCAAGAAGGTCATTTGGTTTTGGCATATCATGATCATACTATGTCAGTCAATATCAATGAAAACTGCTACAATCTTCATAAAGTTCTGGAGGAAACATGTCATTTTCATCACTCATTGACGGAGCTCGAGAGTTCCTTATCTGGTTTAGTGTCACCACACTTGGAGTTGTAGGCATTAACATTGCCCCGACCCCACAGCCACTCCCTTCACCTGTTGTTGAAGTATTACCCAGTCCAACCGTGCTCACTCCAGAGCTTTCTGAGGAGGCAACGAGGAGTGCTTCTCCGAGTCCGATTGCAAGTGTGAGTGCAAAATCAAGTACATCGTCTCCACGTCCAACCCCGATGCCTACTATAACGAATGATCTTAATTTTGAAGGAGTCTCTATTATTCCGAACTACCCTAAGAATAGCTCGCTCAATAAGTTTGGAGACCCTTTAGATGGGCCAAAAGATAATCAAAACTTTTGGGTGAAAGAGGGCAACTCGTTTGAGTTTATGTTCTTTTTTATTAGAAACAACGGCCATGAAGATGCTAAAAATGTTGAGCTTAAAATTATTGCTGACGGTGAGACTCTTTCATCATTTGATATTGATGTCATCGAAAAGCAGTCCCGAAAGCAAATACGACGAGAAGATATCAAGTTGCCACTTGGTTTGGGAAAGCATACACTTGAAATACAGCTGAACCCAGAGAAAAAGTACCCAGAGGCAAAGTTTGATAATAATACTAAACTGATTGAGTACGAAGTAATTAATTGATAAAAATCGGTTGGTTTTATAGAAATATGTCTATGGAAAACATCTTGAGCAACGTAAAGAGTTTAATCGCACCCTTATTCATCCTAGCAACCTCAGTATTGGGAGGGGCGCACCCAGTCGAAGTGAAGTCGAATCAGCCTATTGAGATAGTGAATACTGTTAAGGCGTCTTCATATCCATTTCCCACTGTAATGCCCTACCCATCACCTGAACTTGCAACACATAAAATAGAGAGCGAACGTACTGAGAAGAGTGAAATAACTCAGGAAGAGTTAAATGAATTTGTGCGAAAAGCAAGAGCGATGGGAGCCCCCGAGAGTGAAATAGAAAATTATATAATTAAATATTTCACAATTTCTCCCTCATATCAGAGGGATCCACCACAACAAGTCATTATTTACCAAAACACAACTACTCTTGATGACAACTCTTGTCAGAAAGAACTGCTTCAGTATCAATCTTGTCTTTCCAAATACAACAATGAGTTGCTCCAGTATCAGAATTGTATTTTACAAGGAAAACAGTTTGGCTGTTTTGAGCCATTGAAATATTGCGATTCACAACTTCCTCGAAGATGTAGGTAGTAGATTAGATAGTTCTAATCTACTGAACACCAAGGATTGCTCGTGCATTCTTAAACCATGCTCTTGCATCTGCAATAGAAGTGTTTTCGTCTGGAACTGTCTCGAGCAACCGAGTTGCCTCTCCTTCATTTAACGTTCCTGCCCCGAGCATTTGGTTAATAGCACCGATTGCAAGTGATAGTGAAGATTTGTATTGGTTTACCCGCTCAGCGAATGTTGCATCTGTTGCCATTCTTGCTTGAATACCTGGAGACTTTAGGGTCTTTCCGATGGTTGTAGATCCACCCTGGAAAATAGAATCTTCAGAGTTGATGCCACTAATTGTTTCGAGTTGACTTAGTGCCCTTGATACAGCTGGAGCAAATTTTGAAGCGTTTGTTTTCGCAGATCCTGGAACTTTATCAGGATTCTCTAGCATAAACTTTTTATCGGCATAGGTGACTGGAACTCCAGTCGTAAGAAACTGATCAGAGTATTGATCTTGATCTGCCCCTCCAGGTGCAAACTGATCCCAAAGTTGAGACAGTTGCTGGACAGCCTCAGGACTTGATCCCTGACCAAAAAACCATGCGACCATCTCTTGCTTTGTCTGAAAGTTCCGAAATGCCGGAATGGGATGCTCGATTGCGCTAGAAGTTGGACTAGGTTGTGTTACACTTTCTTGTGATATGGGAGATGATACTTGAAACTGATTATTATATTCATTATTCTCTTGGCTGGTTGCTGGTATCTGTTCGGTGAGAGAGTCGCTGCTGCCTTGGTTTTGATTCTTAGTGTTTATTACTTCATCGCGACTAGTAGCAAAAGTTGATGCAGCAACCCCGATGAGCCTAGCTACAGTCTGATCTATTGGACTATGCAGCTTTGCTCCTGAGTTTTGGGCAATTTCACCTAAACCCTCAGTTAATAACTTTCGCCCTGTTTCACTGGTGAAAAGTTGTGACATTGCGAACTCTCCAGCCATCTTTCCAATGAAGATCTTTGGGTTGAACGCATACAGGCCTAAGTTACTCAAGCTATTTAACAGAAATGCAGTCTGTGATCCCTCAGCCGGTTTGCTTCCTTTATTCAGCGCTTTTGTAAGCCTCTCAACATCTTCAAGGTCCTTGACTGTTTGTTGAAATGTTGTGAATCCTTCCTCGCCAAGTAGCTCTTTTATTGATCCTTCACCGTACTTTTTCAATTGAGAACGAAGCTTCGTCAAATCAATCTTTTGAGTTCTGGCATTTACTGAGTCGTTATAAAGCTTTGAAGTGAAACCTTGTTGTAACTCAGAAATAGCGTCTTCACCGATAATGCTCTTTACTAGTGAAATGTCTGATTCACTGTTGGGTTTGAGTAAGGTATCGATCAACTTTTCAGGATCACTATTTTTGATTGACTTTCCAATATCGCTATTGATCTTGCTAATCCCTTCAGCATAAAAAGTATTTGCTTCTTGAAGAATTTGGTACGCATTCTCATCGTTTTTCTTGATTGTCTCTTCCAGGTCATCAGACAGTGACGCGTATAACTTCTTTAAACTTGCACTGTCTCCAGTTGCAACTGGATCAGTAAAATTCTTCATCTTTTCACCAATAGAGGTACGTGTTTTCTTTAATACATCATATGTGGGAATAAAATCGTCAGTATTTCCCGATCCACGTTGAAGTCTTTCTAGTATCGTCTTGTAATATTCAACATTCGTATTTGGGGCAGCTGACTTTTCTTTAGCGGCGATAATTTGATTGAGCGCTTTGATAGTAGACGTTGTATCCGCATCAGTGTTCAAAACATTTTCTGGAACGGAATTATATAAACTTGTTTTAGTCTTATTAAAATTATCTTCAAAAGTTGAAAAACCCGACTTAACTACATTTCCTATAGACTTCTTGTCGATTGGTTTTGCGAGTTCATCCGTCAAATTCTGTGAAATCTCATCAATCTGATTACTTGCTTTCAATATCTTGTTCGTAATCTTATTGCCAAAAAAAGACTTTTGAGCAAGTGCTTCAGCCTGTTTTACAACATTGCTATTCGTTTGTGCACTGACTGGCAGATCTACATTCTTAGCTCTAGCGAGATCAGCTATCTCTTGGTCAAACTGAGCTGTGAATGGATTAAGAAGTCTACTTATGACCCTATTACCAGCTGATTTTCCATTCAGCAGCAACCCCTTTCCAAAGTCAGCAATTAATGGAATGGCGCCACCTACAGCCGCACCCGTCGCTATATCTTGAAGTTCCTGATTATCTTCAGATACTCCATAACCAGCTGCACCACCGGCTAGTGCACTAGTCACAACTTTGATAGGAGTAGACGATCCGCCAGATGGTATGAGATTTGCTGCAGTACCTACCCCACCCTTTAAAACGTCTTTCTTACCCTTGTCAGTCATATTAATTTGATCATCCGCATTTTGTTGAGCCATTTGAATAGACTCTTGCGCCCATTGATCAAACTTCTTAGCCTCTTTCTCTTTACCCTGGCTTCGGAGTAACTCTGCTTGCGCTGTCATGCGGTCAGCGGTATCCATATACTGTTGCTGTGTCTGATCAAAGAGTTCATTGCCTCCAAATACTAGCGATGCTGCACCACCAATACCTTGACCAAAACGCTGTTGTGCTTGCGCAAACGTGTCGATAATTGGATTCCCAGTCTTTACCTCTTCGTCTACGACGGAATCGCTGATAGGAGCTGGTTTTGGTGTCTTCGAAGGTGTTGTCGGGTCAACGACTTGAAGGCCATTATTCATCAAGGGGCTGATCACAGGATTTGTTGATTGGGAAGCTTTTGCAACAGGAGCTTGGAGGGAAGCCGCACTCTGACCTACACCTCCATACTTTGCGATGTATGCCGCAATCTGGTCCTCTGGTGCCCCCATTTCTCTTGCTTTACGTTTAAACTCTTCGAGCTGTGTCGGCGTCATAATTACCTTAATGAAGGGTTAATGGTGTCAAATATCTTTTGCCAGGATGGTGAGAGTGACTGCAGCCCTGAAGGTTGACTTACGATGCCGTTTGCCCCAATTCTGAGCGGACCTGATGAAGTCGTACTTGTTGGTACTGACAGTGCAGAGGAACTCAGCTCTTTAAGCAAGTCGTTTGTAAGCGGATCGTTTGTCCAGCTTGTACTTTTTGAAGGTGATGGCATCTTGTAATAGTAGGTATTCCCAAATGAATCAGTGAAACTTCTGAGCTTATCTGGAGCAATACCAGCTGGGCTTGTGACCACAGTGCCGCCTTGTCGTGTGATCTCATTAGCCTGTTGCTGTACCTCGATAGAGTTTTGCGCATACGCAAGTTTTGCGTTTATCTGTTCAGGAGTGTCATTCAGCGTTACACCAGCTTTTGCCATCAATACAGCGGTGTCAGGATTTATCATGAGATTCTTCACTGCATCCATTGCTGCCTGAGAACGAACAACGTCACTTTTAAGTAAGGCAATCTCCTCTCTGGCAATCTCTTTTTGTTTATCGTCGATCATGAGAATGTCTCGATTGGAGAGGTTTAAGATAGTGTTGTAGTAGCTAATTTGTTGCTGACGGTCATCATTGATATACCCAACGGTTTTATCGATGATGGTATACGCAGTAGCGATATTTGCACTTTTCTGTGCAAGTACCGCCTGGATAATCCCTGCTTGAGCGGCCACTTCATTCATACTTCGTTGAATACGGGGATTTCGAACAGAATCTAAACCAGTGACACTTTGTTGTCTGCGGATGAGTTCTTGCCCTTCGTTAAGAAGTGTCTGAAGTTGATCAGTCAGACCAATTTGATCATTGAACTGCTGATCAATAATGGGTTGATACTTTTCAGAAACTTCTTGACGAAATGGTGCCGTAAGCGGCTTGATACTATCAAGTGCTGATTGCTCTCTTGCTCGAGCTTCAGCCATCTGCGTTTCTAAACGAGTGTTATCAGCAGTGAGTCTTGAAGTCAGTGCAGTCCGCGCTGTGTCTACTTCTGTCTTTAATCCGTCAAAAAAACTTGACTGTGTGGACGTAACATAGGGAACGCTCGCGGGAGCGCTTAACTTTTGCGCATCAATGTACTGTTGGTTTGTTGGAGATGACTGACGAACGACTTCAGGAGAGACACTTTGCCCAGCACCGACTTGAGAACTGTTGGGATGAATCTGACCTGGTTCTGAAAGGGAACCTTGAAAGTACTGTCGAGCGTTATACCAACCCAGGTCTTTAAACCCATCTGCTGGGGCTGTTATACCAATCGAATCGGGGGAATACGTTGCCATGAGCGTGATTGTCACAACGCTCGTGATGAGTATAGCATCTTAGGGGACGATCTCGTCAAGGAAGATTCTGCAATGTACCTGAGCGTTTTGAGTCGTCAATATCCTGATATACGTTTCATTTGATTCTATGTCTCCTTCCAACGTATCTCCTTCAGGACCTGTCTGAATAGAAGATGGCATGTGTCGTGGGAGGTCGAAGCGCTGTCCAGATACGGATGATTTCGCAAATGCTGTTACTCTAGGTCTGTATGAAAGCCCATGAGGAATCTGTAGTATCACATTTGCAGTTGTGTTCACATCAATTTCCTCAATAATTCTTTCAACGCGCTTTTTTGAAGTGTAGTACATCTGATCATCTGTTGCTTCAAATACATTTACTCCTGGGTATGATTGTGCCTGGCCCCAGTTTTTTGGTCCAGGGAGGACGGGAGGAGAAATCAGCTTGGGTGCTGGGGAAAAGTTGCCAGCGGCTTGTTCACGAATCAAGAGGTAAGAGATCGAGCTTCCCATTCCAACACCCAAGTCATCTATTCCCCCAGAAAACCATGAGTGTGGCGTATTTGAAGGGTGTGTCTCGAGTAAAAATCCGATCGCATTTCCAGATGACCAACCCATCCTATTTCTTATTTCGTTTACGATATTCGTCACGTTTTTAGAGAGAACGAAACCACCAACTAGCGGCATTGGGTCTATTTCCCAAAAGGTAGATTCTGATGTTTTGGCTCTTCCTAATGGGTCACTTCCGAAAGGGCTTGTGTTATCTTCATCGATCCCCCACATATCTAAGACCACTTTTCCAGATAAACCGGAGCTGTCATTTACAAAGAGAAATATTCTCGCTTCCTGACAATTTCCACTACCTGTCACTCCTGGAAAGCGAATTGCGCCATCCATATCACCATTAGATGGATGGTTTCCAATAGTGTAGTACCCATCAGCATAATCTAGGCTCCAATAGTTTTGCGCATCGTCACCAGCGAGAAACATCTTCTCATTCGCCATAGACTGATCCCTCTAGATTCTCTGTATACACTTGAATTGTTACGGTAATTGTTTTTGGTTGGTGTTGTACCGCAGAGATTAACTGTCCTGGAGGAAAATGGCTTCCACCGTTTTCTCCTAAAAAGAGTTCTTTATCAAAGACTGACCGTCTGCGAAATTGAAGTCGAACTCGATCAGAATTGCATTTTGCTACAACCTCAAATGAGGTGTAATAAGCTTGTGTAACGATGTCGCTTGCCTGTACTGCGGCATAGGCATTGTCTGGAATCTTTCTTAGCGTAGATCCTGAGCCATAAAACGCTTTAAAAAGCGGGGGGTATCCAAGCCCATGATCAAAATCTACATATTGGCTCTCAATATTATCTTGTGAATCATGGCTTGAAAACATCAACGGAAGCGAAAGTGTTTCTTGAACAACGTGCTCTTTAAAGTACTGAAGCGACCGATACTTTGTACTCATTCGCATCTGGTACTCCTGACCTTCAAACACGTTGACATCGTCCTCAGACAACTTCATGCCGCGATCTCCTGTCAGCGCAATGTTGCTCGAGCCGTTAAACCCTTCTGCCTTATCAACGAGAATGTAGTACCGAAAGTCACGTTGAAGTGATGCGAGTTTTGAGTACCCACCAATCGTTTGAATCCGAAGTTTTTCTTCATCGCTGACTCCAAAAATAGTTGCTGTTGCATCGCCAAAAGCAAGTGAACTCGCTGCCCCGACTGGACTCCAGTAGCCATCAGGCAGTTTTACAAAGAGGTCATACGAAGGCGCATAGTTCAGATCATGGGGGATATCTGCAAATCCATTTCCGTCACCATCTGGAGTAATCGAGGCGTTGCCCCATCTATATATCTTGAGTTCACCAAAGTCACTCAAGCGTTTGAGGTTGATGATGGGGTCGGTACGTAAATCCTGATCAGCGATCGCAAACACACTTTGTGACATGATTAAAACATTCCTGTTCTAATGCCCCAAAAGCCTACAGGAACGCCATTTTCATCAAACTGAGTAATACCGTTTGCATCGATAACAAGTGCTCCAGACTCAATTTGTAAGTAAATCTTTCCATCCATGCTTACGCGAAACGGAGCATCTTCAAAGTTTGCAGCACCAAGCCATATCCCCTTACTATTTGAACCAAATACTTGATTACCTGAACCCCGTTTAAACTCCGCAGAGAACATCGATAACCCACCAATACGTTGACCAAGTGGCATCTCTCCTGAAACGAACTGCGTGATAAGCTCTTGGTCTGCAGACCGAGGACTACTCATTGTTGGCATGATCGTTGCCATTTACGCCTCCGTTCGGTGTCCAAGCAGCGTAATAGACCGGATAGGGCATTTCGTCGTGATGCCACTCTCGGAGTAGTCAACATGCACGCGAACATTCGAACACGCCTTGAGGTTAATGGATTGAAGAATAAACCGGAACTTTCCTTCACCAGAGATAAGGTATTCAGACGATGTGTTTTCTTCGTCGCTGTAATCTGCTTCGAACGAGATCTTGCACGACGCGCCTTCTTCAAGCGGATAGGTCTCTATAATGGCAGACTGCACCATTCCAAGACTGCGGCCGCGTGAGACCTGGACAAGAATACTTTTCCAAAATGACGCTTCCGAGTACCCAGAGAACTTCGCAAGTCTATAGTGCGATCCGTCTGTAGATGAAACAAATGGAGCACCAAATGGAGCTGCAAGCGCCCCGATGGTGTCGTAACCTGCAAGCGCGTGTGTTGAAATTTGGAATGGCAGCTGTTCTACCGCTGCTCCAGCTGACTTCAACGCATTTGCAGAAGCAAATAGTATTGAATTAAAGTAGAGTGTTTTTTGACGGTGATTTGGAAGAGATCCTGTAAAGTACCGTAAAGGCTTCAGGCTTCGTCCACTTACCCATCCGATAATGAACCCAGTTGCTGTTTTATCCTCATAGGCAACAAAGACGTTTCCATTTTGAACAAACAAAAATCCGATACTTTGATTGCCGATTCCAGCTTCATCTGAGAGCGTGTTCGACGTTGCTGACGGGTCATATAAATAGATTTGTCCTTTTCTCCCATCAGCGAAGTTCACTGCAATCCACCACAGGTTTGCATTAAAAACGATATCTGCAACTTCGCTCCCCTCTCCGAAATCAAGTTTCTGAGTGTCTAGAGTTCCATCTCCAGCAATATATGCCCCAACATACCTCCCGTTTCCAAACAGCATGATGTCTTCTTTGACAGATGAGGGGTGTGGTGCCTTTTGCAGAGGAATGCCACCCTCCACAGTAGATCCCCAGTCAACATCGATCACCTCGGTAGAGAGAGGCATCGCAGCAATATCTCCACCAGATGACTTGTTATAGAGAATGAAGAGATTCTCTTTGAGACGAATAACACTTTCGCCTTCTGTCATACCTGAGATCGTTTGAGGCCAACTTGGAGAGCCTCCACTGAGTACCTCTGTAGGTGAAAGCTTGAATAGTTTTGACGTTCCTACCCCAAAGGTCGTCGTCTCTGCCGTCGGTTGATCCAAAATATGTCGAATCAACTCTGTGACAACCCCATCCTCATTGCCTTGTGTGAGATCGGCAAGACCAGGACTTTGTTGCAGAAACGGAGGATTGGTGAGCACGTCAGCGCACATCTCAGCTGCCATACCATTTGACCCAAAAAACGAGTGTTGGTCGATATGAGCTAAGGGACTTAACCCTTCGTTAAATGAGCTGAATGTATAATCAAACGGTTCCATAGTGCCTACATCATCGGCTGCTGAGCAACCTGCTGAGATCCCTCTGGAGCTGTCTGTACTTGTGCGGCCGCTCCCATCATGTTTTGAACTCCGCTTGATTGCTGAGGGGACGGTTCTGGTTTTGGCGGAATTGGAATACCCCGAGCTTTGTAGAAGAGGTCCATCACAAATGCTCTTCGAGTAGGATCTTCTTCATTTCCAACAACATTCATCAAATCGCTTAATTGCTCATCGATGGTGTAGTTCTCTCCTGTGATAGTCACTAATAGTCGTTTCAATACGCCTTCCCAAATCTTTTTTGAATTTTTTAGTGAAGGATCAGTCTGCTTCATACTTTCAAGCTCGGCCGCCATGATTTGCTCACCTTGTTGTTGTGTATGTGGCCCAATGTATACGAGGTTCTGCATGTACCAGCTACGAACAGCAATTTCTCTGAGTTGATCGAGCATGTCGGCGTCCCCAGTGATCTCAATGATGTCCTTTCCCTCAAGGTCTTTAATAAGTTCGGGAAGTACCCACTCTCGAAAAACGCGCTTGTAGGGGAGGGTGATCTTTTGTCTAAGGAAGGTGAACAGCTTTCCTGCATTCTGATCGAGAAGTACTCCCATTCGAAATGCAGTCCCTGACGGAAGGCTTTCTCCGCTTACGACTTCAAAAGAGTTTGTAAGCGCATCAGCATGGGTTAGCACGCGATTCCAGTCTGCAATGAGCTGATCTAGTCCCTGAGATCGAACCTCAAGTTGTCTCAAATCCTTTGCAGTTACTACGTCGCCATTCATGAGGTCTGCCTTCATGTTCTGCAACACGTTGGAGTCTGAAGTCTGGAAGATCGCTTTTGATGCCCATTCAAGAGCGCTTGCAAGTTGTTGCCCGATCTCATTTGCACGAATTTGGTCGTCAAACAACATCTCGGTCACACCAACACGCATCCACCTTCCTGTATACGAACCGTAATGTGCTTCTTTGTAGTAATCAGAGATTTTTTTCTTTTCTGGAAACTTTTGGCAAAACAAGATGCGCTCGGATCCGTTTTGACCTTTTCTCAGTCCAGCAATAACGATTCGGGCGAGGAAGTACTTATGAGCATCTCCCTTATCTGAGGAAGACTTTCCTTTCATGCGATCGAGTGCTTGGTTATATTCTTTCTCACTTACTTCTCCAGTAAATTCAAAAATCTCAAACATGGGGCTGGTGGAGGCGATCGGCATCGTTTCGTTCGTCGCCTTGAACGTCGTATTTGCACATGACCCAATAACATCATCGATGACGTCACCATCCCAAGCGCTCATCGCTTTAAGTTGAGAAGCACTGAGCTCATACCTCTCAATCAGATCAGTATCATTGAGTGTTTTTGCAGTTGTGTTACTAAACATGAGATTTCTAAGGTCAGAAAGTGCGTAGGTATCACCTACGCGCTTAAATACGACGTTACCCATCGAAACGAACTCTTCAACCGCTTCTTTGAGCTTTTCATCTTCACCGTTTTCAGCCATCCATAATTTCATAGAAGCATTCGAAATATAGATTGCAGCAAAGTCCCGACGGTAATTGTTAGAAAACACCATCACATTTTTCGAGTCGAATCGAAGATTTTTGATGTTGTTATTTACCCGAGGCTGAATGATGTCAAAGAAGTAGTTGTAGGAGAGGTCTTCGTTGATCTTAATGCCATCGAGGTCTCGGTTTCTAAACCGATAGATTCTATTGATGAGCTCATACTGCGAATACCTAACGCCAGGAGACACCTCAACTGATTCTGATGTATACGAATCAATGATTGATCCGATGCGTGTATAGAGTGATCCTGCGTTATTCATAACGGTGTTACCTCAGTCCGTATCTACTTACACGTCCTTTGTTAAGTGATAAGTTCGGTCGTTTGTCTTTGCTTCGAGTCAGATAATGTTCGGAAATTTGGCGCCTAACTGCTTCTTTCATGCCGCTAAGAATCTTGATCTTCTCGCTCATTCCCGTCGCGGTTGCGTAGCGAAGAGCTGAGTTGATTGAGAGAAATTGGTGAAACTGTGAAGAAAATCCAGGAGCTTTGTTTTGGTCCGTTGTTTGGAAGTGATTTGCTCCGCGCTGAAACTCTATTTCAACACCCTCTTCAAAGCCATAATCTGGAACTCCGACAATGAAGATAGCATTATCAAGTTTGTAGTATGTAAAGGGGTCGTTTGAAGTATTCAGTTCACTATCTGTAAGTTCACTACGCATCTTGGGTATGAGTGTTTTAAACACTCCGTTACGGTCCTTCACGCGGAAGCGGTGAATAGCTAACGTACTGTCTGGAATGAGGTAATGATCTTTTCCTGGGGTGAGAGCAATGTACGCGATCGGGAAGTCTTCGTTTGTCGTGTCGTCCCATTTGAAGTTTGGGTCTGCTCTGAAGAGTTCAGTGATCACTTCATCAAGTGAGGTGTTTACGCTTCGAGTGCGATCTGGAAGTGAATATGAGTCGTTAAAAACGACTGAGGTTCCCCATAACAAAAAATCAATATCAGCGATGATCGACTTACTCTTATCAATGGGGTTAAACAACATAACGCTGTGAGGAGTTCACAGCGCTTGCGATCATTCTAACACTATCTAGGCTTCTGCTCAAAGTGTGTAAAAATCTTATCGATTAATCAGTGCGAAGCAATTTAAGGACGTCACTTACTCTAAATCTACGATGACCATGCTTATTAATTCTGATCATAGGAAGTATTCCTCTTTTTTCCATACTTTTGACCGTTGATTCAGAAATCCTCAGAAAATCTGCAACCTCTTTTGGCTTCATGAGATTGGATGAGTTTCCATTTTGGGCTTGATTCATCATTGTATTAGCCTGATGGACTATAAGGTTGGTTTCGATCTTTTTTTCGTTGGACACGTTCATGTAACTTTTTGTAGTACTCCTTCCAAGATTCTAGAGAATGATTCTCCTTGGCACTGACATAGGTTGTATGTTTTGAAAATACTTGACTGCACCCTGGTAAAGTACTTTTAGTTCTGCTCTGTAGTATCTCGACTCTTGGGGTGCTACGAGATCGAACTCTAGGTCTTGAAGTATCATGAATGGGTGTTCTAAAGCATTCACACATTCGATGAGTTTAGCAATGTTTTGGGTTTTATTCATTACTTCCTTTTGCGTGTGGTCCATTGCTCAAAAATATCTCTGATAGCACCTGCAAGCCAGTCTTGGTAATAGGCAAAGGCTTCTTTTGTGTCATCTGTTAACATCAATCCTCTATCACTTAGTATTAAAAAAGCAGCATGATGTGTTTCATGAACAATTGGACGGAAGCCATAGAAGGTAAAATGAAGGTGGTATGTATGCTGGCCGTTTTCTGTTATCCGCTCACAAAATGCTTGCCAACTAGGATTCACATCTGATGCGCTGATTCCTTTTTTTTCATACCAACTCTTCATTTGCTCATTACTCCCAAACGTAATTAGGATGTCAGCGTCAAATATAGGCTCTGTAAGATGGGCTATCCTGAGACTTTTAGCCAAAGTTCTGAATCGTTTAGTTTTCATGAATGAACTAATCCTTGTACGGGTCAAACACGTCTGAGCCAGCCATTGCTACTCCAATTGGTCGAAGTTTGTGTAGGACCTTAATCGTGTCGCCATGAGCCTCTAGCACATCGCCGAGTTGTTTATACGCTCCTGGTGCTTCATCAGCACCAGCGCCGCGTAGCTCAATGCCTTTCTCTTTGATGTCTCTCTGAGTAGCTTCCCAGTCAATAAGGCCGTTAGAAATTTCCCTCAGCTCCACCCATTTGTGCATTTTAGTTCTACATTTCTCACAGGTTGGTTTTGTCTCGTTTTGCTTGAGTTCAAAGTAGGGAACCGAATGTTTGCAGTCTCGATTTCCACATGCCCACACCTTTATTCGTTTCTTTTTGCCTGCTGCCTGAGTACGAGACATCACCCGTCCAGCTCCATGAACTGTCGAATACAAAGATTCTGCTGAGAGTTCAGTGTCCATGCCTTCTAAGATGACAGAGACACCGCCCATAGTTGCGCCTACAAAACCTTTCTGACCAGGAAATGCTGGCGTACAACCCTTACGAACCACCCAGTAGTCTTTGCCAAAATGTCTCTCCCTCCATGAAAAGTTATGGTGATTGTGAACCTCTTCGACGGCCTCAGTCCCAAGAATCTCTAACACTTTATCAACGACAACATCGCGTCCAGCATAGGCATACTTGCCAGCAAGAGTCATTGCCTCGATATACATTTCACCAAGATCGCTCCCGATCTCAAACAAGGTGGGTGGTGCATCCATTTCACCTTCCGATGCTTTTTCTCCCCACCCCTTTCCTTGGGAAAGCGCTAAGAACCCAGAAGCGGTTGCGTGACCAAATCCTCTCGAACCGAAGTGAACACCAACCCAAAGATAACCCTCTTCGTCTTCAAAAAGGTCAACATAATGATTGCCTGATCCCACTGTGCCGAGCTGGTTTGCAGCGCGTTGAATCATCGATTTTTGGTAGCTTACTTTTGCTTGAGAAATTTCCTCAAGCACTGGGTGGTCGACTTTCTCATCGTTCACTCTGCCAACACCAAAGCTAATTCTACGAAAGATCTCGTCCATAGCTCTAGGAACGTCAAGGTTTTTGGCGAGAAGAGGAGTCCTCACAGCCTTATTTCCACAACCAATATCGTAGCCAACCCCTGATGGAGAGATAAAACCTTCATAAGCAATAGCGCCGCCAATTGGCTGAGAATAGCCAACGTGATGATCTGCACAAAGCACAGCAAAGTCTGCATTGCCTTTTTCCACACATCTTTTCAGCTGGTCAAGCGCTCTTTGATCAATCTCACCGAATGTTTTTATTTTCATAGGATCCTCCTAAATACTGTCGTCATATTGTGGTTCGCTAAAGAGATCTGTCATAGTAACTTACTCTTCAGATAAAACATGCTTCAAAAAATCGATAAAAAAGATAATAGTCATGAGGACAAACAGGATGAGGATGAGGCAACTCCCAATCCCCAAAAAAATAAAGAGTGCGAACAATATTTGGACGAACACTTCATTTAAGCTACTTAGCATCTTTCCCTTTCTGTGATGGGGTCAGGGCTTGGGGGTGTGTGTGTTCAATCTCCACAATAAACTTTTCAATATATGTGTTTGTTGTTAAGTGTTGACTCGCCCAATCTCTGAGCTTGAATACAATCTCTTTTTGACGTTCAGCAGCTCCTTCTTGACTGGCTTTTTTTCTCAAAATCTTCATCCATTCAACTACCCAACCTACAGGCATAACTAACATTGGAAGATCTGAGCCGTCCTCATCTGGGGTTGTTGTTTGGAAACAGTGACCCAACATACCTTCTGCAAGATCTGGAAACTCGTTTTTTAATTTCTGTTCTCCTGTCACGCTGTCATTTTTTTCTTGAGATTCCGCCGTTCCCCAAGTACCACTAGTCATTATTGGCTCATAAGGAGTGTTCTCGGGAGTAATATCCTGAAAACCACCTTTAACTATCATTCTTGCCACGCTGTCCTCGCTTTCTCAATATCTCTTTCGATCATAGCCATTGTTTCATCTGAAACATTGAGTGCTTTAAGTCTTCCGTGTTTTACGCCCCTAGGCTTACATATTTTCGGCCAAGCCGATGCTGAACTGATATTAGTAGCAAAGGCTCTCTCTTGAGCAATGTAGATAAGGTTTTTAGTAGATATGATGCTCATTCTCCACTCGCTTTCTCTTCGATGGGAAAACCCAACTTAGATGCACAGGTATAAAAGTTCCCAAACAGTCTTTCGTGCTCGATCATTACACCGCCCCGTTTATCACAGTCTGACCGTAGTTCTTTCACCATCTCTTCACCTCTCCAGATGGGTTGAGCCATAGCTATACCAAGAAGTACGATGGCAGCTAATCCAAGCCAATAGATTGCCTTTTCTAGTATTCCTGCTTCGTGTCCAATGGTCATACGTCGTTCTCCTCCTCTGTTTTCAGGGCTTCGGTAGCCAACGCATTTATTTGTTCTAGTAGTCCTGGCGATACTTTTCCGAGTTCTAATAACGCCCTGTGATAGGCCCGTGCAGCCTCCCTTCGCCCTTCCCGTCGGCTGCGTTCCTTTTCCTGGGCGATGCTGTTTTTCCATTTCAGGATATAAGAAACAACATCACTTCTTAGCTGCTCATCACTGCTGTTTCTGTACGAACGAAACAATGCAGTCAGTTCTTTAACTTCTTCTGGAAGAACTCTTGTCTCTGGCTCAAGGTGTGGTGTTGTCATTTCTTTAATTCCTCAAGTTCTTTGACTCTTCTACGTAGCCATTTTTCAATCTTTTTATACAAATCTTTGTGTTCCTTTCGGCGAGCAGTAGCAGTAGCAGCATAAGCATAAGCAGCAGCATCAGCATCAGTAGTAGCATAAGCAGTAGCAGCATAAGCATAAGCAGTAGCAGCAGTAGTAGCATAAGCATAAGCAGCAGCAGCAGTAGTAGCATAAGCAGTAGCAGCATAAGCATAAGCAGCAGCAGCATCAGCACGTCGGACTTCTTTTAACTCTTCGTCTGATATTTCTCCGAGTAGCCAACGCTTTGCCGCCTCAATTGCATTCCGTGGGCGTTTGTCCTCTGGTTTATACTTTTCGTAAATACCGATGACTTGCTCTGCGGCAAAAACAGCCAGTGCAACACTGTCTTTTTTCGTCCACCTATAGACCTTCTTCAAGCGCATCTCAGACCATGCTTCTTTCGAGTCTTCTTTTGAAACGTGCTCACCACGCACTTCAACGCGCGCAAGGTACTCCCCACTCACATATGACAGGGCATCTAGAATATTCTCTGAGCAGTGAAGTCCCACACTGCAGATTTCGAGTGGTTTCTCTTCTTTCTTCCATTCGCCAACCTTCCAGGTGAGTCCTTGGTGCGAAGAGGTGATTTGACCGTCTCTATTTAACAAAAATTTCCATCTATAGTTCCTTTTCATCTCTGCTCCGTGTTCTCCAGAAGGTCTGGGTTACTCTTGATTAACATTTCCCATGAGTTCATCAATATCTACTTCCAAGCTATGACTGATCTCCTTCACTATCTCTTGAGCTTTATTACGGGCAATATCTCTTGAGAGATAAGAAAATTGACTGGTAAACTCCCTTTTGAATGCTGTTTTAAAGGACTCCATTTCTGCTTTATCTGGTTTGTAATTTCTAGCAATTCTCTCTGCTTCAGTCTTCGCCATATCTCGAAACGCATCAACTAAAACGCTACTTCGCCCGTTACAATGATCAACCTCACATCTTCCAGAGTAATCCTTACTCAGACCAATGATTGAAAGTAATGCAGACTCGATGTATTTATTCACCTTCGCATCAATGTCTAGAAGCTGAAGCTTTACTTGTTTTTGGATCTTTTGTCTTAATTGTTTCTTGTAACTCACTACTTTTTTCTTTTCCATACGGCTCCTTTTAGTTTTTGTAATTTCTCTCATACGTCGTTCTCCTTCTCTGTGTGGTCTGGTTTCAGGTCTTCAACTCTCTCAAAGCGAGCGGGAAGGCGAATAGGAATATCTTTTCCTCCACCGAAGTCACGTACAATTTGTTTTGCGCCATGTGAAATCAATTGCTTTTCGATATCAGAAAAAATATTTGGCATCGCGCTCGTACTTGCATAATTAGCGAGTGGCATCAGTGCCTTTCTTCGAAGTTGTTTTTCGAACATGTATTATTTTCTTTGTGAACTTTATGTGATTTCTCAACCATTGGTATGTTCCTTGCTTCCCACAAATCTCACATTGAAAACCGTGAAATGATTGACTACTGTACATCTGACACTCCTATTGTCTTCATCATCTTCTGTATGAGTTGTCGCATAGCTCTGGTGTCAGAAAGTGCATCATGTGCATCAATTTCGATACCATAATGTGCACACAGGGTAGAGAGCTTCATGTCTAGTACTGGAAGGTTTCCACTTACTCCTAAAAAGTTTCCAAACACCCGGGAGTCTAAGGACCGCCAATTTTGATAACTTGTAATTCCCCACTTCTTGTCTTCAAACGAACCATGTTGTTTAAAAAACGCGTTGAGAAATTCAAGATCAAACTGCACATTGTGTCCCGCTGGATAAAACTTATCTTGAGCTTTTGTAAATGGCGGAATGTATTTGCTCAGCAATCGCTTAATTTGTCCAAACATCTCGCTTGCAGGCTGAAATGTCCGTAGCTGCTCGAGTGAAACTCCAGTTGTTTCAAGAGCCTTAGGGTCAATAGCATCCCATTTTGTTGGTTGGCACCTCCAGTTCACTTCCTCCATCACAACGCCATTAATTTCAACAATAGCTGCAAACTGCGTAATTTCATTCCGATACGGACTAATTCCTGTAGTTTCCGTGTCAAAATAGAGAATTTTCATAAAGCCTTTCTTGCAGCAATTAGTTTCGCCCTTTTTTGTGCGTGCTGTTTTCGTTGATACTGTAATAACCTTTGATACTGACATTCAGTGCAATATTTTCGTGATGCTTTCCCCATCCCTTCTACAATCCAACTTTCATCACATCCTTCAACCGCGCATGTGCGGCGTTCACGTTTTTTTGAAGAACTCACTTCGAACGGGATCGCGGTATTACGTTGTGTGTACAGACTCATGCAAAGTCCTTTCTCCAGTCTTCCTGGCTTTCTTTGTGTACAGCGTGAAGTGCAGCTATGACACCGACTATTACAATCATCGTTAGTAGAAGTGCGACTAAAGCGATAAAGTTCATATGGGTTTCAATTGAACTTTACTGATGTCAGTAAAGTTGTTTTTTTCCTTTGTGTTAAATACTTACGGCCAGAAGTGAGTTAAAGAATCTAGGAACCACCTAGTTCTGGTATGGGATCAAAGCTTGATTAGGAAGAGTGGTGAGCTCTAACGCGTCCCCCATCTACCCAGAAGAGTATCAGTCACAACATTAAAAAAACCAAAAAGGCGACAAAATAATCTTCTTCTCAAATCTGGCCGTAAGTATTTACTTGTTAATACTGGGGAGAGAGTCATTCTCTCCCCAGAACTGTTCTATAATCCAAGTGCTTTAAGTCCAGCAATCACAATCTGATTACTCAGTTTTGCTATGGTGACTTTCTGACGTTTCGCAAGTCGTGTCACACGAGCGTGTGTACGTCCAGAAACGATCAGTCTTGGATATTTAACGAGCGGGTTTGGCATATCTCCTCCTTTCTTTTGTGAGAGCTTCAGGAATCGAACCTGAAACTTCTACCCTTCTCAGTCATCACGACGATAAAGTGTGGGCGTTTTTCCACTTAAACTAAGCTCTCTATCTGTTAATTCACTCTTAATCGATACCCATTGATCATGTGATACTTAGGCTTCACAACTCCATTTCGCTTAAACTGTTTTTTAAAGGTATCTGAAGCAACCACCTTGCGGTGTGATACTCCCAGCAGATCATCTGAATACGTGACGATCCAATCACCTTCCTTGAAATTACCCCCTCCTATCAGCTGACCAGCATGTTGTGTCTGAATAGCATTCACGTGATTTCCATCACTCACGCTGATGAAACTGCCTCCACCGCTCATGAACTCCTTTCTCGCTCTGCTCTGCGCTGACGATGACGTTGGTTGCTCGTCATGTAGTGCTCACTGGTGAGACGGAGTCTTCGATATTTCGCATATCCAAGTCTGAGTGCTCGTTGATACGTTTTCGCGACCACAATATTTCGTTTTCCTGAATAGGTTTGAACTAAATACGTTGGCATAATCCCTACACTCCTTCTCTAATATCTTCTGGTGCCACGACCCCTTTATTGAGCACACTGTCAATGAGCTTAAGTGCATGTGCAGCAAACTGATTATTTTGTGGGGTGTCACCTTCACGAATATGTAAGAACCACTGTTCACCAGGATTGTGAGTGCCTTTTGTGTAGTACGGGATAGTGCTACACAACTGATCAACGTCTTTGTTTTTTGCCTTTGCGAGTGATCCGACAAGACAACAACACTCACCGTTGTACTGAGATCCATCAACCTCTCCAGCAAGTAGTTTTTCTCTCAAATAGGGAAGCTCTGAACTTAAATGCTCGAAAATAAAGAGCATGTCCCGACTGCATTGATTAATAAATTCTTCTGGTAATTGATCCAGGTCAGCTCCGCGCAGGTTAGCTCCGTACAGGTTAGCTCCGTACAGGTTAGCTCCGTACAGGTTAGCTCCGTACAGGTCAGCTCCGCGCAGGTCAGCTCCGTACAGGTTAGCTCCGCGCAGGTCAGCTCCGTACAGGTTAGCTCCGCGCAGGTCAGCTCCG
>ERZ761594.148-NODE-148-length-33386-cov-8.030182_pt1 | contig 33386 bp, 46 predicted proteins | sample MGYA00511036_ERZ761594 | MGnify/ENA primary metagenome ERZ761594 (study PRJEB28899, sample SAMN03785561) | bioreactor sludge metagenome | biome: EBPR Sludge; feature: EBPR Bioreactor; material: 0.22µm filtered reactor supernatant | place: Saint Lucia: Queensland... | reverse complement strand
CCTACGCCCCGGCTGAGCGCGTGCGCCAGCTGGCCGACCTGGCCGAGCTGGTACTTATATCGGCCGTTGACACCGACCACGGCCGTGCCCTGCGCCTGGAGCTGGATCGACTGCGCCAGCAAAACCGCGTCCTGAATCAAGAGATCGAATACACCCGCCAACAAGGAGGCCAGCAATGATCATCCAGGTAACACCCGTTGCTCTCGTTTTAGACCATCCCGAAATCGGTATCCCCACCACGGCCGAAATCATGGGCCCCTGGCTGGATGACGGCGAGACCGTTGGCCAGCAGCTCCGCTTCGCCGGTGAGCACCACGTGCGCTGCCTGCGCCACAGCGAGATTGCCGCCCTCCAGGAAGGGCAGGGCGAGGTGGGGACCGAGGTCCGGATTAAACGAGTGGGCCACCTCTACACCTACACCCGCCGCGAGCTGGGCCTGGCCATCGTGAGCGAGGTGACCATCAGCCGCCAGCGCGCCTTGGAAATCTTCCAGAACAATCAGGACGCCGCCGCCGCCATCCCCGCGCAGGCGGGGACCACCGGCGTGGTAGACTTTGGCGAACGGCCGTGCCGCTGGTCATGGGCAATTACTTACAGCGAGGGCGTCGACGATTAGAGGTATAGATACATATCAACTGGGGCAACGGCCGTCCGGAGAAACGGCCGTTGCCCGCGATCGTCATATTGACATTTATCAATATATGTTATAATTAGAACAGGTGTTTCCCTAGACCAACGACCGCGACCAGGCAGCAGCAGGGTGGGGCGGTCGTTTTTGATCCGGAGGTAACCGTATGACAACTCATGGCAAATTCCACATCACCACCAAAAACGGCCGTCAGCGCGCGCGCTGGCTGGAGCTGTTCGGCACCGACATCCTGCCGGTGACCAACGCCCGTCCACAGGAAGTGTTCTACAAGGACGGCCGTTCGCAATGGACCTACACCCTGGATACGGCCGCCCTGGGTGAGCACAACTGCCGTCGCCTGGCCGCCCATATCGCCGCCCGCCGCTGGGGCACCACGTTTGAAAGCGCCCTGGCTGAAGTGCGCCGGGGTTGGCCGGTCAGCGCCGACGACTGCCAGCTCGCCAGCGAGCCGCTCGCCAGCGAGCCGCTGGCGGAAGAGTCAGACCAGGCACTCATTAATGAGGCATCAAATTTGCCCGCTGCTGCATCAGAAACGATTGCTAGACCAACTGTGCTACAAAACGGCCGTGCGCCTCACCCGCGCCGGAATTCGCGGCAGCGGCGGGCACACGGCCGTTCAGTGACCGGCGCGATTCCTGGCCAGATGGGGTTGAGCTTGCCGGGCGGGGCAGGGTAGCTTTGGCAGTGCCATACTCCTAATAACCTACGTTATCAGGCCTATGTTTTTAGTCGAGTAGGGGAGACTGCGTTCGCCGCGAACGCCAACGGCCGTTAATGAAAGTATGGCCATGCTGGTGCAGCACAAAAAAAACTCCGGACAAAATGTCCGGAGTTTTTTTACCTCCCTGCTGCTTGCCAAACTGTTATCCTGGCCAGCGCGTGGCCGACGCGCTCATCAAGCGGACCCGGCTCAATGGCCATTGCATCCAGCAGCTTCTCCAGGTAGCTCGTGGCCACGGCGCTGGATAGTGCGGCGCTGACGGCCAGCCCCAGCTCCGCCATTTCCGGCTCGATGATTGGAAACGGCCGTTGCACCACAATTCCCTGCAATGGTTGATTGCCCCAGCCCGGGCGCAGCAACGCCGTGCCCATTACCTCGACCGACCATTCCCGATACGCGCCGCGCGCGTCTGGCCACAGCGGGTCATGCACCAGGAACGCATCGGGCGTGTAGCCGACCACCAGCACGAAGTGGGCGCCGTCAAAATTCCGCTGAGCCTTGTGTTCTGGTGGCAGCTGGCCATACCCCACCAGGGCAATGACCGGGTTGCCGTTGGCCAGCCAGCGCCGCAGATCGGGCAGGTGCAGCGGCCGCACATACTCAAATCTCAGGCCAAAGGCGCGCAGCGCCTGGTACATATCCTGGAAGTGCAGCGCCTTGTCCTTTGGCTGCTCGATGGCCCGCAGCACGTCGTCGGTGGTGACGGCCGCGCCCGCATTCGATGCGCACATTGCCACGGCTGCGGCGCCGCAGTCGTTGCGGATGGTGTTGTTTTGTTGGCTTACGAAATTGATTTGTAGTTTCATAGGTTCCTCACTTGGTTGACACTTCTCGTTTTCTGGTTGACATTTCCCCATTGTGTAGTATGTGATTATCACATATAATCATAACATCTTACAAATACAGCCGTACGGCACAAAAGGAGCAACAAAATGTCAAAGGTAATCGTTAGTGGAACAGCAAAAGGTTTTGGTAGCAGCAAATTTCGTTACGTTTCCGGTCTGAGCAAGGAGGCCAAGGCGGCACTCAAAGATAATTCCGCACTGGTCATCTGCGAACGGCCTTTCAATGACAAAGACGGCGATTGGTACGTTGTCACCGAGAATCGCGGGCGCTACGGCCACCGCCTCCCGAATGAGCAGGAACAGCGTCAAATCAGCAGAATGTAAGCAGTAGGGGGCTTCGGCCCCCGTTTCCATTGGAGGTAATTATGGACACATTCAGATGGAGCGACGGCTACTCACACGCGACCGAATTCCAGGCGCAAGAAAATGGTTTTATCAACCCGGCAATGGACGCCTTGAAAACGTTCCACGCGGAAACGGCGAAAAAATATCATGATGGAAAAGCCCAATCTGACATGATTCAATTCCGACAGGCGGAGCTACACATCATGGTCAACGGGAATTGGCGGCCGCTACATCATAACGGTGCGCTGGTCATATTCCCGATTACGGCCGAAAACACACCGGAATCAATCGCCGAAATTTACGAGAAATTGGAAACAGAACTGCTGTTCAAGCAGCGCACGATCTGGGGCAGGGTGGACACGGCCTATGACAATGAGCGCAACCTGATTCAATTTATCCACGGCGTTTCGGACACCCTGAAACGAATGACTGACGAGGGGGACGATGAACCAAACAACGATCCAAATTGACGACGAAACCAAACGCCGCATGGAGCAGCTCGCCGAGTGGTACGGCCTACCCGACAAGCGCCACGTAACGGCCATCCTGCAAACTGCCGTTGCCCAGCTCCACACCATAGAAGCGGCCCGGCGTACGCTCTCAGATTCCGATTTTGTCGGTTTTCTCGCAGAGATTTACCGGCCGATAAACTAATGTTCAATTGTTAAAGTCCCAGCCCGGCCTAATCCGCCGGGCTTTTTTCTTGCCATATCAGCGCCCGCGCCGTGCTCCTCAAAAACAGCCGCTCGCCCCACTGGTTCGCCCCGTATCGCAGCACCCACAGCGCCAGGTTGCGCCATTCGTGGCGCGTGTACGGCTGGTCCTCGCCTAAAATATCCGCTGCCAATGTTGCCAGCAGCGGTAGCTCCAGGCGCTCGATGAGGATGATAGACTCGCCAATGTGGTGACAGTTTGGCGGCACGCTGGTCCAGACACGGCCGTACGAGTTGCCGCCGTAGTGGATTTTGATGAGCTTCATTTACGCCACGATCCCCAATGCAGCACCACGCCCGTGGCGATGGCTGCGGCGAGCAGGATGAGCATGACGGCGGCGGCGAGTTGGTTATCGGTCATGTGTTACACCGTTGGCCAGGCGACCCGCGGTCGCAGCTGGTCCAGTTTACCCAGCAGCTCTTCGGACCGGCCGCGCCGGTCCAGGTAGCCCACCAGGCGCTCGGCCTTGGCCCGCTTGCCGTCGCCGCCGAGAGATTCGTAGTCAATATTCAAAAGGAGGCACAAGGTACGCAGCTCATCCTCATCGAAGTGCAGCGCGATCATTCCAGATATTTCAGCAGTCCACGAACCGGAGATGAGCGGCCCGGTATCGGGCTTTCCTTCCCGGCTTCGGCCCTCAACGACGGCGATCCGCGTCGCCAGCTCGACAACAATGTCTCCAAGTTCACGTCGCTTTTTTTTTCGGCCTCCAGCTCCTCGTTAAACGTTTCGGCCAGGCGGCGGATGTCATCGCGCAGCTCATCGAACTGGCGCGGGAGAAACTTCAACGACTCTTTGATCTCCGCTACATCACTCTGCAAGCTCATCTGGTGGCCTCGTTTCGCGCTGCTTTCAGCATCAGCTCGGCCAGGCTGTTAATCTCAGCCTCCACCTGGCGCGTCTGCGCCTGCACCGCCTCCCGGCTGTGCTCGACGCGCACCGAATGCTTCTCCAGAAACGGCACGCGCTGAACTGCCTCCAGCGCGCGCCGTACATCAATGTCAGCGTCCAGGATGTAGAGCAGCAGATTAAGGTAAGCGAACTCTAGAGCCCGTTTCTTCAACAACTCAACGAGCGCTGCGATGTCAGTAGGCATAACGGCCGTTTACTCCGCCGGTTCGATGCCGTAGTTTAGAATCACCTCACCCGGCTCTGGCTGGTCAAACACGTTATGAAGGAGGCTGGACCCACCGCCCACCAGGATGCCGGACAGGACGCGCCCCAGCAGCTCGTTGGGGATGTGGGTTCCGAAGAGGTTCACACCGGCGAACCAGGCAATGGCGAAGCCGGTGACCAGGGCCAGGTACAGAACCCACCACAGATCGGCTTCCGGGTATCGCTTGCGCACCGGCTCAACCAGGTAGTCAATGACGGCCGTGTTGACCGCAGCCAAAAATAATCCACTTGCTAACGTTTCCATGTTTGTTACCTCACGTTTTCCATAGGTTGATAAAAAGCGCGCTGTTTGCGCGCAAACACACTAGCTAAAGGTTTCGCCAATTAGAGAAATGGCCAGCACTGGAGTGGCATTGAACACCGCCGCAGTCAACGTACTGCCGCTGTTTTGGTAAACGCGCAGTGTCACGTAGTCCCCAGCAGTCAGTGCATACTGGGTGAAAACGGGGATGATTGTTTCGGCGCTCGCGTACGGACTGATTCGAGCCACAACGATGGCGGAACCTCCGTTCACACGAATAGAAACCTGCCGAAACCCTGAGCTGTTTGCCGAAAAAGCCACGCAGGCCGCAATGGAGTACCAGCCACTAATCGGCACCGTCAGCCGATCTGGATTTGTCAGCAAGTCGTGATAATCGTCCGTGTCGTAATCCTCGCCGTCGAAGGTGAGATCGACGTCGGTGGCTGTAGGTAAATTGATCGCAGCGCTGTTATGCACCCGCGCCCCACTAAAGCGCGGCGTTTCCAGCGTCTCCAACCCTCTCACTCGTGCGTCCAGCGTCACAGCGCCACCTCACTTTCAAACTCTGGGGTAATCGATTCCGCGCCGTCGCTGCTGGCGGAAACGGTGACCCCCATCACCTTCATGGGATATTCCCGGCCCAGGTATTCCACAGTCACCAGGTCGCCCATGTCCCAATCACGGCCGTAGCGCGTACCCACCGTTTGCCGCACATTAAAGCTGATGCGCCGGATCGGCCGCTGTTCAGCCAGGGCCGCCTCGCCCTGGTCATCCAGCTCGGCGTCACTGTTGGAATTGCGCGCGCTGCGGGCCACCGCCCGGCGCGCCCACGGGGAAAGGTTCAGCAAGCTACTGTCAACGGCCGTACGCACTTTTTGTAATCCCCCCACCCCCTGCCCCAACGTGTACACCACATTCACATCGTCGAGGTGCGAGTAGCTGGCCTGAATGCCTTCCACATTGCCAAACTGCGGCGACAAAATCACCGGCGCATTGCCGTCGCTGTTGTTGCGGGTTTTGTCATTCCCCCACCGCACGTTGCGCCAGACAAATTCAAACGCCGCTGGCCCCGCCCCCTGCACCATGTAATCGCCCGGGCCAAACTCGGCCAGCTCCGCCAGCACGTCGGCCAGCAGCTTGTTGGCCCGGTCACCCTGCCAGGCTTTGCCCAGCGCTGCGCCGGTGGCCACCGTCAGCCCCGGCATAGCCCGGCTGTTACCCAGCCCATCTACCCCAGCCGATGGGCCAATGTTCTCTTCCACAAAAGCCCGGGCCACGGCCGCCACGTCATCGTTCTTTTGCGCCTGGGGACTGCCGCTGGCATAGCGGATCACCTCGCTGTAGAGCAGAGCGTTGTAACCCTGGCTATAGCTGATGTACACGTAACGGCCGCTTTCCTCCTGGTTGAACTGCTCGCCCCGGTGAAAGGCTTCAAAATCTTTGTAGAAATCGATGTTGGCCACCGGGTCATTGCGGAAAAATTCCCACTGAAGGTCCAGGCCATCGTCGAGGATCAGATAATCCTGCACCCGGTCGTCATCGCCGTAAATGCGCACCGTGGCTGCCCCCGGCGTGCGCAGTCGCTTGCGGTAGCTAAACGCCTGCAAGCCGCCGCCGCTCCGGCCACGGCCGCCCCCGGCAAACTGGGCCACCACCGCCCCGCTGCGATCCTTCAGCCGCAGCAGGTATGCAGAAGCTCCGGCCGCAAACAGCAGGGCCGGAGCGCTGAAGCCGGTGCCAGGCACGGCGGGAGCGGTAACCGCTCCGGGGAAAAGCCCAGAGGTCACAAACGGGGTAATACTGCCAGGCCCGCCCCCGATGCCCAGGGTAATGATGCTCTCTGCCATTAGCTCGTTCTGCTGATGCTCGTGGGGTTGGTGGCATCATCCAACGTAAAGGTCATTGACGTGGTTGAGCCATCCTCCTTCTTCACCGTCACCGTCGTGCCGCTGACCGACTTCTCCATGAGGAAGCGCGCGATCATCAGCAGCGCCTGGGCCACCGTCGGCCGGTTGCCGTCACTGGGCACGCTGTCGGGAATCACGTCCGTCCGGATGACATCCACCACCTCGGCGTTCACCTGGGCGGCCGACAGGTTATTCAGGCCCGATATCTGCGCGGGAATCGTGGTATCGGTATCAACCAGGATTGCGTCCACAATACCGTCCACCGTGGCCAGAGCCGCGGCCGTAGCCAAACCGCTTTGAATCTCCGTCACGGCGTCGCTGGCCAGCGCGTCGGCATCAATCGCGCCAGTGGCAATCACCGCCGCCGTGATGAGGTCGTTGGAAATTTCGGCCGTGTGGATTTGCAGCCGGTCAGACGCCGCCACCAGTGAATCGTACACATTGGCAGCCAGCACCAGGCACTCTACCCGAACAGCCAGCGCCCCGGAAACATGGCAGAAAATGACCAGCGGCCCCAGCGTGTTGGTGTCCGTGGCGTCGAGGACGGCGTAATAAATGCCATTGGCAATGTGCGTGGCCCCGCCGCTGTTTTTGTTGGCCAACGCCGTAGCGCCCGCCTTCCACAGCTTGATGTCCGTGTTGGCGATGGTCAACCCGGTTTCCTCAGTGTTACCGTCGGCGCTGTCCAGGAAGTACCCCAAAGGCACTTCCTGGCTGGCCGTAGATTGTTTCAGTAAGATTGCCATAGTTATGTCATCCCTTGCTGCTGCAAATGGTGAATGATTACCGGTATCACGGTCGCTGGTGGCCCGCCGCCGCTGGCCGGAATGCCCGCGTAGCCGTAGCCGACCGCCTGTCGGTCGGCCTGGTCCAGCCCGCCGCTGGGCACCACCACCGCCCCCATGTGGGGCAAGGGCAGGGCGGCGAGCGACTTGCGTTTAACGGCCGTATCAATCGCCATTAGATGCTGTTGGCCTCCGTTTCGGTGTAGGTCGTACCGTCGTCAGACAAGTCCTTCTCCCATTCGGCCGCGCCGCCGTCATCGAAAAATGTTTTCTTCGTCGCCGTCACCGTTACCTGGTTACGCAGCGCCATAAACAACCAGCCCAGCTTCGTGGCCAACGTCGCCGTGGCCGCAGGCACGCCGCTAGGTTCAGCGTAGGTGTCAGTGGCCAGGGCATCGACCACCTCGGCGTTGACCTGGGCCGCACTCAGATTATTCAAAGCAGCAATGAGGCCGGGGAGCGTGGTGTCCGTGTCCACCAAAATGGCATCGACGATACTGTCCACGGTAGCCAGTGCGGCCGCCGTGGCCAGGCCGCTTTGAATTTCGCTCACCGCGTCGGCCGCCAGCTCGCTCGCGCCAATGGCGTCCGTGGCGATTTTCGCCGCCGTGATGGCATTGTCGGCCAGCGCTGTAGCCGTAATCAGCCCGGCCGTGATTTCATCGGCGTGCACCTGGAGCTTGTCAGCACCAAAGAGGCTGTCCCACACGTTGGCGGGCACCACCATAAAATCCTGCCATATCGGCAGCGCCCCAGATTCGGAGATCAGTACGCGCAGCGTACCCAGTGTGTTGGTGTCCGTGGTGTCCAGGGGGATATCGTAGTAGCCCAGCTCGTCATGCGTGGCCCCGGCCGCGTTGTTGCTCTGGGCAATGTTGCCGCCGTTTTTACTCAGGCGAATATCCGCCTGGCTGATGGTCAGACCCGTTTCGGCCGTCACGCCATCGGTAGAATCCACAAACGGCCCCAGCTTCACGGTAACGGCCGTGTTTTGTTTTAGCCACATCGTCATGCTAATTTCTCCTCATGCGCATTTGGTGCATGCTGCGCGGTGGCTGGCCCCCGCCAGCCGCCACCAGCTCGCCCCCGCCAAAATCGTCGAGCGTGCCCGTGCCGCCGATGTCAATGCCTAAATAACCGGCCACGCTGTAGGTAGAATCTGTGGCGCTGCCCACGGCCGACCACCCACCGCCTGTATCCACGTAAGCGGTGAGGGTGCCCCCAACGATTTCCAAACCAAACTTGTTGCCCACGGCCAGCTCCTGGCTGATCGCGGATCCCAAATTGGTCAGCACCCCGCCGTCGACGCGAACGATTTGCAGCGTATCCGTGCCCGACAGCTTGTTAAATCGCAAGCCATAACCATCAATGCTGCTGCCCGAAATATTGTGCAGGCGGGCCAGGAGCGTCATATTCCGGTTAGATGATGGCACAGCCGAAATCGTGGCATACACCTCACAATCGGCCGCTGTCAGGATGGTTGTGCGGTAGCCACTCCGGTTCCCTGATCCAGACGGCGCGCAGACATTGGAAGAGACAATCAGGCCGGAAACGATGTTGGCCCAGCCCGTCATGGGCGGCCCCTCGTTGGCCCGGTTGAAATCATCAACGATACCGTTTACGGGAAATGCCATCTCTGGTCTACGCCTCTTATTCCGGTCCGATCATGCGCCAGGCGACAAAGAAAGTTTGCGTGGTACTCCCTTCGTTTTTGAGCGCTACTGTAAAACCGGTGGAACTGAGCACGTGCAGCGTAACCCCAGCCATCGTGTTGGCGGCACCCCCACCCCAGCCCCACAAAAACGGTATCGGCGTGTTGCCAAAAGCCACCGGATACGTCACGCTGGCCGTGGCCACCGCCCCAGCCGCCACGCTGCCCAGCCCAACCACGCCTCCCTGTTCAATCACAGCGGTTGGTGTGTAATTGTTTGTGCCAGCGGCGTCCCAGTTTGTGGGCTGGTTACCCTGTCGGCGAATAAACTTGGTAACTCTATCCCCCGCCTTGGTGTCATCAACCGAATCGTTGGCCAGCATCGCCTTCACCACTTCGGTGGCAAAAGTGCAGTATTCACGCCGGTCCGTCAAGGCGCTGACCACGCCGCCCGTGCTAATCTGGTACTGCGCCAGCGGCACCATAAAAAGCGTAGCCCCATCTACATCCAGGGTGAGCGCGGTCGGCGAGGCAGCCTCGCTGCCTCGCAGAATAGCCAGGCGGCAGGTGTAGGGCGGCAGGCTGCTCAGACCGCCATAGTCGGTCACGCTCGCCGGAAAAACCAGGTTGTTACCGGAAGCAATCCCGGCCGTACGCGCCACGGCCGTATTGTTCTCCACCATGACCACCACATCGATGCGCGGGTTGGCGCTGGGATTGGGCGGCGTGAAGGTAACGGCCGCATCATTCTTCAGCAGGTGGCCATTGCACACGCCCCAACCTGTATCAACCTGAATGTTGCTGGCCGATGGGTTGGTTACTGCCAGGGCGTTTAACACATTTTTGAACGGCCCTTGCCCTGCTGCATCACCGGCCGTAAACAGTATTTTGTACAGCTCGGCCCATTGGTCGGCACTGTACGGCCCGCTGTCCAGGTAGCCGTTATTCTGATGCTCGGGTTGTGGTCTGCTAATCTGGGTCATGGGTTTGTCTCCTTTGCCACCAGGGGCAAATAAATCGTGCAGCTTGACGGATCAGGCGGAGGCGTCATCGTAGGCGCGCCTGTTGCCGCAGGCGTGCCCGTTGCCGTGGCCACGGCCGTTCCTGTTGCTGTAGCCGTCGATGTCGCGCTGGCTGTGGGCTGCGCTGTTGCGCCCGGGGTTGCCGTTGGGTCAATCACGGCCGGTAAGACGGGAAAGAAAGCTGGAAACGAAAGGCCAAAGACCCACTGCTGATCAACGGCTGGCGCAGTTGGTATAACGGCCGTTTCCTCCACTACCCAGCGCCGCAGCCGGGCAGGCAGCAAAGCGGCCGCTCCAATGACACCAGCTGCGCCACTGACCCCCAACAGAAACTGTCGTCTGCTAAATGCCAACATAAATATTTCTCCACACCAGCCGGGCGGCGCTCACGCCCACCAGGCCGCCGCTGAAGGCGATCTGAATCTGGTTCGCCCGATTGGGTGCCACCGGCGGCGGTTCGATGCCAAACAGAGCCAGATCGCCGCTGGTGTAAGGCAGCAGGTTCACCCCGGCGCTGTTAGATACAGTCAGGTCCAGCGTGTTGATGATTACCGTCTCGCCGCTGGCCACGTCATAATCCAGCACAATCTGACGGCCGGTTGTCAGGCTGGCCACCGACGGGTCACTGGCCGGGCCGTCTACATAAACAATCGGTCGCGCCCGCCGCGTGCCCCAATACACCACGTCCACCGTCTCACCGACGGCCCCGGCCACAAATGACCAGCGGCCGCTGCTGCTGGCCTGGCCAAACCACGCCCCGTTGCCATCAAATACCAGGTCGCCAATCTCATCGGGAATAACCCAGGTTTGGCTCTGTTCCGTGCCGTACCAAAACGGGTCATGGGCCACAAAGCGCAGGGCTTCGCGGTAGCCCTGCGGATAAAAGGTGGACGGCCCTGGCCCCAGGTCAAACTGCGGGCCTTGCTCCAGCAAACAGAAAATGTCGCGAAAGGCCCGCTTACGGGCGTACTGCCAACGGCCGTTGCTGGTTGTGCTGCCCGCGTAAGCCGTGGCCAGGATGAGGGTGAAGTCGTTGGGCACGCTGCTGATGGTGTAATCCACGCCCTCGATGGTGATGCGCGCCCCGGCTTCCAAGCCGCCCTGGTGCAGGAAACGGCCGCTCGCGCTGGTGGCCGTCGTGGACCCGTTAGCCACTACCAGGTCGCTGCCGCGCTCGACCTTGCCGCCGGGCAGCCACTTGCGATACACCAGGGGATACACCACCCCCTGAAAGCTGCGCGACGGCCGCAGCAGGTCAAGCAGCTGGTTGCGCCGGTCCCACAGCGTGGTGCGGTGCAGCAGCTGCTCGGAGATGACAATCTGGAAGGTGCGTGGGTCCCAGCGCATATCCAGCGGTGTTTCGCCATCCTGGTACGGCCCGCGCTGGGTAATGAAGTGCAGGGGGGCCATGCCCATATTGCGCGCCTCTTCCAGCATGTGTTTATTCAGGCCAAAGAGCATCAGCAGCGAATACGGCCGGTACGTGCCATTCCCATTAGGCACAAGAATCTGGTCGCCTTCCGTCAGTCCATCAATCATCGACTCGCGCTCTCCATGAATTTGAATTCAAGCGCCAGTGCCCCTGGCTGGGTCACGCTCTGGGTTGTCAGGTTAAACTGCCGGTTGTCCTGGCTGATGTTGGTGGCATTGTTACCCACCCGCTGCGGTGCCAGCGGCGAAACGCTGGCCATCATGCCCGCCATCGGCGGCATGTCCAGGCCCACTTTCAGGCGGGGGAGCTCAACGCCGCTCAGGTGCCCCATCGCCCGGCTGATGTCGTTCAGGGCATAGAACAGCGGCGGCGGCGAGCCGGGCTTCATCCAGTCGGGCAGCTCAACCTCACCCAGGGCGTTGGTCACTTCCTGGATGAAATTCTTCAGCGTGTTAAAAGCGTCAGATATGAAGCTAATCGAAGCGCGCAGGTCAGCCAGCTGCTTGTCGATAAAATTCTGAATAACGGGCTGCACGTAACCCTTGATAAACTCCCATACCTCTTCCAGCACCGGCAGAATCTTCTCGTCAAACCACTCCCAGACACCTTCCAGGGCCGGTTGCAGCACGTTCTGCCAGATGCCCGCAAACGCCGTTAGCGCCAGGCCAAACACCGTATCCAGGAAGTCGCTAATCGCTTGCAGCAGCGGAAACAGACTGTCCTGCATAAAGCCCCACACCATTTCCAGGGCCGGTTGCAAAACCGTTTCCCAAATGGTGCTCAGCGTCTGCGTACCCTCGGCCAGCTTCACAGCCAGCCAGTCCAAAACCGTCTCAAAGATGGGAATGATGTGAGTGCTAATAAAGCTCCACACCGCTTCCATGGCTGGCTGCATGGTACCCAGCCAGAAACCTACGTAGGTTTCAATAGCGGCCGGTATGTGCTCAATGAGCCAGGCCGCCAGCGTGCCCAGAATGGGAATGAGGGTTTGGGATAAGAAGCCACCCACGGCCGAAAGCGCGGGCGCCAGGTAGGTATTCCAAACATTGGTCAAGTGCGCAATCGCTGGCGGAATCACTTCCTGCAGCCAGCTCCACAGCGCGGCCAGAGCGGGCTGGAGCTTGTCCTCCCACTGCTGCACCAGCGAAGCCACCACCGGCAGCAGGTAGTTGTTCCAATAATCCGTGGCCACCTGAATGGCCAGCGGCAGCAGCAGTTGGAACCATTCAGCAACCTGGTTCAGAACGGGCAGGATATTGTCCTGGATGAAGGCACGGCCGTTTTCCAGGGCAGGCAGCAAAACCCCTTCCCAAAATCCGGTGGCCACCGTAATGCCCGCTGGCACATCGTTGACGAAAAAGGAAACAATTCGGTCGAAGAGCGGCGGTAGGGTTGTACTCAAAAATTCGCCGATACGGCCGAACACGGCCTCGATCTGGGGTCCATGCTCCTCAATGAAACCGGCAAAGCCCTGCACCATTTCTGTGAGGACGGGGAGGAACTTTTCACCGATGGCTATCTTGAGGGTTTCAACGGTCCCTTTCATAGCCTCAAGCTGACCGTTGTAAGTAGCCGTGCGCGCCGCCATTTGCTCCTGAAGCGTGGCAGCCTCAGCCGTGGCGGCCGTCATTTCCTGGTACCCCTCGGTCCCCTCCTCTAGAAGGGTGATCAGAGCGTTTTTCCCATAGCTCCCAGCGATTGTCTGGATATATTCGTTACGCTCGGCCTCGGTCAATTGTTTGGTTGCGGTTGTTGCTTCACCAGTGATTGCCTCTAAGTTGGCGATTTCAGCATTTGCAGCCGCCTGCTGGGAGATGTACTTTTCCAGCTGCTCTTCAGATAGCACCCGGATCCCCGCGTTGTGTTTGTAGATAGCATCCGTAGCCTGCTGGTAGGCACGCTGGGCCAGATCTAGTTGGTGATTTTGCTCGGCTGTACGGCCGCCCACCATTACCGTTACCTCAGACACGCCGTACAGAGACTGCTCTAAATCGGCCAGGATGTCTGGCCACTCGCGCATGTTTCCCTCGCTATCGTAGAGCTCAACGTTAAGCTCGTTAAGTGCCTGCTTAACGTCGTCTGTCGGCCTCGTGAGGTTTGTGAGCATCGACTTGACTTGCGTCCCCGCCTCAGCCCCCTTAATCCCGCGTGTGCTCAATATCGCCAAGATGGCGTTTGTTTGCTCGATGGAGAGGCCCGCCGCCGCCGCCGATGGCCCAACATTCTCGTAAGCTGCCGCTATATCATTAACCTCGGCATTGCTGGCGTCGGCCGTTTGGATAATGTTGTTCATCGCCTGATTGAGGAATTCGGCACGCTCTGCTTCAGTCTCCAGTTCCCCTCCCCAAGTGGCCAATACAACAGTGGATAGCTCGGCGGCCTGTGCTTGGTTAAGCATGGTGGCTGCCGCCAGGTCAATCGAGGCCCGCAGTGCCCCGCCCAGTTCGGCCGTGCCGTTCATGTAGCCTTGCAGATCGCCGTACATTTCTGTCTGGCTCAACCCGGCCTTGGTCAAGATGGTCATTGTCTCCGCTGTGCTCGCGGCATCGGCCCCCACTAGCCGCGTATCGGCCCCCACCTTTAAAGCAATGTCGTGATAATCATCAAAGGTTAGATTCGTTCCTCGCGAAGCTACTTCCAAGATCGCCATCTGTTCCTGGAAGCTAGCCGCCATGCCTACACTCTCGGCCGTGACGGCGACCAACCCTTCCCCCATCCGCACCAGGCCGTCCAGGACAACCTCGATGCCGCGCGCCGCCAGGTTGCCCAAAGCAACGGTGGCGACGTCGGCGGCGCGTCCCATACCGCCCCACCCCTGCTCGGTACGGCCGATCGCCTTGTCCATGTCGCCCATTTGCGACATAAACCGGCGAAAGCCGTCAACGGCAACCTCAAGTCCTAGCTCTTCGTTGGCCACTGGTTACCCCTACCCCTCGTTGGCCCCGGAAACGGCCGTTCCGTTTTTCAGCGCCGCGAGCTGGGCCTCCAACTCGGCAATACGCGCCGCCTGATTCACGGCCGCGGGAACGGCCGCATCGTCCGCCACAGTGGCTACGTCCTTCTTCTGGAAGGTGAGGGCCATCACCCGGCCGATTAGCTCGCCACGCTCTTCCTGGGTGGTAATCGTGCGCACCCAGCCAGCCCGGCGCAGGCGCGGCTTATCAGCGGCCGTGTCACGCCCCAGCAGCTCCATCAGTTCGTTGGCTTCGTCCGGAGGATCTGTTTTCACCCCCCACCCGGCACAGTAGGTGAAGAGCTTGCCCGTGGCGGCCAGCGCACGCACCTGGCGCTCGCCGCTGAGCTGTAGAATTCGCTCTGGCTGGCGCACCAGCGCCATATCGCCGAATTCCAGCATTAAATCTTGTAGAATCGTTTCCTGTACCGCCTGGAGATGCAGCACGACGCCGCAGGTGAGGTTCATTGAGTTCATTCGTCTTTGGCCTCCAAGCCACCTGGCCGCCATCACAGACGACCCCGGCCAACGCAAGAACGGCCGGAATAAACAAAAAGAGGCCACCGGCTGCAACGCTTCGCTTATGCTTCGTGTTTGCGCGCAAACCAGTGGCCTCTCAGGGCTTCTTATGTTGGGTTGTTAAATCAGACTTACTTCAACTTACTCATCAGCCAGTGCAGCCGGTTCTCAATCAGGTAAAAGGCGACCTCGGCACTTTGCTCCGGACCGGGCAGCTGGCAAAACCGTTCCCAGCTGTAGCCGCCGCTCCTGGCCGCTTGCCGGTCCCGGTAAAGCGGCGCATACTCGGCCGGTGCTCCCGGCACTTTCCAGGCCAGCACCGGTTTGTCTATCCACAGCACCCGGAAAGCGGCCGTTGCCTCATCGATGCCGCGCTGGGTAACGGTAGACAAGTAGAAGACCAGCTCAATCGCCGCCTGCAAATCGGCCGTTGCGGTCAAGACACCGGCGCGCAGCTGGCTGGCGGGGTCGCGTCCGGCAATGCCCGCTTCCTCCAGCTCGCGCAGGTCGGCGATCTCGCCGCTTACCACGGTCACCGCCGGGGCGACAATCGACAGCTGCTCACGGCCGAATCTCAGCCAATAGCCCGCCAGCTCTGCCTGGTACGCGGGGTCATCCCAGACCGGCTCGTCTTCCTCCACGTCGCCCCACACGGTCACCTTGCGGGTTGGTGGCTCCGGCATGGGGTGCCTGGCCAGTAAGTTGTCAATGTCCTGGCGGGGAACACGGCCGATTACCAGCCGGATCCCCGCCTCTGTCGTGTAATTCACCGGCGTTAGTTAATCAGCGCCGTAATCGGGTCATCAGCAGCGGCGCCGCCCACCACGACGGCCCGGTTGGCGTCTACCACAGCCAGGGCGCGCAGCAGCTGCGCCGGGTTGGCCGTGTTCAAGCGAACCCAGTAACCATCTGCCCCGCCCTCCACATTGCGCCAGACGCGGGTATCGGTGCCGTCGTTGGCCACCAGGTAGTACACATCCCCTGGCGCAGCCATGATGTCGGCCGCCGACGGCGTGGCCATCATATCCACCAGGGCTGACTGCTGCGTCCAGCTGACGCCGCCGTCGCTGGTTTCCCACAGCTCGCCGTCGTTGTTGAGGATAAGCAGGTGATCCTCATCCTCTACCCACAGACCAAGCAGGTCATCGGCGGCGCTGGGGCCGGTTACGGCCGCCCACGTCTCGCCGCCGTTCTCGCTCTTAAGCAGGGCATTGGCGGCGCCACAGGCCCAAATCACCTGGTGGTTATTGCGGTCAATCTGGATGCGGGTCAGGTTTTGCGTGGTCACGTTGCCCGCGCTCAGCGTCTCCCAGGTTCGGCCGCCGTCATAGCTGGCCCAGATGTAGCCGTCTTCACCACACATCACCACAAAGGTTTGGTCCACGCCATCAATCTGGGTTGGCGGGTGCGAACTCCACTCGCTGTAGGTTACCTCGACCCGGCTGGCGCCCCGGTCGTCGCTGCGCAAAATAGCGCCCTCGCCGCCAGAGACAATCAGCACAAAGTCGCCCAGCCCCAATACGGCCGTTGCCCCGGCCGTGGTCCACTCGCTCAGCGCGACGGCCGTCCAGCGGTCGTTATCGCCGCCATGCTTGTTGACGTACAGGTAAGGCGAGCCCGCACTGACCAGCGTGCCAACGGCGTAAAGCAGTGCCCCCTCTTCAGGGTCATCGCCTTCACCACGGGCCACCGTCACGTCGACCAATGAAAGCGCCTGGGCAATGGCCTCGCTGGTTTCCATGGTCACCCGGTAAATGTCGATTTCGTCCAGGCCCACAAACGGCAAAGTGACCATACCCTCTTCCTCACCTTCCCAGGTCGAAGCGGGCGTAGTGCGATTGCTGGCCTTGCACCACACCTTGCGCAGAATCTCCGTCCAGGCGTCCGGTGCATCCCGATCACGCCCTTCAATGTGCAGGCGCTTGTCGATGTGGTAAAAGAAACGCTTCAGCTCGGTCTTCTTTCGGCTGGCCTGCACGTCCTTCATCATGAGGTCAAACGACACCGTGCCCGGCGCTTCCAGCAGAATAGAATCCCGCTCGATGCCGCCGCGCGGGTTCTGTCGGGTCGTGACGTTGGCGCCGCCCAGTTCGTTCTGGCTCTCGCCAATGCGCATCTGACGGCCGCCCCACTCGAAGCGGTCAAAAGTGCCCGCCTTTTTCAGATAAACGGTGCCTGCCTGGGTTACCCAGACGTTGGTCTTTAGGCTCATTGCTCGCCTCCTGTGGTTTCCAATGCAGCAGCGCCAGCGGCCGCGATGGCCAGCTCAACGTCGCTTTTGGTGATACGGCCGTCTACACCGCTGCCGGTGACGTCAGCCAGGTTGATGTTGTGTTCTATGGCCAGCTTGCGGGCACTGTCGGTGGCATCGATGACGCCAGCGGCCGCGGCCGCTTCGATATCCTGCGCTGCCAGCTCTGTGGCCGGAATGGGCTTCTTGGCCCGGTAACCAATCAATCTTGGCATAGGGTTACTCCAATGCACGCCGGAAAGCGGCCGCCATCGTCCGCTCAAATTCCGGTTGGTACTCTTTGGCAATTTTGGCTTCAAAGTCGCGCGGCTCGGTGCCCGGGTGCTGCACCACCCGCGCCGCCACGGTGGGACCAGGGGCGATACCTGGCCCGCCGTAGCCGCCGCCTGCTGTTGTTTTGGGCTGGTAGGAACCGCCCGGAAAGAAAAGCAGCGGCGCGCCTTCGATGCGATGCGGTGGCGTTCCAAGAGTCACGTAGCCGTAAATCTCTACCGCCTTGGCATTGCCACCCGGGTGCACCAGCAGACTGATGCTGTCCACGCGATTGGTGCGACGGCCGAAAAAGCGCGGCTTGTTGGTCCAGTTGGCCACCACCTCGTTAAAGCGCTTCACCAGGCCCTGCTTGACCGGGCCACTCAACGTCTGCTCAAGCTCGCGCCGGATGGCCGTGCCCTTGTTGAGCTTCACGTTGCGCCGGTGTGCCGAAAAGCGAATGGATGGACCGGCCATCAGGTGCCCTCCCGGCGGCGGCGGTTGTCGATAATCCGGGCCGCGTTGCGGTCGGTCAGCGCCAGTTCAGCCACACCAAAGGCCGGAAACGCCTTGGCCGTCTCGCCCTGGCACAGCTCAATCTGCCCGGTCCGGATTAGCTCCAGCTGCTCGCGCAGATACTCGTTGTACTTGGTGCGCTGATCCTCACTCAGGCGCACGGCCGGGATGTTGAACATCACCACGGCCGCCACCATGTTCAGTTCTTTGAGGTAATCGGTGGCCCAGCCTTCCAGGGTGCAGTCGCACTGACCGCTGGCCTGCAAAGAGGCATGAATCCGCCCGGCTGCCTTGGCTAACAGGGCGTTGATTTCGGCCGTGGCGTCCGCATCGCTGGCCAGATCGAAATCAAAGAACCATTGCTGCTCAAATTCTTGAGCAGTTGCGTAAGCGCTACTGCATGACATAGTTCTGACCTCTGGTATAATTGGGGGCAATCGAGAAACATGGCTCCGCGCTGCTGTAACAGCCGGAGCCGTGGCCGACAACCAAAGGAGTGATTGTCAACGATGTCAAGTGTACCCCAAGATAAGCCCTGCAAAAAGTGCGGAAAAACCGAACGCTACGCCAACGGCAAGTGTGCAGTATGTGCGCGAGAGCGTGCATCCCGTCATTACCGCGCCAACCACGAGCAGAAGCTAGACTACCAGCGCGAGTACCGCCAAAACAACCGTGCGGAAATCCGGAAAAGCAATCGGCGCTACCGTCAAGAAAACCCCGAGATCCAAAAGCGTGCGGAGAAAAAATGGCGGGGAAACAACCTCGGTATAACCCGCGCCAGAAATCACCGCTTTCGCGCCAGGACACACGGCGCATCAGGCAACTGGACGGCCGATCAGTTTCAAGCTCTTGTAGATTATTATGGCGACCTCTGCCTGAGCTGCGGAAAACTGCTAAAGCTCGAAGCCGATCACGTAATCCCCCTAACCGAAGGCGGAAGTAACGACATAGGGAATATCCAGCCCTTATGCCGCTCTTGTAATGCCCAAAAGCACAACAAGACAATCGACTACCGGCCCGACGAAGGGTCATTCGCAAAGCAGCTAGCAGAGCAAGCATAAACGCAATCATTTCTCTAGCAGCTCCTTGGCCCGCGCCCGAATAGCCGCCCGCTCTTCCTCGCCGGTGGCCAGACTGCCCAGGGCGATCAGCGCGGACAGATTGTCAGCAGCCTGTACCCGGGTAAGGAAGTTGGTCGCAGCGGCCGTTGCGGGGGCTGCCTCATCAACGGCAGGTGTTTGCGCGCGAACATCGATTTCAACGGAAACGGCCGTTTCTGGTCCATCTGTTGGAGGAGCAGCCTCGGCACCTTCAGTGGCGGACGCTTCCGCTTCGGCTGCCTCCGCGAGCGCAGCCACGTGCGCTTCCACATCACCTTTGGTAATACGGCCGTCCGCGCCGGTGCCTGCCACGTCGGCCAGGTCGATATCGTGTTCGGCCGCCAGTTTAACGGCCGCATCCGTCGCGTTGCTCATTAGCTCACCAGCTGCACCGCCACACCGCTCAAGTCTGCGCCGGTGATGGCGTTCATGTTGCCAAACAGTACCCCGCGATCGTTGGCGTCCAGCTTTGTCACGTTGTGCAGCAGGCAGTCTTTCAGCAGCAGCAGGCGCGGCTCGCCCATACCCGAGGGAATGACGAAAGCGCTGGCCATGTCGTTTGACGTGCTGTTGTTGATGAACAGGCAGCCAATGAACGTGTTATCGCGGTCAATGCCGGTCGCATCTGCCACCTCAACAAACGCCGCGCCACTGTTTCCGGCTCGCAGGCGGAAGGTGCATTCGCGGAACAGGTTGCGGTGAGCCTCGCCATCAAACAGCAGCCCCACCATGCCGGTGGCGGCATCGATGGTGTCCACGCCGATGGTGCAGCGGAAAAAGGTGTTTTCTTCTGCGGCGTCCAGCTTCAGGCTGGCACCGCCATCGATGGCCTGGGCCGCGTGGCCACCGCCTGCAAAATGGACGTTTTCAAAGTAGTTACGGCCGCCGGTGATACTCACGTTAATGAGGCTGGTGGCGTCGTTTACACCCTGAAAGATGTAGAGGTTCTGGAAAATGCAGCCGCTGGCCGAGATGGTCAGCAGCGGCGAAGCGCCGGTCAAGGTCGAGAGCTGGAAGATACGCGGCCGCTGCGCCGTTTCGGTAGGCGCGCCGATGCCCACCAGGTGGGTGTAGTTTTTGTTCCAATTCAGCACGGCCGACAGGTTCAGGCCCGTGTCACCTGCCACGTACACAATCGTGTCGTGCTGGTTGGCGGTGCAGGCGGCAAAAGCGGCCGCCAACGTGGCAAATGGATAGTTGGGGTCCTGGCCGTCGTTGTCATCGTCGGCATTGGTGTGCGACGGGTTCAGGAAGAAGACTTTACCGGCCGTGTTGGACAGCTTGGGAAAAACCTTTGTTTCCGGAAAGCCGAGCACGCCGTTGTCGCCCTGGATATAACCAATGGGTAGATACGGATTCATGTTACACGTCCTCCCGTTCCCAGCCTGGGTTCTGGGCCACCACCGTGGCCCCGGTGTTATAAGCCGCCAGAAAAGCTTCGGCCCGCTCCAGCTGCTCGTAAGGCCACGACTGCGGATTGGCCTGGCGCTCTTTGATGATCGTCTCGGCCTTCTTGACCGTCATGTCTGGATAGCCCGCGCGCAGCAGGGCCTCCATTTCCGGCGTCTTCGGCTTGATCGGCTTGATGTGGCTGGTATCCACGACGGCCTTGGCCTTGGTTGATTTGGTTGTTGCCATTGTTTTCTCCTTACTGAAAAACGGCCGTGCCCTCGTCGGCATTGCGCCTGCACAAGCCCACGGCCGTTTGCAATTCCGCAAATAGCCTACGCCGTGGTGCCCGAGCTGTAGTAGATGCCGCGATAGTCAGTCACGCCCACGTAGGTGGCATCGTCCCAGCCGCCGATAATGTCTTCCACGAAGTATTCAATATCGCCGGTCTCGGCCGAGCCCATCAGAAAAGCGCTGGGAGCGCTGCCGCTGATCAAGTCAATGTTGCTGGCCTTCATGTAGGTGAAAGCACCGGGCACGCCGCGCAGCCGGGCCACCGTAATGGTGGGAATCTCGGCCGGGTCGGCCACCAGGTACCAGGGCACGTTCGGACTGGACACGGTGATGTAGGGATCGACCTTCACGCTGGCCACCCACTCATTGAGAACGTTAGAGTTTGGCCCGCCGTAGGAAATGATGTCACTCAGCACTTGCGCCGCCTGAATCTTGAGGATGGGGGGGATCACCAGGTGCACGCGGCGGAGGTTGATCTTGTTGCCGTCGGCGTCCGTGCGCTGCATCATGGCGTTCAAACCCACGGCCAGGTTAGCGGCCGTTAAACGGCCGGTACCGGCATAGAGCGCACCCAGGGCCACCAGGGCCGCCTGGGTCGTGGCGTTGTCATACAGGTTGCTGACAAACTCATCTTCAAAGCGGCCAGCGGCCAGGGCCATGCGCTGCGGCGTTTCCTGGATTTTGCCCAGGTCATCGTTCAGCACGGCGCGCCAGGAGACATCAAACTGGCGCGAGAACTCTTCCACGCCGTACTGCACCTTCGTGCTGGCAATACCGGTGGCCTTGGCTTCGGCCTTCTGCCGCCGCTTAAACAGCGTGCCTGGCTCGCCCATGCGGAACCGGGATACATCGCGGAAGTCGGGCACTTCATCTTCATAAACAAAGTCGCGCCAGTCGCCTACCTGGTACTGGTAGTCGCTGTAAAATGCCCGGTCCAGCGCGTCGGCAAAATAATCGGTGAAGTGCGCTGTGGTCATCACTTCGCGGAACTGACGGCCGTTCATGTTGCGCCAGTTGCGCTGAAGCTCGCGCAGTGCCTCGACACGCCGGTCTAGCTCCGCGCCTTCAACCAGATCGCTGCCCTGCTCGCACAGGGCCAGCTCTTCCATCCAACGAATAACTTGATACATTGTTAGCCTCCTGCCCCGCGCTGCATCACGCCGACCTCTTGGGTCGAGGCGCTGGTTGTGCCCTTCGGGAATGTGTCGCTGTCGTTCATCAGCACCGCCCGGCCAAAAAACGGGTTGGCATTGCCGGCCGCGTCCAGGGGCGAGGTGCTGAGGAAGGTGTCCGTGGGCATGGTGCCCGAGCGGTCATAGTAGATAAGGTCACCCTCGTTGATGGCACCAAAGGTGTTTTCGGCCGCGCCGCTGTAGGTCCGGACGTTGCGCACCTTGTGCTTGTAAACCATGCACGGCGAGACGTCACCCACAATCTTGGTGTCGCCAGCCTCGGCCACTAGCACCGTGCCGGTCAGTTGGTCTACACCGTCGGCCACGGCATTAACGGCAAAGGGCTGCGTAGCCGTGGGGCTGGTGTTTTCCAACCGGGTCTTGGTGAATTCCCAGTGACGGCCGCCGCCCTCACTGGAGACCTCGTAGTCGCTTCTTACTGTCATGTCGATCTCCTTTACTGATTGCGATTACACGGCCGTCGGGCCATGTGATCAGGCAGCTGCTTTCGCCCGAGTGCGTGTCCCCAGGAATTTGGCGTTTACAGCCTCTTTGCGCTTGTTAACTTCTTCCAGGCCCACTTCCTGCACGGTTGTTTCGCCGCCGCTGCCGGTGGGCACCTTACCGCTGCCGGTGATGGCCTTGATGTAGTTGATCTCTGCGGCAACGGCCGTTTTTAGGTCGTATTCGCTTAACCACTGCTGCTCACGGATCCGGGCCTTACTTGCCTCGGGCAGGTGGGCGGCATTCAGGATGTCACCCACGGCCGCTTCGCCTAAGGGGGTAGCTGCCGCTGGGGCATCACTGCCGCTGCCATCACCTTCTTTCAGCACGGCTTCTTCGAGCTTCCGCTCTTTGGTCTCGGCCTTATCGGGCTTCTTGGTTTCTTCTATCGGCATATCGTCCTCCGCTTCTGCGAGGCGGAGGGCACGCCCGCCCGCCCCATGTTGGGTTACCCAATCTACAGCCCCCACCTCGGTGATGGCGGCCACTTTACGGCCCTTACGGCCGTTTAATTCGTAAGCCCCTTCAGCCAGGCTGCCCCTGGCCAGGATAGAGCAGTGCAGCCCATCCAGGATGCCTAGCTTGTGCCGGTTGCGGACGCTCTCGGCAAAGACGGGATCAAAGACGCCGACCCGGGCAATGGGCGCGCCGGTCTCGGTGAAGCCGCGCATCTCCAGAACCTGGCTCACCTCGGTGCGCACGCTCTTCTCGTCCGGCCGGTGATTGGTGGCGTACATCTTCGCCCCCACAAATTTTTCAGCGCACTGCTTCAGCATGTCGCGCGGGTAGTAATGGTTGTCCTGCGTATTCCCCCACCCTGGCTCGATGACGGCGATATCGATCTTCAGCGGCCCGCCGTTGCCCCCATCTTCCACCAGCTTGACCACGTTGCCGGTACCCGCTTCGGCCAGCTCAAGCACAGTCGTGCCCACGGCTGCGCCCTCGCCCGCTGCGGCCGTTTCCGGCTCAGCGTAGACATAAGTGGCGATGACCTTGCGCCACGCTTCTTCATCGGCAAAGTCGAAGCCATCGGCCGTTTCTTCATAGGTCACTGCCCAGTAATCCTCCTGGTGCTCTACCACCAGGGCGTTGCCCAACAGCGGGTGATCCAGGAAGATGTCCTTAACCCACATGTAACCCAACGAAGGGTCTTCCATGTCAACGACATCGCTTCTCACCCGAAAGCGGGCATCGAAGGCGCGGCGAATCTGGCGCAGGTAATCGCCCAGGCTGCGGAAAATTTCGGTTAGTTCATTTGGCTTGCCTTTATCGGCCGACTTGTTCATGTTGCTCATTGGCAAAACTCCATAAAACAAAAAAGGCCAGCGCACCGCCGGTTGACAGTTTGCTGGCCTGTAGGGCTTCTGGGTATCGATTGGTAAAAAAAGACCACTGAAGAATCAGTGGCCTAGAGTGGCTTCGTTATTGAATTATGCCCCGCGACTGCCACCGCGCGTCCGGATAATATCCGCGCTCTTTTCGGCGTCTCACCCCGTCGTCGCTAGTCGGGCACTGTTTCAAGCATACAACGGCCGAAATCATTACGTCAAGCTCAGAAAGATGAGAAAGATTTTTACTTACCTTCGCGCAGGTTATCCAGCATACGATTAAGGTCAGAAGACAGCGTGTACAGGGGTTCTATGACAGCATAGTGAGACTGAGTTTCCCCAAGAAAGCCCTTAATCTCACTTCTCATTTCTTCAGGAAGCTTGCTCTCGATAGCCACCACGGCCTCATCCAACCGGTGCATTACATCGTCGATAATTGTGATCAAAATTTTGTTGTCCATTAGTTAACTCCTGCATCAAGCAAAATAATTATCTGCCTTTCCAGCGGCTCGCGGAAGGCAATGCTGTACGTAGACGTCCATTTAGGGACAAGCGGACTCGGCCGTTCTGGGTTGTAATGCAGGTAGATTTTCCAGCCGTGTTTCAAGAAGTGGCTGATGCGCATCTTGAGCCAGCCGCCCTCATACTCCCGCTTAAACTCATCGCGAAAGTTACCCAGCACCGGGTCGTTGCGCAGTTGGCGCAGACACTCGCGGTACCAGGTCACGTACAGATCGCGCACCTCTTCAAGGCGCTGCTGCCTGGCTGGCTCGCTCAGGTTCAGCGCCTCATCCTGAATATCGGCTGCCAGGCTCACCAGCTCTTCAGCTTGCTTGACCAGGCTCTTGGTTGTTTCCATGACCATTTCTCCTCGCCAGCTCGCGGTTCAGCGTGCTTACCAGCTCCATTAAATCCACCGGCACATCCTGCCTGCCCCGGTCAATGGCGCGCACCTTCATCCGGTCGCGCACTTCCAGGATGAGGCGTCCCTCGACGATACGGCCGCGGCCGATGCACAGCCCGTCCACGTGGACCAGGCCATCGTCGGCCACCCTGATTTGATAACCTGTTTGCGGTATTGAATCCATAGTTGTCCCTTTGGTAAGTGGGTCCTTACGGCAGCGTGGGCAGCTTGCCCCGGCTCACCGGCTTATCGGTGGGCACCAACCCACAGCCGCACTTCCACCCGCCACAGGCCAGACGGCCGTTGGGTGGCGACTGCGGCCGTACCCCCCACCGCTCCCACACGCTGCCTCGCCGCACCTGGCCAGCCAGCTTCCGGCAAGAAGGGCAGCTTTCTTTTGTGCCGCGCACGTAATTGAGCACCCACTCCAGCTTTTGATCCCGGCACGCCATGACCTTGGCCCGGTTGGTGATGTCCAGATACCGGTTGATCCATAACGACACACGGCCGTACAAATCTTGCAGCCGCCCCTTGTTGGCTTTGCTGTTGGCTTCGATGTGTTCGCCAAAGGCAAAGATGTAGCTGTACTCGGAGCGCACGGCCGTTTCCAGCGCTCTCGTCTCCGCGTCGGTCAGCTCATCCGGCTTGATGCCACACTCCCCTGCCCCTTCGTGCCACGCCTGGGCCAGGCCGCGCTGCACCGTGGCCCGCATGGCGATCATAAACTGATCCACATCCACGGCCCCGGCCCACAGCGCCCGCACGTTGCCCCGGATGCTGCTGCCGTACTGGTCAGCGCTGCGGCTCTGCTCGGTCAGCTGAATGTGACACGGCCGCAGCAGCGCCGCCTTCTCGGTCTCGCTCAGCGTGACCCAGGCAGCCGATACAGCCGCTACTTCAGCCAGGATGGTGGGGGTGGGAACGGCCGTTTTACCCATCTTCCTCACAGGTCTCGCACACCCAAAAACGGCCGTAGCCCTCGCACAATGGGCAGTCATCACGCGCCGCCAGCTGGCATTCTGGGCACACTACCTGCACCACCGGCCCGCCGCAGTCATCACACCGGGGCAGCGGTGCATCAATGACAAAGGTGCTCAGTGGGACACCTTCTATCTCAACCAACTCCGTCAGGTACAACGGATCGTACTCAATCTCGCAGTCGAGCATACGCGCCAGCTCGGCCATCGCCTTAGAGTAATCCACCCGTATTGCCCGGTACATCGGCCGTTTACCGTTCGCACTATCCATCACATTCTCCTCATCGCCCGGCCAGCTCTTCCAGCTCGCCCAGCAAATACTGCACCACGGCCGCGTCGTCCAAACGGCCGTCGCGCCAGTTGGCCACCACGGCGGCCAGTGCTTCAGGCAGGCGGGTTTCGGCCTGGCGCGACGTCGTGAACAGTTCGGCCGGATTGCGCACGCCAATCTTCTGCAGGGCCACCAGGTACAGCTGGCGCAGAATTTCGGAACCCACCGCCCGGTCCAGCACGTTGGCAGCCACGGCCGCAACGGTTTCTTTCATCAGCCCCACAATCTCTTCCACCAGCACAAACAGCGGCGTTTCCATCATGGCCACGACGGCCGCGTTGGGGTCTACCTGGCTGCCGTTGCTGGCGCGCAGGAACAACACCACCTGGCCAATCTCTTCAATCACCGAAGAGAGCCACAGCTGGTACCGCTCAATCTGCTGGTAGAAAGGCACCTTCAGCTCTTCGGCCGTGGCCAGGCCGCCGGTGACGGCGTCAGGAAAGCCCAGCCAGTGCAGGCCAATGCCGGTGGCCACGCTCAGCTGGCCGCCCAGCATACGGCCGTCGAAGCGAGCGCTGGCCGCGCCGGTATCGCGGGTCATCCATTCCCGGTTCACCGCTTCGTTCTCAATCCAGTCAGAGGCCGCCGCCGCCGGTGGGTTGGCATCGCGGTAGCCGCTGCCCTGCACCAGTCCGGATTGCAGGCGCTGCTTAAACTGGTTTACTGCCCGGCTGCCGCCATCGATCTTCACCTTTTCGGTGTACATGGCCGCCTTACGCGCCACGGCCGCCCGGTCACCCATGAAATCTTGCAGCACCGTAGCCCACTCAAAGGCGTTGAGGAACTGCGGCATGCCGCGGCCCAGCATGTGGTTGCGATTGCGCGATGCCCACATGGCCACCACTTTGGTCACCGCTTCTGGACGGCCGTTGATCTCCACCGTGCGGTCGGCCAGAGTATCGGCGCGCCGGGCACCGGCGGGAATCTGGACGCGGGCCAGCTGCTCGGCCGTGGCCCGCCAGTCGGGGTAGTAGAGGTCGCCTTTGGTGCTGCGCTTGTGGCGGTAGTAGAGGGGGATGGTGCGGTTGTCGGGGTCTTCCCAGATGATTTCTACCTGGTCGGTGGGGATGGTGCGAATGGTAGCCTCGCCATCGAGCGGCGAGTACCAGAAGGCAAACAGCAGTTCGCCTTCGTTGAGCGCATCTTCGCTGCGTTCGTGCAGGCTGCGCTGGCCAATGATGGGCGCATTGCGCTGCGCGGTCCAGAATTCAGCGAGCAGGTCGTTGGCGGCCGTATCCTCGCTGCGCAGCTGCACCCGCTGCCCCAGGCCGAAGTCGGTCCAAATCTGGACAGCCTTCTCGATGTTGATGTTGGTATCGGCCGCCCAACGCGCCTGGCGAATGGCCAGGTTGCGGTCGCGCTCGGTAATGCGGAATCCCTGACCAAAGGCCGCGCCGCGCGTGCGCATGATGAGGTCAATGAGCTGGCCGTTTTCCTGGAGATGCTGGATCACCTTTTCGGGCGGCATCACCAGCCCACCGCGCTGGTAGGCGTCCTCAAAGACATCCACCATACGGCTCACTTCCCGCATGTGGCGCGGGAAGAGCCGGGGCAAAACAAAGTTGTCAAAACGCTGTCTAAGGGTTGGCATTGTCTACCTCCTCGGGCCGCCAACGGCCGTGAAACATCGCCACGGCCGCACAAATGGCCGTGGCCAGGCGCTCATGCTTGAAATAGGCCACCTTGTCACCTTTCTGGGCGACTACCAGGTAATCGGCCGTTGCCGGAAAATATTCAACCCGATACCCCAGCGCCTTGTTGCGGGCCATACCGCCCCAGGCCAGGGCGTCGTTTTGAAAGTAAGGCGCTGGTAGCAGCTGCTCGTTGCCCAGCGGATCGACCCACTTACGGCCGCGCCGCTTCCAGCCGATGGCCAGGGCAAACGCTTCATTGAGTTTCAGTTTTTCTTCTTGCTCCATAGTCACCTTCCTCGACGGCCGTTACGCCACTGGCGCGCCGCCACCTGGTTAAAACGCACTTCACGCAGCGGCCGTTTGCCCGGTCGCGCCGTCGCCGGGTCCCACTTCCACATGGACCGGGCATTGTAGGGGTCATACTGCGATGGTGACCCATTGGCATGGGGCAAGACTGCCGCGCCGATGACCGCGGCCCACTCATCAACAAAGCGCTGCATCTCGCTGGCCACCGTCTGAAACGCTTCCCGAAATGTCTCGGCAAAGATTTCGGCCGTCCTGGCCGCGCTTTCTATCAGCTGGGCAAACGCCGCCTGAATCTCCGCCACTTTGGCATCGAGCAGCGCCTTGTCCGCCGGAGACAAATCGTAGTACCAATCCAGCAGGTAAGGCTGGCCAATTTGGCCAATCATCACGGCCGTATCCATCAACTCTGCCGTCCGCTTCAGCCGGGCCTGTGCCTGCTCTAGCTCGTCATCGAAATCAATCACCGTCAACCTCCATTCATGTTTGCGCGCAAACACGCTATCGCTGCCGCCAGCCGCCAATGCGCACCGGGTCATAGACCTGGCGCACCAGCTCTTGCTCGCGCGGCTCAAATAAATAATCTGGGGCCACACACAGCGCCAGGCCGTCGCCATCGTCCGGACTGCGGCGCAGCTTGCGCTTAAATTCATCCTTCGGCCGCAGCTTCTTCACATCAAAGCCCCGGTACTTCACCCAAGAAAACGGCCGTTCGCACAAATCCGCCTCCAACGCTTCGGGCGGATTGATGAGTGTCAGCGCTCGCAGCGCCTCGGCCGCGTGGTAATACATCTCGGTAATCAGGTCCACAAACGCCTCGATGTCATAGGGCACCGCCTGGAAATGAACCTCTTCCACCTCAAAGAAATCAAAGGCAGTGTGCAGCTCCACGTCGGCCAGCAGCAAGTCAACCACACCACCGCCAAAGCCACCGCTGCCATCTACCCTCACCACCAGGTCGGTGACCCCCAGCTGGTCCAGACGCAGCGCCGCCTGTTTGATGGCCTGGAAATAAGCGCCGGTGTTGCGCTTGGACAGTACGGCTTCACGCCAGACACGGCCGTCGTGCCGAATGTAAACCGTGCCCGAGTCGCTGCCGTAGCGGGCCACGTCCACACCAATGCGGGCGATGTGGGGAAACTCGCTCACCGGTTGGCGTGCCCGGGCTGCCTCGTAACGGCCGACAGGGCAGAAGACGTCATCAGCCGCGCCCGCCGGGGCAATGCCCAGCACGCGCCAGAAGAAGGGCGCTTTGGGCCGAAAAATAGTGCCCGGCCGCCAGGGCAGCTCAAAGGTGTGCTCATCTTCACTGTGGGCGCTGGCCACCTCGCAGTATTCCTCATTATCCACGCGACGCTCCACCCACTCACGTGTGGCCGCGCCGGGAATGACCTGACGGCCGCTGACCACGTTAGGATGGTCCAGGGTACTGATGCGAAAAGAGCGCACGTAGGGCAGCGCCGCCACTTTATGGAACCGGCTGCGGCGGGTGCGCGGGTTGGCCAGCAGCAGCACGATGACCACCACACCGGTGTCCATGCCGTCCAGGGCCTCGTACACAAAGTCGGCCACACCTTCGGCCTCGTCGAGGATAAACATGAGGTAGGGGTGATGCTGGCCATGCACGCGCTCAATGCCGCTGTCGTTGCTGTCGTTAGTCGCTTTACCGATGGCAAAGTGGTCGGCCGATTCCTTCAGGCGGGGAATCTCAAGCACCTTGCCCGGCAGGTTACGGCCGTTGCGGTCGTTGCGAATTTCCTTCCACAGCAGGTCATTGATCTGCTCAGCGCTGGGGGCAAAGGTGTAAATGATGCTGGGAAAGCAGTCAAAAAACTGACTGAGCAGCCCGCTGGCCAGCTTCGTTTTGCCAACGAGGTTGCCAGACTCAACCCGGATCCAGTTCTGAATAATCTGCCCCGGCTGCCACACGGTCAGCGCATCGGCCGATAGCTCGCCCTGGTCAAACCGGTGGCGCTCCATCTGCTGCGCAATGGCCAGGCGGTACGCGTCAATGACCTCCGCCTGGCCGGGCTTGTCGTCACTGCCCGCCCACGGTTCCCAGCCCAGCTCATGGCGGATGTAAGCGGCCGGGTCCAGGCGGTACTTATCAAAGCGGGTGTCACGCCGTTTCTTGGCTCGGACCTTGACGCGGGCCACCTGCATGTCGCGGTACGCTTCAGGGGAAAGCAGGGCTTGCCAATCAGCGCTCATCGGCCGCCGCTCCGGATACCTGCTCGGTTGAATATCTGCTGGGCCAGCTCGTCGCCCAGCTCTTCAAGCACGTCGGCCGGTTCGACCGCGCCGCGCCGCAGCAGGTCGGCAATCTCATCATGCCAGGTGATGCGCACCCGGTCGCTGTCCATATCCAGAGAGCGGCGGCCCAGCTTGCTGGCCGTGTCCATCAATACGGCCGTATCGCGGAACTTCCAATCGGCCGGTTTCAGCACCCGGCGAATGACACGACGACCGTCCTCATCCACTTCTTCGGTCTCCTCGATGACCTTCTCTACCGGGAAGCGCAGCATTTGCTCCACCTTCTCCCCCAGGGCCATGGCCGCGCCAAACTCCATCTCCCGAATCTGCTCCTCGCGGTGAGCCAGACGGCGTGCGTTTTTGTTTTCCACATAGGCGCGGGTCAGCCGGGTAACGGCCGTCAAGACCTCGCGGAACAGGCTGTTGTGATACCAGTCTTTGTCGGGGTTGTAGTAGGCGCTTTTGCTCACGCAGTCGCGCCGCTTAAGCACCTGGGCCGCCGTGGCCCCGGTAGTCACTTCAGCCCAGGCCAGATGCCAGATGGTGTTGCGCCGTTTTTGCCATTGGGGCATGTCACGCAGCCGATCCAGCGCCTCGTCGACGGCCGTTTTGTAAGCACGCCACGCCTCCCGGTCCTGCGCGTCAGGGGTATCATCAAACTCGACCCAGGTGACAGTGCCGTCAGACATGACTATCGGCGCACTTTGGCGCACCCCCTACCCTATTCGTATAGTAATCACTGCCGATCTCGCTCGAAGGCAGACACCGACAGCGGGTCAGGGGCCGGTGTCTCATGGGGCCACCTCCACCAGGTGCGCCACCAGGCCAATCTGGGCCAGGCGTTTAATCGTTTCCTCGGCCGCAGCCGGGCGGATGTCTACCAAGTAAGCGATACGGCCGTGCCGCTCGGCCGCTTCGGCCGTGGTGCCGCTGCCAGCAAACGGATCGAGCCAGGTGTCGCCGGGGTCGCTAAACGCCTGGATAAAGAATTCGGGCAAAGCCACGGGAAAGGCCGCGCCGTAGCGGATGCCACGCGAATGAGCGCCGGTGTAGGCTTCGACAAGGTTACCCGGGTCGCCATCGCTGGCCAGCAGCTGGTGCAGCAGGTCAAGCAGCTGCGGCCGGTCAAGCCGGTCCAGCTCCAGTTGGGCCTCGATGACGTTGTTGGGCAGCGCGCCGTTGAAACGGCCGCTCTTGACGTTGCGAGCAGTGTGGCCATCGAAGGCCGCGCCCATCGTGGCGTTTTTGTGGTTGCCCGCTTCGGCGTAGCTGAGGTCGGTATCCAGGAGGACGTTTTCGGGGCGGAACTTCACGGCCGTTGACAGGCCAAAATGGAAGACGGGTTCGTAGGCATTCTTGAAGCGGTTGGGGAAACGGCCGGGAAATCCCTGGCGTCGCCAGGCCATGTCATCCAGAAAGCGCCAGCCCCAGCGCCGCTTCATGGCCAGCACCAGGTCGTAGACGTAGAGGAGGCGCTCCCCCTGCTCCACGTGGGCCTTGATGTTGATGAAGAAGGAGCCATCGGCGGCCAGGTGTTTGCGCGCAAACACCTGCACCGGTTCAAACCAATCGACGTACTGGTCGGCCGGGACGCCACCGTAGGTTTTGCGCCGCCGGTCGGCGTAAACGGGGCTGGTGAAGATGTTGGATATGGGACGGCCGTTTATCAGCCGGTCCCAAGTGGCTGATTGGCGACAGTCGCCAATCAGGAGGCGGTGGCAGCGGCCGGGCTGGGACAGGCTGGGGAAGTGCCAGAGTTGACCTGCGGCCGTGGTGGGGTAAGCCGAGTCCCCATCGGCAGAGCTCCCTGCCCCGTTGAGGTGCAGCTGTTGGAATTTTGACGGTGCGATCTGCTGCATAAAGTGCCCAAAAGCGAGTACCACCCCAGTACAACTTTGTTACCATTTGGAGGAGAGCCGGGGTGCGCTCGCGCGTACTTACTATACGAAGATGGTTTAAGGACTGCTATTTTGATGGTAGCACAAAGGCAGCGGCCGAATGATTAGAAAGTTTTGGGCACAAAAAAAGCCCCGCCGGTGGGGCGGGGCTTCACTGTAGTGTGAGGTGCGATGTAAGACGATTGTATGACAACTGCCTTACAAAAAAGATAACAGCTGGTCAAGGGTTGTTACCCAAGCCCACTACCATCCTGGACACACGGCCGTCCCGATCGGGGTCACCAAAGATGACAATAAAATTTCCCGGCTCTGCTTCGGTAAATAAATCAGGGTCGAAAAGCTCAGCCAATGACTGGCTCAGGTACAAGTCTACAACCAGTTCCGGAAAACCCTCCGGGCTATAAGTTTCTACACGCTCGCTGTCGGCCGGAATTAGGTTACCAACGGAGAGGCGCGCCTCCTCCAGCGTTAGCTCGTCGAGTTCGTAAGCTTGCTCCAGGTGCCACACCCTGTCACTCAGGAAGATGGCGGAGAAGTTGTCGGCGTACTCTTCAAACGAACCGACCCCTTCACCTGCTCGCTCGTGCGCCTGCTCCCATTCCTGGCGCGACAATCCCAAGCCACCCGAATCAATCGCGCCTGGTACGGCCGTTGGTTGCTCTGGTTCTGGGATATTGGTTGGCACGGCTGTATCAGCTGGATCAGGCTGTTGAGCTGGCGAAACGGCCGCTTCTCCAACTTGCATTGTTGGGGTGATAACTTCTGCCACACCGGCCGCTTCGTCCCCCACCTCGGCAACGGCCGTCGCCTCGCCCTTACCCTCGGGATCGTCAGGGCTGAATAGGCTGATAACCGCTAGGCCAACGCAGCAAAGAACGAGCAGCGCGGCCGTGCCAAAGATGATTTTACGCTTGGTGAATTTTTTCATGATCGCCTCCTGGGAAACTGACTGGTTAAAAAGCTGATTGAACTTTACCCAGGGCGGCTTAAGGGCGCGATTAAGCAAAAAAAAAGCCCCGCTTGCGGCGGGGCCAATTTCTTATCCGTAAGATTCCCGGTACGACTGCCGGGTAAACCGCCCGGCAAAATCGCGGCGGCGCTGCATCGGCCGGTAGACAATGCGGTGGCTGGTGACGATAGATTCGGCATAGTCGGGCCAATCTTCGTGCTCCGGGTCGGCCATCAGGGCCTCGACCAGCTCATCGCGCTCGGATTGGAAATCAAATTCGTACATGCCGCAGTGTTCGCCGCTGGCCATCTTGAACTCTACTTCGTAAACCATTGTGTAATCTTGCAGACTTGACATGATATGCCTCCTAT
>ERZ761594.145-NODE-145-length-33869-cov-8.782309_pt1 | contig 33869 bp, 43 predicted proteins | sample MGYA00511036_ERZ761594 | MGnify/ENA primary metagenome ERZ761594 (study PRJEB28899, sample SAMN03785561) | bioreactor sludge metagenome | biome: EBPR Sludge; feature: EBPR Bioreactor; material: 0.22µm filtered reactor supernatant | place: Saint Lucia: Queensland... | reverse complement strand
CGGCCATCGCGGCCCAGCAGCGGGCGGAGGTTCCCCCGCCGCCGCCCCCCGCGAATGACTCGCACCTGCCCCCCGCCGACGCGCCGCCCGCCCTGGAGGACTTCTACCAGCGCCTCGCGGAGATCGAGCTGCCGGGCGAGTCGATCGCCGTGTGGTTGCGCTACCGCGCCGACCTCGCCCCCCTCGACGCCTCCCTGCGCGAAGGCGCCTGGAAGGCCTTGTGCCAGCGCACCGAGACGGTGGGCAAGATGAAGAACGCCAAGGTCTGGCTCAAGAAGGCCATCGCCGAGGAGGACGCGCGCCGCGCCGTGGGCGTGCCCGACCCGATGCGCCAGCGCGAGCCCGGCGACGATGACGACGACCCCTCGCCCGGCGGGCCGCAGGGGCCCCGCGGCGCCCGTCGCACGAGCACGACGGTCGAGGGCACCACCGGCCCCGCGACGATGCCCGCGACGGAGCCTCGGGCGCAGTGGGAGGCGCTCGTCACGTCGAAGGGCCACCGCCTCGAGTCGGCGATCGAGGCCGAGGCCCACCTGCGGGCCCTGGGGGAGTACGGGGTGCGCAACTCCTACGCGCGGCACCGCGAGCACACGGCCTACGCCGAGCTCTGCGTGCAGGCCTACGCCCGCCTACGGCGGATCGACGTGGACACCGCTAGGTACCAGCTCGACCAGGCCGTGCCGCGGCAGATGGGAGCGGCGGCGTGATGTTCACCCTGTGGATCTACGAGGCGGGCCGCGCGCAGCTCGTCACCTCCGCGCGTCACCAGCACACCCTGCGGCTGATGTGGCGGCCCCACCGCGACGCGGTGATCGCCGACGGCAGCGGTGCGATCGTCGACCAGAAGGCGACCATCGAGGCCGTGGCGCTGCGCGCGATCACCCGCGCCCTGGCGACGGCGCCCGTGGTCACCGCGGCCACGCTCGAGCACGAGGAGGCCGACGCTCCGACGGTCGAGGCCTCTGCCCCCGTGCCCGGCGAGGAGCCTCCTGCAGCCGCTGCGGAGCTGCCCGCGCCGCCGCCCCCTGCGGAGTGCAGCCACACGCCGCCGCCCCCTGCTCCGGCGGCGCCGGCGACGCCCTCGACGCCTGCCCCCTGCACGGCCCGCGGATGCACCGGGACGGTGCCGCCCGGTCCCGCGCGCCCGGGGCTCGAAGACCTGTGCGCCGGGCATCGCCTCCAGGCGCGGCGAGCGGCGGCGCGCCTGGGCGTCGACGAGCTCGACGCGGCCCGCGCGATCCGCACCCACGGCGCCGCCACCCGCGGCACGGTCACCCTGTCGAGGGCCGCATGAGCACCCAGGACATCGCCCTCGACATGATCGACGAGAGCCCGACCAACCCGCGGAAGAGGTTCGACCCCACCGCGCTGGCCGAGCTCGCCGCCTCCATCGCTGCGAAGGGCCTGATCGCTCCGGTGGTCGTACGCCCCCGGGGCGAGCGGTACGAGCTCGTGGTCGGGGGGCGGAGGTTTCGCGCTTCGGCCCTGGCGGAGCGCGCCACCATTAGCGCCATCGTGCGCGATCTCACCGACCGCGAGGTCTGCGAGATCCAGCTCGAGGAGAACGGCCAGCGCGTGGACGTTCACCCTCTTGAGGAGGCCGACGCGTACGACCACCTGCGGCGCCAGGGCGCCGACGTCACCGAGCTGGCCGCGCGCACGGGCAAGAGCGTCACCTATGTGCGCCAGCGGTTGCAGTACTGCGCCCTCGGCCCCGAGGCCCGAGAGGCATTCTTCGAGGGGCGCATTGGGGCGTCGGTGGCCCTCTTCCTCTCGCGTATCCCTGTTCCCGCCACGCAGGCCCAGGCCTTGGCCGACGTAGCCCAGACCCGCTACACCGGCGAAGCAATGTCCCCGCGCGAAGCGGGCGAGCACATCCGCCGACGGTACATGCTCCGGCTGGCCGACGCCCCTTTCAGCCGAGACGACGCCCAGCTCGTGCCGACGGCGGGTGCATGTGGCACCTGCCCGAAGCGCACCGGCGCGCAGCCCGAGCTCTTCGCCGACGTGGAGAGCCCCGACACCTGCACCGACCCCGAGTGCTACGCCGCGAAGAGCGACGCGCACTGGAAAGCCCTTACGACCGCGGCGAAGGCCAAGGGACAGTCAGTGCTCTCGGCCGCGGAGACCAAGAAGGTCTTCAGCTATGGCCACATCGACACCCGGTCCGACTACGTCGAGATCAACGCGAAGCCCTACGAGTTTGGCGGCAAGAAGACCTACAAGAGCATCCTCAAGGTCCATCTTCCACCGATCGCGCTCGCTCGTGACGACCGCGGCGCCGTCCACGAGTTGGTGCGGAAAGACGACCTCAGGAAGGCGTTGAAGGCAGCCGGCATCACCCAGGTGACGAGCGCGACCTCATCCCTCAGCGCTGACGAGAAGAAGCGGCGCGACGCCCAGGTCATGCGACGCCGGGTCCTTGACCTGGCGTTGGATGAGCTGGTCACGGTGGTGGAGGGGGCGACGCTGGGGGTGACCTTCTGGCGATTCATCGCCCGCCGCATCGTGGCCCGCGGGTGGCAGGACTCCCTAAGGGTGGTTGCAAAGCGACGGCGGCTTCCGGACTCGAAGGCCGTCGCAGATCTGCCCGACTCGATGTCGGAGCCCCAACTCCGGGCCCTCGTGGTTGAGGTGCTGTGCGCGGCGCCGCCGAGCTCCTACGGGACCGACCATGGCAGCGACCTGCGGGATGCTGCCCAGACGTTTGGGGTCGACCTCAAGGCCTTCGAGCAGCGCGTGATCGCGGAGACGAAGGGTGCGAAGGCGAAGGTCGGCGCCGAAGCGAAGGGCGCGAAGAAGGCCTCGAAGAAGGCCTCAAAGAAGGCCTCAAAGGGGGCCGAGTGATGGAAGCCCCCTTCGACCTCGCAGCGCCCACCGTGCCCGCGCCGCCCGTGGTGTGGCGCGTCGTCGCGCGCCTCTCGGGGACGACCGGCGAGACGGTGCCGACTCCCCTGGGCCCGCCCGCCCTGACCCCTGATGCCGCCGCGGCCGCCTGGGCTGCCGCGCGGGAGCTGACCTACGCCGAGCAGGTGCTCGTGCGGCGGGTCGACGACCAGGACGGCACCGGCCCCCGCGTGCAGGTGCGAATCACCCCGCGCCTCACCTACCTCTGCCGCGTGGCGTCCGTCCACGGGAGCGCGTCATGAGCCACGCCGTGAAGGCCGTAGCCCTGCGCATCTGCCCGCGGTGCTCGCGCCCCGCGCCCTGCGAGCACGATAGCCCGCGCCGTCGACACGCTCCGGTGCGCGCGACGCGCCTCCCGTCTGCCGTCGACGCCGCGTACACCCGCGCGTACGCCGAGCACGACCAGGCCACCGACGCGGCGACGGATGCCCTCGCCGCGCTCCGCGCCGCCACGGAACACCTGCTGGAGCAGGCCGAGGCCCTCGTGCGCCGACCTCGCGCCGAGGCCTCGCTGCGCCTCCAGGGCACCGAGGAGGAACTCTTGCGGGCCCTCGACACCCTCCGGTCGGTCACTGGGGTGCAGCCGTGACCCGCACGACCCCCGTCACCTACCAAGAGGCCGCGGACACCTGGTACCACCGGCACCGGGCCTGGCGGGAGGCCACCGCGGCGTGGTCTGCCTGCCCTGTCGGCACGCCCGAGGAGCGCGTCGCGTGGCGCCGCCAGCGCGATGCCAGCGACGCGCTGACCGCGACGCGGCGCGAGATGGAAGCCGCGGCGGCAGCTCCGACCCTGGGAGGCGCGTGATGGGCGCCGCCCTCGAGCTCATCACGACGGCGGAGGCCGCCATCCTCTGCCGTTACAAGACCACAGGCGCGATCCGCAAGGCGGTGATGGATGGGCGCCTCGTGCCGGCGGGTCGCAGGGGCGGCAAGGGGACGCTCGTCTTCGACCGGACCGAGGTGCTGAACTTTATGCGCGGCCTCCCCCCGGGTAGCATCCCGGCCGGACCAACGGCTGCGCCCTCCAACGACAGTGGAGAGCGCGATGACAACTCGATGGGTGATGCGATGGAGGTACGAAATCAGCGCCAAGCCGGTGCTCCCCGGCGTCTGGCGCCGCAAGGGAGGGGGCTTCCTCGTGCGCGGGAAGGTGACCGACCCTCGCACGGGGCAGCAGTACCAGCTCTTCAAGGTGCTCGACGTGGCGACGCCGCTCGAGGCGCGCGCCTGGCTGGAGGCCGAGCAGCGGAGGGTGAGGGAGGGGACCGAGGTGCGGACGCTGCCGTGCTTCAGCGACTTCGCAGTCTCGCTGATGGAGCGCAAGGTCCGTGACGGCACGATGAAGGGGGCGCACTCCAGGGTGGTGTTCGCGTCGGTGCTTGAGCACCACCTCTTCCCCACGTTCGGCCGCCTGCCCGTCGACCAGATCCGACGGGCGGACATCCTCGCCTGGAAGGACCGTGTGGCGGTCAAGCTGAGCGCCGACGAGTACAGCCCCCACACGGCCAACGGGTGGTTTGCCGTGCTGCGCACGGTCATCAACGGCGCGGTGCACGAGCACGAGCTGGACAAGAACCCCATCGCGGGGGTGGAGCCCTTCGACACGACGGCCCGCCCGGTCTACACGCACGAGGAGCCCAACGCCCTCAGCGCCGAGGAGGGCCGGGCCTTTCTGGCCACCATGCGCGAGCTGTACCCCCAGCACTTCGCCATGGTGGTGCTGGGGCTGGCCACGGGCCTTCGCCCGTCGTCGCTGCGCCCGCTCCGGCGCAGCGGGCCCCAGGCCGACATTCTCTGGGAGGAGGCGGTGCTCCTCGTCCGCCGGTCGCACACCCGCGGGACCGAGGTGATGAACGCCACGAAGACCGGGCACCGCCAGCGCATCGCGCTGCCCAAGGACCTGGTCGACATCCTCCGCTGGCACGTCGACTCTCTCCCCGATGGGCCGATGGCCGAGAGCGAGCTGCTCTTCCCCTCGGAGACCGGCAGCTTCCGGGCGCCCTCGGTGCTCGACAAGCCCTTCCGGGCGGTGCGCAAGGCGCTGGGGCTCCGCAAGCGCATCACCCCACGCGCGATGCGGCGCACGTTCCAAGACCTCGCGCGCGCCGCCGAGGTCAAGGACGTGGTCACCCGCTCGATCTCGGGCCACCTCACCGAGGGCATGCAGGAGCACTACTCGTCGCCCTGGGAAGGCGAGCAGCGCGCCGGCGTCGCGAAGGTGATCGACCTGGCCGGTGCGCGCGAGGCTCACAAGCGCCCGTCTCCCAAACTCGCCCGCGGGGTGTGAAAAGGGGTGTGAAGCCTCGGCCCCAACGTCAACGGCCCGCTGGAGGGTCACTCGCAACGGGCCGTAACTAATGCTGTTTTTCGAGAGCGGGTGACCGGGGTCGAACCGGCGACGTTCAGCTTGGGAAGACGATCACCTAGCGTTTCGACCCGCTTCCAAGGCCTTCTACACCGCTGTCACATGTTCCCAGGGCGCAGCCGTTGGTCCGGCCCGTTTCGTCCGCGGGGTGTGAAAAGGGGTGTGAAGGCCGGGGCCGGTCGGCGTGTGCTGGGCGCGCTTCAGCCTCGCCTGCGAAGCGTGACCCCAAAAGGCCGGCGCCCCCATCCCGTTTGGAAAGGGGGCGCCGAGTGGTGCTGCGCGTGGGGTCAACGTCGGCTGACGTAGTGCCAGCAAACTGCCGTGGTGGCGATCTTGACGAGCAAGATCCACATGACCAGTTCCACGCACCCCCTCCTTTCCGTTGGTAAGAGGCCCTTGGGGCAGTACCGCGGGAAAGGTGAGGCAAGAGGAGTGACGGCTAATCCCCGCGATTGCGGGGACGCACAGCACCACTGCGAGGAAGCTATCAACGGCGCCGAAGCGCGTCCAATCTGCTGCGCCGCTGCGCCGCCGACCAGCTCGCCGGGGCTTCGATCAGACCACCCCAAATGGCGACGGCCGTTGGAGATGGGCTCCAGCGGCCGTCTTGAGACCCCGACTCTACCCGCGGCGCGCCGGAGCGTCCAGCCCCCGGCGCCGCATCTCCAGCGCCACGGGCCCGATGTCCGCCAGCGCCGTGAGCTCGCCGCGCCAGCCGGGGCCGCGCACGCGAGACGCCCGCAGCGCCGCCGCGAGCGCGTCGTACCGCGCCGCGAGGGCCGCGTCGCTGGCGGCGCGGGGCCACCAGACGACGGCCCAGCGGTCGAAAGCGTCGCGGAGGCGGGCGGTCACGGATCGCCCCCTTCTGCCGACCCCTCCAACCATGCCCGCACCGCACGGCGCACCCGCAGCGCGGACACATCGTCCTCTGCGAGAGGCGGGGCGAGCGCCACCCGCACGCGGTTGCAGTCGGCGTCGGTGAGGCCGACCGCGAGGTCGGTCTGCACGAGGCGCCCATCCGGCACGCCCGCGAGGGGTAGGTCGTCGAGGATGGCCCACCGGGTCACCTCGGGGTGATCGGCAAGCCAGCGGGCGATCTCGTGCCAGCGGTCGGCCTCGGGGCCCTCGCGCGTGAGGTCCGGCGTCGCGTCGGCCAGGGGCACCGACAGCCCGCAGGAGGCCAGGATGTCCGCGACCCGCGGCAGGTCGAGGATGAGCCGCCACGACGAGGACAGCACGAGGCGGGCCCCGGTCTCGCGTGCGAGGGCGTCGAGGCGCGCGACGCAGGCCGGATCCACCCACGCGGGCGGCGGGTTCGGAGGCGGGCCCATCTGGTCGTACCAGCGCTGGGAGTTCAGCACGCCGTCGCAGTCGAGGAAGATGACGGGGCTCAACACGGCACCCACCGTCCGTCCCGCACCCAGCCGTGCCAGCCGCACGAGGGCACGCGGTGCCACACCGACGGCGAGAGGGTGAGCCCCGCGCCCGTGTGTACGTCGCCCGCGGTGACGACCCACCGAGCCCCGGGCGACGACCCGAGCGGCAGGCTGGACTCATGCCCGCAGCCGGGGCAGCGCATGAGGTAGCCCGCCACGTCGGAGCTGCCGTGGTGCGTGGTGACGCAGACATCGCCAGGCCGAGGGTCCGCCTCGAAGGCGTCGTAGTCGACGAAGACGCGCACGGGCATCGAGGCCCGCAGGTCGGGGGCGGCCATCACACCACCCCCAGCGCCGCAAGCGTCGCGTCGTCGAGCTCGCCGGTCACGGCCAGCCCGCGCGCCCGCTGCCAGGCCTCGCACGCTGCCCGCGACCCCCGCCCCCACGCGGCATCGGGCGTGACCCCGAGGCGCCCCTGAGCCCACGCCACCACCGCAGGCAACGCCGCGTCGGCCGCGCGCAGCTCGCCCCTGCGGCCGCGGGCGATCACGTCGAGCGCGGCGCGGCCCTCTGCGTCGATGCGCGACGGCGCCGCCCACACCGCCGCGAGGCCCGCCGCGGCGACGGCGCCCGCGGTGTCCTCGGCCCGCACATGATGGGCCTGCACGTAGGGCCGCACGGGCACCCTCGGGTCGATCCACCCGAGCGCGACGGCCCGGGCGAAGCTCGCCGCGCTGCCTCGCGCACGAGCCCGCAGCGCCCCGGGGCCCGCCATCGGCTGGCGCCCGGTCTGCTTGTCCTTGGGCGGCGCCGCGTAGACCTGGGGCAGCTCGAGGTCGACGGGCCCGGTCTTCGGCAGGAGGAGCCCCGGCACCGCCTCGGCGAGCTCGGGGGCGCCGAGGTACGCCGACCAGGGGTAGCCCTCGTCGTCGGCGTCGATGCGCGCGCCGCCGTTGCGCTCCTCGGGGTGGTAGTGCGGGTGGTCGTAGGCCGTGTGGCCGAGGAGGAGCCCCGGGCACTCGGCGCGCACGCGGTCGATGGCCTCGACGGCGAGGCGCCGCGCGGCGCCGGGATGCACCTTGCCCGCGGCCTCGCTGTTGATGACGAAGAGCTCGGCGCCGAGAGCACGGGCCGCGCGTGCGGCCGGCAGGTACACCCGCTCGACGATGCGCGGCACCGCGGCGCCGTCGGCCACGTCGTCGACCCAGCCGTCCCAGGCCACGCCCACCCACAGGCGCACGCCCGGCACCTCCGCGCGCACACGGTCGGCCTCGCGGGCAGCGTGCGCGGCGAGGCCCTGCGGACCCGCGTGCAGCTGCACCCCCGCGGGCCGGACGCGCTGTAGGAGGGGCAACGCCTCGGACACCGCGCGGGGCAGGCCCTGCGAGTGCCAGAGGGTGACGAACTCGCCCGGCGCGAGGGGCGCGGGGCGTTGGGGCTTCGCGGCGAGGGAGGCCAGGAGCACAGGCAGCTTCGTCACGAGGCACCTCCAGGATGGACACAGACCGCGTAGCCGTCGGGCTCCAGGGAGCACCGCGCGCCGTGGTTGGCGCAGTCGATGACCGCGCGCCACCGCCCCGCCTCGCAGGCCTCGACGACGGTGCCGCGGCATCGCTCGGCGAAGGGTTCGCACACGCGCCGCACACGACCAGGAGCGACGGTCGGGGGTCGCTCCTGCAGGACGGCGACCGGAGGGCCGAGGGCGGCCGCAAGGGCCAGCGCGAGCGCGATCACGGCGTCCACCCTTCGGCCGCGAGGGCCCGGCGCGTGTCCGCGAGCACCCCGCCCGGGTCGTCGCCCGCCTCCAGGCTGCGCTCGTGCACGCGGATGATCCGCGCGGCCAGCGCCGTGGCGTCGGCATCGAGCGCGTACCCGCGGAGGGAGTCTCGGGCCCGCTGCGCCGCCTGCCCGGGGGTGAGACCTCCGAGGGCCACCTGGACGGCCATGGAGGCCCCGTAGCAGGGCGCCTCGCCGCCGGCGCGCGCCTCGGCCGAGATCAGGTAGACCAGGCACCACGGCAGCCCACCCGCGGCGATGTCGCCAGCGTGCCCGAGCTCGTGCCGCATGGTGCCCACCAGCTCCACGGGGCGCTGCCAGGTGGAGGGGGCGATCGAGACCACGGTGCGGCCGAGGCCCGCCACCTCCCCGGCCGCGGCCAGGAGAGGACCGGCCGTCGGGACCGCCCGCAGGAGGCCCAGGGCGGGCCCTGCGCCGGGCAGCGTGACCGAGACGTGTTCGGCCACGTGGGCGTGAGTCCACGAGCCTCCGCCGACCTTGTGGCCCGCGTACACCGCGGCGGCGAGCACGGTGCGCACCGGGTCGCCGGGCTCGATGAGGGTGACGCCTGCCGCCGTGGCCATGCGGCGCACCGCAGCCCGAGCGATGTCGATGGGGAGGGGCTTCACGGCCGCACCGCCTTTCGCACCGCGTCGGCCGCGGCTTCCCACGCCCGGGCGACGTGAGGGGTGCGCTCGGCGATCACCTCGTAGGGCGGCACGTCCTTGCCGTCCCAGGTCTTGCCGCCGGTCGAGGCGGTGTAGGCCTCGAAGGCGGCGCGCGCGAGCCCGGGGGTGCTGCCCGGGGTGGCGCAGGCGATGGCGTCCTCCTCTGCGAGGTGGGCGCACTCGCAGAGCACGCGGGTCGACCCGTCGGGGGCAACCTCCTCGGCGCCAAAGCTGTCGGCATCGCCAAAGCAACCGTGGAACGTAATCGGCACGGTGCGCAGGGTGTAGCCGCTCATCGGGGGTCCCCCTCCACGAGCGGCGAGCAGTAGGCGTCGCCGTCCTCGATGCGACACGACCCGACGCAGGTGCGCGGCGTGCCGTCGGCGTGGCGAGAGAGCGCGGGCCACCACCGCCCGGAGGCGCTGCACACCTCGGGGGCGTTGTTGTGGCAGCGGAGGTCGCCGGGGGTGCATCCGTCGACGCGGGGCACCGTGGGCGTGGCGCGGAGGATGGCCGCGCGGGTGGGATCGCAGCCCGGGGCGGCGCCCGCCATGGCCACCACCGCGACGACAGCCAGGGCCACCGCGAGGGTGCGCAGCGCCGCCCTCACGACACACCTCCCCCGCCGAAGCGGGAAGCCAGGGCCAGGGCCCCAGCGATCGCCAGCGCCGCAGGGCCGCCGCGTGTGGGTAGCCCCTGCGCCGCCGCGCGCAGGTCGGCGACGCGGACACCGGCGAGGAGCAGCAGGCCCACCAGGCACACGCCCTGGAGCCACGGGTCGGCGATGCGACCGCCGAGGAGCGCGGCGCCGAAGACGCCGATCACCGCGAGGTCGACGGCCGTCGCGGCGAGCACCTCCACGACGGGCTTGGGGGGCGTGGCGCCGCGCGGGGTGCGCGGGCTGGTGGTGGGGGGAGCGATGGGCTGTCGGGTGTCGTCCATGAGAGGTCCTCTCCGTCGGAGCGTCGTGCGTCCGTCGCCTCGATGCTGGGTGCGAGCCCCAGCGCCGGGGTGACGGGCGCTCCACTGCGCGAGGCAGCAGGGCGCCGTCTGTCGGTCAGGCGGGCACCGGGCTCCCGAGGTCGCGCACCACCAGGTCGGCCTCGAGGCGGAAGTCCTGGAGGGGCGAGGTGACGAGCCGGGGCGCGCCGGTCACGGCCACCGCGGCCGTGTCGAAGTCGGCGACGTCCTCGTCGTCGCCGAAGTAGTCCCCGAAGTCGGCGTGGTTGGCCTGACGCAGGGCGTGGCTGTTGGACTCCGCGGTGAAGGTGATCGCGTCGGGGTCGGTCGCGTCGACCAGGAGGATCACGTCCACGTCCTTCGACTGGAGCAGCGTGCCGTCGGTCTTGCGGGCCGTGATGACGCCCTTGATGCCGAGGCGCTGGCCAGTGGTGTACGTGGGCCAGAATCCGGGGTAAGCCATCGAGACGTTGACCGGGGCGCCGCCATCGTCCGCGACGAGCGCGGGACCGAACTTCAAGGGCACGCCGGGCCCCGTGAGCAGGGCGCTGATGGCACCGGTGGCGTTGGACTGGGCAGCGCTGGCGGCGCTGGCGGCGCTGTCGGCCGTGGACTGGGCAGCCGACGCGGCGCTGGCGGCCGCGGCGACAGAGGCCGCAGAGACGCCCGCGGTGTGGGGGATGCGCGCCTGGAGAGGGCGCCGCGAGTCGGGGATGCCGAGGGCGGCGAGGAAGGGGAGGATGTGTCGCATGAGGATGTGGTCCTTTCGTCAAGGCAGTTGACAGTTAGAGCGCCGCGCCGAAATCCGCGACGGTGCCGCGGAATTCCACGCGGATCGTCTGCCCGCTGAGGGGCGTTGCCGCGATGGAGAGAGCCCCTGAGTCGTCGAGGAGACCGGGCAGCTCGTCGGCCGTGTGCGTGCTCCCCGCGCGGGCGAAGTAGGTGTCGATGCCCGCGCTGGTGGCGATGTGCGTCTCCCCGCTGGGGATCGCGGCCCACGCGGAGCCTGTGTAGTGGAGGAGGAACTCCACGATGCGAATGGTGGCGAGGTGCGCCCCTGCACTCGTCCACACACAGATCACGCCGTTGATCCGGTACCGGCGCCCCGAGACGAACGGCACCAGCGGGGTGAAGGCCTTGATCTTCTCGGTGCCGTCGCCCTCGAACGTCGTCGCGGCCATGACCAGGGGCAGGCCCGCCCCGCTGTACCCGTCGACCGTGGTCCACGCGCCGGCGAGCACCGCGATGTGGTGACCGGGGGAAATGGCCGACGGGTCGGGTAGCGCAGCCGCAGGCGTCGTCGGCGTCCACACCCCACCCGTCGCATCCCACACCAACCCCTGCCCGTCGGTCGGCGCCGTCGCCGCGATGCGCCGCCCGCGCAGATACCCCGCGTCGGCGAGATACCCCGGCTCGGGCGAGTAGACGCGCGACGCGTCGGGCGCGAGGCCCGTGGCGCGCGTCGTCGCCACCGTCCACGTCAGGCCCGTCGCAGTGACGGCGCCGTCGGCGTAGACCGCGAGGTGCAGCGCCCACGACGCCTCTTCGCCGAGAGGCAGCGCCACGCGCTCCCAGGTCGCGCCGCCGTCGTCGGAGCGCCAGAGGTACGGCGCCGCGGTGGTCGTGGCGACCCACACGCCGTCGGCGTAGGTGACGTCGGTGAGCGTCGCGCCCCACGCGCTGGGGAGCGAGACCGCGGTCCAGGTCTCGCCGCCATCCTCCGAGCGCCAGAGAACGGATGCAGCGAGCGGGGCTTCAGTGCGATCTACCGATGCCCACGCGATGCAGAGGCCTCCGCCCGCACGCAGATGGACCCGCGCCGTGGTGGGCATCGAGGGCAGGAGCACGGGCAACGTCCAGTTGCTCCCGACGGTCAGCAGGGCCACGTCGCCTTTGTCCGATGCGGCGAGCCAGCGCCCCCGCACCGCATCCCAGGCCAGCCCGCTCGCGACGGCCCCAGACACCAGGCCGCTGCCGTCGAAGACCGCGCTCCACGTCGCCCCGTCGTCGTCGGAGAACGCGAAGGCGAAGGCGTTGGCGAGCCGCAGCAGTCGGCCTACGCGCGCGGTGCCGTTCCACACGACCGCCGCGACGCCGGTGGTCGGCGCGCTGAACGACCCCACCAGCGACCAGAGGTCGCCGTCGTCGAGGGTGATCGCGCTGGAGACGCTTGGGACAACGTCGTCGCGCTGCGTGCGCCACATCGCCGCGACCGACCCCGCCAGCCCCCACAGCAGGAAGTAGCTCCCCACGGCCAACACGCCGTGCAGCTCGGTCGCCGTCCCCGGAGGGCTGCGTGCGATCCACTCGCGCCCCGTGCGCGAGACCGCCAGCGCGAGGCCTCCGCTCGTCGCGCCTGCGAGCACGTACCGTCGGCGCGCGAGGGCGGCGGTGGCGTCATCGGCGTCGACGGCGAGCCCCGCGATGCCCGTAAACGTCGGCGCCGAGCCGCCGTGCGCCGTGCGCTCCCACGCCCCCCACCCGGGGCCCGCGAGGTAGTCGGCCCACGCCGCAGCAAAATGCAACTGGTAGTTGATCCACTGCGCTGGGGGCCTCTCGTCGGCGAAGTAGCCCAGCCGCGCGAAGCTGCTGGGCGGCTCGACGAGCTGCCCGCCCGGGGCGGCGTAGGCCCACCGCGGCAAGCGTGTCGGTCTCTGTGCCATCTACTCCACCACCCCGGCGAGCTGGCCGCCGGTCAGCTGGTCTGTGTCGCTCCACCCGCGGTCCGGGTCGTACTCGGGCGCCTCCGGATCGGAGCTGAACGTGAACGCGTTGCCGACGGGCGGGACGACGAGCTGCAACGCCACGCCTGCGGCCTTTGCGCGGCGCAGGTACTCGATGACCACGGCCGCGCCGAAGGTGAGCGGCGCGTCGGGCTCGATGAGCACCGTGGCCGCCCCCTCGGTGAGCCTGAAGTCGAGCCCGCCTGTCAGGGCCTCCATCACGCCGATGAGCTCGGGGCCGGTGCCGCTCGACCGGTTCGCGCGCACCGCAGCGCGGAGCACGGCGCGGTAGAAGTCGTCGTCAAACCCCGGAGGGCGTACCGCGTCGAGGATGCGACCGAGCTGGTCGAGCGCGTCGTCTTCGGCCGTGTCGAGGGTGGTGTCTTCGGCGAGCGACCAGACCGCGTCCTCGATGGACTGCACCTCCGCGAGGAGGGCTCGCAGAATGGCCAGGGTCTTCGGCCTGGAGAACACCCTCGTCAGGCGCGATACGCCCAGGGCGACGACGTCCGTCTCGTGGGCGAGCGTGGTGCGGTCGGGCTCGGTCACGTGCGCACCACCGAGACGCGCGCCGAGTCGAGCCGGAGAATCTCCAGCGGTGCCGCGGCGAGGTTGGTGGTGCCCCAGGTCGAGGCCCCGGTGCGACGCAGCTCCACGGCGACGTCGGTGACACCGGCCACGTCGCGCGACGCCACCACCGCGTCGGAGATGCGGAGCGGCGCGCCGACGCGCTGGTACTCCGTCACGCGGGCGACGGCGGCCTGGAGGTCGGCGTCGCCCGGGTACACCGACGGGTCGACCGTGATGGTGAGCCGCGCGTCGCAGTCCACCTCCGCGGGGCGCGAGAAGCGCATGACCTGGCTCTCCCCCGTGTCGTCGACGATGGTCGTGGCTACCGCGCCGTGCGTGCCGATGCCGGCGGACTTGGCGCCCCAGATGGCCGTGGCCACCGCGAGGTCGGCGCCGCCTTCCACCACGGCGAAGATGCTGTGCGGAGGCACCCCGCCAACGGGATGCGCGGTGGGGTTTTCCCGCACGAGCGCCTGCACCACGCCCGGAGTGGCGAGGATCGCCCTGCGGATGGCCGCGACCTTCGCGCTGCCACCGCCCCGCACGATTTCGGCCAGGCGCAGCCGCAACGCGGGGTCGCTCTCGAGGTCGAGCCCCACGTCTGCGTCGGCGGCGTTGGTCACAGCCGTCCATCCCGTGGAAGGGGACGCGATCTCGGTGATGGTCCCGGCCGACGCCCTCACCGCCCCGGCCACCTCCGCGCGGGCCGGGGCGGTGACCACCGCGGGCGAACCGCTCGCGTTGGTCACGGTCGCCGTGGTCACCCAGCGCGCGTTGGGCTGCCCCACGACGTGTGCGACGGAGCCAGCGGGGAGGCTCTCGCCCGCGGCGAGGGAGACGCTCAGCGACACGGTGGAGTAGGTCGCTGGCCTGCGCGCAGACCCTGCCAGCGCCACCACGGCGTCGAGCTGGTCGCCCGTCGAGAAGCGAGGGTCGCGGCCCCGGTAGACCGCACCCAGCGCCTCCCAGGGGCTGCGCAGGGCCGCGGCCATGATGCTGTTGACCTGCCCCAGCGGCGTCTCGGGCGACACGTCGAGGTCGGCGCCGAGCGTCGCCCGCTCTTCGGCCTCGATGGTCGCGAGGAGGTCGGCGACCGTCGGCACCTCAAAGCCGGTCGGGGTGAGGCCCGCCATCAGACGCCCCCCACCGGGAGATCAAACGGGACGCTGGCGCCGTCGGCAGCGCGGACCTGTCCGCGGGCGATCGCGTTGCGGTCGCCGTCCACCTCGAGCTGGAGGGCCTCGACGGCCCGCACCCCGGGACAGGTGGCAATGGCCGACTGCAAGGTGGCGCGGGCCACCGCCGAGGGGCGCTTCCCGAGGACACCGGTGATGTACGGCACCCCCAAGCTGAGGTCGGCAAACCAGGCCCCGCGCCAGATGCCGAGCCGCCCCCGGAGGCGCTGCGCCACGGCCGCAGTGCCCTCGGCGAGGGTGAGCCTGCCGTCGGTCAGCGCCAGGTCGTTGGTGAGGTCGAGAGCGAGCGCGCGCACTCCCCGAGCGTGCGGGCGAGATGGCGGCGCGAGCTACCCGGTGCAGGGGCGCATCTCGGGGGCACCTGGGTGGTGACGCCCCGCCGCTGGAGGGGTATCGTCCAGGCATGCCACCGGCCCACCAGCCACGACCCAAACCGCCTCCCACGACCCCTCAGCTCGAGGTCGCAGTGGTTGGCGCCGGCATCACGCCCGAGGACGTGAACATCCGCGAGTTGGCAGAGCTGCTCAGCGCAACGTCTGCGGCGCTCGACGCACTCGCGCAGGAGTCAGGGCGCGCTGTCGCGATCCCCAGCCTCAAGACGATCAAGCGCGGCTCGGCCGTGGCGGTGCTGTGGTCGGAGGAGCCGACTTGGGCCGACCTGGCCCAGTCCTTCTACGACGCCGTGGAGACCCGCTGCGCGGGCTTCACCCAACGCGTTCGCGACGCGTTCGCGCGCCTCCACCGATCCGTGAAGGTGGGGTCGATCGCGGTGTCCGCGACAGGTATTCCCCACGCCCCGAGCCGCCCCCGCATCGTTATGGCGGCGCCGGTCGACGAGAGGCGGCGGAGCACCTCGTACTCGACGACCTACTACGGGAAGGTTGTGGGAGTGAATCAGCTCTCCAACGGCCGCTTCATGGTGAAGCTCGCCCACATGGATGGAGGCCGTGAGGATTTCGAGACCGCGCCAAAGATCGCGGCGGCCGCTGCCAGGCTGTTTGACCACACCGTCCGCGCAGAGGTTGAGATGGGGTGGGACGGCAGCAAGCGCAACGGCCTGACGCTCCGAAGCCTGAGCGCCTGGTCCGAGCCCGACTTTGTTGCGTCGCTGCTGGATGCGCGGCGCGAGCTCGCCGCGCGCGGCGTGACCTTCGACCTCGACGCAGCGCTAAAGGAGTTGGACTGATGGCCGGCAAGCTCGTGGTGGTCGATACCAGCGTGGTGATCCTGATGGTGGCGCCTATCAAGGTCGGCGACGAGGAGCGACGCCGTCGGCAGATGCGCACAGAGGAGACGCTGGCCGAAATGAGCCGAGACGGGGTGTCCTTCGTCGTCCCGGCGCCTGTCATCACAGAGCTGGCGATCCTCAGCGAGGGTGGCGGAGACCGGGCTGGAGAGATCATCGCGGAGGTGCTCTTCGCGCGTTTCGGAGGGATGCGCGTCGAGGGCATCGATCTCCCCGCAGCGGAGACGGCGGGCAGGATGCTCCGCTCTACCTTCCGGCAAATCCGGCAACAGCCAGATTCGCCGCCGCGTGACGCGATCAAGGTGGACGCGATGATCGCAGCGCTCGCGCATGAGCTGGAGGCCGCGCACATCGTGACGGCCAACCCACGCGACTTCCGCAAGCACCTCGATGCGATCCAAAGCCCTGTAAACGTGTGGGTTTCGACTGAGTTGCCGATGGGTCAGTTGCGCCTTGTCGTCGACCAGAAAGCGCCACCCTTGGCGAGAGGCGCGAAGGTCTCCGAGTCGGAGTAGCTCTCCTCCCTCCTGCGCGTGACACTCCCCCGCCGCCCGCCGTACCCTGCGGCCATGCGCCGCGCCCTCCTCGTCGCCCTCCTCGTCGCCGCCTGCTCTTCCGACCCCAACCCGCCAGCCTGCACGCCCGGCGCGCAGGTCGCCTGCGCGTGCGTAGGGGGCGCGCAGGGCGCCCAGGCCTGCGCCGCAGACGGCAGCGGCTACGGCGCCTGCGCATGCCCGGACGGGGGCGCCTCGGCCGATGCGGGGCCAACCGACGCGGGCGCGGCGGACGCAGGCCCGGCCGACGCCGGGCAGCTCGACGCCGGGCAGCTCGACACGGGGGTGCTGCTGGACGCGCCGCACGACGCCCTGGCGCTCGACCGGGAAGACGCGTCGGCCGACGCCAGCGGCGACGTGTCGCCGGGGCCTGGCGACAACGGCCCCGCGCTCGACGCACCGAACGACGGCGGGGCGGCGGACGTGAGGCCGGGGGACGCGCCGGAGGTGGGCATTACGTGCCCGCTGGGCCTCGCAGACTGCGACGGCAACCCGGCCAACGGCTGCGAGGTCAACACCCAGACCGACCGGCTCAACTGCGACGCGTGCGGCCGCGTGTGCGCCGAGACGCTCCCCAACGTCCAGCTCTCGTCGTGCCGGCGCGGCGCGTGTCAGGCAGACAGCTGCGACGTGGGCTGGGGCAACTGCGACGCCATCCCGGCCAACGGCTGCGAGACCAGGCTGCGCACCGACCCGATGCACTGCGGCACCTGTGGCAATCGCTGCGCCATGGGACAGGTGTGCCGCGAGGCTGATTGCTTCACCCCGTGACAGGAAGGTCAGCGCACCATGGCAACGGTGGTCATCTCGGCAAGGTACATCGTCGTCCCGAAGGTGTGCCTTTGCTGCAAAGAGGACGGCACGGTACCGCTCGCAGCAAGCCCACGCGCCACGGCCTACGGGTTTCGCAACCCGTTTGGCCTCCGCGCATGTGAGTACTGCGCCCGGCACCTTCTCAAGAAGGGGACAGAGCCCTCGCCGGAGCGCGACTGCCAAGGACAACGCTACATCCTCGACTACCACAAGGGGCCAAACGTCGAGCACACGTTCTACTTTGAGAGCGATCGCTACGCGCGGGCCTTCGTGGCGGCCAACCTGGCCGAGAAGAAGAACATCCTTGGCGCCGACTACGCGCTCCACAGCCCTGCCAGATACCGGGCCTTCCCACCCAGGTACATTCTGGGTGCGTTCCTAGCCTTTCTGCTGGCGCTGTTTGTGCTGTTTTCGGCCTCTATTTGCACCGCCGCGAGGCACCGTCGAGCCATGGCGGATGCCGAACGGCAAACGGAGCCCAGAATCATCCTGGCCCGGCCCGACGGGTCTGCGCCCGCAGCCCAGACGCCTCCCAGACGGCACCGCCACCCTCGTCGCGCACGGGACGCGGGGTGGACGCCGTTCTGACAGCACCTTGTCGGCCGACGCTACCGGCCCATGGCTTTCGAGGCGGCCACGCTGGCCATCGACGCCACCTGCCCATCGGCCGTGGGCCCGGTGGTGCCCATGGTGGCGGGGTGGGTGTGGGCGTTGAGCGCCGTGCGGAGCGTCTCCAGCCGCGCATCGATGAGCTCCGCGATCCCCAGCGCCTGCGCGATGTTGGCTGGGCCTCCAGAGGAAACCACCCCGTCGGCCGTCACCTCGAACACCACGGCGCTGCCCCGGGTAATCGTCAGGCGCCCGTCGCCGTGGATGTGCAGACGCGTCGCGTTCTGCGCCACCGCGCCGAGGCTGAGGCGCGACGACGCGCCCGAGGCCACCGCCGGCGGCGCGTCGGCGACGGGTGCGGTGCGCGGGTAGAGCCCGGGGATGGCCACGCTGTGCGCCAGGTGATGGCGGCGGGTGTCTCCGGAGCGGACCGTCGCGCCCGCGCGCCCCGCGCGCCACCCGGAGGCATCCTGCTCGAGGGACACCAGCAGCACGCTGTCACCGGGCGCGATCGACCAGGTGATGGCCCAGGCCGACGAGCGCGGGAAGATCACCGGGACCCGGGGCAGGACCGGCATGGCCTCGTGTCGGCAGGTGCCGTCGGACTGCGGCGTCGCCCGCTCGACCACAGGCCGCACCGTCGCGGTCTGCGTAGCCGGGTCGTAGCTTTCGATCACCCCCACCGTCGCCGTGTGGACCTCGGACAGGGCGTCCTCGATGGCGGCGGCGAGGAAGTCGGCCTCGGTCAGAAAGTCACCACGGTCAGGCACTGGAACCCCCAGGGATGAGCGGCGGCCGCGGACGGCGGAGGGTGAGGTCTGCGTACCAGTCTCCTCCCGCGGTGGCGCCTGCGAACTCGACCTCGCCGATTCGATAGACACCCGAGGTGACCTCGGAGGCGATGTCCACCCGCTGCCCGGGCATGAGGCCGGGGATCAAGAGGGCCCGGGCTTTCGCGGAGTAGCGCCCGGTGATCTCGGGGGAGCCCACCAGGCCCGTGTCGGGTCCGAGCTGGAGCGCCTCACGGGCGAGCGACCCGCCGCGGGGCAGGACCTGCAGCACGCCGTCTTGGATCGACCACTCCAGGTGCGCTGAGTCGCACATCCGCGTGAGCTCGGCGGCCGCGGCGCCGCGCACGACGGTGCCCTCCTCGAAGATGCCGCCCACCTCCGTGCGCGCCCCGCGGAAGGCGGCGCGGGCGTTGCCCAGGCCGACCCCGAGGTCTTCGGCGATGGCCAGCAGCACCCGCTCGACGGTGGTGCCGGGGGCAAACGACCTGGTGGTGCGGGCATCGCGTCGGGCGTGCTCGCCGTCGCCGGCGGTGATGGTGATGGACCACGTGGGGCCGTCGCGCGCCGGGAGGGCCCGTCGCAGGTCGCCGCGGAAGATCGTCGACATGCCCTGCAGGTAGCCCGCCTGGAGCTCGACGAAGGTGCGCCACCTGGGCATCGCGGCGATGGCGCGGCGAGTCTCGGGCCCAGGGTTGTACACGGTGATGCTGGCCGTGCCGACGCCCCCCAGGCGCCGCTGCACCTTGAACTCGCAGTCGAGGTCGGTCAGCTCGAGCTCTCCCACCTGGAGGCGCCACGCACGGCGGAATAGCTCCATCAGCCCACGTCCTCTGCGGCGAGGTAGACCAGGAGGTAGCGCGTGCCGAGGTCTGAGAAGCCGGGGTCGGCGGTGGCCACGTCCCCCGTCGCCTGGGTGTCGACGACCACGAGTTCGCCCGCGGGACGATCGGCCGATGCGAGGCCGTCGAGCAGGGGCCAGGTCGAGACCAGCACGAGGCCTGTTGCCACGGGGGTGCCGTCCTCGAGGGCGAGGCTCAGGCGCCAGTGCCCGTCGCGCTGGTACCAGTCGAACGTGAGGAAGTACTCCCGCCGGTCGAGGGTGGTGCGCTGCGTCCACGACGCGGCGCCGCCAGCCTCACAGGGCACGACGACGGGGGTCACAGGCCCAACCTCGTGGCCAGCCCACGCAGCTGGGCTTCGCCCGACTGACCGATGCGCCGCAGGGCTGTCCGTCGGTCGGTTGGAGGCTGCGCCCCACGGCTCTCGACGGGTTGGATGCGCCGCACGGCAGGGACGGCGACGCGCCGGGTCGACGCCAGCCGCACGCGCTTCAGGTCGAGGGTGACAGGGAGCGCGTCACCGGACGCAGCGTCGCGGTCGACCCGGTACCGGGTGACCACCAGGTTGTCGACGGTGGTCAGGCCCGATGTCACGCGCACGAGCTGCCCGGTATCAACCAGCGCAGACAGCAGGCGGTCGCAGTCGCGGACGCGGTCGAACGGGGCCGTCCACCCGCGAGTCGCGAGGGCGATCGTGCGTCCGCCGACGGTGACCTCGAGGCGGGTACCGACCGCCGCCGCTCCCCCCATCTGCGTCGAGGGGATGCGCACGGGGGTGTTCGAGATGAGGCCCTCGATGGTGATCGTGGCTCCCACGGGGCGCACATGGTCGGTGATGGCCTCCCCCGTCTCGACCGCGTGCTCGGACAGCTCGGCGGTGCGCTCGTACCCTTCGCGGAGGGCCACGTCGAGCTCCAGGGCCACGTCGATGGCGGCATCGGTCCAGTGCAACACCAGGGGCATCACTCGCCTCCCGTACGGGTCGCGGTAGCGTCGCGGGCCTGGCGCTGGCGCTGCTCCATCAGCCGCACGGCCTCCCGCGCCGCGGCCCGCGGATCCTGGGTCGAGATGTGGAACGTGTTCGACGCCGCCCCGCCGCCAGACGCCCCGCCGCCAGACGCCCCACCGCCGACCCGTGGCGGGGCCGCGACGGCCCGCAAGGCGGGGATGGTGGCCTCGGTGCTCGCCTGCCCCCTGCGGGCTGCGATGGCCCTCCGTGCGAGCTCCTGCGGGGTGCCCACCTGAGGGGGGCGCAGGGTTCCGACGGCAACGGCCGGAGCTACGCCCGTGAGGCGCGCCACGAGCGCGATGGCGCGCTCGACGAGCCCCACGACGTTCTCCCACGCCTCTTTGAGCGTCTCGACGACCTCGGTGGCCGCGCCGACCCCGAACATGCTGTCGATGAAGGCGCCGATGGCCGAATCGCCCCCGTTCACCAGCCCGATGAAGTCTTCGACGACCAGGATCGCGGCCGCGACCCCGACGCCGAAGAGGACGATCGGGGCCAGCGCCGGCGCCCACGCGGCGATGAGGGCCAGTGCCGCGGCTGCACCAACGACCCCGAGCATGCGCATCGCCACGCCCACGACCTGCGTGCCCCGGGTCATCCGCGACCACCACCCCGTCACCAGGGCGAGCTTTTCGGTCAGCCAGGTGAAGACGGGCAGGATCGAGGTGGCCACCACGGAGCGCACGCTCTCGGAGGCAATGCGCATTCTCTGCTGGGCCTGGGTGAACTCCGTCGCCGCCGCCACCGCCTCTGGCAAGGTGCCGCCGCCGAGGGCTGCCACCTCGTCACGGTAGGCCGCGAGCCCTCCAGCCCCCCCGTGCAGCACGTCGAGCATCCGCCTCCCCTCGCTGCCGAAGAGCTGCTGCGCGATGCGAGCCCGCCGGACGGGGCTGGGGATCCGATCCATCGCGACGGCGAGGTCTGCCATCACGTCGGTCGCCGGACGGATATGGCCCGCAGCGTCGCGCGCGTCGACGCCCAGGCGGCGCAGGATGCCGCTCCCTCCCCTCCTGAGCTCGATGTTCTCGAGGCGGGTGTGCAGGGCACCGAGCGCCGACTCCATGCGCTGCGAGCCCACGCCGCTCATCTCCGCCGCGTGGCGGAAGGCCACAAGGTCGCTCGTCGACACCTGCAACGTCCGCGAGGTGTCGCGCAGGGCCGCGGCGTCGGCCGCGAAGGCGTCTGCGAGCCGGTAGGCGCCTGCGGCGAGGCTTGCCACAACACCGATGGCTCCCGCGGCGCGCGCGGTCAGCTGGGTGAGCTCGATGCCGCCAACGCCCACCTTGTCGGCGAGCACGCCGAAAGCCGGGTGGATCTTCGAGAGCGCGTCTTTGAGCGTGCCGAGCTTCGCCGCCTTGCCACCGAGCTTTTCTGTCTTGTCGGCGGCCTTGTCGGCACCGGCCTCCACCTTGGCCAGCCCGTCCTCAACCTTCTTGACCTCTTCGGCGAAGGCCGGGTCCAGGATGATGCTGGCCTCCCGCGCCGCCTCTTCTTTGGGCGCCGCGGCTTCCTCATGCGCCGCAGCGATCTCGGCCTGGGCTCGCAACCGCTCCGCGACCTGCGCAGCATGGGCGCGCGCGGCTTCTGACTCGGTCGCCGTCAGGCGCTTGACCGCGGCGTCGGCGCGCTCGAGCGCTCCAAAGTCGAAGTCGAAGCCGAACGCCGCGAAGACCTCGCGAAGCGCGCCGCTCATCTCATCCCCCCTGCGCCGCGTCGAGCGCGTCGATCACGGCGTTGGCGTCCACGAGCTCATCCAGGGTCCATCGGTCGAGGATGTCCACCAGGGCGTCGCGGTAGTGGCCGCTGACCGCCACGCGGTGAACCACCCACGGCACGCCCCCTGGGATCGTCACGGTTACCCTGCCGCCTGAGCGGGCGCCGGCGCCTTCAGGCTCTCGATCAAAGGGCCGTAGGTGACCTCCAGGGCAAACTGCGCCCAGGAGAACATCTGCGGGAGGCGCCCCTCAAAATGCACGTCGAGCATCGCCTTGAGGGGGCGCTCTTTGGCGCCGTCGTCTTCGACGACCATGGTCACAGCCGCGAGCTCGTCGAGGACGTCCGTGACCACCTTCTCGTCGAGGTCGCCGATGAAGGCTGCGATCCCGACGCCGAAGGCTGCGCGCTTCGCCTCGGCGAGCGAGGCCACGTCGGCGAATGCCGGGGCCGACATCTTCAATGCCCTGCAGAGCAGGGCGATGGCCTTGCGCGTCGGGAGGGCCCGCACGCGGTAGGTGACGTCGTCGATGTCGATGGACTTCATCGCGGCACCGCCACGCGCACGAGGTTGTCGGTGGCGAGAGTCCACTCCCGCTCCCCTGCCTCGGCGCCGAAGCTGGAGTCGGGCTCTTTCTCGATCCAGCAGCTCTCCGCGGACTCGACGAGCCCGCCGTTGCGATCGCGCAGCTGGAAGGGCACGATATCCTCGCTGTTGCGCGACAGGCGCCCCGCCGCCGCGAGCCCGGTGAGCACCGCGTGGCCGTCGCTGGTCTGCATGAGCTTGATGGTGATGGTCGCGGAGCGGTCGTTGACCTTGGAGCGCGTCACCTCCCCGTCGGCCCCAACGCTCTTCTTGTACAGCTCCGCAGACATCTTCGTGGTGACGAAGTCGCCCGCGGCGCGCCCGCTGTCGATGCTGTAGGCGCCCAAGGTGAGCGACACTTCGCGGCTGTTGTAGGTCTTCGTGGCCATGGTGCCTCAGGCGCTCACGACGCCGGTGAAGGTGAGGGTGTGGATGGCGCCCGCCAGAGGCGCGGCGAAGGTCACGCCTGGCAGGTGGCGCGCGGCGCGGGTGATGCTGGGCACGTCGGCCACGGCGGGGGCCGAGACGGTGAAGGTGGGGTCTTCAGCGAGCAGGCCCACGCGGATGCCTCCGAGCAGCTTCGCGCGGACCATGCCCGTCACCCGATCAATGCCGTCGTCGGTGTAGGGGATCTTCGGCGAGCCGACCAGAAGGCCGAACGCGCCCTCCTGGATCTGGGCGCGGAGCCAGTCCACGCCGCGCACGATGTCCACCCACTCGTTGGCCGAGACCTTGCCGGGGAAGGTAATGTTGACGCCCTGCACCGCCTGGTACCAGTTGGCCCACTTGCCCTCGAGGTGGCCCTGCGCCGTCGCGTTGAGGGCGTACGCTGCCACGCCCGCCACGGTCTTGTAGGCCCAGGTGTCCGAGCCGGGGTCGGAGGTGAGGCGCTGGCCCATGATCGCGACCGCGAGCTCCTGCCCGACGCGCGGGTGGTACCACAGCGTGGTGCGAGCCCAGGCCGAGGCCTTCAGCCTCGACGCGATGTCGGTGGTGGCGCTCGTGGTGATGGCCGTGTCGGCGCTCTGGGCGGCGAAGAGCTTCCGGTTGGCCTCAGTCCAGGTCGCCGCTGCCTCGATGTCCGCGACGTTCTGCGTATCGAGCAGCAGGCCGTACCAGTCGGGGTCGGCCACGAAGATCGCCGCGAGATCGGCCGCGAGGCCGGGGTCGGCGGAGATGTCGGCGTAGCTCACTCCATCGGGCACCGTCACGGTGTGGAGGAGGCCCGGCGGCGCAGTGCAGGTCACGAGCGTGGCGCCGTCCACCGCCGTCACGGGTCCGCGGACGCCCGCGGTGAACGTGCCTGCGATGCCATCGCCCGCGGGGAGCGCGATGGAGGTGACCCGGGCGAAGCGCTTGGTGCCGAGCAGGGTGGTGTCTCCGCCCGCCGGGACGGAGAAGGTCTCGACGAGCTCAGCGCCGTTGGCGTCGGTGCCGGTGACGGTGGCAGTCCCGGCGAGCCAGTCCGCCTCCGCGCTGAAGGTCAGCGACACCTGGCGGGTCGGCGTGAACGTGGTTCCGCCCAGTACCCCATCGAGCGCCGCTCCCGTGAGGGTCTGCGGGGCGATGGCCGACAGGGCCGAGGCCACGACGGCGTCGGGGTCGGTGAGGGCGTTGAGCGCGGCCGTGACGCCTGCGGTCCACTCGGCGACGGTCGGCGACCCGTCGGCGGTGTAGGTCACCGTGTGCCCGCCCACTTCGAGGGTGTACGCCTGCCCCGCAGCGGGGAGCGACGGCGTGAGGGTAAACACCATGGTGGGCGGGTTGGCGCGGCGGCCCACCTTCACCCTGGCCGGACGCGGGTTCTGCGCAAACGCGGCCGCGACCTTCCGGTAGGCCGGGTCGTCGGGGGTGAAGCCTGCGGTGAGCATCGCCGCGGACGACGTGAAGGTCAGCACGCGGTCGAGCGACCGCTGGTGGTACGCGGCGACGAGCGCCGTACCGAAGCCCGCGCGGGTGATGCCCGCCTGGGTCGCGGTGATCGAGACGTTGACGAGGTTGTCGATGCTCATGCAGTGGTGCTCCCTGAGGGCTGGAGGCTGGCAGGGAGGGCGGTCCCCGCTGGAGTGGTGATCGTGGCGGTGAGCCCCACCGTGTCGATGCGGGGCGCCGCGCCAGCCGTGTCGACGACGCGCGAGACGGCGTTGAGGCGCACTTCGACGATGGAGCGAGACACCCACCGGCCGTCGACCTGGTAGTCAGCGACGACCGCGTCTCCGACGTCGGCGAGGCCCAGGTTGAGGCCTCGGAGCGTGGCGACGGCCGAGGGTTGCGACATGCGCGTCCGGGCCCGCTCCGCGATGTGTCGCGAGGTGTGCCCGGGACGCTGGTCGTGGGACTCGATCGAGACCTGGAGCGCGGCGACGCGCTGGCCACACACCTCGGGGGTGAAGTCGGTCTCCGAGGTAGGGGCCGCGGGGTCGTACTCCCAGCGTACCTGGTCGGTGCCCTTCGACGTGGTCGATACCCACGACAGCAGCACAAGCTGCCCCCCGTGCTGCACCCGCGGGGCGTTCTCCCACAGGCACGCGGCGGTCGGTACGCCCGTCAGCGCGGCGGCCCATGTGAGGAGGGCGGGCTCGATGGTTTCAAGGTCCATCGCTCAGCCCTCCACGCGCCAGGTGATGGCGCTGCGCAGTTGCCCCGTGTCCACCAGGGGCGTCGAGCTACCCTTGCGCGCGATGGTGGCGGCCTTGAGCGGCGGGGCGATGCCGGCCGCGATGCGCGCCTGGCACCACCCGGCGATCTTGGACCCGAGCAGCTCCAGGGCCGTGCGGTGGTCGATCTTCCCCTCCACGATCTGCATGCCGAGGATCTGCTGCAGCCGCTCGATCTCGCTGCGCTGCGCGTCGATGGTGGCGCGGATGAACGACCGCTGGGGGACAGCACCGCCGCCAAACTCGTGCAGGGTGGCCACCTCGAGCAGCGACAGCCGCTTCGCGCGGCTCTGCGCGGCAGCCTTCGCGCGGATGCGGGACTTCTTCGACTGCGCGGCGCGCGGGCGCCCCTCGCGCTTGGGAGCCTCATCGAGCACGCCCACGCGCACCCGCAGGCCAGAGGCCTTCAGGGCGCGCAGGCGGGCCACCAGGGCGGCGGCGCCGCGGTCGGTGACCGTGACGGTCATGGCCGTTGTCCGACCGCCCAGGGGCCGCCCGCGCGCGCCCGCGCCAGGCGCTCCCACTCGGCGAGGTAGGTGGTCTTGCCGTCGGCAGCAGGCTCCATGCGGGCCTGCATGCCGTGCGGAGACACCGCCAGGATGTGCGCCGCGCGCGCCGACACCGCGGCGTCGTGGTCAGCGCGAAACAGCCGCACGTCGCAGAGACGCTCGGCATCCTGGAGCGCCGCCTCGACGCGCGCGTCGGCGACGGGCGCGAACTCCGGCCTCGCGGCCTTGAAGCTGGCGGCGCTCCAGCCCATGTCAGCAGCCGTCCATGTACCGGACCGAGCCCGGGTAGCGGACAACCACGCCGCCGGCGCGCATGTGGCACGAGACCTCAAAGGCGAGGTTCTTGGTCTGCGGCGGGAAGACCTCGAACTCGACGGGCACGAGCGCCTCGAGCTTGTCCGGGTCGCGCTTGTACATGACGATGCGAGGGCCCGTCCCCGCAACATCCGCGGTCTCGAGCTTGTGCCAGACCTCGACGTTCCGCACGCCCTGGGAGCGCTTGAGGAAGTAGTCGAGCGCGGGCGTCTCGGTGTTGGCCATGTTGGTCGTGGAGAGCTTCGCGTAGTGCGTGCTCGCCAGCAGAAGGGTGTCCGGCTTCTCGATGCCCTTCGACTCCGTGATGATGGTGACCTCCATCTTCACGAGGTCGGCCACCATCTCCTCCGCGGTGGCCGACGCCCAGTTGCCGGTGTCGGGCGACACGTCGTCGACGAAGGGGTTGTTGAGGAGCCCCGTGATGCCGAGCGGCGCGTAGCCCGTCGCGATCACGTCATCGAGCTCGTAGGCGAGGACGTTGCGCGCCGCCATGGCCTTCTCATTCTCCAGGGGCAGGCCCGCCATGTTGGCCGCGCGGAGGTCCTGGATCGAGTAGCCGTAGGCATCGCCCCAGGAGTGGAGCGCCATCTTGTGCTCGACGGCGTTGAGGTCGACCCGGGGCAAGTCGTCGGCGTAGTTCGAGATGGGCTTCGCGCGCCCGGCGTAGTCGTACACCCGGTAGGAGTAGAACTGCGCGCCCGGGTTGATGTTGGACTTCACGGGGACGACGAGCGTCCCCTTGAGCTCGGGGTACAGCTTGCGGAACAGCCGTACGTCGATGTCCTCGAGCTGCCTCGCGAAGAGCGCGGTTTCGTTGGCGTCGAGGTGCAGGTGTCCCTGCTGGACGAATCCATCGACGACGCGGCGGTACTGGTCGAAGCGTTTGACCTTGGCCATGGTGTGCCTCAGGGGAGGTTGAGCTCGACGACGGCCAGGCCGGCGCCGGTGGTGGTCGAAGCGAAGCGCGCGCCGTTGAGGCGCACGCAGTCGTTGGCGTCGGGCGTGGCGCGCAGGGCGCCCGCCGTCTCGCCCGTGCCCGCCACGAGGCGGACATAGACGGGGTCGCCCTCTGCGACGGCGGTCTCCGCCGACACCCAGACGCGCCCCTGACGGATCACCGCGACCTGGGTGTCCGCCGCGAAGAGCCCGGGCTCCCGCATGGACTCGTACAGGGTGATGCCCCGCACCTCCCGGTCGATGGACCCCAGGAGCGACCCGGTGCCCATGGTGAACGTGCCCGCGGTGCCGCTCTGGGCGGGGATCACGAGGCTGGTGATCTGCCGGAAGAGCACGGCTCCCGTCACGGTGGCGCCGCCGCCGTCGGGAATCGAGAAGTTCTCGGTGACCGTGGCGCCGTCGGCATCCTTGCCCGTCACCACCGCGACGGTCGCGTCCCAGTTGGCGTGCGACGAGAAGGTGAGCGTGACGTTGCGGGGCACCGCCATCACGTCGTCACCCACGACGCCATCGAGGGCGACGCCCGTGAGGGTCTGGATGCCGCCCGTGGAGCCGCCCGTGGCGATGATCGCGTCGCCGTCGGCGTCGGGCGCCGAGGGGGCGGTGATGCGCTGCTCGCCCGAGGTCGACTTCACCACCAGGAGGCCAGCCGCGAGGGCGATGGCCGCGATGCACGAGATGACCCTGCGGGGGCCGGTGTCGGCGAGCTGCCCCGCGAAGGCGTGCGCGGGCCGGTTGGAGTACGAGGTCTGGGCGCTCATCGCTTGGCTCCTACGGCCACGGCAGTGGGCTCCTGCCACCGCGCGGCGGTGCGCTGTTGCATCTCGGCGACGGGGTCGTTGGCGCCGCCGTCTTCGCGGGTGCTGCCGCCGGCGCCCTCGGCGATGCGCCGCGCGGCATCCGTGGAGGCGCGGGCGCGGGTGGCCACCACCGCGGCGAACATACCGTCCACGACAGGCTCTCCGAGGCCGTCGAGGCGCGTGCCGGGCAGTACATGGCCGATGACGGCGCGCTTGATGTCCCCGGGCGTCTTGCCCTTGAAGTCGTAGTCGACCCCGAGCACGCGCGCCGCGTCGGCGCGCAGCGCGAGGCGCTTCTCCACGAGGCTGTCGATCACCGCCTCGGGCACGTTCTCCTCGGTGATGGGCTCGTCCTTGTCCTTCTCGGCGAGCTGCATCTGGAGCTGCGCGCTGATGGCGGTGGCCTCGGCGAGCTTGTCGCCGAGCGCCTTGATCTGCGCCGCGGCCGCCGTGAGCTCGGAGTCCTTCTTCTTCTCGGCGGCGTCGATGGCGGCCTGCGCCTCGGTGGCCAGGGCCTGCCGATCCTCTTCGTCGTCGGCGTCGATGCGGAATTCCCGCCCGCCGACCTTCAGCCTTCGCTTCATGGTGGTCCCTTTCGCGGCGGGAAAGCCCGCCGACACTTCGACAGCTGCGCCGTCGAGACGCAGCGCGACCTCACTGCCTGCCCTGCCCCACCCGCTCGGTCCGAGCGCGAGGTGGTTGTACCGGATCCTGCGCTGCACGCGGTCGTACGCCTCGCCCTCGGGCGTCACGCCGGGCGTGTGCTCCACGTCGCATTCGTACCCGGACGACACCTCGCGGCGATCGCCGGACTCGACGAGCGCCACCAGGGGCGCAGCCTGCACGGCGAGGTCGACCACCACGAGGCGGCCGTCGCGCGTCGGGGCGCTGTCAACATGGCCCTTCGCCAACTCCTGCCACGTCTCGGCCGTGACCTTGCCGGGCGGGTGCAGGTCGGTCACCGGCGCGGCGCGCAGCGAGGCGAGCGAGTCCGCTGCGAAGACCTCCTCGGGCGGGCGGTACTCCCGCCACGACCGCTGGCCGTCGGAGTACTCCAGCACGCCCGTGCGGGTGACCGCCGCAGGGACACGCAGGCCACCCGTAGGAGTCTTCTCGACGCCTCGGACGGGGCCAGCGAAGTCGGTGCGATACGCACGCTGCACACACCGAGCGTGCGGGCGAGAGGCCGTGTAGAGCTAGCGGGTCTGGGGGCGCAACTCGGGGGCGGGGCTGGGTGGGGCGCCCGCGCCTGTCTACGGCGCCGCGTCGTCGAACCCTGGGATCACCGGCTCCGCGGTACACCGGCACTGGTAGTCTCCGCCCGGGTGCGCGCGGCGGCCGGAGCGCAGGTCGACCACGGGCGGAGACGCGTAGGGGTGGCGGGTGCCATCGAGCTCTCGGTGGCGGTCTCGCACCCGCTCGTCGCGGCTCGTGCGCCAGACGTACTCGACCACGCCAGCGGCTTGATGACGGGCCTGGGTGACGCTGGCGTTGGCCTTGAGCACCTGGTCGCGGGCGATGAGCGTCGCGCGGCTCTCGGTGGCGCCGGTGGTGTCGCGGATGCGGGCGGCGATCTCCTCGACACGCGCGCCCGCGTGCTCCACCAGCACCCGCTCGACGCGCTGCACCTTGTCGGCGGCGAGCGAGGTGATAAGCGAGAGGCTCTCTTCGCGGAAGGTGTCCCGCTGGAGGGCAAGGTCGGGGTCGGCGAAGACCGCCACGCCGAGGCTCTGGGTCTGCGCGGCCCACTGCCGCCCGCTGTGGGCGGCGATGGCGCCGAAGACCTTGTCGAACACGCTGAGCATCGGCCGACGGCGCAGCACCGCGGCCACGGCCCGGGAGAGGCGCGCGCCGAGGTCGAGCGGCGGCAGCGTCCCGTCGGCGTCGACGCGCACGAGCCCCGCGGTGGCGAGCTCGTCGAGGATGGCCAGGTCGAGGTCGCGCGACAGGGCCCGCATGGCCCGGTGCAGGGTCACGATGGCGCCCGACGGCGGCGCCGCGAGGGGCAGCCTGCGGCGGTGGCGGCGCCGCGTCGAGGCGGCGATTACGGCGCGCCGCGCTGCCAGGGCGGCGGCGATCACGAGCCCTCCGGCGGAGGCTCCTCGCGTGCACCGAGGTCGACGCTGGTCTCCGCGCTCCAGCCCTCGGGGCGGAACCTGCTCGTGGCCACCTCCTCGGGGGTGAGCACCCCCGCGGTGATGTACTGCACGTCGACCGTGGCCTGTTTGGCTCGGAGGTCCGCCTCTTCGCTCGGCGAGGGCTGCCACAGCGACGGGAAGGTCACCTGCCAGCCCGCCGGTTCGACACCCCCGCAGGGCCCATCCTTCGCGCGCAAGAGGAGGCGCACGAGGTACTCGAGGCGCGGCCGCAGCATGCTCTCGCGCTCCGCGCTGATGGCGTCGTACCAGGAGCGGATGTCGCTCGCCCCGGTCGCGTTCAGCCCCGCGGGGCTCTGTCCCATGAGGATCGACACAGGGATCTCGCACCCTGCGGAGACCAGGAGGACGAAGCGATCGAGGATGTCGGGCAGCCCCGTCAACGTGCCGGTCTCGACGCGCTCGAAGCTCTCGCTGTCGGCGTCGATGAGGATGGCGCGGCCCACCGAGCGGGCCATGTCCATCATCTCCATCCTGCGCTTGAAGGCGTCGTCGCTGTCCGACGCCACCTGGAGGAGCAGGTCCTTCATCTTGAAAACGCCCTGCGACGCATCTTGGAGCAACGTGGACACCGCCGCGTAGCCTCCGCGGGCCTGCTGCAGGTCGCCGTAGACCCGCGAGAGCACGGAGTCGCCCCAGCCTCGCAGCTCTTGCTTGCGCCGCCGCGTGGTCTCGGCGCCGAGGAAGCGGATGACCCGCGACACGTGGATGACGCGCGAGTCCACGGCCTGGGCGCCGGCGCGCTGGAGCAGGAAGTGCACGGGCTGCCCGAAGCGGGCGGACGACGGGTCGTTGTCCCAGGCGACGGGCACGAGCTCGCGCCGGTCGAGGTCGACCACGTAGCGCACCGCGCGCAGGGCGTTGAGGTCGACAGGGTCGGCCGGGTCGCGGCCATCGTCGAGCCCCAGCAGCAGCGCCCCGCCGCCGAAGAGACGCGCCCAGGTCCACGCGAAGCGGGTGCGGGCGTTGACGTCGAGGGTATCGAGCTGGCCGCGCAGGGCGGTGTCCACCGTGGCGTTGCCCGTCGTGACCCCGAAGCCGCGCCGCAGGGCGTGCTTGGGGGTGGAGTCGACGATGCGCGCCGCGAGGCCGTCGAGGTCGTACAGGTGCTGGAGCGTGCCGTCGTCGAGGTAGGCGTCCTCGCTCGGGCGAAACTGGAAGGCGGTCTTGTTGAGGCCGCCGCCCACGCCGGTGAGGAGGTTGAGCCAGGAGTCGAGCCGTCGGACAGCTGCCTGGAAGGGGCGAATCACACACCGAGCCTGCGCGGCGGTGCGCGGCGAGGGCTACCCACTGCGGGGGCGCATCTCGGGGGCGGTGCTCAGCGCGCGGCGAACACCTGTTTCATCGCCGCAGCGAGAAGGCCCCCAGGGCGCCGCACGACGTGGTTGAGATACTGCGTGCAGGCATCTACCTGGTCGTCGTTGGCCCCCGTGGGAAAGGTCACCAGCTCGTGCACGAAGGCCCGAACCCACGGCGCGCCGCGGCGACCGTCCGGGTACCGACAGTCGGTGTCGTGAGGCAACCACACCTGGCCTGCGGCGAAGAGCGGCTCCACGGCGTGCGCCCTGGCGACCTTGCCCCCCTCGGGCGTGACGGGCACGAGGCCGGGCAGCTTGTCCTTCAGCGTGTCCAGGATCGCGGGGCCGTTGGCTTTGTTCTCGACCAGCTTGCGGGTCGCCTTGGGGTACCGCGCGCTCATGGCGACCAGGGCCTCGAGCGTCTCCGTGAAGGTGAGGCGCCCAACGATCTGGTCGACCAGGTAGTGGTTGGCACCCACGCTGTACCAGCACTGGATGGCGACGCAGTCGTTGTCGGAGCCCGCCTTGAACGCCGCATCGAGCGACAGGGCCCACGTCCCTCCCGGGGGCAGCTCCGTCCACCGGTGGGAGAGCCACTCGCCCTTGAAAATGGCGCCCTCCGCGGGTGAGGGTCGCTGTTGGAGCTGCGCTGCGGCGCGCGTCGGGCCCATGGCCGTGGCGATGCGCTCCACCTCGGTCGCGGGGATGCGCGCCGGGCAGAGCAGCTCGCCTTCTTCGGTCCGCGGGTCGCGGTGCCACCGCAGCGGGTGGGCCTGCTCAAACTGCATCGGGAAGCACAGCACCGTGGCGCCAGCCCGCACAAACTCGCTGGTGAGGTCGCGTTCGTGAACGCGCTGCATGATGAGCGTGCGGGTGCTGGTGGCGTGGTCGAGGAAGCGCGTCGGCATGACGCCCCGCCACCAGTCCAACACCGCGTCGAGGCCTACGCCGCTCGCGGCGGCGGCGGCGTGTGGGTTGATGGGGTCGTCCACCAGGGCATCGTGGCAGTGCTGCCCGGTCACGTCCCCGCCGGGGATCGTGGTGGAGAAGCGCATGCCCTCCTGCGAGGTGTTGAAGATCGACACGGCCGTGGAGGCAGTGCGGTCGCGGGGGATCTTCACCGCGGGCCAGCGCTCCTGGTACCAGTCGCCGTCGACCAGCTTGCGGTGCTTCCGGGCGTCGCGGAGCACCACGCGCTCCGCGTACGAGGCCACGATGAAGCGCCGCGAGGGGTCGAGGGCCCACATCCACGCGGGCCACAGCACTGACGCCAGGAGCGACTTGCTGCACCCCGGCGGGATGTTGATGACGAGGTCGCGGATGTCCCTCCGGGTGACGGCCTCGAGGTGTTCGCAGACGGCGTCGAGGTGCCAGCTCCACCGGAGGGGCGCGGGGTCAACCTGATGCCACGCCCGCCGCACAAACTCCGAGAAGCCCCGCCGTCGAATCCACTCCCGGTCGATGTCCGCGCTGGCACTGGCGATGGGCGGGGGACGGGTCACCGCCGGGCCTTCGCCTGCAGCGCCTCCAGCGCGGCGAGCTCGTCGTCTGAGAGAGCCGAGAGGTCGAGCGCTGGTCCAACCGTGGTCTCCAACACGGCGCTGCGGGGCAGACCCACGCGCGCCAGGATGGCCTCCGCCGCCCCTACCGATGCCGGCGGGCGGGCCTCCAGCGCATCCACCAGCCGCTGCGCCGCGTGGGGCGCGGCCTCACGCAGGATGCGCAGCGCCGCCTCCCGGCCTTCGGCCTGCAGCGCTTCCCGCGTCTTTCTCGCCTCATCGAGCAGGCGCTGCCCCTCGGGGCTGTCGCGCCATTCTCGCACGGTGCGTCGGTCGACCCCGACCTCGCGGGCCACAGCGATCACCTTGTAGCCCTCGGCCAGCAGACGCATGGCGTCGGCGCGGGCGACGGCGCCGCCACGACGCCTGGGAGATTTCGAGAGGTTCTGGGAGGTGGTCACGCCGCTTCGTGCTCCGTCAGCAGGGTGGCCAGCCGGGCGCGGGTCGACGGGGTCATGCGGCCGAGGAGCCACTGCCAGAGGTCCCTGCGCGGCTGGGGGCCGGGCCGCGCGCCCGCGCCGGGCAGCTCCACTCCGCAGTCGCGAAACTTCCGGTAGCAGGCCACGCACGCTCCCTTGCGGCGCCGCTGCCCCGTCTGGCGGCCGCAGACGGCGCAGGGCGGCCGGGCTGAGGGCGTCTTGCCGATCATCCGCCGTCCCTCATCCGCATCGCCGCCGCGGTGGGCTTCCAGCCGCCGTGGCCGTCGCCCTTGGCCCACCCCTCGCGGAGCGCCCCCGACAGCCGCGCGGCCACCCGATGGCTGTCGGGGTGCTCCGGGTGCTCGGGCAACCCAAACGCGCGGGGCCACCGTCGCCAGCACGCGAGCACGACCTCTGTGCGGTCGACGAAGGGGGTGGGAGAGTCGTCGTACAGGTCGAGGAGCGCGAGCGTCACGAGCTCGACGCCGGTCAGGGG
>ERZ761594.144-NODE-144-length-34459-cov-44.343216_pt1 | contig 34459 bp, 40 predicted proteins | sample MGYA00511036_ERZ761594 | MGnify/ENA primary metagenome ERZ761594 (study PRJEB28899, sample SAMN03785561) | bioreactor sludge metagenome | biome: EBPR Sludge; feature: EBPR Bioreactor; material: 0.22µm filtered reactor supernatant | place: Saint Lucia: Queensland... | reverse complement strand
GTCGCCCGTATCGCGAATCCGGCGGTTGTTGTTCTCGGCGATTTGCGCGAGCAGGTGTTCGTCGTACTCGGTGCCATCGTCGCCGGTATGGGCGTCGAATATTGGGACATCTTCGATGACGACGAATTCGCCGGCGTCCGCGGGAGCACCGATGGAGCGGGGTTGTTGGAGGTCAGGCGAGGCGAAAGGCGCGGTCGGCATCGATGGTTCTCGGGAATGGCCTGAGGCGGGTAAGTGAGGAGGCCATGCGGAGCCGCCGGTAGGTTGGAGGTCGGGAAGTCGGCGCTTAGGAGAAGTCCATCGCGAGGGCGCCGAGCGGGGAATCAGAGTCGGGCGCGGGCGGGTAAAGCGTTAGCGCGCCGGCGCGCAGCGGTTCGAGGTAGGTTGTGAGCGAGTCGAGCGGAGTTTTGAGCGCGGCGGCGCCTTGCTCGATCGCGTCGGCGAGGCGTTTCGATTGATCAGCCGAGAGCGCGATGCGCCGAGAGGTGAGGCGGTAGGGCGACGTGTCGAAGCCGGGGGCGGCCGCAGCGATGTTCAAGAGCTTGAACCAAAGGAAGGAATCGAAGACGCCGGCGCAGCCTTGGCCGGAAAAGTGGACGGGGTGATCGAGGCCGCCGTCGTCGCCGACGCCGGACGTGACGGCGAGGGCCATCAGGTGTTGATCGTTTGTCATTTCGATTTGGCCGTCGCGGTAAGGCGGTCGCGGAATTGTTGGTGGAGCGAGCCTCGAATCGGGAGCGGTTCGGGTGTGTGTGTGCGGGTTTGATGCGTCGTCACGGTCAGTCGCTCGCGATAACGCGGGTCGAGTCGCATCAGGCGGAACATCAAAAGGTTGTCGCTGTATTGGCGCTCGAAGTAGGGCCGGACCCACTCGTTCGATCCGTCGTCGCGCGTGATCTGCACGGCGCCCGGTTCGTCGGGCGAGCAGGGTAAAACGATCGGCTCGCCCTTGTAGAATCGCTGGCGAACGACGCCTTCGACGGCGCGGCGGTCGCATTCCTCTTCCAGGCGGTCGATGTAAATCTGTTTGGCCTCGTTGAATTTCGTTCGATAGTCGGGGTCGGCCTTCAGCCAGCGTGAATGCGTGCGGCGGTTGATGCGCGCTTCCTTCGCCGCGGCGGTGATGCTTCCATGCGTGGCGAAGGCGCGAATCATCGCTCTTTTTTTATGTGGGACATCGCGGGACATTTGGGGGCGTGAGAGGGGCGGCGATCGAGATGGGAAAAGCTCGCGAAGCGAGAGAAACCACCCGGCGGCGCCGCGCCGAACGCTATGCCAGGCCAGCGCGGCGCCTACCGGGCCGATTGGTTTGAAGGGCCGGCGGAGAAGACCGGCCAAGCGGCTAAGACTGCGAAAAGAACAGGAGGAGGGGATTAAGAGGCGGTCGCGGCCGGCCGCCGACGTTCGCGACGCTCCGTGATGAGACGCCGGACTTCCGGCACATAATCGCGAGGAATGATCCGGCGGTTGCCCACGCGCGGGCATCGCTTGGGATCCAAGAGGCCATCGAAGAATCCGTTGCAGATCGCTTTCGGCGCGCAGCCGATTTCCTGAGCGCACTCAGTGATCGACAGAAAATCGAACATCGAGAAAACCTCGCGAGACAAGATCGAAGTCGGCCAGTTGCGGCGCGAGAGGGTCGGCCAGGAGGGGAAGGAGTCGCCGCAGAAAAGCAGAGAAGCTACATCTGCATCGTATGGCCCGCGCGCACTTCGGGCAAATTGCTTTTCCCTTTCCCAGTGTCGAAGCGTGTCGAATCGGGCGCGGCGAAACCAGGCGATCGACGGTCGCGAGTCTTGACGAAAACGCTTCCAATCGCCGACATTACGGCATGATTGCACCCAAGCGTTCGCCAGCGGTCCGGCTCGATGCGCTCGTTTCGCGCGGTCTGATCTACGACCTCCGCTCCCAGCCGGAGCCCAAAGCCTTCGACGTCGCGCTCGCCTTTCTATCCTCGGCGCCCGGTCGCGCCGTCACGACGCGGGCCTTCATCAGCGGCGCGATGCGGCGAGCCGGCAAGCGCATGCTCGCAGCGGGCGGCGAGCCGGCGGCCGTTCGCAATGCGTTGAAGTTGGTCCGAACAACATGGAACTACGGTTGGCGCCTCGGCTTGATCGAGGCGGCGCCCGACGAGCTTCCGGCGATCGCGGCAAGTCGGGCCGAGCCTGTTCTTCCGACGCCCGAGGAAATCGCCGCGCGGAAGGCCACGATTCACGCGGCACGGTCGGAGAAAGAGGGCCGGAAGAAGCAGGCGGCTGCCGCGGCGAAGGAAAAGCGTCGCGGGAAGTTGACGACGACCGCGGCTATGAGCAAGGCTAGTTCACGCCGGCCGGCGAAGAGGGCAAAATAATAGCCGCCAGTTTGCACCTGGCGGCATTATTCGGTTCGGGAGGAACCTGCAAGCTGAGAGTTCTTGCATGGTATCGCTCCCGGCTGGTTTTTCAACCGGGAGATTCGAGTGGACCATTTAGGGAAGCTGGACGAAGCCGAGTTAAAAAAGGTTTCGGATTGGATACGAGACAAATGCCCGGATTATCGCTGCACCGCGTGCGGATCGGCCAAATGGTTTGTGACCGATCATTTGGTATCGCCCCCTATCTTCACTATTTGGACTGCAGGCGATTCCGTAGCTGCCGGCCCAGCCTATCCCATGGCTCTAGTGTGCTGCAGCAATTGCTTTCGCATGGAAAGTTTCAGTGCTGTCGCAATAGGAGTGGTGCGCCCCGGACCCAGGTTGCCGACGAAGCTGGAGGCGGGAAATGGAAACTAGACCCGTTTCTCCGTCCATTGAAATTAGCCGTGACGAACTGCGAGGCGCCGTATACGTTCCCATGCACGTGGAGCGGCAAGTGAAAATCTACCCGATCCAAGAGCACGAACTTCGAACGATAAGCACGTTCAATAACCAGATGACGCTTTGGTCGTCGATTGGGTCGTCAGCCGTCGTACTTGTCTTGAGCTGTCTGTGGGACATGCTCGATGCAGCGGTTTGGCCGCCAGTTTCGCGGATCGGATTTGTCGTTCTTTGCGTTCTCGTCGCCGTGGGGTCATTCCTTCTCGTCTGGTGGTATTGGCGCAGTCGACAAAATGAACTCGACAAAATTCTTAGCGAAACGCGATCGGGTGCAGGTTAGACAGCACTCCGCCACCGCAACCGCCTTCATTCGCTGATACGTCGGCCCGCTAACGCCCAGCGCGGCGCCGACAATATCGCGCACTTGGCGATGGTGGCCAGAGTGCTCGTCGAGAGTTGATGGAGCTGTTTCTTCGCCTTCTAACACTTCAGTAAAATTTACTGAAGTGTTTTTTCGCTTTCCCGGCGCTGTGTCACCGTGCGTTTTTTGTCGCTCTTTCGCCTTCGGCTTCTCAATCGCTTCCAGCGCCTTCCCCATCGCGACCTTTTCTAGTGGCGTGAAGTCTTTCCGGCAGGCGTTCTCGTCGCGCTCGGCGATGATATGCGTCAGAGCATCGACAACGCATTTGGTGCACACCCAACCCCTTCCACCGCCCCAACCCTCCCGCCGGTCGCATCCTTTCGCTTTCGTAATCCGTGCGCCCGGCGCCAAATCGTGGCCGAAAATCGCGACCTGAATCAAGCTGAAGGCATGACGCCGACTCTTGCATTCTCACTTGCCGCTACGCTCCTGGCCGCGATCGCTATCGCCTGGGCGATCCACGCCGTCAACCGAGCCATGCGCCGACGTCGGCGGGTGAACTGGCGATCCGACATGCTGCGCGGCGGGAAAACGCTCGGGGCGTTTCGCACGATGATGAGCATCGAGCCGGCGGGCGACCAGGCGGCGCGGCCCGCGGGCGAAGATCGAGGGCGATAGCGCGGCTCTTCGAGGAGCCGCAGCTCGGCGACGTCGGCCCACCAGAGAACTACACGCCTTCGCCACTTGAACCCGTCGCAGCGTTCGATGGTGGCGGCGAAGGTGCGCGAGTTCTACGCGGCGAATGCGACGGAACGCCAGAAGAAGAGCGAAGGCCGCGGCAAAAAAGGTCCGGCAAATTTGCCGGAGGTTAACGGCGATGCTCGCGATCAAGCCGGCGCCGCGAAGGTTAAGGCGTCGACAACGATTCGAGGTTATCCCGCAACGGCGCCTCTCGCTTCGCGCCATCGCGGAAGTTCTCTGAGACTGCCGCCGCCACGGCCGCGGCGTATTGCGCTTGCCTTGCAGCGACCATTGCCTTTTGCCGCTCGGCAGCCTCATTCCGGCGCGCCTGTTCGAGCTTGAAGCGGTCGAGCCCCCAGCCAGTTGCCAGGGCGACGACGACGAAGAGCCAAAGCAGATCGCGAATCGAGAAGTGGCGGAGTTTCATCGGGGGTGCCTTCGATCGATGCGGTCACGTCTATTTCTTCTCACGCTTTGCATCAAATTCGGCTGGCACTACGCCCGCAGCAACCGCCTCTGCGTTCACGACGGGGAGCGGAGGAATCGAACACGGACGCATGACCGTCTCATGGCAGTTAAGGCAAATTTGCCTTAACTGACTTGCGGCTAATTGTCGTTATTCGATGAACCGTTTTTCCATTCCTCTCCGGATTCCAATTCACGTTTGAGCTCCGCGTTTTCCGCTTCGAGCCGAGTCACTTCCGCGGCAAGGTCGGCTTTTTCCACGTCTTGCCCAGCGATTTCACCTTTAAGTCGCTGGCGATGTAGACGTTGCGCGATCAAGGCGGAAGATTGATCGGCCGAGTCTCGTTTGAGCTTGAGAGCACGACGCGCCCAAACCACGGAATACTCATTCCCTTCGTTCGTTGCTTCGGCGATTCCGCATTCGCCGCACGAAAGAACCTTGTCCTCGACGAGGCAGAAAATACATGCGACGATCGTCCGATTGCAATCACAATCGCTTTCATGAAGGTTTCCCGTTTCCCCGCAACCTATGCACGTCTTGTTGTTCACTTCTCAAATCCTTTGGTTCGGAAAACCTCGCCGTCGTCACATTTCGCGAAAACCGTCGACTAGCTCGACTTCTTCTTCCGGATCGGGCGTTTCGTCGGCGCGCTGGGCTTCTCGGCTGGCGGCGACTTTTGGGGAGTGAGCGTAAGGCCCAGGTAGGCCGCCAGCTTGCCGGCCATTTCGAGCGACAGGCTTCGCTCGCCATGCAGAAACCGATGCAGCGTCGACTGTCCAACGCCTGACGCTTTCGCAATGGCGTTGATCGATTCATGCTCGGCCCTCGCCTTGAGAGCCGCTAATAGCCGGCTTCCTAGCTCTTCACTCATGGCGAAATCGTAAGCCTCTTCTGGGCTTATGTCAATTGCCAAGAATTTCGCCGAAGTTTGCATTATGCCACTTGCCATAGCTTGCCGACTCGTTAGAATAATTATGGCATCGGACATAATACGCCACCGACAACGAAAAGGCAAACCAATGAACGCCACGCTCCCCACGCCCCCAAGAACCAAGGCCCGCCGCATCATCCGAGACGAATCCTTGGCGACCAGCATCGCTAGCGACTTGATCAATTGCGGCTACTGGTTCGCCTGCCAATTGCTCGGCGCCGCCGGCGATCAATACGAATTCGCGGTCGGCCGCGAGAACCGCGAGCATCTGGATCAGATCATCCGATCCGCCCGGCATCGCGCCGGCAAGTAGGCCCCGCATGGAACCCGTTTAGATCCTCAATTGAACCCGAAAGGAATCCCAAATGAAGACGACCCATCGCCTGCCGCTGCGAAAGATCGAGTCGCTTCTCGCCGCCTGCCCCCTGATTCTGCTGGTGCGAGGCCGCGGCCCCGACGGCAAGCCACTCGAGGACTGCGCCTTCACCGACGCCGCCGGTGTGATCAGATCTGCCAAGGGAAGCGGCTTTTCCCGCGTCGCCATCGGCCGAGGAACGATCGCTTGCCGCGTTCGAGGCGGATGGACCTTTGTCGGCTATCGCACGGTAGAAGCCGCCCGCCGGCGACTGACGCCGCAAGCGTTCGCCCGGCACTTCTCGGATCGTTAACGAAAACGGCCGACACGCGACTGGTACTCGCGAGCCGGCCAAAGTGAACCCGGCCCCTCTCTCTTAAAAAGGAAACCAAGCTCGATGATTACTCTTGCCGAAAACCTCCGCGCAATCAAGCCCGCCACCAAGCCGCCAACCAGAGCGCTCCACGGCTTCACGACGCACTCCGGCGCCGTGCTCGATCTAGCCCGCCCGACGCCGGCTGACGTCCGTATCGAGGACATCGCGATGAGCCTGTCCCGCTTGTGCCGCGCCAACGGCCATTTAGACCGCCCGCACACCGTCGCCGAGCACAGCTTGCGCGTCTCGTGGCGATTGGCGCACCGCGGCGATCGGCTGGCGATGATCGGATTACTTCACGACGCCGCCGAGGCGTACATGGGCGATTGCCCGACGCCGCTGAAGCACATGCTTGGCGAGCGCTGGCGCCGGATCGAGGATCGCGTTCGCTGGGCGATCCACGAGTACGCCGGGATCGGCATCGCCGGCCGCTGGGAATTAGACGTCGTCGCCGCCGTCGACCATAACGAGACGCGCGAAGAGCTGGAATCACCGTACGACGATCCGCTCGATTGCGAATCGGCCCGGATCCAGTTCCTTCAGGAATACCGCCGGCTACAAGCACGGCTGCGCGGTCGCTAGAGCTTGTCTTCGGACCCCGCACAGGGGCCGGCGGCTGGGGATCGGTCGGCGTTTGCGCCGGCCGACCCCGCCGCCCGGGTTTTCTTATCGCTTCTCTTTCCCACGACACCGCCATGCGACCCTTATTCCACGACCGCCACCGCGCCAGCCGCGACTATTGGGCCAAGCGGCACACCGACCCGGCCATCGCACAGCAGCACGACGAACGCTTCGGCGACGCCGCCGAGCAGCTCGACGACTTGAATCTCAAAACCATCGCCCGGCTGGCGGCGATGACTCCTGAACAGCGCGAGGCGAACAGCGAGCAAGCGCTGCGCGACCTCGGCGAGCACCTTTGCCCCAAGCACTATCACGGCCAGCGCCGCGAGAAGTGGATCGAGCTGCGAACGGCGAGCATTTACGCCGCTCGCGAAGCGAAGAAGGAAGCGGCCGAGCTGCACGGCGCCGCGGCCGGCAAACCGATCCTTGAAGACGAGGCGGCTTGGAGCCGCGACGTCGGCCACAGCGCCCGCGCCGCCGATTCGCTGGCGGCGCTGGCGGCGATCCGCTCGCAGATCCTCAGAACGTGCCGCCAGCAGCAGGCGAGCTATCCGGCGATTTGGGGCGCGTTGACGGCGGTGATCGACGCCACCCGCCGATTGGGACAGCAGGCGATCGAGCACATGCCGCCCGACCAGCCGCCGATCCTGCCAACCGTCGCGCCGCCGGTGATCGTCAAGCCGATCGTCGAAGACTTCGTTTGGGACGGAAAGCAGCTTCGCCGCATCGAGCCGAAGGCGAAGGAAGCTCCGCAGGTCACGGCGCCAGTCGCGGCGCCGATCGCTGTCCCAATCGCCAAAGAGTTCGCGCCCGCGCCGCTGACCGAGTCGGGTTATCTCTTTCCCGCCGCCATCCTGGCCGCCGCCAAGGCGTCGAGCGTGCAGCACATGCTCTTTTGACCCACCGTGTCGATTTCTCACTTACCTTTTTCTGCAAGGAGAACTTTTCAATGACCACGGACAACACCCGTTTCTGGAATCAGCTCGCCAGCACCGACCCCGCGCACATCAAGCCGATCGCCGGCAAGCGCTACCGCGGGATGAACATCAAGGCCGAGTACCGGATGCAGAAGATGACCGAAGCCTTCGGCCCGGCCGGCGAAGGCTGGGGCTGGATCATCGAAAACCGCTGGCGCGAAGACTTCCCGGTGACGATCAGAGACGCCAAGACGCAGGCCGAGCGCGTCGAGCAGCGGCCGTTCGTCTTCGTGCAGATCGGCGTTTGGTGGCGGGGGCCCGATGGCGAGAAGCACCAGGTCGGATCGACGATCGGCGGGACGGCGATCGAGGCCGACGCCGACGACGCCTACAAGAAGGCGATTACCGACGCCCTCGGCAAGTGCTTGGCGGCGCTGGGATGCTGCGCCGACGTCTATCTCGGCTACCACGACGGCTTGCCGCAGGGCGGACCGGGAAACCAGCGGACCGAGAGCAGAAGGCCAGAGGGCCAGCGGCCAGCAAGCCGGCGGCCGGAGAAGCCCGCTTCCCCGCCGGCGACCAGCCGCCAGCAGCCATTTTCCGATCCGCCCCACGGCGTATGGGACGCCTACATCAGCGACATCAAGGGGAAACTGGCGAGCTGCAAGACGCCCGGCTGCGCGTCGAAGGTCCGGCGATCGATCGAGGATGATCTTGCCGCCGGAAGGATCAGCCAGCCGACCCATGCCGCGGCCGTGGCGTTTTGCAAGCCGCGCTACGACGAGCTTGTGAGTGACGCCGAAGGCGCAGCACAACGAGGCCAGCCAGCGGGCAGGCCGGCGACGAACCGTGAGCCATCGAGCGACGGCCCGCGGCTGGTGCGCGACGACGAGGCGCCGCCGCTCGATGAAAGCGACCAGGCCGACGCCGATTTCCTCGAGGCTTTCCGCGGGCTGATCGAAACGACGGAGCGAGTCGGCGCCATATCAGCCGAGCGGAAGAAGCTGCGCTCGATGGGTCTATCGCCGGCGACCGTCGCCGCGGCTGAGCGGATTTGCGACGCGGCGATGGCAGTGCTTAACAAGAAGTCGTGGGCGACGTCGGCCCAGCGGCGCGCGGTCTCGGCTTGATAGGCGCAACGATGGCGATTCGACTTTGCATCCTCGATCGCGAGAGCGAGCACTGCCTCGAGCGCTACGTCGTTCGCTTCGACGACCAGGACGACGGGCCAGCGATGCGAGCTATCGCCCTCTGGGTCACCAACCCGGAGCTCGCGTTTGAACAACGCGACGCCGATTCGATGTTGAAAAGCATTTTTCTCTTTTCGCCCCTCACCCAATGGGAATTAGGAACATGACGCGCAGCATGACGAGAAAGCCGACCAAAACGGAGCGGCCAGGCCATCCACAAATGGAAGCTTTGGTTTGCTCGTTTCCCACTCTTCGCGGCGCCGCCGGCGCGAGCCCCTGCGATCAGATTCGTTTCGCCAAGTGGGCGAGCCGCGGGGGACACCTTACGAACGCAAGCCGGATGGCCGCGGCATTCGTGCTGACGGTTTGGAACGGCGGCGCCGGCGATCCTGAAGGCGATCCGGCTTGGTTTCGCGAAGCGCCGTACGCCGTTCGACCGTTCGATGTGGTTACTGCGATGGCGGTTTGGGACTCATGCCACCAAGCAGCGTTCGCGGCTTGGATTAACAAACCGTTCTGGCCGTGATCGATCGGCAAAAGGATACCAGCGTATGAAGCGCGGCCCACTACTGATCGACTTCTTCCAGCGTTCTTTCGTGCCGGACGTTCTCGCGGATGCATCGCCCAAGAGACTCGCGAAATGGGAAAGCGCGATCCGGTCGCTATCGCGATCGCTGCGCCATCGCGCCCGCGTCGACGAACTGACGCGCGAGAACTGCCGGAGGCTGCTGAAGTCGATGGCGGCCGCTGGAAAGAGCTACAACCACCTTCGGCGCGTTCGCGATCGCCTGAACGCACTTTGGAAATACGCCCACAGGCTGGAACTGACCGGCCCGCCGGACATGCCGCGCGTCGCTGCGCCGCCCACCGAGCGCCCGCGAGTGCCGGGCGAGCTGGCCAAGTTCTTCGAGTTGTCGTTTCGACCGGCGAAACTTGCCGACAAGCACTCCAATTACCTCTGGCAGTTCCGCCGCGCGCTACGGCTGTTCAATAAGTTCCTGGGCCGGCCGGCCGCCCCGGCCGACCTCACGGCGAACAACATCCTCGGCACGCTGAACCTCATCAAATCCGAAGGCGCATCGCGCCGGCACGCGCGAACGCTTGTCAAACGCCTGAGAACGCTTCGCCGCTACGCCGTCGCGCGGAAGCTGTTGGCCCCCTTGCCCGACGAGCCTCATACGCGGTTGAAGCCGCTGTCGTTTTCCGCGCGCACGCAATCGATGGACGCCCTCAACCCGGAGACGTTGGCCATGATCGACGAAGCCCCTTCGCCCGACTGGCGGCTACGAGAGTTCTACAGCAAGTGGTATCTGCCGATCGTTCTTGCCGGCGAGCGGCCGACGAAGCGCGGCACGGTGGAAATGTATTTGGTGGCGCTAGACTGGTGGGAGAGGCTGACCGGCAATCCCACGCTCGCGGAAATCGCCTCGCGCACCAAGGGCCGGCTGATCCTGGCGAACTTTTCGGCGCGGCTGCGCGAGGCGACCTATCGCCGCGGGCTTACCCAGGACGGCAAAGAGACCGGCGCCGTTCGGCCGCTGTCCGAGGCGAGCGTGGCTCGCATCCTTCGCACGCTGCGCAGCATTCTGCGCCGCCTTGGCCCCGAACGACAAACCGACGACAACGCCTATGCGGAGCTGTTCGACCGGGCGCCGCGATTGAAAGTGCCGACCGTTCGCGGCGGTCGCGTTCGCCCGCCGTTCGCGATCGCCGATGCTCGCGCCATCGCCGCGGCGTGCAAGGATATGAAGATGCCCGTCGGCCAAGTCGCGCCCGGCGACTGGTGGCTGGCGCTTATCAGCACGCTCTATTTCACCGGTTTGCGGATCGGCACTGTGATGCGGCTGGAATGGGCAATGGTGATCGAGACGCCCGAGGGCTACGTGCTCGATGTGCCGTCGCGGATCGTGCAGAAGACCGGGAAGGGAATCCGCAAGCCATTGCACGCCGATTGCATCGCGGCGATGAACCGCATTCGCACCAAGAACGAGTTGCTGTTTCCGTGGAAGCACAGCCTCACCTACATTCGGCGCAAGCACGAGCGGTTGCAGGCGCTTGCCGGCTTGCCCGCCGAGCGAATCCAAAGCCCGCACGCCTGGCGGCGAACGCACGGCGTGGAAATGGCGCGCGTGGGGGCACACTTCGCGATGGAGACGGCGCGGAGGGCGCTCGACCATTCGGACGTGATGACGACGAGCGGTTCCTACGTCGATCTAGAAGCCGAGTTCATCGCCAAGTTGCCGCGACTGGTGGAGGGGCCGCCGTGATCGCCATTACCTTCCGCAAGCGCGGCAAACGCGCCGACACATCCGCCGGCCCCCGGCTGGTATTTTCGGCGAACGAATGCCGCGATCAACGAGCCGCCTACCGGCTGGAAAAGAGCACCATTCCCGGCCTGCCGATCGTTTGGCGAGCCTGCATTTGGCGACCAGGCGCCGGCTGGCAACTCATCAGCAAGCATCGCACCCGGCCTGCCGCCGAGCGAGCCGCCAATGCCCACTATCGACAGGAGGCCGAAGCATGACCGTCGCGCACCTACTACGAGCGCATATCGGCAAACCGATCGCGGACGACATCCGGCGCGCCGAGCGCCTTCTCGCGGGCGGCGACGCCCAGGCCGCGGCGCTCGTTGCCGCGGTAGCGCTAGAACGGCGGCTTCGAGCGGTACGCCCGATCTACGCGTGGAGAGGCCTACGCGCCGCGGCGCTATCGCTGCGCGCGGAAGGAATCATCAATCGCAAGCAATCGATCCGGCTGCGCTGGATTGCCGCCCAACGGAATGGGCTCGTGCACGGTCGGCTTACTTCCGACGTCGCCGCCGAGGCGCTGGTGCGACAGATCGTCGCGTTTGTCCGCGAAGTGGAGGGATCGCTCGCTCATGCCTGAACGATCCATGCCGCTGATGGAGTATTTCGACGAGCACTATCGGCCGGCGAAACTTGCCGGTGCGAGTTGCCATGCCGTTTGCCGCTATCGAACGGCCATCAGGAAGTTGGCCGTCTGCCTCGGCCGCGAACCAACGGTCTGCGATCTATCGGGCGACGTTGCCGCGACCTTCGTTCGCTTCATTGACGCCCAGGCGATCAATTACGAAATGAAACGGGCCATGCGGATCCGCTATCGGCTGCTTTGGGAATTCGCCGCCGCGAAGGGCGTCGCCGAGCCGCCGACACCCATGCCGCGGTTTCGCCCGAAGCGATCCGCGCGGCAGTTGCCACCGCCGGCGAAAGGCTCAATCCGGCATTACTTCGAGAGCAATTACCTTCGCGAACCAGGCCGCGACCTATCCACCGAAAGCCAGGCGATTTACCGGCGAGTTCTCGCGCGACTGTTCGACGCCCGCAGCGGCGACTTGCCGTTGGCGGACAGCGACGAGGCGGCGCTATCTCGACACGCGAAATGGCTAGCCGGCCAAGGGCGTTCGACGCGGGCCATCGAGTTTGATGTGCGTTTGCTGCGTGGCTTGTTCCGCGCCGCCGGCAAGCAAGGCTTGGCGCCGTTCGTCGCCCGCGCCCATCGCCGACGATCACTCCCGGCGCGAACCTCCCGCGGCTGGTCGATCGAGGACATTCGCCGGCTGTTCGCCGCGACCGACCAGGCGACGGGGCCCGGGCTGCCTCATTGCACGCCACCGCAGTTCTGGCGGGCGATGCTCGCCCTCGGCTGTGCGACCGGCGCGAGATACCACCGCTTGCTCGCGCTCGCGCCCCGCGACGTCGATCGAGCGACCGGCGTCGTCACCATTGGTGGCCGTCGCTTCCGGCTGCCGGCCGAAGCACTCGAGGCGCTGGCGCCGCTGATCGAGACGCCGCCACATGATCGAACCCTGTTCGCGTGGCGATTTCATCGCAAAGCATTCCGCTACAACTTCGCGAAGATCGTCCGCGCCGCTGGGATCCGCGTTTTACCTTGCAACCCCGCTGGTGAACAATTCGGAGAGCTCCGGCACATTGGCGCCAATGCGATCGCCGAAGCCCTCGGCTATAGCGACGGCCGCTTCGTGGCGACTGACGACGGCTACACCGTCACGGCCGGCTATCGGCTCGATCCATCCGCCGAGCCGATCGTCAACGCGGGCTGGTGGCTTCCCGACCTCGGCGCCGAAGCCCGATCGCCGCCGGCTGACTGGCGCTCGCTCGCGATCGCTTCCGCCGCCGAGCTGCTTGCCGCCGGCGACGTTGCCGGCGGGATCCTCACGATGAGCATCGCGGTCGATGCGACGATCCGCCGGCTATCGCGTCGTCACGATATTCGCTCAGGCAATCCGGGCGCGGCGCCGAATGCCAACGCCCTCGCAACGGCCGGTCTGATCGACGGCGACGACGCGAAGCGGCTGGCGTGGCTGGCCGAGCTCCGTCGCCGAGCGATCGCACGGCCGTGGAGCAAGGCACCGACGCCGAGCGTCGCCGAGGCCGCCCAGGCGATCAAGATTGTGCGAGGCGTTCTCGCGCGAATCGAGTTCTGAATTCCGACCTCTGACCTACAATCCCCTTCGAAGGAGCCAAGAGCCATGACGACGTTTGTAGTGAAGCGCGAAGCCGAGCAAAGCCCGACAGACCAAACCTTGCCGGTCAAATCGCTCGTTCCGCACCCGATGAACCCGCGAGCCGACGCGCGGAAATCGATCGACGGTTTGGCCGCCTCGGTGGCGGACATCGGGCTATTGGCGCCGATCATCGTCAGGCCGGCGCCGAACGGCAAGTTCCAAGTGCTGGCCGGCGAGCGCCGGCTTCGAGCGGCCGAGGCCGCCGGCCAGAAGACAGTGCGTTGCACGGTGCGGAGCTGCAACGATCAAGAGGCGCTGATAATCATGGTTCGCGAGAACGCCGATCGCGAGCCGCTGACGCTGCCCGAGCAGGGAAAAGCTTTTGCGAATCTCACCTTGCCTATCAAGCAGGGCGGCGCAGGAATGACAATCGCAGCAATTGCCGAGCGCTTCAAGATCCCGCCGGCGACGGTTTCCGTTCTTGTCGGAATCGTCAGCTTGCCCGACTGGTGGCAAGAACGAATCGTCGATGCGGAGTTCAGTCTTCTAGCGGCCAAGGCGCTCGTGAGAGTCGCCGACGATGCGACGGTGCTCGATGCCTGCCGCCGCGACTTCGAAACGCAAACGTGGGCCTGGCGAAGCGGGCGCGATGTAGAGCGAAGTGTCGAAACAATCCGCGAGAAAATTCGCGGCGGCAAGCCCGAGCGACCGGCCGATGATCGGCCGATCGTTGCCCCGGCCCGCCCGAAGGCCCAGCCTGTCGCCCCGGCCGCGAACGACGAGCCGCACGACGACGATCCGCATGATGACGACGAGCCGGTTAGCGTCGGCCGCCCCGCTGCGAAGCCAGCGCCGCGACCTTTGCCATTGCCATCGCATTCTGCGGCGATCGCGCACGGCGATCGCGAAGACCTCGCAGAACCGCGAGCGGAGGCCGGCGACCGCTTCGCAGATCTTCGCGACCACGAGTTTTTCGGCGTCTTGGCGCCGTTCTTAGGCGACCGCCGGGCGTTGGAGGCGATTGGCAATCTCGCGCTCCGTCTGGCCGTGCGAACTGGTGGCGCACGATAGGAGCCACGAACGCGAATAATCAAATCGACCGATCCACGAACCAAAAGGAAAACATGAAGCGTCGCGCAACCAGTTCGATCGTTCTACCGCTTGCCCCATGGCAACTCGCCATCTCCCAAGCGATCGACGACCTCCCGCCCGACATCGCCGCCGTCGTCGGCTGGCGCCTCACACCAGCCGGCAAGATGCACATCAACTTGGCGGTTCCGCTGGTCGACGAGCATCGCGACCCGACCGACGAATGCGAGCTGCTGGACGTGGCGGCGATCCGCTTCGAGGCCGCCCGCGGCCGACTGCTGTTTGATTCGCCATGGTTCGGGCGCAGAGCTTACCAGGTCGGGCGTGGCGTGCTTCGCGACGTCGCGCGGGATATACAGTTCGCCATCTTGGAATTGTTGGCGAAAGCGACGGATGGCCATGCCGAGCCGGCGATTGTGAAACGCCGTGGGGTTTATCTGCGGCCGGATGGGCGATGCGTGTTGCCCTGGCAGGAGCGTCAGGCGGCGCGGCTCGGAGGCTACAGGGATGAGGACGACGATCGGCGCGATGACGACGAGGAATGGGAAGAAGGCGGCGACGAAGACGGCCGCGATTGATTGGAAGGGTTGCACAATTGCGCCCGATCCGTACATTTCGAACGTCGGGAAGATCGCGCGGGTTGCAAACCACGCGATCAAGCGGATCGCCGGCCGACGGCGAAACCTATGGCGTTCGTTCGCCGGCGATCCGACCTGGCTTAACCATAGGTATCTGCATGGCGCGAAAGCCTCAAAAACGCGTTCAAGAAATCATGCTCGGCGAAGGCTTCGCTGAGTTTCTAACGAGCATTGAAGGCCGCAACAGAAGCACGGTTCGGGGCTATCGCGATTCCCTTCGTCGATTCGAAGAGTCCGCAGGCAAGGTAGGGGCTCGCAAAGTTGATAGCCAGCAGCGGGAACAATGGGGCGATGAGCTTGTTGCTGCGAACGCCAAGCGCAAGGAAATCACGATCCACTTTAGCCGCGTCAGATGCGCCTTTGAGTATCTAAAGGAGCAGGGATATGTCGACGTCAATCCTTTTAAGAACGAGCCTATTGGGATAAGCGTTCGTGAATTTGCTCGTCGCGCTGGCGTAAGTGTGGGCGTCATCGAGAGGGCGATAGCCGCACAGCCGCCTCGCCTCATTCCAATCGACGACTCGATCGGAACAAGATACCGCCACTATCGGTTGCGCGAAGACGATGTCGAGCCATTCAAAGCCGAACAAGCGAAACTCAAGAAGGCGACAATCGCCAAGGGCGTCTTTCGAACGGACCAAGGGGAGGCGTACTCGATTCCCACCGCGTCGCGGAAAGGAAAAGTGGGCCTCGGACTACTTCGCATCGCTCTAGATCGCACGTGCTTGTTGCCAGAAGGCTACCTCCGTTCCTATTACTGGCCTTCAATGATGCCAGTTCCACGAAAGGCGGCGACTTCGAAAAATGCTGGAGCGACATCGACAGACGAGCAATCGCAGAAAAAGCCCACACGCTCGGGAATCAATACGCGAGTCATTCTGAAGACCGATTTGGCCAGACTCATCAAGGCGAGAGACAGCGCCTTGAAACGCGACGCCGAGTTGCAAAAGGCGGGTTGGCGATCGATGGTCGAACTCGTCCGAGAACTAAAAGTGGGCGACAAGTTCGCTGCCGCGCAGAACGTCTCAATTTGCGTTCGATGTTGGGCGTCGCTCGGTTTCATTAAACAGGAAACGACAATTCGAGCATTGGAAATCGCCGTTCCGGCAACATGGACGGGATCAAGTCGCGGTTCACGTCAAGTGAGAGGAAAAAAAAAGGCTCGCGCGTTCCACAAGTTGACAGTGTACCGAATCGAAGAAGTCCGAAAGCAATTCGCTCGCGACTGGATCGCAATTGGCCGGCCAGTGCTACTGGAGCTATTCGAAAAGCGAAAGACTGTACCGGTGACCGAAATTAAGTCACGCCTCGCGGAAGTTGGCGTCGTCGGCCAAAGCTTGAAGCAACTCCTTGAGGCATGCAATGCCGTCATTGTGAATAGCCGGCCTTTAGGCCGCAAAGGCAAAGGCAAGAAAACTCCCAATTCTTATCGGCTTGCGACGGCCCCTGTGAAAAAGCGTCGACCGCCGGTAGCCGCCAGCGTGGTGCTGAAGTGGTTTAGAAAGGTCATGGAACGTCCCATGGCCGATCGGGAGGGATGGCGGATTATCGAAGAAGCCGAAAAGAAAGGATACAAGTTTGGCAGATTGAGAACGGCGAGAAGGCGTCTTCGAGTCAGAAGTGTCTTTACCGGGTTCGGAGAGAATCTGGTGGCTTATTGGCTTCTTGAAAGCGAAACTCTTCGCGACGAACTTAAGCGTGCTCGTCACGCTGTGAACACTGCCAGCGGGAAGAACTCTTCTGGCCGCGGCCGCGAACCGCGTAACTGGGAAAGCCGCAAGCCAGACCTTCGACTCGTCGAGGACTGGGAGGCATATCGCCGAGAATGCGAAGCACTTTCGCCGCCGATCCGACCTGAGACGTTCAAGTTCGCTGAGCAGAGAGGAGAAGCGAGCGGTGGCGAAGTTATCGCGGAACGAGTCAATCGACACTACACGTGGGAAAATACGATGCTTCGAGAATGGGAAGCGGCAAAGAAAACTAACGCGAGGGCATTTATCCAAACGCGATGCCCTGGCATGAGCAGCGACGAATTCCAGCGAGTGATTCGTCGGGCAATGGAACGACGGGAGACTCGAAAAAAGCGATCCCAGAAACTCGTCAATTCAAATCGAGCTACTTGAATTGACGAAAAACCCGAGTCGAGTGAAACCCAGCGATTTCATTGGTGGTGTAGCGAGTTCGACGAACGCCTGCCAAATTCTCGTCAACTCTAATCTCGCGCGGATGGCTTCATTTTTCTGACCCGCTAGATTGCGAAAAAGTCAGTCAAGAACTGGCGACGGCCGCTCGGGGGAACGGCCGTTTCGCAAGACGAACAGGGGTTAGAAAATGCAGTCTACAAAATCAGCCCAAACGGGCCAGTCGGGCAACGTCCAGTTGCCCCTATTATTGCGGGGCGATTTCGACATCGCTTTGCCGGCGGCGCCACCCTCTCCCCCATCGCCGCCGCGCGAAAACCCGCCGGCCGAGCCGCCAGGTGAACCGCCGAGGAGCCGGCGCAAGCGGCGAAATCTCCCCGACACGTCGATCGCCGCTCTTCATTCGCGCGATCGAGGCGGCCAGCGGCGACTAGTCCTAGATGCGCTGATCGCGCGCGGCGAGTACGGCGCAACGACTGACGAGTTGTCGGGTGAGCTGTCGATTCCAATCTCGACAGCCTCGGCGCGGTTGACCGAGCTACGCCAGGCAGGCGCGATCATCCGCTCAGGTCGCAAGCGTCCGACATCGACAGGGACGCCGGCGCATGTGCTCATCGTCGCCGCTGCGACTCCGCATCGAGGCGCCACCGACCAACAGAAGACGGTAGAGGACGGCGACGAGCACGATCGCGGCGATGAGGACGCCGACGAGCACGACGGCGACGCCGCCAATTTGGCCGAGCCCCCGAATGCCATCTCAACGCCACGAGAACGATTATCAGCCGCGCAAGGAGGACATATCGATGCCTGATCGCCAAGAGCGATTGCCGCTGGAAACGAATGCTCAGCTCGCGCTCGTCAAAGGCGCTGTCTTTGATCCATTCGATGAGCGGATTGTTTCGGCGTTTAAGGGTGAAGCGCCGTCCATACGAAAACTTCGGGCTTTGAGAGACTTGCTCGAAAAGATCGTCCTCTTTCGCGCGAGCCAAGAGCGTTACAAAGACGACAACGGAATCGATCGCGAACTTGGGATACCGGGCCACCTACTTGCTCATTCACTTAACGTCGATGTGCGAACCATTCAGCGGCGAACGCGGGTCGGCCAACTACTCGGCTTCGTTAAGGTGAAGAGCTTGTCTCGGCGAGACGGAAGCACGGACGCGAATTCCTACTCAGTTGACTTCGATCGCTTGCGGTCATTCCAGGCCAGCAATCCAGGCCCCCGACACGATGTCACCCAGGGGCGACACGATGTCAGGGGTGGGCGACACGGTGTCACCCAGGGGCGACACGGTGTCATGCCTTTAGAAAGCATTAAAAAACCTAAGAAGGCTTTTACAAAACCACCACCACCTGGCGCGGATGACGAGCACGCTGAATGGGCAAAGGTGGAGGAGGTTCTTTTGAGGTTGGGAGTGGCGAAGGCAGCCGAGGCAGTCGAGGCCGCGGCAACCTACATCGAGCCATCGGAAGCGATGGCGATCCTCGGCTACTTCGAGAAGAATCGGCCAGCCTATGGGCCTGGTGCGCTTTACGCCAGGTTGCTGATCGCACGGCCCGAGTTGCCGGCCGATCAAGGTTGGCCGCAGCCATCCGCCGCGGCACAGAACCTCAAGGCAAACGTCGCCCGTGAGGAAAACGATCGCGCCCAACGCCGCGCCGATGAACTTCTCGAGCGTTACAACTCGCAACTCGACGGCTTAGACAAAGAGCAACTCGATTCGCTCGCCGAGAGAGCACTCGCCGGAACGCCCGAGCACGAAACCTACCGCCGCAGCGGATTAAATCACCGGACGACGCGCGTCCTGCTCGCGTGGCAATTTCACCGCGAAGCAAACTATCAGCCGGTCAGCGGAGGCGCCGCCCCATGATCGCCACGCAGCCCCTTTCCCGCCGCGAAGCCCAAGCCCGCGCCGAGCAGCTTCGCGCCGCCGAGTTCGCCGCCGAGCAGGCCCGCGAAAAGCAATTCGGCCGCCGGCTCGATCGCTTGCCCGAGACCGAGCGCGAGCAGCTTGCGATCGACATCTTCCGCCGCTACCCGCTGGCAGCGCGCTGGTGGTCGAGCGGCGCGTGGCGCACGCCACACAACATCTTGCGCGACCTAATGCTGCGCGAGCTTGAGAACTCAAACGGAGGATCCCATCGATGAACCGCCGCCCGCCCCATCGCCCATCCAATCGCCCACCGCGCCGAGCACCCGCGCCCCGGCCGCCCGCGCTCTTCACGCGCATCGTCCTCGCGGCCACCGCGGAGCATTGGCTCGACGAGCTCCCTACCGGCGCCGACCTTTGGCCGCCGCACGAAGACCCCGCCGCTAACCCAGCGCCCCCCGATCGCTTTCCAACCGCCGACGAGTTTTCCACAGATGAGGCCGCGAGAGCATGAGCGTCGTTCGCCTTCACGTCGCCGATGCGCTTCCGTCGCAGCCGCCCGCCATGGCGGGTACCGCGAGTGTTGCGCCACCGCTCTTGATGACCGTGCGCGATATGGCCGACGAGCTACGCGTCTCGACGAAAACCATTGATCGCCTTTGCGATTCCGGCAAAATCCCCGAGCCAACGAAGCTTGGCGGCTCGCGCCGTTGGCGTCGCGCGGAAATCGAGGCCTGGGTCGCCGCCGGTATGCCCGATCGCGCGACCTGGGCGAGACGCACGGCGAATTGGAGGCCGTAATTTGCATCTGGTTGGCGATCGATCGCCAACCGCATAAATTGATTCGATCCTTTGCCGGTTGGCCGAGGCGCGTGGTCTGCAAGCCGCCGCCCGGCCGCCGGCTCCTTGCAGAGGGAGCTCCATCTTGGGCACGATCTTCCGCCCCTACGTCGTTCGCTGGCGCAACGCCGCCGGCAAGGCCGTAAAAAAAGGCACGCCCGGCGCGAAGCAAGTTCGTGAGCGCGCCAAAAAGTGGTACGGCCAATATCGCGACGAGAACAACGCCAAGGTTCGCACGCCGCTTTGCCGCGATAAGGTCGCCGCGAAGACCATGCTTGCCGAGCTGGAGCGTAAGGCCGACCGAGCCCGAGCCGGCGACATCGACCCGTTCGACGAGCACCTTAAGCGCCCATTACCCGAGCATGTCGCCGACTTCCGCCTGCATTTGGAGGCGAAGAACAACACGCCCGAGCACGTCGAGCTGACGATTGCACGGATAACGACCGTTTTCAGCGGATGCGGTTTTGCCGAGTTGTCGCATCTGGAAGCCGATCGCGTCGCATCGTTTCTGTCCGACGCGCGGCGTCGCGGATTGCCGGTCGAGTCTTCGCCGCCGATTCAAGGAACCGCCAGGACATTTGCCGCGATCGCCGAGGCGTTCGGCGTTTCCCTGCACACCGTCATGCACTGGCGCCGCCTGGGCGCTCCGCTCATTCCGCGGCGCGATAACGAACTGGCGCCGATCGACCAATGGCGGCGTGCAAACGTCGCCGCCAATGAACCGATGTCGATTGCCACGAGCAATCACTACCTTCGCGCGGTCAAGTCGTTCGGCGGCTGGCTGGTGCGCTCGCGGAGGCTACCGTCGCACCCGTTCGTTCATTTATCGGCGCTCAATGCGCGGACCGACATTCGGCACGAGCGCCGCACGATCACCGCCGAGGAGTTCGATCGCCTCATTGTCGCGACGATGGCCGCCGGCCCGCGGCGGAGGCTTACAGGCGGCGAGCGAGCCGTTCTTTACACCGTTGCCGCCTTCACCGGGCTTCGCGCCGGGGAACTGGCGAGTCTGACGCCGGCCAGTTTTCGACTCGCAGACGATCCGCCTGTTGTTTCCGTAGCGGCAGCCTATAGCAAGCACCGCCGCGAGGATCTACTGCCGCTTCGGCCCGACGTAGCCACGATGATCGAGCGCTACATGACTGGCCGGGGTCAAGGCGTTCTCTGGCCCGGATCCTGGTCGGACGATCCAGTCGCCATTCTGCGCCCCGATTTGGTCGCGGCTGAGATTCCTTACGCGGACGATGCCGGCCGCGTATTTGACTTCCACGCGCTACGCCATCAGTTCATCACCAGCTTGGCGGCGGCGGGCGTTCACCCCAAAGAGGCGCAGACCCTCGCGCGCCATTCGACGATCGCTTTGACGCTGGATCGTTACACGCACCTCGGCGTCTCGAATCTCACGGCCGCGCTCGATGCCCTGCCGGCGATTCCCGCGACCCACGAGGGCGCCTCGACGCCGGGCGCCGCCTCGGCTTCGCTTGCACCCGCCGCCGATCAATTCGCCGACCAACCCGCGGAGCAAACCTGTAGCGCGCGGATTGTTGCACCCGCGCCTGTTGCACCCCCTGTTGCACCCGGGGTTGGGGATCTTTGGGGTGAAGTTGTCCTCGATTGTCCTTCCGAGGTCGCGACGGTCGAACTTCAAGAAACAAAAAAACCCTCGGTTTCCCAAGGGTTTACGCGTGTTTCGCCGGCTTTTAGCGAAGAACTTTCCAGCGAGGCGGACGGGACTCGAACCCGCAACCACCGGATCGACAGTCCGTCGATTACAGGTTTCAATCGCTTGCCATCATTCGAGTTACGTCGATCGTCAGAATTTGTTGCACCGTATGTTGCACACAGCGAATTGGAGGGGGGCGACGAGCGACCGTCGCCGGCGGACGTCCAGGCCCGCGCCGCCGACTTCGCCCAGCAATTCTTCCCCGCGCACGACAGCCGCGCAGGCCCGCCGCCGATCGTCGGCCAAGGGCCGCTTCTCGACGACGCCGACGACGAACCGTTTGACGAACTGACCATCCTCGATGACGTCGGCCAACGCCCCGCGATCGACGCCGCCCAGGAAGAAGCCGATCTTCGTTTGTGGCTCTCGCTCCCCGAGGAAGTTCGCCGCGAAAGCCTCGAGCGAATCGAGAGCGCCGTCACCGCGCACCCGGCGCCCGAGGCCGGCAGGATCATCGCGGCTTGGCGGACGGTGCCGGATGGCCTGAAGGCGGAATGGCGAGAAGTGCTTAGGCAGGCGTTAGAAGTCGCAGTAGCTCTGGCGGCTGATAGCGCCACTTTATAAGAGACGGGCACGCGCTGCTGACCAACAACGTGGAGTACATGTAGAAGCCAGCCGATGAGAATCACGAACACGCTGCCGTTTTCGACCGAATCGCTTCGCCGCATGGCCGTCTGGGTCTGCCGCCAGATTCCCGGCATGTCGACGAGAGAGCTGAGGATCGCGTTCGCAACGTCTCGCGCTAATTGGAGCGGCCGGGCATACAGCGGGACGCGCATCGCCGTTCGGCTTGGCCGAAATATCAAGTATCCGCAATCGCATAATCGCTTCGGCGTCGAGCACAATTGGATCGACGATTGGGAGGTGCTTGTCGCGATTACGGCGCACGAGGCGGCGCACGCGGGCGACTGGCGGGATGGATGCCGAACAAATGAGCGATCCGCCGATCGGCAAATGCAACAAGTGGTCGACGCCTTTCGGCGTGACCGTGAGCGGCTGCTTGCTCATTGGCTTCAGCCGCCTGCCGAGAAGCCGGCAAAAGCTAGGCCGTCGATCCAAGAGCGACGCGCTGCGAAAGTCGCCAAGCATCTAGCGAATTGGCAACGCAAACTGAGGCTGGCGCAATCCAAAGTGCGAGCCTACAAACGAAAAGCCGCGTACTACGAAAAGGTCGCAGCGATTAAGAGCGACACCAAGACGCAACACACGACCTAGGCAGCGCCGCTTGGCGAACCGTGCCGGCGAGCCTGAAGGCGGTCGGCGGCTTGCTCGTTTCGGCCGGCCAACCCGCAGCGGCCCCGATAGGAGAGCGCGCCCCAATCCCGAAATCGTGAGTAAAGGGATGTATGCGGGCGAGGGTCGCGGCGCCGACGAGTTGATCGCGCCCCTTTTTTATAGGGTGACAGCGTGGGACATTTCGCCCACCGAAAAGGGCGCCGGGAATCCGGCCCGCTATGCCTGACCGAACGTGTCGGCGCCTCGAGCGACGCTTGACGGACGGCCACTCGCGCAACTGTCAACGATTCTGATTAGCCTAAAGGCGCAGAGTCTAGCGGTTGCGGTTAAGGCGCCGCCGGCGCGCATAGTGCCGCAAGTTGCGCCAGCGAAAGTGCCGAACCAATTTTGATAGGGCCTGTACTGGGGGGCGTATGACAACCATCGTCGCAAGCAAAGCCGCTTGCGTTACCGTCAAGCTGATTGGCCGCGACGAAGACGGCGGCGCGGTTCGCCTCAACGACTTCGCCAGCTTTTGCCGCGTGGTCTCGCGTTCGCTGCGCATTGTCGCCCAAGCCACCGGCGACGCCGATGCCGTGGAACAACGCATCGTGTCAATGGAGGCGGCGAGCGCAACCATGACGATCGACATGGCGAAGCCTGGTCTACCGGAAAAGCCGGCAATCGCCGTGGCGAACTTGTTTCGCGCGACCGTCACCCAACTGCGCCAAGGTAAGAACATTGATGGCCGCTTCTCTCACGACGATCTAGTTTCGCTCCGCGAATTATCCAACCCCGTTTTGAAGAAGGGGCTGCGCGTTTTCATCGAAGATGAGCCGATCGACACGCAATTTGCGGCGTCCGTCGACAAGCTGCTTGGCATGACGATCGATTCCGAGGGCGACGTTTCCGGGCGGCTAGAGCGAGTCAACATTCGCGGCCGGTATGAATTCGTCGTCTATCCGCCCGTCTTTACACGCGGCGTCGTTTGCACCTTCTCGGCCGAAATGTTTCCTGAAGTGCAGGCCGCTCTAGGCCGTTTCATTACCGCATCGGGCACGCTCAAATTTCGGCCGAATCGCGAAGTACCCGACCGGCTGCTAGTGAAGTCATTTGAAGTGCATCCGCCCAACGAGCAATTGCCGACGCTTGCCGACGTGCGAGCACTCGGACCGTGGGACACGGGCGGCCTAAGCTCTGTCGACTACGTACGAGCGCTGCGCGATGCTTAACTATTGTTGGGACACGTCGGTCTTTTTGGCGTACCTCAACAACGATCCGAGGGCGTCGCAAGCCGACATCGAAATCGTGATACAGCAGGTCATCGCCGGCGAGGCGAATCTGATCGTTTCGGTTACGACGTTCGCGGAAATCCTGACCACCCACCACACCCAGGCGCAATTGGAAGCGTTTGAGAAGTTCCTTAGGCGCGACAATGTGGCGCGAGTTGACGTTACTTTTCCGATCGCTCAAAAGGCGGGTGCGATTCGCGCCCGTGCTGAGCAACCCGACGCCGCCGGCATTAAGCGAAAACTGAAGACGCCAGACGCCCAGATCATCGCAACGGCGATCATCTACAAAGCGACCGTGCTCCATACGCTCGACGAAAAGTTGCTCAATCTCGATGGGCATGAAATCGTGGATCACTTGCCGATCACGCTGCCTCGCGATTTCCGAGGCCAGCTTGGCTTGCTTCCTAACGATCCGACGGTGCCTTAGCGTCGACTGTTTCTATACGGTTGGGGCGCCCTTCCGCCGCGCCGGCCGCCGCACTGATAGTTCTCCTGCAAAACATTGGTGCGGGGCCGCGCGCTTTTGGCATTCGCTGTTGGCCGGCGCCGCGATCGGTGGGTAGCGCCATTCCCAAGTACGCGTTCAGCCTTCAGCCGCCGCCCGTTCCAAATTCAACGCCAGCAGCTTCGCCAGCAGCTCGTCGTCGCTGATCGCGGGATCCCAGCCGTACGCCGCAAAGACCGCTTCATCCAGCCGGCGGTGCGCCAGGTCGAGCCAGGTCGGCCGCTCGTTATAGAGGTTGGTGAGCGTTCGCTTCTTGAGCTTGGCGGCGCAGTCGGCGTCTTTCGGGACGATCCGCGGATAGCGAACCTTTCCGATGCCGCGTGCGTCGGCGGCGTGAACGTAGCGGGCCCAAGGGCCGTCGATCGAGCCGGGGAACTCGAGGATTTCCTCGCGCGTCCATTCGGGCGGGTTGAGCCAATTGTTTCGCAAGTCGCTAAGGTCTCTGGCCGCCTCCCCGAGGCCGATATTCGCTTGCCCTTTCTCGGCAGGCAATGGAAACGTCTCAAAACAGCTTGAAGGCGTGTACCTGAAACCGCTTTCTCGCTCTCGCAGTTGAGTGCCTTGCGCTCTTGCCCAGATTTCATGTACGCGTGAATGAAGCACGCCGAAGAACCAGTCATCTTCGCGCGGGAACGCTCGGGTCTGATGGTCGGCCAGGAATACGCAGTCGAGCCAAACGAAGATTCGATGCTTAGAGACCTCCGGCGTGACGATAAACCGGCGCAACCCTTTCAACGCGGCGCGCAGCCCAGGGCGGCACTCTCCATGTAGCCACCATTTCTCCGCCATCCTTGAACGACGATTTCCCACCCGCGCCGGCTTAACGTGCTCGACGAGATGCTTCCAAGGCAATTCGTAGCGGGCGCCTCCCTCCATGGTCATTGTGCAACCGAAGTCAACGATCCAATTCACCGGCTGCCGCTGAAGAATGTCGCGGGCCGTCAACCTCGGCCGCAAGACGTCGCTACTTGCGAGCGGATGCGCGTTCGGCGCAATGCACATCCCCTTTGCGACTGATTCGTCGATGTCGAACGGGCCGGCCTTCATAACGCCCAAAAAACACATCGAAGCGTTCGACGAAAGCGTCTTAGCCGTACCGACATCAATCTGATCGCCACTCGATAAATTGCTGTAGATCGACGCGACCGGTTGACCGTCCAACAGCTTCGACGATTCCCCGCCGCCATCGAAGCCAACCATGCTGACGTGAACTGTCGCGCCGTCGAGAACCCACTCGCGGTCGGCGAATGCCCAGAAGATGCTGCCAGTTTCCTTAATTCGATCCAACGCTCGACGATTTGAGCCGCCGCGGATGCCTTGCGTTGCCAGCAAGCCCGCCCGAAAGCACTTTTCTCTGAGGATTTGGTCTCGACTTTTCTCGAACCAATAGCAGCACAGGTCCGACTGGCCCGGAAGGCGGCCATCGTACATTCGACGAAGCGCGTCGACGTATTCGTCGCCCAGCTCGCTGCGCATCTTCTTGTCGCCCAAGAACGGCGGATTGCCCACAATAAAATCCGCCGCCGGCCATTCCGGCTCTTTCGGGTTCTCGGGGTCGGTCAGATCGAGAATCGCATCCATGTTCCGAATCGTCTCGATCGGTTCGAGCACCGGATCGCGCGGCGGATTGAATCCGTTGTGATGCATCCATTGGAGATAGCCGATCCAGATCACCACTTGAGCCAGGTGATGCGCGTATGGGTTGATTTCGATCCCCGCGAGCTGCGTCGGCCGCACTTGGGGCAACATGCCGACGCCGTGTGAGGCGCCGTAGGCGATGACTTCCTTTTCGAGGTCGAGCAACAGGTGAATCGCCACGTAGAGGAAGTTGCCCGAGCCGCAGGCCGGATCGAGGATTGTCACGTGGGCCAGGCGTTCGACGAAGGCGAGTAGTTTGCGGTCGAAGTCGCGCCGGGCCTTCGTCGCCGCGGCCTTCTTCTTCGAATCGCCCTTGGCGCCGCCGGTGATCTTCGCCCACAGCTTGGCGCACTCAGCTTGCACGGCCGCCCATTCCCGCCGCAGAGGCGCCATGACGACCGGTTCGAGCAATGTCTCAATATCCTGCCGGCCGGTGTAATGGGCGCCGATCTGCGATCGCTTCGAGGGATCGAGCGTGCGTTCGAACAGCGTTCCGAAAACCGACGGCTCGACGTTCGACCAATCGAACTGATTGACGCGCACCAGGTCGGCGATTTCCGCCGGCGTCAACTCGATCGCCTCGGCGTCGGCGAACAGGCCGCCATTGAAATAGGGGATTTCATCGGCGCCGAAAAAGCCGCCGCCGATCATTTCAGCGAAGAGCTTTTCGAGGAGCTGTTTGAGCTTAGCCGGATTGCTCTTCGCGCCGGCGAGCGTCTTAGTGAAGACCCGGTTCGGCAACAGACCAATGTCGTCGCCGAACATGCAGAACATGAGCTTCATCAGGAAGTGCGCGGCCTCGGGCGCCGGCACGTCGCGCTTGCGCATGCCGTCGGCGATCTTCGAGAACTGCGTCGCCGCTTCCTCTGTGATATGCGCCGTCGTCTCGCCAGGCCGCAGAGATAGCGGATCGGTGAAGACGCGGCGCAGCACGTCGAGATTCTTTGGGTCGGCGAGCCCTTCCAGGTCGAACGCGTAAATCCGTTTGGCAGTCCCGGTGAAGTTGGTATGAACTTCGAAACGATCGAGGTCACAGACGACGAGCAGCGGCGGATTCTCGAGCGCTTCGCGGTAGAGCAGCAGTTGATCGTAGGCGGCGGCCAGGTCTTTATGTTTCCCTTTGTATTCCCAGCCGAAATGCCCCCGCATCCAGACGTCGGCCCAGCCGTTGCCGCCGTCGGTTTTCTTGACGCCCCGCTCGAACGTGTACCAAGCGCCCTCGGGATCGGCCGTCGCCGGCTTGGGTTGGCCGAGCAGCTCGCAGAGGTCGAGAAAGTGCTGCTGGCAGGCGCTGCGCTCAGACAGCGAGACAGGTCGCCACTTGGCGATGAATTCTTGCGGGGTCACGATGCTCGCCGCTGGGATTGTTTCGAAGGGGCGTTTGGCGAAGTGCTGATGGTATCAGGCGGGGCGAGCTGGGGCTACAGATAGCGTCTAATTGGCAATTGAAGGAGCCATGAGACGGCCCAGCCGGAACAACCGACAGATTGGATCCAACAATTAAATGCTGCATCGTCGATACGGCTGATCGATGAACAGATCCGATGTTGGCGAAAATGCGCGTTTTTCCTAAACTGCCGCCCCTTCATGGACAATCGGTTCTGATTGGTCCCTTTTTCGGGACGGCTTTGGGTTCCGTCGGGGTAAACTCGCTTATTGAGAGATTAACGCGGAGTGGACGCCGGGAAGTGCGGTCGATGAGATGCTTACCTTTCTCGTCACGATCTTTCTTTGCCTCTTCCTTTGCCTTGCGACGATTTGTCACGTGCGTGGCGGAATCAAGAACGTCTGGGCGTGCATCGTCGGGAGCGACATTCCCCATAAAGAAACCGACGGCATTCAAGGAATACCCGCGGTGCTCACGATCGTCGGAATGTTTTTCGCCGAATCGGCCGCGCTTACGGCATCAGAAGCTGGAAAGGGCCGCAGGCTACTTGCGGTCGCGATTTATCTCTGCATTACCGTCGCAACTTTAATCGGAGTGGTCGTCATAATTCGAGCACGATCAGGTTCTTCTCTTCGCGATGTAACGCACGCTTTCGACCGCGGAACGATTGCAGCAGGGCGGTGGGCGATGGCGATGTGGCTTTTAATTGTTTTGACGACGGTAGGGGCATGGGCAACTCAGAATCTCCCGTTTCAAGAGAAGACGGAACTTTCCCAAACCGGATCTGCTGACTACACATGGCAATTCGACGGATCGGATGGTTTGGTTCTGCAGTACGACTTGTCGGCTTCGCAATTCGATTGCAAACAACTTCCCGACACGCTGTCGCTAGCGATCGAACTGAAGGATCCTCTCGCGCGGAATTGGCGAGTTGAAAAGGTCGTGATGTACGAAGACGAGCAGCGAAGCGTCCACGTCGGCAAAGACGAACAACCGGCGCAGTACCCTCCAGAAGACCGCTTCATCTATCGCTACGAACTTTTTGAACTTACGAAGCCACGTTACTACCTCAGCGTGTATCTGCATCCTCGACAAGGCAGCAACCTTTCTCGGCGTGATGCGCAAGCGTTGATTGAAACGGAAAGAGCAGACGACAAGGCGGTCAGAATTTTCGTCGAACCGCCCAAATAGTCGCCATGCATTTCGCAGCACTTGTGGCATGCGCCTTGGTCGCGCAATCCGCCGACGTTTCGATTATCGTCACGGCAATTGATGGCCGGACGAATGAACCAATTTCAGGGGTGGCGATTAAGGTTTTCTCGGCCTCAAATAGCTCAATTAGCGAAGAAAAACAGACGGATGCGTCTGGCACGGCAAAGATAGACGTGTCCAAAGGACATACTCGGATCAAGATACGAGCCACGCTGCAAGGATTTGAAAACGCAGTCAAGCAAGTCGCGTCGATAAAGGCAGGCGGCGAATACACCATCGCCCTCGTACCCACCCGATCCTTCACTGCAGATCGTTGGCCTGGAGGCGGTTCAGCGCTCTCGGGATTGCCGGCGGAGCAAACCCTAAGCGTAAATGGCGTCGTTTATTGGCGACGCTGCATTCGTGAGACGCCATACGGCGATGGGTTTTTGCTTCGTGAGTTCACCGAATGGCAACCATTGTCTGTCTGGGTAACGCCGTATTCGCTGATGCGGCCGTCGTCATGTGGCTGTTTCCCGTGACGCGTCCGCCGCCGCCCGCATCAACTTGACGCTCTTCCCACCACACCGCGCCGGGCAATAGTAATGCGTCACGCGCGGCGTCGACTTCCCCGCCCGCATTATCGCCCCGCACGTGCATAGCGGCCGGACCCGCCCGCCAATGACTCGCCGAGGCTGCGCTACGCGCGGTGTCGCCTTACGTGGCTTTCGAATCAGCCCGAGAACGTCGCTTGCAGAGAAAGAGGCCATACGCAACCCTGAATGTCGGCGAGACGACCAACGGGCGTGGCCAAGGCCTCATGGCGCGCCCGCGTCTCGCCAAACGCGGTTAGAGAAAGATCGAATCAGCCCATTTTACTCGGCGAATCGCAAACCCCGATTTCGCCCCTAGGGACGAAAAACGGCGGCGACCCGCAGGTATGCCCATCCCACAGATCGCCGCCACGCCAACTGGCCGACCTAACCCTAGATGCACCAGCCACCGGGCGCTGGTAGAATCGCGCCGTGAAGAATTTGGGCGCATCGAGCGTCGATGAAGCCGTTTCGTCGCCACCGGCAGTCTCTTCAGTAAATTTTACTGAAGAGACTTTTGCCCCCTGTCGCCCACAGGCAAACCCACAAATCCCGCGAACCGCCGCCCCGAACGTCTGAAAAAACCGCCGCCGGCAGCCAGGCCAACGGCAACCGGAACCCGGCCGCCGGCGAACGGCCACTCACATTTGCCGCTGGGTTACGGCGCTTCTGCGCTGTAGCCTAGGAAATACGCGTACGCCTCACTGAACGGCACTTGGCGCCGATGCAAATCGCGCTGCGCTTCGCAATAGGCGAACGCCTTTTCGGCCGCTTGCTTCGTTCCATTAACGCGCCGCGCGAACTTCATCGCGCCGCCGCGGTCAAGCAACTCGTGGGCATCGCCCATCGACAGCGTTACGCCGTCGCGCTTCGCTTGTTCTACAATCGCCGCGGCCTTTCGGCGCCGGTAGCTCATCGGCTGGCCGCCGGCGTCGGCGATGGGCGGAGGCGCCCGTTGCAGCGTCTCGCTCTTGGTGACGCATTCCTTGACGATCGCGTTGATGGCCGTTCGCAGCTCGGCGATCAGCGCCGCCATGAATTCTGGCGAGAACTGGGAGAGTGAACCGGTGGACGCCGGCAGAGTATTGAGCATGGATCAGGCCTTGCGAAAGGAAGGAATGAAACGACGAAACGGAAGCCCGCCGCCGTTAGCGCGGCAAATCGGCGCAGCGGTCGGCAACGAGCTTTCGCTCGCGCTCGCGATAGGCGTTGTCGGCGTCGTACAAGCGCCGCTCTTCGGCATCCATGTACTTTTGCGGGCCGTAGCGCTCTTCGAATTCGGCCCACAATCGCGTTATTTCATCGGGCGACAGCTCGGGAAGTACCAACCGCGCATGCCCTTCGCCTAACCCCTCCCGCCAATAGTCGACGGCGGTCTTCGGCGCGTTTACGTCGATCGTCGCCAGGTCCGTTTCCGGTTCGTCGATCAGCCGGCGGACGACGTGAACCAGGCCGTTGCCGTGCTTATCAACGAGTCCATGCATTCTCCCGATTTGCTCGAGCGAAACGCCCTCTTCCCACAGCACCTTGATCGGCTCGATCGGATGTTGCTCTTTCGGGGTCACCAAATGCAGCGCGTGGTACACCGCTTCGATCTTCACCCAAAGTGTGTCGAGCGGCAGCGGCCGGCATTTGAGCGTTGAGTCGCAGTACGCTTCCCAGGCGACGCGAAGCGCGGCGACCGCATCGAACACGCCACCCCAGCCGCGCGGTTGGCCAGTGTCGCCATCGAGGAAGGCGGCAAAGAGCGCGTCGAAGGCGGCGGAAAACTCGCGATCGATGTCTTGGCGGAAACGTGAGTTGATCCAGGCGTTATGTTCGGCGTGAAAAGCCTCGATCGCGGCGCGGCAGAAGGGTTCTGAATTGGCGCCGGAAGCTTGCGCTTGCGCGATCGAAGTTGCCGCTTGCTTCGAGTGCGATTCGGCGGCTTTCAGCTTGGCGATCTTAGCTTGGGACATGCCTTTGAATCGGCCGGCGTCGTCGCTGCTAATGGCGGGAGCGGGCAGTTGTGGAGCGGTGAGAGTGCGGGGCATAACGAGGTTGAAGAGTTGGAAGTGAATCGGACAGACAATAACCAGAGACCAACGAGCGTCAGGCGGCGACGATCCCCTTGGGATCCTCAAAGTACGGATAGGGAATCTTGTTCGTCGGCGAGGCGCCGGTGTCGGGTGTGCGATACGGCAGGTTGCCGACCGGCAAAGATTCGCCAGCCCGCGGCGGTCGGCTCATCGCATATTCGATGCGCATCGACGCTCGGAACATGTTCGTCACCGCGTCGCCGGCGAGCGTCGGTGCTTCCGGATCAATATCGTGGTCGAGCACCGTATGCTCGATGCCGTTTTCGTCCGTGTAATCGATCGGCTTGGGCAGTTGCGGCCATTCGCCGACGCGCTCGGCGTCGACTTCCACGACGCGATGCGCGACGCCCTGATGGAGCTGGACCAGCGCGACCGTCCTTTGCGCCGTGATGCCCTTCCTGACGGTTGCCGCAACTGGCAAGGCGATCTGCCCGCCACGGACGCTCACGCTCGATTTAGCGCTGTAACGGGTATAGATCGCCTTCTTGTGGGACTGCGATTGATTCGCAGGCCAAGGGGGTAGCGGCCCGTAGGTGACGCTGATCGCCGGCCCGAGAGCTTGCCCGCCGTACGATGGATGTTGGAGCTGGCCCGTCTGGACTTGCGGCATTTGCGCCGGCGCGCAGGGCGTTTGCACCAGCGAGAGGAAGATCCCCGCCAGGCTGGCGGTCGGAACGGGCGTCGGCGACTTGTAGGGATCGTAATAGACGAACTGCCCGCCGGGCCCCGTCGCCGCGTTGACGTCGGGCGGCAGGAAGTTTCCGAGGCTGGCAAGTTCGACGGCAAAAGCGTAGTTGTCGCCGGTATGCCGAATACGAGCGACGGCATCGATCTTGTTTTCGGCCAGGTCTTCGTTGAAGGCGATGTAGATCGGCAAAATCCGGTGCTCGCCCTCGCGCGCGAAGCGCCGGCTGAGGTAATGCAGCTTCTTTTCGATGATGTTGGCGGCCAGCGCGATCAACCGCGTTTTGTGGACGCTGTTCGGCCCTTCCAGCTCGACGCGCACCTCGCTTTCGCACAGCGCCGATCCGTCGTAAGGACTGACCACCATATGATTGCCGCGCCATTTCGTGGCCGGGAACGGCGCCGAGGCGTATTGCTCAATGTCGCGGATTTCGAAGTCAAGCTCGAGGCCATCGTCGCTTTCGCGGAGACTGATCGCATCGCGACGGAAGCCGGCCACCAGGCTCGGCATGACGACGTTGCGGAAGGCGTGCGGCGTGACGGCTTTGCTGGCCACGCGCAGCCGGCCCCGGTAAAAGCGAGTCGTCCGCCAATTGCCGTCGATGTCATCAGCGATCCAGTAGCGAAGGTTGAGATACCCCGCGCCAGTGCTCCCGCAATTCGGAATCGCCAGCTCGATCGAGAACTGCACTCGCGACGAGCGGTCCCCGATAATCTTGAGCACTTTGACGCTTGGCTTAGGGCCGTTGTTTACATCGCGCCCATTGAGCGGGCCTTCGAGCTTCGAGTGCGCCGGCTGGACGTCAAACAGCGTCCGGCCGCCGATCGTCATCGTGAACCGCTTCCGCGGCTCCATCAGCTTGCGGACAACGCTGTTCAGATTGGCGGCGATATTATCGTCGTGCGAAACGCCGAGCGTCGCTTGCGGCAGATCGTGCAAGACGCAGTGAAACGAGAGCTTGACCCGGGTGAAAATCGGATCGACGCCCGTCTTGTCGTTCTCGTTCGAGTAGTCGATGTCCTCGGTGAGGACGTCGCGAATCGTAACGCCGTTGTAGGTGATGTTGGTGGCCATCGCTGGGAATATGCGCTCGGTTGAATAAACGTCGCCGCCTACCGGCCGCCAGCAAGCGACGCTTCGTCGAGGCGGCCGCGGTTCGCAAGCAAGTGCTTGAGAATCGCGGGAAACTGAATGTGTCGTCTCTTGGGATCGCGCTGGTATCGAAACGCGATCTTCATCGCCTCGTCCGCCAGGCGTTCGCGCCGCGCAGCGTAGGCGTCAGGCGGCGCCACGGAGCGCACCTTATTCGGCCCAGCAGTCCCAGCCGCCCCGCCAACCGGCAAGCGCGGCGCGTTCGTCGCTTGCTCGCGTTTCTTGTCGTCGAGCACGGCCTGCCAATCCTCATCGCTCAGGCCGCGATGCTCATACACCAGGTCAAGCTGCGCGTCATCGTCCAGCGGCAGCCCATCGAGAGCGAGCAAGGCGACTTCATTCAGACGATCTTGAAATCGCGTGTTGCGATTCAGCGCCGACGTCTCGCGCCGCAGATCGGCAGTTTCGCGCTCCACACTCGCCAGTTCAGCGCGTTCGCCATACGTCTTCCGCCGCCATTCGTCGGCTTCGCGCTGATAGCGCTCAGCGGCGAATGAGTCGTCGCGAGTCATCGGCCCGGCCGGCGATGCGCCCGCCATCGAGCCGCACGCCCGGCCGTACCGCTCGCGCAGATCGTCGTCGTCGCAGTGGGCGGCGAAGTATTTGTCGACGATCGCGCGATCCTCTTCATCGAGGCCCCCGATCCGCTCGGCCGCCTGCTCGTCATCCATGCCGGCGAACTCATCGGCGAATCGCTTGGCGTAGGCTCGCATCCAGCCGTCGAGATTCAGCTCAGGCTCGTAGCCGTCGTCGCCGGCCTCGTATTCCAGATCGGCGCCGCCCGGCAGAAACGTATTCGTGCCGCTCGGTGCCGCGGCGGACATCTCGTATCGATACGCCGGCTTCTTTCGACCCTTCGAGTACACCAAGCCAAGATCGCGGCGCGGAGTTTCGCCGCCCAAGAGTGCGATCGGATCGAAGAAGCGATCCTCGGGCCGGCTTTCCGGCCATAGCTCCACGCTGCGCCGCGGGTTCGCCCGGAACTGCGCAAGCTTGTCTTTCCAGACCCAAAACTTGGCGAAAATGCACGGCCGCGGCTTTTCGTTCCCGAAGCGGCCGACGGTGAATGGGCCGGCCATCCCGACCATCGGCGGCGAGCGATCGCTGTTGGGATCCTCGGGCGTGTGGCCAATCACCAGCGGGCAAAAGTCGCCCGTATCGCGAATCCGGCGGTTGTTGTTCT
>ERZ761594.142-NODE-142-length-34952-cov-10.036135_pt1 | contig 34952 bp, 46 predicted proteins | sample MGYA00511036_ERZ761594 | MGnify/ENA primary metagenome ERZ761594 (study PRJEB28899, sample SAMN03785561) | bioreactor sludge metagenome | biome: EBPR Sludge; feature: EBPR Bioreactor; material: 0.22µm filtered reactor supernatant | place: Saint Lucia: Queensland... | reverse complement strand
GATCTACACTAGATCGCTCGTCGGCAGCGTCAGATGTGTATAAGAGACAGACTGGAAATAGTCTAAAAAAATGAAGTTATTCTTCAGGCATTACAATCATTGCAAGTCCGTATGCAATGATTCCTGGAAGGAATCCAGTAAAGGCAACGACTGCAATCCATGCAAGTCGAAGAATTGTTGAATCAATGTTTAAGTATTTAGCAATTCCACCAATTACTCCACTGATCATTCTATCGTTTTTGCTTTTAGAAAGCATTGTGGACTTAGAAACGCGTGCCTTTTTAGGAGCAGCTTTTGCTTTTGACTTGGTTGTCTTTGTTCTCTTAGATGCCATAGATAGATTATGAGAGGTCCTCTACCAATTGGTCAAGAAGGGAAATTTATCGTGATGTGAAGTGTGTTGCTTTGGCTGGAAACCCAGCCAAAGACTTGTGAGACTACATATCGTGCTTGGGTTTTAAGATATAGAACCCGAGTGAGCCAACGCCGGCTCCGATGATAAACCCAAGTCCACCACCGATCACTAGACCGATTGCTGTTCCGATAACACCGACCTGACTAATCGGGCCAATGGATTGAACGGTAATCGCCAATACTCCAAAAGCCATTCCAGTGATAAATCCAACGCGTGCGCCAAATTTCGCTCCCTTGTCTTCAGTATCGTTTATCTGATCTGCAAGCATGACTACTATCCCCTGTGATTGTATGTAGTTACAGAGATTTTAGCAGAAATGGCTGAGGGTATGTACTTATTTGGGATCTAAAATTGAAGATTGTTTGGCTTCTCTTACTTTTACAACAATTGGGCGAAGCATCTGAATGCCAAGTGACCCAATCTTATACCCAATAGAAGCCATGAAGCCCATTAAGAATAAGTGTGCGGCAAGGTTACTACTTTCATTTAGAAGATCACTGGAAATAAGCTCTTGTGGGGCAATTTGTGCTTTTTGCTGATTAAGTGCTATCTGTTGTTCTGCGGTCATCCCCTCCCCGGTGCCTAACATATTTCCGAGATTTAAAGAGATTCCTTCAAAATTAAAGAGTTGTACAGGTTTTATTTGCCCAGTGAAGACTTGATACACATTAAAGGCAGAGAAGATTAATACGAGGAATCCGATTGTGAGTAGAATGTATCCTATTACTTTTTCGCTCATTCCTCTTAATAGTACCATACGAAAACTACCCGCTTTTCGCTTGGGATTTCCCAAAAAGCTGAGTGCGAACTATGGACTCGTTTTCACTTGTTAGAACAACAATGCCATCAGTGAGCAATGCTTTTCGCTCCTGGTCTGGTAGAAAACTATGAAGAACTGTAAGGATTTCTTCTGCATCATCGTCGCCAGCTACTCTATTCAGATTAATTTTTTGACATCGGGTACATCGATGAATAATCATGACTTCCCCTTGTTTGGGTTTTCCGTACTTGTCGAGTCCTGCTTTTTTAAGGGTGAGTCCGATTGGTTCCATTTCCTCATTACACAGTGATGCCCTATCCCCTGCTTTCTCATCTACATGTCGTGACCACAAACAAAACGGACAATGATTTCTATTGTGGGTTCCAATGAAGCCTCCGGTTGGAACTTCCTTCTTACAGTGAATGCAGGTGAATGATTCTGACATGTGAGTATTAAATATGTACCGGGCGAGATTACTCGCCCGATACGACTACAATGAGAGCAACCAGTCAGCAAACGATGGAAAGCCAGCCAATCCTAGCCATGTAATCACACTACACACTAACAGGAAGGCGAAAATGATCGTTCCGATAATAAGGGCCTTCTCCAGTGCTGATGGGTCGGGCCATTTATCGGTACTAGATGACTTTGTGTTCACCATTAACCTCCTATCTTCGTATGCTTTGCCCGTATTATAGCGCAAATACACATCAAAGTGTTATAGGGACATGTTGCAATGGTTTCATCGTCAAATGAATGTTATGAGGTTTTTCGTTTGGTAACTTCCTCATTGACACTGAATTTTTAAAAGGCATATTCTGAATTATTCTGTATGAAAAAGTATCAGTTCCTTTTTCTAAAGACTTCCTTTTTCTCCTTGAGTGCGTTTGTCTTTCTGACGCTTGGCGCCCCTCTTTTCGCTGCAGTAGATCATCTCGTTATTTCTCAAGTACAGGTTGGTCAAAGTGGAACTGGAAATGCCACAAAAGAATTTGTGGAATTGTATAACCCGACGAATAGCAGTATTTCACTTGAGGGGTGGAAACTACGGCGCAAAACGAGTGGTGGAACAGAACATGATTTAGTTGCTTCCATGAGTGGAGCTATAAGTGCTCATACCTATCTTCTGATAGGAAGCCAAACATATGACTTAAGTGTTGTAAAAGACGTGACGTATTCAGAAGATGATTCGATTGCTTCAAACAATACTGTTTTATTGTATGATCCTGCAAATAGTGTTGTCGATAAAGTAGGAATGGGTACCGCGACTGATGTCGAAACTGCCGCTATTGCAAACCCAGCCGCGAATGGAAGCATTCAACGAAAACTTGATGAATTAGGTGGAAATGGTACTGACACAGACAATAATTCACTCGATTTTGAACAATTAGTGCTTTCACTTCCTCGTAATTCAGCAATTATTGTCACGACACCATCGCCTACTCCGACGGGAACCGCGACACCAAGCGCTTCCCCAACAAGCACACCTTCAGCGTCGCCAACTCCCACTGCCACACCCGATCCGACACAAACTCCAAGCCCTACACCTACTCAAACGCCGTCACTAACTCCCACTCCAACAATAGCTCCGACAAACACTCCTGGCCCAACAGTAACACCAACAAGTTCTCCAACTCCGACTGCAACACCAACCGTTACTCCGTCACCAACAGTTGCCCCAACCCAGACGCCAAAACCGCACCATGATGTCTGCAGAAACGATCGAGGTCGTGAGGAAGACTCAGATGACGATATATATCGTCATTCATATTCCAGGAAATACTCTGACAGTCGTTCTTTCTACAATTCTCGCTCCAGTTGGTATTCTCGATGGTCAGATAGTCGGTTTAGTCGATTCTTTAGACGATAATTACTTTCCATCTTTTATTTATCAGTGAGCGTTATACACTAGACCATATGTTTATGATTATTCTCTCAGCGTTGCTTGGTGGATTGTGGTCAATGCTTATTGGCACCCTCTGGTACTCAAATCTGCTCTTTGGGAGACCATGGAGACATCTTTTAGGGATAAAGATGATTTCAATGACCAGTCAAGACATGGCCAGAACATTTGGGACAACCTTCGTTTTGTACTTTTTCGCGGCCCTCCTTCTCGCGTTTTCTGTCGGCCCTTGGTACACGGTGGGGTCAAACTTAATGGCAATTGTTCTCGTTTGGTGTGTTTTTACCTTTATCCCAATGGCTGTATCTAACTTATACACCGCTCGGTCGTGGAAGTTAACACTTATTGATGCAGGGTACCAATTAGTTACATTTCTGGGAATCACCTTTATCGCTGTTTATTTACATTAAAATATAGAGGTCCTGCCTAATTTTACTTTCCCCTACCTTTTCCCCTTTTCCATTTTTAATTGCTTCCAGCGGTTCACAGTACCTACAGCCATTATCTTTACATTCGAATTTTTCCAATTGCCGCGCAAGCTTAATACGACGACCCAAGGTGAGAATTTTTTCGTGCGCTTCCACTAATGATGGAAGGACTACCTCCCGTGGGGTATCTTCTTTGGCAATGTACCAATAACTTGCGCCAGTCACTGCTCTTTTTTGAGTGTTTTTGACAAGCAAATGATAAATGGGAAGCTGCAGTGAATCTTCTTTTTCTTCGTACTTCCCAGTTTTAAAGTCGAGAATGTGGACACTGTCTGTCTCTTCTTTATAGATAAGCCAATCAATTTTTCCGCAAAGCATTAAGTTTTCATCTTCTGATAACCAATACGCCGGCAAATCTTCTTGAATCTTAATTGCCTTTTCAAGGAGCGGTCCTGGGTGTTCAATGATCCGCTGTAGCATAAGTCTCCCTCTCTCTTTGTACGAGAGTTCATCTACCATCGTTTTAAATCCACCTTTTTTTCCACTGACTTCTTTCCACAGGAGTTCAAACTGCGCCATAATCGGAGCGTTCATTCGCTCACTTGCAGGAAGTACTGAGAGTGATTCAATAACGTCGTGTACTACTCCCCCAAGTGTTAATGCGGGTTCAACACGAGTAATTTTATGTCCAGTAAGCGGATCTTTATAGATATTTCGGAGGTAATATAATCGAGGACATCGCAGAAAGTCTCCGATAGAGCTGTGGGATAGCCATACTGCTTTAAATTTGTCCGGAGCCATGGGTTAATTGTATCAGACTAGTGCTAATTTCCTGGCGCTTTGTTATAGTGTTCGTCAGATAGTATGAAAAAGTTCATCCTACAGTACGGACTCTATCTTGCTTGGTTGCAAGCACTCGTTGCAACGATTGGCAGTTTGTACTTCAGCGAAGTGAGACATTTTGCTCCCTGTGTACTCTGTTGGTATCAACGGATTCTCATGTATCCACTGGTCATCCTTTTAACCGTTGGTATTCTGAAAAAAGATAAGAATGTGGTAGATTATGTACTTCCCCTATCACTTCTGGGAACAGCAATTGCTATCTACCATAACCTTTTATATAACAAGATATTGCCTGAGTCAGTAGCGCCGTGTTCTATTGGTGCATCGTGTCTTACGAAGTACATTGAATGGTTTGGATTTATCACAATTCCATTTCTTTCTCTTGTTGCATTCGTTATAATAGACATTCTTGTAATTCAGTACAGAAAATATTTGAAACATGAATAAAGAAGCAAAGATATTATTAGGACTCACGATTGGAACGATATTAGTTCTCGTTGGTGGCGTCTTTTTCTTCAGCACCAAAGAAGCTACCCCACAAGCGACTGAAACAAAAACGTATGACGAAAAGCTTCTTCTGGGCGAGAATTCAGCTGTAAAAGGTGCAACTGAACCAAAGGTGACGATTGTTGAATTTGGAGATTTTCAATGCCCAGCCTGCGCTGCTAGTTATCCAAATACCAATGCCCTCGTTGAAGAATATAAAGATAAGGTGAAGTTTGTATTCCGACACTTCCCGCTTCAACAGCACGCACAAGCCATGGATGCCTCACGAGCGGCAGAAGGAGCGGCAGCTCAAGGAAAGTTCTGGGAAATGCATGACAAGTTATATGGAAATCTCGACCAATGGGCTGAAAAAAGTGATGCGGTGACTATCTTTGAAGGATATGCAAAAGAGTTAGGGCTTAATGTGGATGAATTTAAAAAGGCATTTACCGATAAACCATATGATGCGAAAATTCGCGCAGGTATGACCGATGGAAACGCAGTCGGTGTTACTGCAACCCCTACCTTTTATGTTAATGGTCAGAAAGTTGTAGGAGTGTTTTCCGTTGAGGAATGGAAACGGCTCCTTGATGAATACTTGAAGTAACTCACATTCATGAAAGTTATTGAACAGAATTATACAATCCATGCCCCTATTGATGTGGTATGGGAAGCATTAACTGACAAAACTCACATTGAAAAATGGACTGGCTCCCCTGCCATTATGGACGATCAAGAGGGAACTGAATTCTCCCTGTGGGATGGTGATATTCACGGAAAAAACCTCGAAGTACTAGAACAAGATGAATTGATTCAGGAGTGGTTTAGTGGTGATTGGGCAGAACCCTCAAAAGTAACCTTCACGTTCCGTGCGAAAGATGACAAGACAACGATCCACATTTTCCATGAAAATGTACCAGAGGAAGATGTTGAAAACATTTCACTTGAATGGAAAGATTCTTTCATGGAGCCTTTGAAGGCATATATTGAAAGTGAGCTTGTATAGCCTTCCTCTTTTAGTTGCTCCTCTTTTTCCGCTTCGCTATACTATAGCCTCAGAATAGATGTGAATATTGAGGAGGTATTTCTGTGGTAACACGACATGATCAGGTGGTAGAACTTTTTAATTCCGTTGTTAAGTCCGAAGTTCCTGGATATTATTTAGCCCCAGATCAGCCAAGTTTCTATACAGCCATCGCGAAGATCGTTAAAAACCCGTATGGCACCGGCTTTCAGCCGCAAGGATTTGAAAGCCAAGCCGCGAGAGGGTGGCGTGATGCAATTGCTCAAGCCGTCGGCCTTACTGAATTCCAGCGATGCCAACAATTAAATGGTATCACCGAAGGGCAGGCTCAGATGATCATTGCACATATCGTCAACAGCAAAGCAACCCTTGTTTCAGACAATGTGGTCGTGAGGGGGTTTAAGACCCAACGGCAACGAGAAGCGAATATGACGAGCAATTCTCGTATTCACGGGACCGCGCACACATGTGTAGAACTCAAGGGCATCATGAAGATTGATCGGTATGGGACCGACAACTATGCGTGGGTTCACTATGAGGATGGGAACACAGGGTACATCTTTGATTCATATCAGGCCGCTCATCTGTATTTAGGTGGGACTATCATACATGGTCGTGAGTACGATGAGTTCGGAGAGCTGCTATAAGGTATTTATATGCAGGGTATTATTTAGTACCCTGCTTTTTTGTTTTCACTCAAGCGTCCTATAGCTGTCAAACAGCTTCAATCTCCTGTATAATAGAACTATGTTAATTGACGAAGCACATGTAATTTTATCTGGTGGCCATGGCGGAGCTGGAAAAGTGTCGTTTGGAAAAATGGCAAAAAGTGGTCCTGATGGTGGAAATGGTGGAATGGGTGGCGACCTTTATGTGGTGGGTAGTTCTGATTTAACACTCCTCAATCAATTTAGCGTTGAAAATGAGTTTGCAGCGCAAGATGGTGATCCCGGAAAGCAAAAGAAAAAAACAGGAAAACGTGGGAATGACTTGGAAATTAGACTTCCGGTTGGCACAATTCTCACTGAAACAAGTACTGAACGAGCACCCGGGTATGTTTCTCATGGTGAGCAAATTGAAGTGACTAAAGTTGGAGAGAAGATTTTAGTAGCGCGAGGTGGTAAAGGCGGAAAAGGAAACTGGGAATTTCGCGCGCCTCACCGAACGACGCCTAAATTTGCACAAAGCGGTTTGCCTGGTGAGCGTCGCGAGTTTTCTGTTGAATTAAAGCTTATTGCCGACTTTGGGCTCATCGGCATTCCAAATGCTGGTAAAAGCAGTCTACTTAATGAATTAACTCACGCAAAAGCGAAGATTGGAAATTTCGCGTTCACAACCCTCTCCCCTAACTTAGGTGAAATCGAAGGACATATCATCGCTGACATTCCTGGTCTTATTGAAGGTGCACATGAAGGACGGGGTTTGGGAATTAAGTTCTTGAAACACATTGAGAAAGTGCGCGTGCTTCTGCACTGTATTGAGGCAACAAGTGATCAGATTACCGAGACATATAAACTTGTACGGAGCGAGCTTAAAAAATACGATTCTTCACTCCTTAAAAAGAAGGAAATTATTTTAGTGACCAAAAGTGATTTGATAAGTCCTGAAGAGCTGAAAAAACAAATGAAGAAACTTATGCCGTTTTCGGACACGGTTATGCCAGTTTCTATTCATGATTACGAAAGTATTGAGAAGATTAAGTCCCTCCTCCTCGCTGAAGTTAATTAAGTTTCTGTCCTTTTTTCTTCTCAGTAATAAGAAGTAGCTTCCCCAATTCCTGAGTGAATGCAATTGCATGATCTCGACTCATCCCGACACGAGCCACTACTCTCCCCTGGTTTGGGTCGCCCATTTTCTGGACAATATCCATCACGACACCATAATCGTTTGTACTCATATGAATTTCGTCTGTATAGAGAATTGGTGTGGAATCTGGATTGACCGAGAGTGCTATAGCTGGCTTTTTATTTTTCATTTAAAGAATCTCATGATCCATGAGGAGTGAGACTATGCGCTTATTTCTGTCACGGACCTGTTGTCTCGCCCACCCTGGTAAGGCTAGAGAATACGCTCTTTCTTGCTGGTTTTCAAGAACTATGTATTTAGGATTAACCTTTTTAATCGCATGAGACAACTCCTTCCACATTCCATTCGTGATTTTTTTAAGTGGTAAGGAATCGTTCGTATACGTTCCAATGGGAAAATGAATGGATACTGGAAATGTTACGTGGGACAGTCGGTGTAGGGCATCAATTAGTCCATCAAATCGGGTTATTTGGGGTGCATCAAAGTATGGTTCCCTCAAAAAATGCACGACATCAAACATGATTCCTGCGTGAAATCCTTCACTCTTTAAATAACTAATCGTTTCAACTGTTTTTCCCAAATCATCCTTTGTAATCACATTTTCAATGTAAAGCGTCTTTAAGTGCGGCCTTTCCTTCTGTAAAACACTCAGAAGTTTTGTGGTAATTGTTGATCTGTGAAGTAAGAGATATTCACTTTTTGGTGCCTGGTCAAGAAATGTTTGAAACGACATAAAGCATTGGTTGAGTGTAGATAGGACAATCTTTTTCTGAAGTTCTCGATCTTCATCCCAGCCAGCAGTTGGTCCGTGAATACCAACAATATGAATACCATATCTCTTTGCTTCCTCAATAAGCCGCGGAGTCCATCTCCATCCGATCATTTCAACCCCTTTGCATCCCGGTTCTGCAAGAACATTTTCCCAGAGAGCATGCCAAAGCTTTGGATATCCGAGTATCCCAGAACAATCAGTGGAAACTATGAACGGTCGCATTGTTTCATAGTATCAAACTTCAGGGATTTACAGATACGCTACAATAGCTGATGAAGAAAATAGCAGTTGCCGCAATTCTCTTGGTGATGATGACTGCGCTTATCTTGGCACTTCGAAAGCCAAGTCCTGCAACCCCATCAAGCGCGCAAAATCCAAGTCTCTCTGCGCTTGTCTCACCTACGCCACACGTTCAACTCCCAGTTACGGTGACTCCTGCGCTTTCTGCTGACTCCGTTATTTTAATCGGTAACTACACCGAGCGAAAAACGTCAGAAGAAATTGCGAAAGAACATAATTGCGCGTACCTGGTGAATGGTGGCTTTTATACAACAACCAGTACCCCTGTTGGTCTATTTAAGAGTGGAACCGTTTCTTTGCGCGGTGGGCGTGAAAGTGCTTTGTTTGATGGGTATATCTCTCGAAACCAAATGGACACCCCTCTTATTACTCGCATGATCCCTGACGAGAATTCGACATGGGCGCTCCAAACTGGACCAATTCTTATTGAAAACGGGAAAGCCGTTCCGTTATCCATTAAAAATGATCAACCGGAGCGTCGCAGCTTTGCGTTGATTACCGGAGCAAACGAGCTTATTTTTGGGCTTGTCGAACAATCGACGTTAACGGCACTTCCTCAAGTTATTTCTAATTGGGCACGAGAAAATAGTGTAATTGTGGGTGATGCGATAAACCTCGACGGTGGAAGCGCTGCAGCTTTTCGTGGTGAAAATGGTGTATATCCTGAAATTGCCCCAATAGGCAGTGCTTTTTGTGCCCAACTCTAGTACTATTGTCGGATGAGTCCGCGCGTTGATATAAAACATATTCATGGAGTTCCGATCGCGCTCTATAAAATGAGCTCCATTGAGGTTGTCGTTGTAACGATTGACTTTAAAGCTGGCAGCTATTACGAACCACATAAAAATTGGGGTGGTGTTCATTTTATGGAACATATGGTGCATGAAGGGACGAAACAGTTCCCTCACCGAGACGCACTTGAGTATTACAAAGAAGAATATGCAATCAACCAAAATGCCTCGACAAGCGGACAGATCTTGAGTTTTGAAGCAAACTTCCCCACAGTTTCCCTGAAAGAAGGGTTTCGTGTCTTAAGCGAAATTGTCACAGCACCAACAATTCCAGAAAACGAACTCGCAAAAGAAAAAAATGTCGTCACACAAGAGTATCGAGATAAGTGGAGCCAACCGAACAATAGATTCTGGAAAGCAAAAGTATCATATTTATATGGAGATTCCCATTTCATGACGCATGATGCATTAGGTCAACCTGAATATGTGCAATCCCTTACAAAAAAGGATGTGGAATCCATTTATCAAGACTGTGTGAAAAGAAACACAATGAGTATTACAGTAGTCGGCAATTTTGAGGAAACTGAGCTTGAAGGGCTTCTCACATCATTTATAGCTCAAGTCCCGGAAGGCTCACCACAGACGCTCCCTGTTAAAAAGCCGCAGTCAAAAGGAACCTATCTTTGGCATAAGGAAGATATGGATAAGGTTTCAATTGATATTGCCTTTCTTTTTGATCCCCGTTCAGAGATTACCAAACGCGATCGCATGATTTTACTATTAGGATCATATATTTTAGGAGGTTCACCCAGATCTCGCATTTTTAGAAAATTGCGTGGGGAACTTGGTCTTGTGTATTCAGCTGGAAGTATGGTGATGTTTGGACAATGTGCATCAGAATTTCACCTGATAGCCTCGACCTCCTTATCAGATGCCAAAGTTGCTAAGGAAGAGTTACTCAAAGCATTGCATACCTTGAAGAATGTCGAGATTACTGACGAAGAATTTGAACGGGCTCGAAAATATTTGAATCTCTCAACGCTCACTGGATATGATTCTCCGTATCGCATTAGCGACAATATTTCAGGAGAATTATTCTTTGATGGAACGGTGATTCCTCCTCAAGAAATTATCTCCCTCGTAAATACCATTCAGAAAGAAGAAATTGCAATGTTGTATAAGAAATATGTTTCTAACGACCCGATTGTAATGGTGATGGCAAAAGAAGACCCTAAACTTCAGTAATTCCGCAATTTCTCATTTACTGTTTTAAGGTAATCCGAAGGGAGTTCAAATTGCTTCATCTCGTCCCCGGTTGGAATCCACCGGTAGTCGTGCATACTGAGGAGAAAGTCGTCTGAAACTACAATGTTCTCGGATTGTAAGAGTTTTCTTTGAAAGTCAGCCGAGAATGTACTTCCTTTAATCGTAATTTCCCCCTTATTATTCAGAACTCTCCACCACGGAACTTCAATCTCTTTTTCAAGTCTATTTAAGACCCATCCGACTTCGCGGGAGGCTCTCGGTGCTCCACAGAGAAGGGCTACTTGTCCGTAGCTTGCAACGCGGCCGTAGGGTATCGCTCTCACGACCGCAATCACTCTTTTTTTGAATAGAGATTCTGGCATGGAGCTAAAAAGTAAGTACGTTCTTATATTGTCTGATGCTCAGTGAACTTCCATGCCCAGGATATACCATCGTGTCATCTGGGAGCTCACTTATTTTTATAATGCTATTACGAAGCGTGTTCTTATCTGAATACGAATGGTCAACGCCCCCGGTTGATCCATCTGCAAAGAAAATGTCCCCTATAAAAACCACATGGTTTTTTGAATCATAGAAAGAAAGGCTTCCGGGGGTGTGTCCGGGTGTTTTTATAAGCGTAACCTGTAAATCACCAATGGTTATTGATTCTTCAGTCGAGAAATAATGTGTGATGAGTGGTGGTGGCCCGGGATCTACCTCAGTAAAATGAATTGCAGTTTCTCTCATTCGCTGTAAGAGAAAATCGTCGTCTTGATGGATATAGACGGGGCAATTAAATGCAGATTGTACGCCAAAAGCCCCCATGACATGGTCAAAGTGCCCGTGTGTTATAAGTATTGCTTGAGGAGTTAATTCAAGATCCAGTAGCTTTTGATTAACAAAATCACTATCGTCTCCAGGGTCAACTACGAGTGCTTCTGTTGGTGATGTGTGGTAAATGTAACAATTACTGCGAAGCTGTCCAACCGGAAGTGTTATAACGCGAGGGATGTTCACTTAAAAGAGCTTTTCAAAAGCCGGAACAATTTGCTTTTTGCGAGAAACGATACCAGGAAGGATAAGCAGTCCTGATGCATCGCGCGCTACTCCAAACGCTTTTTCGGCTAACAGAAGATCTTCCTCACTGGCCGTTAATAACACCGCATTTCCTTTTATAATATCTACGACAAAAAACATCATACCGGCGAGAGACTCTTCGGTTTTTAGTATATTCATTTCAGCCGTAAGTTCAGCTCTTTTTGCGATTGCTTGGTCTGGGTTTGTTGTTTCTAATACCCCAATCTTGTACAAAGCTTCACCAAATTTAAAATCTTTCGCATCGGTGAGTAATATCTCACGAGTAGAAAGACCATCAAGGTTTGATTTTGCAGCAAACATATCTTGTGCAAATGAAGCAGCATCAATGCCAGCCTTTTCACTAAGCGCTTGTAATGCCGCTCGATCAGTATCAGTTGTCGTTGGACTTGTTAAGTTTAATGTGTCTGAAATAATGCATGCAGCCATTAATCCTGCAATTTCCTTTGGCATAGTACTCTGCGCTGCCCCCATTAATTCCCACAAGACAGTTGCCACACACCCGTACGGTCGAACTGTAACGGTTGGAATGCTCGCTGTTTTTAATCCATAGAGCTTGTGATGATCAACAACTTCAATGATTTCAGCTGATTCCCACCCGGTGATCAGCTCTTCTGGGTTATTTGTGTCAATTAAAACTAATTTATCTTGTTCTGTGACAGAAGCTATTTGTTCTGGTGCAGTAACACCAAAATGAGAAAGGACGAATGTTGCTTCTTTATTAAGTGCTCCGCCAATATAGGCTTCGGCATCGAGACCTTTGTGGGTTTTCAGAAACCATGCATACGCAATTGGAGAACAGGTGGAATCTGTGTCCGGAGGGCAATGTCCCATTACTTTTATCTGAGCCATATTGAGGCTATTATGGCGCTCTCACGAACTCATTTCAAGGCACAAAAAAAGGACGCATGTGTTTATGCGTCCTCTCTGTAGCGATTACGCTACCCGTTGTATGTAGGGCCAATAAGTGCCCACCGTTGCAAGATCTTCGCTCAGTACACTTTTGTACTGTTGCGCTTTGAGAGCCTGTTCGTGGGCACTCCCGACTTTAGCCAGACGCAAGCGGACCGCACCAGGCTTTGATATAACGATTACCGTCATGTCAGTCACTGCCTTGCAGTAGACTTTACCGGCTGACCTAAAGAACTGTGCCTCTTCGACTGAAACGAGGCTGCGAATGAGTTCAGGATACCCGTATGCGGCATACCCATCCTTCACTAACTTCATTTCTGCAAGGTCGCAGAAGTGGTAGAACCGATCCAGCTCGAAGTCCACCTCGTCCAGCACTTTGTGCGCGAATGTTGCCGGCACCCAGGCAATTTCATCAATGTGTTCCATCGCCTTCTCAAAACTCATGCGCCGGAACTTCTTTTCCTTGTTCAGGAACCAGACCTTCCGATTGTCCGGGTTGCGAGTTGGGTATACGGGAAAGAACTTCGTGAGCCAGTATTTTTTGTCGAGCCGGGTCACGTCGCTCACGAATTCAGCCTCAACATACTGGCTGAACCCGCACTGCGCGGTATTCATCTTCCACCCGTCAACGATTGACAGGTCTTGGATGGCCCAAAGGGCTTTGTAAGTCATAAAAACACTCCTTCTTGGAATGAGCTATCTAACGAATGACGAAATATACCCTATAATTGAGGAGAAGTCAAATAACTGACCTTAAATATCGAGGTTTGCAGTTGTTGCGTGGGTTTGAATAAATTTCTTCCGGGGCGCTACTTCTTCACCCATTAACATGGTGAATACTTTATCAGCTGCATCCCCATCATCGACAGTTACCTGTTTTAACAATCGCGTTTCTGGATTCATGGTTGTATCCCACAACTCTTGTGCATTCATTTCCCCCAACCCTTTATATCGTTGCACCATGAACTTAGAGGTTAATTTTTGAATGTGTTGATCTTTTTCTTCGTCAGAGTAGAAATACTTCTCGCTTTTGCCTTGTTTGACTTTATATAGTGGTGGCATCGCGACATACAAATGTCCTCCTTTGACAATTTCAGGTAAGTGTCTATAGAAAAACGTGATATATAAACACTTAATGTGGCTTCCGTCTACGTCAGCGTCGGTCATGATGATGATTCGGTTGTACTTTAGCTTATTAATATCAAACTGATCAGAAATCCCTGTACCAACAGAGATAATCAAATCTTTGAACTTATCGGATTTTACGATTTCATCAAGACGTGCGCGCTCGGTATTTAATACTTTTCCAAAGAGTGGCAAGATTGCTTGGAATTTACGATCACGACCCCCTTTAGCACTTCCTCCTGCTGAGTCTCCCTCAACAATGTAGAGTTCACATTCATCTGGGTTTGTTGACTGACAGTCTGCCAATTTTCCAGGCAGTCCTCCACCTTCAAGTGCACCTTTTCGAAGAACCGCCTCTTTTGCAGCACGAGCGGCCATTCGAGCTCGAGCAGCGAGCATGACTTTCTCCATAATTTTCTTCGCTTCTTGAGGGTGCTCTTCAAGATACATATCGAGTCCCTCTTTGACAGCTGATTGTACAAACCCTTGTACTTCAGGATTGTTTAACTTAGCTTTCGTTTGAGATTCGAACTGGAGATTCTCGGACGGCATTTTGAAGTAAATGATTGCAGAGAGTCCTTCTCGCATATCGTCTCCTGTTATTGCCGTTTTTTCGTCTTTAATGTAACCGGCCTTCTTTCCATAATCTGTTAACACGCGAGTTAATGCCATTCTGAAACCAGTGACGTGTGTTCCTCCATCAGTTGTATGAATACCGTTTACATAACTTTTTAAGTTCTCGTTATAGGTGTCGGTATATTGTAAGGCAACTTCAACACTCATTGGATCATCTTCTTTTGACATGTATGCAACAGGGGTTAATACGACTTTGTCGCGATTTCCGTGTAACACCATCGTGCTAATACCTCCTTCAAAGTAAAACGTTGTTTGTTCGTCAACTCGCTCGTCCTCAAAATGGAAGGTAAGTCCTTTAATTAAGTATGCACGGTCTCTCAGGAGTGTTTTTACGCGGTTTTTCTCAAGAGTTACTTCTTTAAAGATGGTTTCATCAATTTGGAATGTGGTAATTGTTCCCGTTATATTTGCACCGATTTTTACATTCCATTCGGGAGGTAAAATTGCGTCTAGATCTTTTTGGGTTACTTCTTTTACTGAATACTGAGGCTTCCCTGCATTGTATTCCTGCATGAACGCTTTTCCAGGTTTGAGGACAATGACTCGAAAGTAACTGGAGAGTGCGTTTACAACAGAAGCTCCTACTCCGTGCAGTCCACCAGAGATTTTATAGGCGCCACCACCGAATTTTCCTCCCGCATGGAGTTTGGTCATGGTAAGTTCAAGCGCGGACACGCCAGAGCTATGTTTATCTACTGGAATTCCGCGACCGTTATCTCGAATAATTGCCGACCCGTCTTTATTTAATCTGACCCAAATTTCAGTTGCGGTTCCTGCGAAGCTTTCGTCGACTGAGTTATCGACAATTTCTCGAAGACATTCATGAAGCCCTCGTGCATCGGTTGAACCGATGTACATTCCTGGACGTTTTCGAACTGGCTCAAGCCCTTCTAAAACTTGAATTTCTGCTGCTGTATATTCCTGTTGGGCCATGTGTATTGAGTACTCATTGTAGCCTGTTCTCTCGCTCAGAGCAAGCCCGTTGCAAGAACACGTGCTACCTGTAGTGGAACAGATCCATTCTTTTTAATTGCTTCAAGAGACAGCACTACTTGCTCTTTTTCAGCTCCTGTAATAGAGGTTTCGAGCAGGTCTTGCAGCAGTGCTGAGGCTTCTTCTCGGTCGGTGACTGTTGCGAGCGCTTGATAAACGTTCTCAATACTTTTGGTACCTCCTGCCGTATTTTCACCACTGGTTTCTTTCCAGTGTATCGTTGTTACTCGAGATAAAATGGTTGAAATAAGAAGGTCAACGTTTGGAACTACCAGTAAGAATGTAATTGTCGTGCTTGGCGGTTCCTCAAGCAGCTTTAAGAACGCATTTTGTGCCTCAGTTTTTGCTTCCCCGAGCCCTAACACTATATAAAGAGTGTCTTTTTGCGGCGTGAATGTGAACGATTTAATAAATGTGCGTACTTCACCTATTGAAGTAAGTGAAACAGCTACTATCTCATGAAAGACCTTTGGAATAAGCAATTGGATTGTCTCTTTATCCGGTGTTTTCTGTGCAATTAATAAATATGCGTGCATGGAATCTGTGGGCACTATATAATGAATAAATCCTGCTATGCAACCTGACCCAAATGCCCAATCAGCGAATACGTTATCCGATATCTTAGTGTCTTTAGGCGCTCTCACTGCCGATCGTGCTCAAGGGGTGAAGCTTGCCGAAATTCAAACAGGTAAAAGCCAAGAAGATATTTTGCGAGAACAAGGCCTCGTTACTGAAGATCAATTAGTGCAGGCAAAAGCCCAGTTTTATAACATTCCCTACGTTGATTTAAACAACACCCCTGTCTCCCCTGTTGCATTATCTCTTATTTCCCAAGAGCAAGCCAGAAAATTTCACGTCTTCCCTGTGTCTGCAGATTCAGAAACTCGTCAACTGGTGATAGCGATGGCTGAGCCGCTTGACCTTGCTTCTATTGAGTTCTTTGAACAAAAGACTGGATATCGGGTGAAACCTGCTGCTGCTGTTCCTGCCCTTATTGAAGAAGTTATCGCAAAACGTTATTCAACAACACTCTCACAAGAAGTTTCAGCTGCATTAAAAGAAGTTTCAAGTGATGGCGTTTCAATTAAGACGCTCGATGTAACAAAACAGACAGGACTTATCAGACAAGAACGTATCAGTGAAGTAGTAACTCATATTCTTGATTTTGCGGTTCGCGCTCGTGCAAGTGATATCCATATTGAACCAATGGAAAAATCAACGCGTGTGCGCTACCGAATTGACGGTATTTTGCAAGAAAAGTTAACAATTCCGAGAGAACTCCATGACGCCCTCGTTTCTCGTATCAAGATTTTGTCTGGTATGAAAATCGATGAACGGCGCATTCCTCAGGATGGTCGGTTCAATTTTAAAAACACAGAGCAAGAAGTTGACCTTCGTGTATCGACGCTTCCTACAACGTGGAGCGAGAAAATTGTTATTCGACTGCTTAAGAAAAGCGGAGGGATTCCGGAACTTCCCGAACTTGGACTCCGAGGCCGTGCACTGAAAAACTTGGAAGATTCAATTTTAAGACCGCACGGAATTATCATCATTTGTGGCCCAACAGGGTCCGGAAAAACCACAACTCTCTACTCTATTATCCAACGCTTAAATACGCCAAAAGTGAACATCATGACTTTGGAGGATCCTGTTGAATATAAAATTCCTGGCGTCAATCAGGTACAGATTAACGCGGCCGTTGGGCTGACATTCGCGTCAGGGTTGCGTGCGTTCTTGCGACAAGATCCGAATATTATCTTGGTTGGAGAAATCCGCGATCATGAAACTGCAGATTTGGCGATCCAGGCAGCTCTTACTGGACATTTAGTATTTGCGACGCTTCACACGAATGATGCTGCCGGCGCACTTCCTCGACTCCTTGATATGGGCGCAGAGCCATTTTTACTGGCATCATCAATTACAGCAATTGTCGCTCAGCGCGTGCTGCGAAGGCTCGATGAGAAAAACAAAACTGCCTACACCCCTGATGCTGCTGTTCTCAATGATATAAAAGCAAACCTCGGAACCATTATGCCTGCAGACTTTAAAGGTCAACTGTATAAAGGAGTTCCAACGCCTGAGAATAATAATTCTGGATATAAAGGTCGTGTCGCTATTTTCGAAGTCCTCCCTGTTTCTGAAAAAATTGCCCGATTAATTCTTGAACGCTCCCCTGCCAGTGAAATTGATAAACAGGCGCGAGCAGAGGGAATGATCAGCATGAAACAAGATGGCTACTTGAAGGTCGTTGAAGGACAAACTAGTATTGAAGAAGTATTACGAGTCGCCCAAGAATAATTTATGGAAGTACAACACCTGCTCGAACTAACCCTTGCACAAAATGCATCAGATCTTCATTTGGTGACCGGACTTCCCCCGGTGCTTCGAGTAAATGGTGAGTTAACAAACGTTCCGTCAGAAGCTCCGATTACTCAAGAAGCTATGGAAGGGTTTCTCAAGAATGTAATGAGCAGTGAACAACTTGAGCGTTTAGCTGTAAATAAAGAAATAGATTTTTCAGTAGCCTTTAGTGAAAAAGCTCGATTCCGTGTGAATGCATATACACAGCGCGGTTCCTGGGCAGCCGCATTTCGTTTGATTCCGACAACGATTCCCACCATTGATGCATTAGGCCTTCCGAATATTATTCACAATTTCACGTCCCTTCAACAAGGATTTATCTTAATTACCGGGCCTACTGGGCAAGGAAAATCTACAACACTAGCCGCAATTTTGAATGAAATTAATATGAATCGATCAGTTCATATTGTGACTATTGAAGATCCAGTGGAATTTATCTTTAACGCAGATCGATCTATTATTTCTCAACGAGAAATGGGCAACGATACTCACTCATGGAATATTGCACTTCGCTCTGTTCTCCGTGAAGATCCTGATGTGGTGCTCATTGGAGAAATGCGTGATTACGAAACAATTGCAGCGGCTCTTACGATTGCTGAGACTGGACACTTAGTGTTTGCGACCCTGCACACAAATTCAGCAGCGCAAACGGTTGATCGTATTGTTGATGTATTCCCTCACGAACAACAAGACCAAGTTCGACTGCAATTATCAAACGTACTTGAAGCTGTGTTCTCTCAGCGATTACTCCCCTCTCCCGGTGTAGGGCGAGTTGTTGCACACGAAATCATGCTTGCCACAACAGCTATTAAAACCGCCATTCGTGAAGGAAAAACGCACCAGATTGATTCAATTATTCAAACTTCAAGCGAAGCCGGAATGGCAACATTAGAAGCTTCTCTTGCGAACCTGGTCCAGGCCGGAAAAATTAGCTTCGAAGACGCACAAAATTATTCACTTCGCCCTGAACAGCTCTCACGCATGTTGAGGCGCTAACTCTTAATCAATGAAAAAGTTCAGGTATAAAGTACGAGATAAACAAGGCAAATTAATCACGGGTGTTGTCGAAGCGCAGAATGAACAACTCGCTGCAAAGCTGCTTCGTGATCGTGGATATATTATCTTAAGCCTCACCGTTAGTTTGGGGAGTTTTACTCAAACATTTCAGCAGTTTAAGAATAGAGTGAGTACTGCTGATGTTGTTGCCTTTACCCGACAGCTTTCCACTATGGTAAATGCAGGACTTCCCCTTACTGAGTCGCTTTCTATTTTACAGTTACAATCTACCTCTGCAATGCAACCTATTATTAGTCAGATCCTCGCTGATGTTGAAGGTGGACAAAGCTTTTCAAATTCTCTAAAAGGTCACACCAAGATTTTTGGACTCTCATATATCGCTTTAATAAAAGCTGGAGAAACCGGAGGAGTTTTAGACAAGGTACTTGGTCGATTGGCAGATAATTTAGAGCGCCAACAAGAGTTCCGTGGAAAAGTAAAAGGCGCATTGATTTACCCGATTATTATTGTCATCGGAATGATTGGTGTGTCTCTAGTTATGATTGTGTTCGTTATTCCGAAACTGACAACGCTCTATGACCAGTTTGGCGCAGAATTGCCATTAACGACCCGCATCTTAACGGGTATATCAGACTTCATCCTCGCGTGGTGGTTTGTTATTCTGATCATTCTTGGAATTGGTGCATGGGCGTTTAATATTTGGAAAAATACCTATTCCGGAAAACGAAAATTTGCAGCGTTTATGTTTAAGATCCCGATCATGGGACCGCTAAGTAGACAGATCGTCTTAACAGAATTGACCCGGACACTTGCGTTGATGGTGGCATCAGGGGTTCCTATTCTTGAGGGAATTTCTGTTACCAACGAGGTCGTTGATAACGTCATTATTGCAGATGCCCTGAAAGAAGTTGGAAAACAGATTGAAAAAGGGTTTCCTATCGCGTTCTCTTTTGCAAAGCATCCTGAGGCATTCCCCTATATTTTGTCTCAAATGATTTCGGTTGGAGAAGAAACTGGAAAAATGGATGAAGTTCTTCTGAAAGTGTCACACGTTTTTGAAGTTGAAAGTGAACAAAAGGTCAAAGCATTAACTTCTGCGATTGAACCAATCATCATGATTTTCCTGGGATTAGGAGTCGCATTTTTGGTCGTTGCGGTGGTACTTCCTATCTATAATTTAACAACTGCAATCTGATGCTATTGACATTTTGGTGTGAAAGAAAAATACTGAATAGAAGGAGGTGAATGGACGAATTTATATGAAAAGATTTCAAAAAGGTTTTACGTTAATCGAATTACTTATCGTTATTGCAATTTTAGGTACGTTAGCCGTTGTTGTGTTACTCGCTCTTAATCCAGTTCAGCAATTAGCCGCTACTCGAGACGCTGGACGATCTTCTACTGTTGCACAGCTCGGGCACGCAGTTGAAGCCCATGCTACCGCAGTTGGTGGAACTTACAACACTGACGCTGCTGCAGGTACTTGTGCCGTCGGAGGAGGTTCCGGAGCAGCTTGGATCACTAACTGTTTAGTTACCCCAGGTGAAATGAAAGTAGTACCAAGTGCTGTTGCTTATTCATCGTTAGCTGCAACTCCTGCTTGTCCAGGTGTTGGTGAAAACGGATTCTGTTACGATGCAACGACCGCTGCTGCTGTAATTTTCACTCAAGCTGAAGCAACGAGAAATACATCACGATGTGCAACAGGTCAAACTGCGTACTTCGTGTACTCAACTGCTGCAGGTCGAGGAGGTTTGTGGTGCGGAGCCGCAGCACCAGCTGCAGGTCTCGCTGGAAACAGCGCAGGATGGCAGAACTAATGGCCAAACACACACCAGAGCTTAGGTAATTCGCAAAGTTACTTAATGTCTGGTGTGTGTAGTTTGTATAGATATGCTTATATTTTTTATTTTTATTGGAGGTTTATTTTTAGGATCGTTCCTTGGTGCATTTACGTGGCGAATCGAACGAGGTATCTCAATTGCCAAAGGTCGATCCTTTTGCCCATCCTGTAAACACACCATCTCCTGGTTTGACAATATTCCCCTCGTTTCTTTTCTTCTGTTAGGCGGAAAATGCAGAAACTGTCACAAACGCATTTCGCTGCGTGAACCCTTTATTGAGCTTTTAACCGGCGCTTCTTTTGTGGGCGTATTTGTGTCATATCCATATATTCTTTCTAATCTCCCCTGGCTTCAGCCATTTGGATTGATAGGCCTCGTATTCTTAATGCTTTTAGCATTTCTATCAATCGGCATAATTGTGACTGATATTGAAGAGATGATTATCCCTGATGAATTTGTGTTTACGGGATTGCTGGTGACATTTTTTGTATTGCTGTTTTCCCCGTCCCCTGATTTGTGGTCACGTATGTTTGTCAGTTTTGCATCAGGCAGTTTCTTTCTCTTTCTGAATGTAATAACCAAGGGTCGTGGTATGGGCCTAGGAGATGTAAAGTTTGCGCTTGTTGGAGGGTTGTTGCTTGGATATCCACTAGTTCTCCTCTGGTTATTTATGAGTTTCGTATTGGGTGCTGCGGTTGGGTCAGTACTTATTCTTTTCAAGAAAAGCAGTATGCAAGCTAAAATTGCGTTTGGCCCCTTTTTAGTAATTGGTATGTGGATTGCGATGCTTAATGGAAACAATTTGTTACAATATCTCACTCCACATTTATTTTAATTTATGATAACGAAACGAGAATTTAGCTTTATTGGATTAGTCATTATCTGCATTATGAGCGCAACGCTTATAAACCTTTCCGCTTCATATCGAAAGAGTCGGGATAATGAACGCAAAAACGCGCTTGGTGATATCGTGCGTCGTGTGGGTGATTTTCAAAAAACGCTGGCGACTTTTCCGCTTTCAGATGACAATTATGCAATTGTTGGGTGTAACGGTTTCCGTGATGAATTAGGTCGTTGGTTCTTTAAAAGCTGCACGTGGGGTGAAAATTCAGTAAACAGTCCGTTTTTTGATCCTCTTCCTCAAGACCCATATTCGAATGAAAAAGGGAGAAGATTTGTATATATCAGTAACGGAAAAACATTCCAGATATATACAGCACTTGAGCGCACAAACGACGAGGAGTACGATCCACAAATTGTTGCCCGAAATATTTCATGTGGGGATGTCGTTTGCAACGCCGGCCGTACTAACGGAGACATTTCAATTCTCTATTCAGAGCTTCCTCCAGCAACTCCATAATTGTATTGTGTGATCTGAATCTTCTGTGCTAGTCTGAATTATGAAGAAAGGGTTTACGATCATTGAATTACTCATCGTACTCGCAATGCTTGGCATTATGGCAGGCTTTACCCTTCTTCGTGTAACGGGCGGACAGGCAGCAGCGCGTGATGCTCGAAGACAATCAGATATTAGACAATTCCAAAACGCAGTTGAAAGTTATGCGAATGCAAATAATGGCGTATTTCCTGATGGGAATCCGACAGTTAATGCGATTTCACTCTGTGGTGGAAGTAACCCTCTTGGAAATGTGCCGTGTACCGACGATCCTACAACTACGAATCACTATTCGTATAGTACAAATGCTGCAAACACCCAGTATGTCATTTGGGGAACCTTGGAGAAGCCGATTCCTGCACAGATATATTTCGTCTGTTCAAATGGTTCCACTGGAACACGTGCCGCAACAACAGCTATTAATAACGGAACATGTCCTTAAAAAAACATTCACCAATACATTCCGCATTTACTCTTATTGAGCTATTGATTGTCATCGCTATTATTGCGCTCATGATGGCGATCTCTATTTTTGGTTTATCAGGTGCACGAGAAAATTCCCGTGACCAACGGAGAAAAAGTGATATTGAATCCCTGCGTACTGCCCTTGAATTGTATCGCGCGGATTGTGATCGATACCCTGCAAATGGAGAAATCGTTGCTGGCACACAGCTCGAAGGAACGTTAAGCTCAGGATCAAAGTGTTTGAATTCCTATGTTTACATGAAAGAAGTTCCAACTGACCCATTAGCCGGCGCGAGCTATCAATACAATCAAACAGGTGGTGGTTCAGGCTATGATTTGTGTTCTACCTTAGAACGACCTCCTGCAGGGGCTGTAGCTCAAAGTTGCGGGAGCACTGTGTGTGGCACCGGTAGAACATGTTATTACAAAGCAAGCAATCCATGATGCGCGTTCGTGGCTTCTCACTTATTGAGTTATTAATTGTGATTGTGATTATCGCTCTCGCAGCAGGTGTTGGAGTTGCAAATTTTCGTGACTTCAGTAGACGGCAAGATGTAGACAATTTTGCACGCATTTTAGTTGGTGACTTACGAACTGCGCAAACCAATGCTTCAGGTGGCCGCATTATCACAGGGTGTACCGGCCAGTTCTTGGGGTATCAAGTTAGTTTCACAGCGAGCGCTGTCGCAGGTGGTGGGCGGTCTACTTCCTACTCCTTAATCGCCGCCTGCCAAACAACATCAGCAACGGTCAAGACTGTCACGTTGCCAACGGGAGTCTTCCTTACCATAAACAGAACACCGACTGCAGGGGTTATTACAATACTCTTTCACCCACTTGAAATGGGTACGGACATTCCCCAAGGAAATCAGGTCACATTAACCGTTGCGAATAGTCCAACTACTGCGCGAACACAAGATATTACGATAAGCTCAACAGGTGAAATTCAATTACAATGAGAAAAAATAATAGCGGCCAATCCTTTATTGAGTTAATTGCGGCGCTACTTATCGTGAGCATGTCATTATTAGCATTGGTCTCATTAGTTATCCGAAGCCTTGCTAACACCACATTTGCGCGGAACAAAACGCTTGCAACCAGTTATGCACAGCAATCTCTGGAGTGGCTTCGAGGTGAACGGGATGCAGATTGGCAGACATTTTATGGAAGAACAAATGGAAGCTGGTGTATAGTGACTCTGAGTTGGAATACTGGAGGTTCTCACTCAGGTGCATGTGGAACAAATGATGTAATCCCAGCAACTCCGTTTAGGCGGACTATCACGTTTACGCGGGTAAATACCTCGACTGTAAATGCCACCTCAACGGTTACCTGGTCTGATGGAAACGGTTCGCATCAGTCGGTCGCAACTACCACTTTTACCAACTGGAAAGGAAATCCATAAATGAAACAATTACAAAAAGGGTTCAGTTTAATTGAAATATTAGTTGTTATTGTCATGTTTACCACATTGGCATTGCTTGTGACGCAAAGTACGCTTCGTTCCTTTCAAGGAACCCGCAAGGCAGACGCATCAGGGAAAGTCAGAGATAATCTAGATTTCGCGGCATCTGTTATTGAGCGTCATGTGAGAAATGCGAAATCAATTACAAGCACTTGTAACGGAACCAATATAACTGCACTCACGTATATCGACCAAGACGGCAGAACAGGAAGTTTCTCATGTCTTGGTGGAAGTAATATGTATGTCGCCTCAGGTTCTGCGAATGTGAGAATAACCAGTGATGATGTGGCGCTTTCCACCTGCTTTTTTAGATGCACGACAACTTCATCAGTTACCCCACCTGCAATTGACTATACCTTTGCCGGTGTAGCTGCGAATGCACCTGGCAGCGAAGGTAGTTTTGCAAGCATCACAAGACGCATCCTTCTGCGCGTATATTGACTCGTTTCCTTCACCCTTCTACACTGATTGTATGCATGAGAAATCACAGAGTGGACAAGCACTTTTACTAGTACTCTTATCTGTTGGGGTAGTACTTACGATTGCGCTCTCACTCGTTTCTCGATCAGTAGGTGACGTTTCAAATACCACTAAGGATGAAGAGTCTCTTCGTGCATTTTCTGCGGCAGAAGCTGGCGTTGAAGAGATCTTAAAAACCCCCATCATTATTAACGGGCCAACATCAACGAATACGCCTGCGCCGGTTGAGGTTGGAAATCCACAAACCACGTACCAGACAATTTCTAATGCATTCCCGGAGAATCCTCGCGCGTATTTATACCCCTCTGAACTTGCGTCGGGAGACACTGCCACTATATGGCTTGCAGGTCATGATAATAATGGTGACCTAACCTGCACTGGCGTAACGTGCTATACCGCTACTTCAATCGACCTTTGTTGGGGTAAAGTTGATGCAAGTGTTCCCGCTCAACCAGCATTAGTTGTGTCTGTCATGTATGAGGATCCTACTGCAGGGAATGCACTGAAGTTTGCCTATGGTGCTTATGACCCTTCAAGTTCCCGAGGAAATACCAATAAATTCCAAACAAATGGTATTACGACAAATCCGTCAAACGGTGCTTGTACGATAAGCGGAACTCGACTCGCAAATCGAGTTTCGGTAAGCTTTGCTGCATTAGGTATTCCAAACGCAATCGTGAACGGCAGGCGTTTAAGGGCGATAACAGGTATGGTACTCTATAACGGAGCACCAACTGTCTTTGGAGCGACGAATCTTCCCACTGATTTACCAATACAGGGACGACGAATTGATTCAACTGGAACATCCGGTGATGCAACGCGAAAAGTGCAAGTGTATTCTCTGTATCCTGAAGTACCAACTATGTTTCAAGCAGCAATATTTTCACCACCAGGAGTAGTCAAATGAGCGTAGGATTAGACATCGGTTCAAAAACAATCAAGGTCGTTGAGTTGGCCAAAGTTGGGCAAGGCTTTTCTTTAAAGGCCGCGGGAGCAGTGAGTTTTCAAGGTGTACAGGTTGATAAATTAGGTGAAGAAAAAGAAATTGCTCAATTTGCTTCTACGTTGAAGAAACTGTTTGCTGATGCACGTATTACCTCTCGACGAGTGGTGCTTTCAATCCCTGAATCATTGGCATTTACTCGTACGGTCAAATTTCCACTGCTTACCAATGAAGAAATTGAATCAGCTGTTAAATGGGAAGCTGAAGAATACATTCCAATCCCCGTTAGAGATGCAGTAGTTCGGCATCAAATCTTAGAGCGACAGGAAACCGGAAATCCTCCACAGGTGCTTGTCCAAGTAATTGCTGTTCCTCGATTGCTAATTGATAAGTATGTAAATGTTGCGTCAGCTGCCGGACTTGAAGTTATCGCCATTGAAACAGAACTGTTAGCGCTTTCCCGAACATGGGGGGCACCCGACAAAACAACAATGCTTGCTGACTTTGGAGCACGCTCTACCAATGTTGGCATTATTAAAAATAGTCAACTCTTTTTATCCCGCTCTATTCCAACTGCTGGTGAGGCGTTTTCTCGTGCAGTGAGCATGGGTCTTGGTGTCACGCCGATACAGGCAGAAGAATATAAGGCGACGTATGGTCTAACGGAGGGGCAACTTGAAGGGAAAGTTGGTCGTGCATTGAAACCGGTGTTATCAGTTATTTCAGATGAATTGAAAAAGACCATGAGTTATTTTCAACTAGAAACGCGTAATGAACCGCCGCGATCAATCATTCTTTCAGGAGGAAGCGCAGGTCTCCCGGGAATGGCTGCAGAACTGACTCGTCTTTTAAATATGGAAGTACAAGTAGGGAATCCTTTTACACGGCCTGATATCGCAATTGATCCAGATTCTGCAAAAAGTCTTGCAAACTTTGCTCCTATTTATGCAGTTTCTGTAGGGCTTGCATTAAGAGAAGATTAATCACATATGTCTGCCGTAAATTTCCTGCCGACAGAGCAGATCCAAAATAAACAAGTTCGCAAGATTAGCGGAAAGTTAAAAGTTCTTGCTGCGTGTTTTGGTGCACTCTGCCTTGCGATTGCAATTGGAGGCACTGCGCTCATTCTTGTTAAAAACAATCAAATTGCTGCCCTTAAAAATGAGCAAGAGACGTTGAGAACTCAAGTTCTTGCTCAAGAATCAACAGAGCAAACATTAGTACTCCTTCGCGATCGCCTACAAAAGATTAAAGTGATTAATGAAAAGTTTAGATCAAACGCAATTTTTCTCGAGGAGAAGTTATTAATTGACGCATTTCCAACGACGATCACTTTAAAGCAACTGGATGTTCTTGATGGGACCTCAACATTGTCATTAGTTGCCAAAGATTCGACTGCCCTTCGTGAGATGTTCGACGCGGTGAAATCAAGTCCTCTTTCCAAATCGTCAATCGATACAATCGGCTTTAATCCAACTGCAGGGTATCAAGTTAATTTCTTTATACAATGAACTCATTTACAAAATACAAATCAATCATCTGGTATGGGCTCATTTTTGTGGGCTTAATCGGTGGTATTTTATTTGAAGCTCAATACTTTCTCGGCAGAGTGACCACGCTAACCGCTGAAGAAGCTGCATTAACAGAAAAAGTCACCATCTTGCGGAATCGAAAGAATGCGTTGTCTGCACTTGAGCCGGAAGTGTTAGCTCAATCAAATAAAGTTACCGAAGTCTTACCGACTCAAAATTCCTCCTTAATAGTCAGTTCTCAGGTGAGATCGGCTGCAAGCGAAAACAATGTAACGCTTAGAAATTACAGCAGCGGTGTTTTTACCGATCCTACAAATCCGGATCTTGGCTCATTGCAGGTGGGAATGGTGGCTGAAGGTGAAAGTGCATCCATATTGAAGTTCCTTGAAACCTTGACCGGTGTATCTCCCTATATTGCCATTGAAACAATAAACATGTCGCAAAGTTCCCTGACAACGATCGCGCAATTAAGTCTTCGGTCATTTTGGTCACCATTGCCGACACAACTGCCAGCCCTCACTGAGCCATTGCAAGAATTGTCACAAGAAGAGCGCCAGTTACTACAAAGTTTAGAGATTTATAAGTCTCCAGTATTTTCTCTGCCACAAGGTCAAAATGATCTCCCAATAACGGTTAATCCAGAACCTTTTGCACCGGTAGAATAAGAAGCTTTTTAATTAAAGAAGTACGAAAAGAAGAGTTACGGATTGACGTTTACGCTTACAACGGTATCCTCTTGTGTTGCACGAATGGCTAAAATCTTTCGAATATTTTTAATTGTTTTACCTTCTTTCCCAATAATGAGTCCAACAGCTTCTTGAGGAGCTTTGACTATTAAATTAACTTTATTTTCAATTCGTTCTTCCAATACTTCAATATCTTTAATACCGGTTATTTCAATAATGAGGAATGTGAGAAGTTCTTTCATGCGATGAGCTTATTTACTGCACTTGAAACTTGAGCACCTTTTTGTACCCACTGGTCAATTGCCTTTTTGTCAATTTTGGTTTCATTCGTATCTGGATGCCAATATCCAAGAATAGCTAATTCTTGCCCTGCATTCTTTCGAGCTTTGTCTGTAGCGACAATTCGATAAAATGGGGCATTTCGCTTCCCTAGTTTTTTGAGTCTGATAGTTACCATAGTAGTGTATTTTAGCCTAGATCGGTCAAACTCTCAAGTGCATGCTCTGCAGCGTCCTGTTCTGCGCTACTTTTGCTCCTTCCTGAGCCTGTTCCAGCTGATTTTTCACCCACAATGACCTCAATTATAAATTCTTTTGAATGATCTGGTCCTTCTTCTTTTACAATCTTATATCGAGGAGCGGGCATGCCTTTTGACTGCACAAGCTCTTGTAGTCTGCTTTTCGGATCCTTTAACGGTTTATCCAATACCTCACTCATATCGTTTAACAAGTGGTCTGAAATGAAGGTTTTTGCTGCATCGAGCCCTTGATCCAGATACAAAGCTCCAATAATTGCTTCAACGGTATCTGCAAGCAGTGACTGATTTGTTCGCCCGCCACCTTGCTCTTCACCTTTCGAAAGGAATAAAAATGAACCCAACTCTAATTTTTCAGCTAAATGTGCAAGACTTTTGGTGTTAACTATGTTTGCGCGAAGTGCAGTTAAAAACCCTTCTTCTTGATCAGGGAATTTCAGATAAATGAAGCTACTGACCACATATTCAAGAATTGCGTCACCTAAAAATTCAAGACGCTCATTTGTCCCTCTAACATTAGGGTTTTCATTGACCCATGAACGGTGCGTTAATGCTTGTTCAAAAAGGTCAGTATTCTTAAAAGTGGTTTTTAAGGTATTAATTGGGTTCATGCTGCTTTTTCTGCTTCGTATTCCTTTACGATGTGACCTAACACACCGTTTACAAAGGAAGGTGAGCTATCTCCACCAAATTCTTTGGCAAGCTCTATTGCTTCATCAATAATAACTTTTGATGGCGCATCACTTTTGGTTATTTCGTACGTTGCAAATCGTAAGATAGCTAAGTCAATGCGATTAATCTTATCGATTGGCCATTGTGGTGCGCTTTTTGTTATCCGTGCATCGAGCGTTGGAAACAATTCAATGACGTCTTTTGAGATTTGTTCTTGGTTCTCTTGAGTGAGAAACGTATTAGCAAAAAGATCTTGAATAACTCTCTGGCGTCGAATATGACGGGGATCTCTCGCAGATTTCATAGGAAGCGCGTTTAGTTTTTGCTCCCACAATGAGGACATGCCTTGTGTGGAAACTTCTTTTTACCACAGTTTTTACAAGTTGTAAGCGTTGGAAGATCAAGCTTGAGCTTTCCTCTTCTTTGTCTACTTCTTGAATGACTATGCTTTTTCTTTGGTGTCGGTGCCATACAAGAGTGATTATATAAGAATTTGAACAAAAAATAAACTCCCCAGCTTGGTCCGGGGAGCTTAGAACACAATTTTTACTCTGGAAATGTTTCAGAGCAAGCTCGAATCATGGCAAGGATGATTTCACGACTGTCGTATTCCGACGTTCGCACGGTGATTGCATTGGCCCCAGTTTCAATGCGGCGTATGAACGCCAATGCTTTGCCATCCATCGGGCTACAATTAAATGTATAAGGAATGGCATTCCCGAGGTTCTTCAGTAGTTGTTCATACCATCGCCAGTGCTTTTGTGGGATGAGAATTGTGAACTGGTGCACGCCTTGTTTCTCCCCATTATAAAAAAGCACAAAGTCATTAAATGTGTTGTACAGACTTTGAATGGCTTCGATGTATCTCGTAAGATACGCTACACCTGAGCCTGGACTTCCACTTGGTTTGGTTTCTAATAGAAATGTATCGTACTCAATTGCACGGGTAGTCAAAACAAACCTTCCTTTCAATGAATACTCAATCGATACGCGATTATAATCGTTTACTCCGCTTTTCTCAATTTGGAGCCGTTTGGAGCATTTGTAAGTATTCAAAGAGGGTTTGGTACCTTTTCTGATCCTTAGTGATTTCATTTGCAATTGCTTTGGTTTTCTTAATAAGGTCAATGTCTGTCCATCGTGCGATCCGTAGTTCAGGAAGTCCAGATTGCTTTGTTCCAAAAATTTCTCCGGGACCTCGGAGAGACAAATCTAGCTCAGCGAGTTCCCTTCCCGAAAGCGTTTTGCTCATAGCAGTTAAGCGAGTTCTCACTGCTTCTGACTGGTTTTCAGTCATTAATAAGCAGTATGACTGCTTCTCTCCTCGTCCGACACGTCCGCGCAGCTGATGAAGTGCTGCGAGTCCAAATCGATCTGCAGCTTCAATGACCATAATCGTTGCATTTGGAATATCAATACCAACTTCAACAACCGGTGTTGTGACTAAAATATCGTATTTTTTCTCCCTAAAATCGGTTAAAAGTGTATCTTTTTCTTTTGCTTTCATTTTTCCATGTAATAGCGCAATTTTCCGTTTCGGAAATAATTTCTTTAGGCGTTTATACTCAACCGTTGCCGCTTTCACCTCTTTCATTTTTTCATGTTCACTTTCGTCAATTAACGGGCAGACCACGAACACCTGCGCTTCATTTTCAGTGATCTCTTTTTCTATCCAATTGTATGCATCATCGCGTTTCTTGGGTGGAATGACCCACGTTTTTATCCGCTTTCTTCCAGAAGGCATTTCATCAAGAGTTGAAAGGTTCAAATCTCCATAGAGTGTTAATGCAATTGTTCGTGGAATTGGGGTGGCTGTCATTGTCAGTACATGAGGAACTGTGTCTGATTGTGTTGATAAATGTGCTCGTTGGCCCACCCCGAAGCGGTGTTGTTCGTCAATAACAACAAACCCTGTTTGAGAAGAAATATATTTAAAAAGGAGCGCCTGGGTACCAACATAGACCGCTGGTTTATCAAGGAGTTTTATCTTTTCTTTGCTCGTCACTGGAACAACGTCGATCCCATGAGGATTAAGTAACATTGAAAGTGTTTTGTGGTGCTGTTGCGCGAGGATTTGTGTTGGTGCCATGATAAGACTAGATGCATTATTTTTTCCTGTTATGAATGCGCCAAATGCAGCAACAAGTGTTTTCCCTGAACCCACATCCCCTTCAAGGAGTCTATTCATTGGCACCGTTTGTCCAAGTTCTTCTGCGATTTCACTCATGGATCTCAATTGAGACTTAGTGGGCGTAAACGGAAGCTTTTCTAAAAACTCTAAAACGCTGTTTGGTGGAACTGAAAGGTTTAGTGCTACATTTTTTGAAAGCCACTCGCGTCTTCTTTCAATTTGGGATAATTCAAGTGCAATTAGTTCATTAAATGCGAGGCGTACTCGCCCAACTTCAGTATCAGTAAGTACTTCTGGATTGTGAATTTTCTGAAGGCTTGTTTGCAGAGAAAGCAATTGATATTGATTCAAAAATGATTCTTCAAAAAAATCTTCAATTTGGCTTTCTTTAAACGCTTCACTTAAGAGCCTTCGAATCCATTTAGAGGTGACGCCGGCAGTTTCTGGATATATCGGGAGAAGCCTTCCTGAATGTAATCGGTCTTGCAGTTCAACAATTTTTTCATAATTAGGTGAGACAATAGCTTTTTTCCGTCCCCAAAAGCCAACTTTGCCTGTTAATGCGACCATTGTTCCTGGTGGAAGGTTTTTAACTAGATAGGTCTGTCGAAACCACACAACAGTAATCGTGTGCTCTCCATCAGAGAGCTCTGCTTCTTGCATGACCTTCCCTGCTTTTGTGTAAATGTTTTTAATCGCAGTAATTTGTCCTTCTATTGTCACTTGATCCCCTATTTTTAGTTCAGGAATGGGAACGGTTCTTGAGAAGTCTTGGTAGCGAGAAGGAATGTGATGCAGCAAATCATATACGGTTTTAATTCCGAGTTTTTTTAGTTTTTGCTCCATCACATCTCCAACAAATGGCAGCGACGTGATCGAATCGGTCAGTTTCATGAGACCTTTAGTTTAGTATATATGGCAAGAATGGAAGGAAGCTGGTGAGGAGTAACAAAAGTCCAGCAACAATAACGATAATCTTCACAAACAGCTTCTTGCGTTTTTTAGGCTTGTTTTCCATGTTATTTTATTTTGATAGTAGCAAAAGTGCGCTTTCCGACTTTTATTTTATCATCCCTCATTACGGCTCTTTTTGAATCAGTTACTACTTCCCCATTCACATCAACTGCGTTAGCTACAATTAATCGTTTTGCTTCTGAGTTGCTTCCCACAAGCGAACTTACAGCTTGCAATAGCGTGGCACCCTCTTCCACTTCAACCACTTGTGAAAAGTCTGGTGCGGATTCTTGAAAGCTTTGTGTGAAATGCATTTCAGCTTTTGAAGCTTCGGTTTCATCATACAATTCTTTTACAATTTGCCAAGCGAGCTTTTTCTTAATATCCATTGGGTTCGCTCCTTCTTCAAGCTGCTTTACGAGTGCCCTTACCTCATCAAGAGGAAGTGATGTTGCAAGAACTAAATAACTTTCGATTAATTCGTCTTTCAGGGACATTACTTTGCCATACATATCATGTGGTTCGTCTGTCAGCCAAATGGCATTCCCCCATGACTTGCTCATTTTTCTTCCATCTGTTCCTAGGAGGTACTCAACACAAACAACAAAGGTCTCTTTATTTCGCAAGTCTTTTTGAAGTGTGCGGCCTGCTAGCATGTTAAAGGTTTGGTCGCTCCCTCCGATTTGTACATCAGTATCCATATAGTAACTATCGTAACCTTGCATAACAGGATATAGCGTTTCGTGCAGTCCAACTTTTTTGCCCTCCTGTAATCGATTTTTGATAAGCTCACGTCCTACAAAATCCCCAACAGAGAAGTGCTGACAGAGTTTTACAATTTCGCTGAAACGTAATGTGCTCAGCCATTCACTATTAAACTTAACTGAGACTTGTGTGAAATCAATGATTTTACTTGCTTGTTCTTTATATGTGGCGAAGTTCTGTTGAATCTCCTCACTTGTTAGTACTGGACGTTCTGTGTCTTTATCTGAGGTGTCTCCAATAAGCGCAGTGAAATCTCCAATTAGAAATGTGACGTTATGCCCCATTTCAACAAATGACTGGAGTTTCCTCAGAGCCACTGCGTGTCCTAGATGAATACGGGTTGCAGTTGGATCAATGCCCAAATAAATATTTAATGTTTTATCAGAATTAAGGAGTGATTGAAGGCCCTCTTTGGTAGGGAGAATAGTAGTGATTCCTCGTTCGAGTGATTCCATAGTGGTATTGTACCGTGAAATGATCGTTTGTGAAACACTCATGCGTATAAAAAAAGGTGGCAATCAAACGGAGTTTGACTACCACCCTTAAGGATGGATGCGGCAGAATCGCCGCGACTGCAACAAGCCGACAAAGCAAATGAGCAATGAAACGTCGACTATAAGTAATATAGCGTGATTCTGCTACAATGTAAACTGCATGTGGAAAGATAATTTGCGCACCAGAAGAAGAGTGCCTCGAAGATCTGTTTTAGGAGATCCCAGCTTAACCAGGGCTCAAAAAACGGCACGATTGGCGAAGTTTGGATTTTTCGGAATTGTTGGGCTAGCTATTTTTGCATTCATAGGCTTCCAGGTGTTGGCACTCACCCTCCCTTCCCCAGAAAACATCGTAAGACGAGATGGCTTCTCGACAAAAATTGTAGATCGTAACGGAAAAATGCTGTATGACATTTTCGTTGATCAAAAGCGAACTCAAGTATCACTTGAGGAAATCCCTGACTATCTAAAGCAAGCAACAATTGCTATTGAAGATCGCAACTTCTATAACCACCAAGGCTTTGACCCAATGGGATATCTGCGCATTGTATATAACTTAATAACGAGACAGCGGTTAATTGGGGGCTCAACATTATCTCAACAGTTAGTTAAGAATGTATTGCTGTCCCCAGAAAGAACTCCGATTCGTAAATTAAAAGAATTGGTTCTCACACTTCAGATTGAAAAAAGATATTCAAAAGATGAGTTACTGTCACTCTACTTAAATGAAGTGCCTTATGGAGGGACTGCTTATGGGGTTGAATCAGCATCTGAGACGTATTTTGGTAAAAGTGTTAAAGATTTAAATCTCGTTGAGTGTGCAATTCTCGCCGGATTTCCACAGCTTCCATCAGCATATTCACCGTATTCGAGTACACCAAAAGCATATATTGGTCGAACAACTGCAGTTCTGCGAAGAATGCGTGAGGATGGATATATCACCCCAGCGCAAGAAGAAGAAGCGCTTGCGCAACTTCCTGAGATCAAATTCCAAGCGAAAGGTACTGACTTTAAAGCACCGCACTTCGTCCAGTATGTCCAAAACATTTTAAATGAGCGATATGGTGAGAATGTGGTTGAACAAGGTGGGCTAAAAGTAACTACAACGCTTGATCTTGATCTTCAAGAGAAAGCACAAAAAATCATTGCTGATGAAATTGCCAAAGTCGAAAAAGTGCATATCACCAATGGAGCGTCTGTTGTAATTGACGCAAATACTGGCGAAATTTTAGCAATGGTTGGTTCCAAGAATTTTCTCGCTAGTGATTATGATGGACAAGTAAACGTAACCATGTCACTCAGGCAGCCAGGGTCTTCATTTAAACCATTTGCCTACGTCACTGCATTTAAAAAAGGATACACCCCTGCAACGCTCTTAATGGATGTGCCAACAAAGTTCCCAGGAGGCGCAGGACAACCTGACTATGAGCCTGTGAGCTATGACGGGAAATACAGAGGCCCAGTGCAATTACGTTATGCATTAGGCAACTCTTTAAACGTTCCTGCCGTGAAGTCTCTGGCCCTTGTTGGAATACGAGATGTATTGCAAACAGCAACTGAAATGGGAATTACCAGTCTTCCTGCAAATGATGAAACCCTTCGTCGAGTCGGATTGTCACTCTCACTCGGTGGAGGTGAGGTGCGATTACTCGATTTGACGAGCGCATACGGTCCGTTTATGAATGGTGGTTACAAAGTGCCGCCAATTTCTATTCTCCGTGTTGAAGCCAAAGACGGG
>ERZ761594.137-NODE-137-length-35536-cov-9.394577_pt1 | contig 35536 bp, 37 predicted proteins | sample MGYA00511036_ERZ761594 | MGnify/ENA primary metagenome ERZ761594 (study PRJEB28899, sample SAMN03785561) | bioreactor sludge metagenome | biome: EBPR Sludge; feature: EBPR Bioreactor; material: 0.22µm filtered reactor supernatant | place: Saint Lucia: Queensland... | reverse complement strand
ACGAGATGCTCAGGAGTCTCGTGGGCTCGGAGATGTGTATAAGAGACAGTTATTAGATCAATTGCTTCGATATTGGTTACTAGCCAGTTTCTTTCTTGCACGAGTTCTGGGCCTCCGAATAATATAATCGCTGTCTCATTGTTCGATGCTAATGTTTGAGCGGCACTCACACCATAGTACACGACGTTTTCATGTATCCGCTGTTTTAGGCCATGGCGAATATCATCGAGGATCGGCGGTGCTTGCTCTTTGAGATCGACGAACAGTTGTACCCTAGCTCGCGCTGCCTTGTGGAGCGGTGATGCATCCATTAGGGACATCGCCTCTGCTGTTGCTATATTGCATTGATAAGTGGCCTGATTATACTTTTCCCTGGTTTCATGCAACACATCCCGAAGCTTCGCAAGTGCCTCATTTTCAGACATGACAGTTACCTCGTAACTAGAATGAACAGTAGAGAAGGATACAAAGATTAATTCGAATTATCAACCTATAGCGCTAATTTAGCGTGGGATTTGAAGAACGTTTCCTGCGTGAATAACGCCAGGATGGGAAAGCTTGTTTGCCTTTGCAATTTCTGACCACTTATATCCATTTCCATATGCTCGTACTGCGATTGTCCAAAGGCTATCTCCTTTTGAAACGGTATATTCTGAGCCGCTGATTGGGTTTTGTGTTGAAACAGTTTCTCCAGTTGGAAGACCACCCTTTGTAGTCGTTGTAGGTGCTGGTGTGATTGTTGCGGCTGGGGTAGCAGATGCTACGACTGTAGCCTTAGGTGTTGCTGACACTTCTGGAGTTGCAGATGTTGTAGCAACTGGAGTTGCGTTCGCAATAGTCATCGTTTTAGCTTCTACGTCAGGAATTATTAATTCTTGTCCATTAGTAATAACTGAAGCATTCGTTAAGTTGTTTTCCTTTTGAATATCAATCCAGTTATATCCAGATTTGTAGTATTTCTCAGCAATTGACCAAAGCGTCTCACCGGCGACAACGGTGTGCTTTGTAGGAAGTTTTACAGTTGAGTCTGCTGTTGTTGTAGTCCCAGTTTGAAGTGTTGTACCAGAATCAATGTTTCTGAAATAGTTAACGACTAAGAATCCAACAATTACAACAACTGCTGCACCAAGCAACATGCTGATGTTGTTTTCATTTAACTTAACGTTTTTAAGAACTTTTTTGAGATCCATGTTTATTTAATCAAACCTGCGCTTTCATTAAATGAATCGCGTAGTTTCTGCTAGGTCTGAATTTAGAGTACGCACAATTTATTGTCAAGGCCTTAAAATGAATTTTGAATATTTGAATAGAAGAATTGCTCAGAACGGAGATTATATTTCAATACTTGGCGGGGCCGACCGGATTCGAACCGGCGATTTCTTCCGTGACAGGGAAGTGTCATAAACCACTAGACCACGGCCCCAAGCAAGATATTCTACTATATTTCGCGGTAGTTTTCTACTTGTTTAATTGAAACACGGATTAAAAGTGAGTGGCTCGGGTAATGTATAATTTTGGAATGGTTACACACTTCACAAATATGGAGGTCGCTGAAATGCTTCGCGATATAGCTGCTGCATATCAAATTTTAGGCGAGGATAAATATCGATTCCAAGCAATTGCATACCAAAGAGCGGCTGATGGGATTGAGAAATTAAGCTCAGAAGTCAAAGATTATTACGATGACGGAAAGCTTGATGAAATTCCAGGAATTGGAAAAAGTTTAGCTCTTCACCTCAAAGAACTATTTGAAACAGGGAAGTCCACCCACTTTGACGAATTGCTTTCAAAGCTTCCCAAGTCTGTATTTGAATTAATGAAAGTTCCAGGTATCGGTCCGAAGAAAGCGTATCGTTTGTCGACTGAATTTACCTTGAACCAGAAAAAGCCATTGGATGATGTACTAAAACTTGCCTCACAAGGGAAAATTGCAGAGCTTGAAGGGTTCGGAGAAGAATCACAGCGGGATATTGTTGAGGCAATAAACGAATATAAAGTGAAGCCTCCTGAACGGGTACTGCTTGATACTGCAACTGAGATTGCTCAGAAGATGACTGAATGGTTATCTGTGGTGCCCGGTGTCTTAAAAGTTGATCCGTTAGGAAGTCTTCGTCGGAAAGCCTCAACAGTTGGAGACATTGATATGTCAGTCTCATCTCATGAATCAAAACCCGTATTTGATCGGCTCGTTGAATATCCAGGTATTGTACGTGTTATTGAGCGAGGAGACCGAAGCTGTTCAGTCCTGCTTCCTGGTGGGGTGCAGCTCGATGTTATGGTGCAACCTCCTGAAGCGTATGGATCCCTTCTGCAGCACTTTACGGGAAGTAAGCACCACAATGTCGCTTTGCGAGAACTTGCTCTTAAAAAAGGACTGAGCCTGTCTGAGTACGGTATTAAAACCAAGAACAAAGACCTTCATTTTGATAGCTACAACGAAGAACTCGGTATTTACCAATACAAAACTGAAAAATCGTTTTATAAAGCGTTAGGACTTGAATGGGTTCCCCCTGAATTGAGAGAAGATTTAGGAGAAATACAAAAAGCTAAAGAAAATGGTATCCCAAATCTTGTTGAGCTTGATGACATGAAGGGCGATTTTCATATTCATTCAGATTTTGATATAGAAACAAGCCATGACCTTGGTTCAAGCTCCATGAAAGAGTACGCGGAAGCCGCAATGAAAATGGGATACGAATATATTGCGTTTAGTGAACATAATCCGAGTCAAAAAGGACACACAGAAAAGCGCATGGCAGACTTGTTGTTACGGAAGCGTGATGCCATTGCCAAGCTCAACTTCGATCTCGTGAAAAGTGTGAAAACAAGAACATTTAAAGTGTTCAATTCTCTTGAAGTAGATATTCTGCCAAGTGGGAGATTAGCAATTAGTGAAAATGCGTTGGAAATTTTAGATTTTGCATTGGTTTCAATCCACAGTAGTTTTAAACAAGATAAAAAAAGTATTACTAAACGAGTCATTGAAGCTTTGTCTTACCCAAATGTTAAAGTGTTTGCCCATCCTACGGCAAGACTGCTAAATAAAAGGGAAGGGACTAACCTCGATTGGGATCAAATTTTTGATTTTTGTGTCAAAAATGATCGGTGGATTGAAATAAATTCTGATCCGCATCGACTCGATCTCCCAGATGTTCTGGTCAAAGACGCTGTGAAACACGGCGTGAAAATAACAATAGACACAGATTCTCACAGCGTGGATGGACTTACTAACATGAAGTATGGAGTTTGGGTTGCACGACGCGGGTGGGCTACAAAAGAAAACATTGTAAACACACGCTCGCTCAAGGAGTTTGAGAAAATGCTTCGATAGACAGCTCATGCTATTATAAATCTCGATGGAGGTGATTTTATGCCAATAATTTTATTAGGAATTGTAGCCGTGATTGTGATTTACGTAATTACGACTTACAACTTTTTCGCTTCAAGCAAAGCACGTGTTGCCGCTGCTATTCAGGAGATCGGAAATCAATTAAAGCGTCAGGCTGACCTGATTCCAAATCTCGAAGCTGCTGCAAAAGGATATTTGAAGCACGAAAAAGATATTTTTAAGATGCTTACTGAAGCTCGAAAGGAAGTTGATTCAGCAGTAAAATCCGGAAACGTCGAGAAAATGGCTCGCGCTGGAAGTACTGTTGCGAATTTAGTTCCGCAGCTTCAAATTGCAATTGAAGATAATCCTGAAATCAAAGGTGCTGAAGTTGTCCGCCCACTCATGGACGAATTGAGAGATACGGCTGATAAAGTCATGTATTCTCGTCGTTTATTGATTGATTTAACTGCGGATTACAACGTTAAGCGCGTGAGTGTTCCATCGAGTCTTATTGCGAATATGTTTGGATTTACAGAACTGAAAGGACTTGATCTCGAAGAATCTGAAAGTGCAACAAAAGTAACACGAGACGAGATGAAAACTCCAAAGGTTAACTTAGATTAAGGACTATGCAAAATATCTATGAAGTTCAAGCCGCTAATCGGTGGAAGAGTATTGTTGTGGTGGCTGGATTTTTTATCTTTATCTCATTAAGTTTGTATGTTATTTCCCACGCTATGGGCATCTATTTGGGATATAGCCCTGGTGGTTTAGGAAGCGTGGGAATTGCTTTAATCATTTCAGGAATGCTGAGTTTCACTAGTTACTGGTGGAGTGACAAAATTGTTCTCAGTTTAAGTGGTGCCAGAAAGGCAAATCGGAAAGAACATTTTCATTTCTATACTGCAACTGAGAACTTGGCTATTGCTGCAGGAATGCCAATGCCTGCGTTGTATGTCATAGATGACACTGCACCCAATGCTTTCGCTACAGGCCGAGACCCAGAGCACGCAGCGGTTTGTGCAACCACAGGGCTTATTCAGATGCTCAACAGAACTGAGCTTGAAGGGGTGATTGCGCACGAGCTCACGCATATTAAAAACTACGACACACGACTCATGTCCGTTGTCTCCATTATGGTTGGATCACTTGCTTTACTCGCAGACTGGTTACTTCGAATTACCTGGTGGGGTGGCGGGCGAAAAAGCGATGATGACAATAAAGGAGGGCAGTTGGGAGCAATAATCTTAGTATTGGGAATTATCTTCGCGATCTTATCTCCAATTATTGCCCAGCTTATTCAACTTGCGATTTCCAGGCGACGTGAATTCTCCGCAGATGCAGGAGCAGTGGCTATCACGCGTCAACCAAGTGGGCTTATGTCGGCGCTGAAGAAAATTGCGGTTGACCGCGAACCGCTTGAAGCTGCAAATAAAGCGACAGCACACTTGTACATAGTAAATCCATTTAAAGGAAACGATAAACGGGCGGTCACTTGGTTTGCTGGTTTATTTAATACCCATCCTCCAGTTGAGCAACGAATCAAGGCGCTTGAAAAAATGGCATAAAAAAAGGGCAGATGTTACTCTGCCCCGCGGACGGAACTTAGGGTGCCGGAATGATCTTCACCAGAACGGTACTGGTGTCACCACCAGAATCGCGGCCTGACGTTGCAGCGGTCATAAGAATGGTAGGTGACGGTGCGTGACCGAGGCTCGGATGTTGGAATGGGATTTCAAGAACCCCATTCTGGGGGATTTCGTAAGGCCCTATTACACCATTTGCCAATAGGCTCGTCACAATTTCGCTGGTGATAGTCCATGAAATCACGAACCGATCACCTTGCCTTCCCGATGCAGTCACAGTATACGCATTACCTCTTACAACTTCTTCTGGTGCAGTAATCTTAACGGGCATGAACTTTACTCCTTAGTTCCAATAGCTGTGGAAGATCCCCACTCTTATATTATAAGATATAAAACACCAACTATCAAGATTGGCACTCTTGACAAGTGACTGCTAAGGTGCGATTATTTATGTATGAACCAGGACGGTAACACACCACGAATCATAATCGACACTCCAAAAGAAGAAGGGCCTTTTTTGCCCAAGTACACGATAAACTTGACCGCAAAAGCCAAAAGCGGAAAGCTCGACCCTGTTATTGGTCGTGATACTGAAGTTCGGCGTGTCATGCAAATTTTGTCACGGCGAACGAAGAATAATCCGGTGTTAATTGGAGACCCAGGTGTTGGGAAAACCGCAATTGCGGAAGGATTAGCTCAGCGGATTGTGAGCGGCGACGTTCCAGAGTCTTTGAAAGATCGTGATTTACTCGTGCTTGATATTGCAACACTGTTGGCTGGTGCAAAGTTTCGCGGTGAGTTTGAAGAACGACTAAAAATGGTAGTGAAAGAAGTCGAGGAAGCGAGTGGTCAATATATATTGTTTATAGATGAGCTTCATACGCTAGTGGGAGCAGGGGGAGCCGAAGGCGCGATTGATGCAGCGAATATGTTAAAGCCATCGCTTGCGCGCGGTACTCTTCGCGTTATCGGTGCAACTACAATTGACGAGTATCGTAAATATATCGAAAAAGATGCGGCTCTTGAGCGTCGTTTTCAGCCCGTGCATGTTGGAGAACCTTCAATAGAAGACACCATTGCCATTCTTCGTGGTATTAAGGAAAAGTATGAGCTCCACCACGGAATTCGCATTACGGATGATGCGGTCGTTGCTGCAGCAAAACTATCCAGTAGATACATTCCTGATCGATTTCTTCCTGACAAAGCAATTGATTTAGTGGATGAAGCCACCTCAGCTTTAAAGATTGAAACAGATAGTATGCCGATTGAGCTCGATATAAAAAAGCGAAAAATAACCCAGCTGGAAATTGAATTTACGGCCTTAAAGCGAGAGAAGGGTGGAAATGTCGACCAGCGAAAGCGCGAAATTGAAGAGCGCATTAAAGAATTGAAAGAAGAGTCGAAAGAACTCGATACTATTTGGCAAAAGCAGAAGGAAATTATTGCCAAAATTCAAAATAACAGAAAGGCTCTTGATGAATTGAAAATTGAACTAGATCGAGCTGAGCGGGAAGTAGACTTAAACAAAGCTGCTGAGCTGAAGTATGGGAAAATTCCGGCAATTCAGGAGTCACTTAAAACCGCTGAGCTTGAATGGCAGTCTCTACCGAAAGAAAAGCGTCTTCTGAGAGAAGAAGTAACCGATGAAGATATCGCAGCAGTCGTTGCTCGATGGACAGGCATTCCTGTCACTAAATTGCTTTCAACTGAAACTGAGAAGCTCCTGCACTTAGAGAAAGAACTGGAGAAGCGGGTTATTGGGCAGGAAGAAGGATTGTCGGCTGTTGCTCGCGCGATACGCAGAAGCCGAGCTGGGCTTTCGATGCAAAAAGGTCCGATTGGAAGCTTTTTGTTTTTAGGACCAACTGGTGTCGGAAAAACTGAAACCGCTAAAGCTTTGGCCGAATATTTAATGGCAAGCGAAGAAAACTTAATCAGAATTGATATGAGCGAATATCGTGAAGAGCATGCCATGGCACGTTTAATCGGAGCACCACCGGGGTATGTTGGCTATGAAGATGGAGGTCAATTAACTGAAGCAGTGAGACGGAAACCATATTCGGTCGTACTACTTGATGAGATTGAAAAAGCACATCCAACAATATTTAATCTCTTGCTTCAAGTGCTCGACGATGGTCGTTTGACTGATGGGAAAGGCCGTGTCGTGAATTTCAAAAACACCGTGATTATCATGACCAGTAATTTAGGAAGCGACATTATCAGAGAAAATGCGCACAAGAAAAATAACTCGGTCAAAGAAATGATAGATGCGCTTGTCGCAAAAACCTTTAAGCCAGAGTTTATTAATCGACTTGATTCTGTAGTAATTTATAAACCGTTAACGGTGAAAGATATGGACCGGATTGTTGATATTCGTCTGTCTGAAGCTCAGAAAGCACTTTCAGAGCAACAGATTAGTTTGAAGTTAACGGATGCTGCTCGAGAATATTTGGCTCAGAAAGGATATGATCCCGTGTTTGGTGCACGACCTCTGAAGCGCGTGATTGAAACAGAACTCTTAGACGAAATTGCAGTAATGCTTCTTGAGCATAAAATTGCACCAAACGATGAAGTGAAAGTCGACGTTCAAAATAATAAATTAAAAATAGAACCTCGGTTACTCAACTAAGGTTGTATGAATCTTGTAAGAGTTAGTGCTTCACGCTAAGATATGCACATGTCGCTTACTCACGACGAGACGGTGCATATCGCAAAACTTGCAAAACTTCCCCTCACTTCAGAAGAAGTAGATCATTATGCTGAGCAATTATCCCCGATTGTAGATTACTTTAATGAATTAAGCGAAGTAGATGTTGATGGCGTTGAAGGAACAAGTCAGACAACAGGACTTATTGACGTGTTACGCCCTGACGAGGTTGATGACACGCGCTACATTCCAAACGAAGAAGCGCTCGGACAAGCAAAGATCACCCACAACGGATATTTCTCAGTACCTCCCATTTTAAGTAAGGATAACTAAGACTTATGCCAATTCTTACCATTACCGAACTCCATGAAAAACTAAAAGCCGGGACAGTGACCTGTGTTCAAATGGTTGAGCATTATCTTTCTCGCATAAAAGCACAAAATGAATCATTAAACGCATTTATCACCATTTCTGAAGAATACGCATATGAGAAAGCGAAAGCATACGATCGCATTATTGCTGACAATCCGAATGCATTTAGCGAGTTTCCATTAATCGGTGTTGTTGTGTCCATTAAAGATCTGTATTTAACCCGAGGGATTCGAACGACCGCTGCTTCAAACGTTCTGTCAGATTTTATTCCTCAATATTCAGCTACTGTGGTACAGCGGCTTGAGCATGCAGGGGCAATTGTTATTGGAAAGACAAATTGTGATGCTTGGGCGCATGGCGCGAGCGGAGAAAATTCAGATTTCGGTGCATCAAGAAACCCTTGGAACACAGAATATGTTCCTGGTGGTTCATCTAGTGGGTCAGCAATCGCAGTCGCAAGTGATATGTCACTTGTTGCAATGGGAACTGACACAGGAGGTTCGATTAGACAGCCCGCAAGTTTTACGAATCTTGTCGGTTTAAAACCAACCTATGGTGCAGTTCCTCGATATGGAGTAATTGCAATGGCTAGTTCGCTCGATTCTATGGGTCATTTCACTCACACTGTAGAAGATAGTGAAACATTGTTCTCGGTGACCCGCGGGATAGACGAGCGCGACTCTACGGTGAAAAACGTGACATATGAACCTTTTGATACTTCTAAAACAATAAAAATTGGCATTCCCAAGGAATATTTCTCTGAAGGACTTGATCCCGAAGTTGAAAAAGTTGTGAGAGCTGCTGCAGAAGTATTTAAAAAAATGGGTATCGAACTGGTGGATATTTCACTTCCTCATACAAAGTATGCAATTTCTGTCTATTACATCGTCCAGCCTGCAGAAGTGTCGTCTAATCTTGGTCGATATGACGGTGTGCGATACGGAAATGGTCGGGAGTGTTTTGGGGCAGAAGCGAAGCGCCGGATAATGCTTGGAACGTATGTCTTATCCAGTGGATATTATGATGCCTACTATGGAAAGGCCATGAAAGTGAGAAGTCGGATTATTACTGACTTTAAAGAAGCATTTTCATCTGTTGATGCGATACTCGCCCCTGTCTCGCCTACAACCGCGTTTAAATTAGGGCAGAAGGCAAATGATCCGCTCCAGATGTATCTTGCTGATATCTACACTGTTGCTGCAAACTTAGCAGGTATCCCAGGGCTTGCTATACCCGGAGGCTTTGCATCAAACGGACTTCCTATCGGATTTCAATTATTAGGGAACCACTTTAGCGAATCTATCCTTTTTGAACTGGGGAAACGATATCAAAAGGTAACTGATTGGCATACAAAGCAACCGAAATGAGGAAACTACTAAAGAACAGAAACTTTCTTATTCTCTGGCAATCTCAGATTTCTAGCCTTCTCACGATTAATGTTCTAAACTTTTTAGTCATCGTTCGCATCTTTGAACAAACAAACTCTTCAATCGCATCATCCTTTATCTGGGTTGCGTACTCAATTCCAGCAATCATCGTTGGACCGTTTGCAGCAGCAGCCGTAGATATTGTGGATCGTCGAAAGCTTGTCGTTGCGGGGAACTTATTCCAAGCGGTTATCGTCTTGCTCTATTCATTCTTGTATCAGGAGTATTTATTCCTATCCTACGGGGTCATTGCACTATACTCCTTGGTAGATCAATTGTACGTGCCCGCTGAAATGGCTATTTTAACGAAAACAGTTTCAAAGGATGACCTGGTCACCGCAAATAGTATCTTCTTTATCTCTCAGCAGACAACAACTATTCTGGCGTTTGGATTAGCAGGGCTTGCAAATGAAATATTAGGATTTCAGATAACAGCAATTATAGCTTCAATATTCTTGTTTTCAGCCTTTGCAGGAACGCTCTTTTTGCCAAAACAACCAGTTGTGCACTTAAAAGTCTCAGGAACGATGGAAGACAAATTAATGGAGTTTTTGCTGCATATGAAAGATGGATTTCATTTTATTCGACATACAAATGTTATTCTCTATCCGTTTTTTTTCTTGGTATGGCTCCAAGTTTCCATGTCAATCTTAGTGGTAAATCTTCCTGCAATTGCTACAGAGATTGTGATGACAAAACCGGCACTTGCTGGTCCACTTGTTGTAATCCCAGCGGGTGCTGGCGCAGTTATTGGAACCCTTTTGGTGACTAAATTGGTCCAAAAGCGATTTAGAAAGAAAGATATTGTTCATACAGGACTTCTTGTCCTTGTCTCTGCGTTCTTTGGAGTATCAATTTTACTTCCCATGATTCCATTTTGGATTGGAAGATTTTTACTAGTCGTATTATTCTTTGGTGCAGGTGGCGCGTTTGTTTCAACGCTTGTTCCAACGTTAAGTTTCATGCAAGAAAAAACACCGAAGCATATGGCGGGCCGTGTCTTTGGTAATTTCTGGTTTATCACAAATGCACTGACTGTCTTACCGGTTATCTTTTCTGCGACATTAACTGAGGTTTTGGGAGCCCGGCTCATGTTATTAAGTCTTGGATTCGCGACACTCTGCGCATTCCTTATCTCAAATTATTATGTGAGCAGAAAAAAGTTACTCTCTATATCTACTATATGAAATACACACCAATCATAGGACTTGAGGTCCATATTGAACAAAACACGAATTCAAAGATGTTTTGTGGCTGTTCTGCGGAGCACTTTTTAGTGAAAGCAAATACCCATGTGTGTCCCGTATGCTTAGGTCTCCCTGGAGCGCTTCCTTATGCGAATGAGAAAGCGATTGAAAATACGATTAAATTAGGATTGGCGTTCACTTGTCGCATTGCAGAATTTAGCAAATTCGATCGAAAACACTATTTCTACCCAGATCTTCCAAAGTCATATCAAATTAGCCAGTACGACCTCCCATTTTGCGCTGAGGGAACGTTTAATAGTATTCGTATTCGTCGCATCCACCTTGAAGAAGATACCGCAAAGTTACAACACACAACGGTCGATGGGAAAAAGGTAAGCTTGGTTGATTTTAATCGAAGTGGTGTGCCACTCATTGAAATGGTAACGGAACCTGACTTTCACGATGCTGAAAGTGTTGATGTATTCCTAAAAGAAGTTCAGATGGTTGTGCGCTACTTGGGTATTTCAACTGCTGATATGGAAAAAGGATCGATGCGTCTTGAGGCAAATATTTCAGTAGCCCCAGGGGAATTACCTATTACAGAACTCCCTTCATACAAGGTTGAGTTAAAAAACATTAATTCATTTCGATTCCTCAAAAAAGCGCTTGAGGCTGAGATCAAACGACAAACTGAAGCGTTGGAACGTGGTGAGCGATTAATTCAAGAAACCCGTGGCTTTGATGAAAAAACAGGAAAGACTATTTCTCAGCGGGTGAAAGAAGAGGCGAGTGATTATCGATATTTTCCAGAGCCTGATTTGCCGCCAATTGTGATTGAGAAAACCGATATTGAAGCAATTAGGCATAACATGCCCGAATTTCCGGCTGCCAAGCGCGCCCGGTTTGCCGAAGAGTATCAGTTGAATAACGAGTTTATTGAAGTGTTAGTTTCCGAAAAAAGTAAAGCTGATTATTTTGAAGAAGGTGTTGAGCTTGGCAAAAAAGTTGGATTGTCACCGAAGTTTATTGCGAATGCACTGGTTAATTTGAAACTCTCTGAAAACATGGATGTGGCAGCATTTATTAAAAAACTATACGAAGAAACAAAGGTTGCATATGCAACACATGAAGAGACTGAACGTGCAATACACGCAGTACTTGTTGCAAACGAAGATGCTGTCGCTAAATATAAAAACGGAAAGGTCGAAATTGTTGGATTCTTAATTGGGCAGACGCAAAAAGAATTGAAAGGAAAAGGGGATCCGAAGTTACTTCCACAACTTATCACATCTCAGCTTCAAAAAAAGTAGTATAGTAGTCTACCGATCATTACCTGTTTAAGGAGTACACAATTGCTTTCGCAAAAGATCTCTCTTTACGCAATGTGGGTGAAGCAAGGATGTTCACCGCAACAAATACAGAAGCTCTCGTTGAGAATTGAGCGGGTGTATAAAAGACGAAGTATGAGAAGAACTCGCAGAACAGGCAAATAATCGCATGGGGTAGGACATTCGTGTCCTGCCCTTTAATTTTGTTGATACCGCCTGATAAGGCCTACGACTCGCCCCTGTATTGTTACGTTTTTAACGAATATTGGGCTCATGGTTGAGTTCGCTGGTTCAAGTCGAATCCGAGTTGCTTCTTTGTAATATCGTTTTAACGTTGCCATTCCGTTATCAAGCATTGCAACAACGATTTGACCATCCCTGGCTTGGTTTGTTTCTTCAATAACGACATAATCCCCATCACTAATTTGCGCTTCAATCATGCTGTCTCCTCTGACTTGCAGGACATATACGCGTTTTCGCCCAGTTAACATATCTGGTGGAATGTTCATCCGTGCGTTTGGATCAGTATGGGCTTCAATTGGTTGACCTGCTGCGATAAAGCCTAAGACTGGAGCAGTTACTACTTTATCTGAAACATAATCAACTTCATCCGTGTTAAGCTCAATAGAACGTTTGTGCCCTTTGTTTCGATCGATTAATCCTAAGTTTCGAAGTGTCTCTAAATGCTCATGCACCGTGGCGATAGAACTTAAGCCCATGGCATCTGCGATTTGTCGAAGTGTTGGCGCAACACCGTTTTGTTGAATGTATTGAGTAACGAAGTCTAAGACCTGTTTTTGTCTCTTATAAAGTACTGGGGCCATGAATAATTTATACAAATAAAACCCGAACGAGTCAAGAGGTGAATTTCAGCTTTTGTTCGGGTAAAATGAACTCTATATGAAACGATTTGAACTAAAATCACGATTTTCTGCCGTTGGTGACCAGATTGATGCGATACAAACATTGTCAGAAGGAATTGAGAAAAAAACTCCTTATCAAACACTGCTCGGAGTGACCGGTTCAGGAAAGACGTTTACCATGGCAAACGTTATTCAAAAGACTCAAAAGCCAGCCCTTATTATTTCTCACAATAAAACACTTGCTGCTCAACTCTACCAAGAGTTCCGTGATTTCTTTCCAGATAACGCCGTTAGTTACTTTGTCAGCTATTACGATTACTATCAGCCTGAAGCGTATATCCCATCAACCGACACCTACATTGAAAAAGATTCTGATGTAAACGATTTAATCGATAAATTGCGTCTTGCTGCAACAACGAACCTCCTTACTCGAAATGACACCATTGTTATTGCGTCGGTCAGTTGTATTTATAACATCGGTTCTCCAAAGGAGTACGGAAATTTCGTCTTTGAAGCAATGACTGGAATGAAAATTGCCAGAGAGCAAATTATTACGCGACTGGTTGATCTCCAGTATGAGAGAGGTGAGTTTGGCTTCCATAGAGGAACATTCCGCGTGAGAGGTGATGCGATTGAAGTCTATCCAGCATACCAAGATATTGGTATTACATTCGAATTATTAGGGGACCAAATTACTGCAATTTATGCATTTGATCCAATTACGGGTGCACTACAAAACAATGGACAATCAATGGATAACTTTATTTTATATCCAGCGAAACATTTTATGACTGATCCAACAAAGAGTATGGATGTGATGGCTCAAATTGAAAAAGACCTCGCTGAGCGAGTTGCATTTTTTAAGTCCCAAGGAAAGGAACTTGAAGCACACCGGTTGCATCAGAAAGTAACGTATGAAATGGAGATGCTGCGGGAAGTGGGATACGTAAAAGGAATAGAGAATTATTCACGCTACTTTGACGGACGCAAGCCAGGTGACTCACCGAACACATTACTTGAATATTTCTGGGAAGCGTATGGAGATGATTGGACAGTGTTTGTGGATGAAAGCCATATTACCTTCCCTCAGATTCGTGGGATGTACGCAGGAGACTTAGCTCGAAAACGAACGCTCGTTGATTATGGATTCCGATTGCCTGCTGCGTTTGATAACAGGCCGATGATGTTTGAGGAGTTTATGCGTCGCATTCCTAATTTCATTGCAGTGTCTGCCACCCCTTCCGAATGGGAGTTGTCATTAAGCGAAGGCAAGGTTGTTCAGCAGTTGGTGCGTCCAACAGGTATTCCAGATCCAGAGGTTGAAATTCGCCCCACTAAGAATCAAGTTGCGGATGTCATTGATGAGGTGAAAAAGCGAGTTGAAAAACATGAGCGAACACTTATTACAACTCTCACCAAAAGAACAGCTGAAGACCTCGCTGAATTTATGCAAAATCAAGGAATTAAAGTGCATTACTTGCATTCTGATGTGAACACGCTTGATCGAACGGACATCTTAGATGACCTTCGAGCAGGGAGATACGATGCCCTGATTGGTATTAATTTGCTTCGTGAAGGATTGGATCTGCCTGAAGTTTCGTTGGTGGCAATTCTTGATGCTGACAAAGAAGGATTTTTGCGAAGTGACGTTGCCCTTATTCAAACCATGGGTCGCGCAGCTCGCCACATTGAAGGACGAGTGATTTTGTACGCCGATCGAGAGACTGGTTCTATGCAGCGCGCGCTTGATGAAGTGAGACGACGACGTGCGTATCAGATTGAAATGAATAAGAAGCACGGTATCACTCCAATGAAAATTGACAAACCAATTCGCGAAAAATTGGTCGATCGAGATGTTCCTGATGAAGAAGAATTTATTTGGAAGAGCAAACATCCGGGATTTGATACGATGCCAAATATTGAAGTTGAAGGGTTAACTCCGATGGATAAAAAGCGGTTAGCTAAAAACTTGCGTCGTGAGATGAAGCTTGCGGCAGACGACTTAAACTTTGAGTTAGCTGCGCGTATTCGTGACAAAATTCGCGAATTGGAATCGTAACTAGGTCTGATCATCCAGGTTTTTCGCTGCTGGGGGTGGTTCAGTTTTCTTTCCAAATTCTTTTTTTCCCCACCGCCATGGCATGAGATATCGTAACTTTTCACTCCAGCGAGCAGCTTCTTTTTCTTGGCTTTGTTCATATTCTTCTTCTGTTCTCCACAGATTTACATGCGAGACACTTTGAATAAGGGCTTCTTGTGCTTTCTCTTTTTGGCGAAGAATTTCTTGTTCGTTTGCAATACGGTTATCGGTAATCGCCTGCAGAGCATCTGCCTTCACTTTTTCCTTTACTGCTTGAGGGATTTTATACATTGGATCAGTTTCAATTGGAGGAGGTGCCAGGGGAGAGGCTGGTTCAGTAACTTTTTGAACAACCGCTTTCTCTGCCATATCCACGGGTACCCCAACTTCGCGCAATGCAGAAACTGCTTCCTTTGCTTTAAGTCCCGCTTGACCATATTTGCCGTCAAAGAACGGTTCAGCCCTACGGAACTCTTCCATTTGTTGACCTCTTTCAAGGGCCACTTTTTCAAAACGGCTATTTTGATCCTCTGACATACACATACTATACAGAGGATATTTGAGTAATAACAACATCGATGCTATTATCGGCTGCAGTTTAGATACAGTGCGTGCATTGGCTTGTAAACGCTGACTATGTCAGGGCCCCCTAATGCTGCACTCAACTTGGGTGTTGGCAGTGCAGCCGCTAATCTACTGGTGAAGCACGCCCTTGTATCTACCTCTGCCCTGCTGTCCCCGCTGACACAATTGTTAGTGGGGATTCTTTTTTGCTTGTTACCTTCGTTCCATTTATTCATATAATACGGATATGACGAGAAGACATACGACAACAACAGTTCCGTTGATAGGAATTGTATTACTGGTCATTGTTTCAGCATTCGTCTTTTCACGGCAGAATGGAGGATCTTTTCTTACTGAACCAACTCCATCCCCTCGACCAGTGATTAGTTGTCCTAAAACTGGACCCTTAAACAAAAATGATTACTTGCCGACTTATACTGTCGTTGAAGGGGATACTCTGCAAAATATCGCAGAGAAACAGCTTCGAGATAAAACACGAGACCTCGAAATTATTCATTTAAATGAAGAACGATATGCTGGACTCCAGGGCAATACTCCCTTTATCGAAATTGGGTGGAAACTGGCATTACCACCGAAGGAATCAACGAAAACAAATGGATATATTTTCGCGGTGGGTGGAGCATATACAAAACAACGAGACGGGTGGAGTGTTGAGTGGACTGAACAAGGGACGAGTGTCTTTTCAAAGCAATCCTTCCCTGAAGGAATTGAAGATGGAACTTGTGTAATTCTTGTGTACCAGGAAAATGATCCCGCAACGAAAGAAGGACTTCAATTATTCACCATCGCAAAGCAATAGTTTAAGACCCATAATATTTACTTTTTGAGGGAAAAGTGATATATTATTGCTATAGTCAGGATTAAAAGGAGTTCAAGTGAACGCGTTAAAGACTTTGCTCGATGAACATGCAGACAAGTTCATGATTGGTGCAGTCGTTGTATGCACTATTGTCATTATGATTGCAGTCGCCGGTGGTATTAAACCGACCACGCATAAGTGGACAGCGACCTATTGTCTGGATACCCCTTGCACAGGTCAGTCAGCAATGGTGCATAAAGAGGGTTACTCTAACGGGGAAGCAGCTCAATCATGTCCGCCGACGACGAATGTCGGCAAGGGTAGTATAAAAATAGGTACATTCTCTGTACCTATATTCGACACCTACACACTCATACCCGACACTTGCGTAGTCGTGAAGCAATAGTCAAGCATCGTTGGGGGGCATTACAAATGCCTCCTTTTTTTGTCCCAAAATTTCTTTACAAACAGTAATCAGGTGTTATTATGTTTGTGGCCTGAGTCTTAGAGCGTACATACTGCGTACCTATCACTCAGGAACTTCCTGCCACACATATAAAACCCGAATAGTTGTAGTATAATAATCATTCATGGATCAATTTATTAGAGTGCGTGGAGCACGCCAACACAACCTCAAAAACATAGATCTCGACATTCCCAAAAACAAACTTGTTGTTTTCACTGGGGTGTCTGGAAGTGGAAAAAGCTCAATTGCTTTTGACACGATTTATGCTGAAGGACAGAGACGGTACGTCGAGTCCCTTTCAACCTATGCACGCCAATTTTTGGGCATCATGGGTAAACCTGACGTGGATTTAATTGAAGGATTATCCCCGGCTATCTCAATTGATCAAAAAACAGTTTCTCATAATCCTCGTTCAACCGTTGGAACTGTAACTGAAGTGTATGACTACATGCGATTACTCTTTGCGCGGCTCGGTCATCCGCACTGTCCAATTTGTGGACGAGAAATTGCGAGTCAAAGCTTAGAGCAAATTGTAGGGAAAGCATCGGTCATGATTGAAGAGACCGTTAAAAAGGAAAAGACTGGTCGGTACTTAGTTATCGCACCACTCGTGAAAGATAGAAAAGGTGAATTTAATTCATTGTTTGAGAACTTAAAAGCAAAAGGATACCGCCGCGTGAGAGTAGACGGAAAAGTCTTTGATTTAAGCGATGACTTTGTCCTCATGAAAACAAACAAACACACAATCGACTGTATTATTGATCGGTTGTCATTCACCGAAAGCGATTTAAAAGATGATGTGCAGCGCAAAAATTTAATAGGTCGATTGAGCGACTCAATGGGGCAAGCGCTTTCATTAAGTGATGGGTTAGTGATCTTGAGTCGAGTGAAAGACTCTGGATTTGAAATGCCAGATCGCCCGACCATGATGGAAGATCATTTGTTTAGTGAAAAATTTAGCTGTCCCGTGGACAACATTCAGCTTCCTGAAATTGAACCACGCACATTCTCGTTTAATTCTCCTCACGGTGCGTGTCCTGAATGTACTGGATTGGGAAAAGTACTGCGAGTGAATGAGTCACAAATGTTCCTGCCGGAAATTTCGATCCGTGAAGGGGGAATTCTCCCGTTTTCAAGTATTTTTGAGCATGATACGTGGCTTTCTCGTCTTATTCTTGCCGTGTGTGATGAACATGGTATTAACTCAAGCACTCCAACCAAAAATTTGAGTGATGAAGACCGAGAGTTACTTTTGAATGGAACGGGAGAGCAGGAATATGAAGTGCAGGGAACGAATCGTTTTGGAAAAACGACGAGAATTTATGAAACCTTTTCTGGAATTAAAGGTGAGCTGATGCGCCGGTATAAGGAAAGTGAGAGCGACTACATTAAGGCGAGTATCGAAAAATACATGCAAGAAACAGTTTGTCCTGTGTGTATGGGTGCACGGCTCAAGAAAGAAGCAACGTCGATTACCATTGATAACAAACCGATTAATGAAGTGAGTGACATGACTATCACACATGCTTTGAACTGGTGTTCTCGTTTGCATGAAGGAACCGTATTAAGTGGGCGAGAACGAGAAATTGGAACAATGATCCTAAAAGAAATTACCAGTCGATTAACCTTCCTTACTGATGTTGGGTTGGAATACTTAACTATTTCTCGCGGTGCTGACACATTATCTGGAGGTGAGGCACAACGCATTCGATTAGCTTCTCAAATTGGATCAGGATTAACCGGTGTACTCTATGTACTAGATGAACCAACGATTGGTCTCCACCCTCGTGATAACGATAAATTAATTCAAACGTTACGAAAGCTTCGTGATTTGGGGAATTCTGTGATTGTTGTAGAACACGACAAGGACGTTATGAAAGCAGCCGATTACATTTTTGATTTTGGACCAGAAGCGGGGAAACATGGGGGAATGGCGATCGCAAGTGGAGAGCCAATGGAATTGCACAAACAAAAACAATCGGTAACAGGTCCATATCTATCAGGTAAAAAGCAAATTACCTTTGCGCCAACAAAGCTTGTTGAAAATAAAGGGTCACTTGTCCTCAAAGGTGCGCACGGATTTAATTTAAAAGATGTTGATCTTTCTATTCCGCTTGGAAAATTCGTTGCAGTAACCGGTGTTTCTGGAAGTGGGAAATCGTCCTTGGTTGTTGAGACCCTGTATCATGCCGTTGCAAAAGCAACGAGTCGTGAGCATCGGGAAGAAGGGCTTCCTTATAAAGAACTAATTGGCGACAAATTAATCGATAAAGTGATTATGATTGATCAGTCTCCAATCGGACGAACTCCGCGGAGTAATCCTGCAACGTACACAAAAGTCTTTGACTTAGTTCGAGATGTGTTTGCAACAACGAGGGAAGCAAAAATTTTAGGATTTAAAAAAGGGAGATTTTCCTTCAACGTTAAAGGTGGTCGATGTGAATCGTGTGAAGGGCAAGGGCAAGTAAAAATTGAGATGCAATTTATGCCTGACATTTGGGTAGCCTGTGAAGTATGTAAAGGCGCTCGGTTTAATAGTCAGACGCTTGAAGTCTTGTACCGCGGAAAAAACATTGCTGAGGTTTTGAAGATGACAATTGCTGAGGCACTGGAGTTTTTCAGTGTACACCCGAATATTTTGGTGAAATTGGAAACACTTGCGGCAGTGGGGCTTACCTATATGGAGCTTGGACAGGCGGCCACAACACTCTCAGGAGGGGAGGCGCAACGGGTTAAACTGGCTACAGAACTCGCACGACGAGGGACGGGGAAAACCTTATACATCTTAGATGAACCAACAACAGGGCTGCATTTTAAGGATCTTGAAAAACTGATGGGGGTTTTAAAGATCTTGGTTGAGCGAGGGAACACGGTTCTTGTCGTTGAACATAACTTGGATGTTATTAAAAACGCTGACTGGATAATTGATTTAGGCCCAGAAGGAGGAGAAGGCGGAGGGCGAATTATTGCAGAAGGAACTCCAAAAGAAATTATTAAAAACAAGGAAAGTATTACTGGTCAGTACTTAGCTCGTGAATAATCACATATTGAAAAGAATGGCTGGTACAATAGAGTGCATGAAACAGCTATTCGTTTTCTTCACCGCTATCTTCTTTTTTCTCGCTCCCAAAGTGATTAATGCAGCTGAGGAGCCGCGGTTTACGATTACGGGAAACTTTATTTATGAACTGACGGAAAATGGGTCATTTAAGGTGAGACAGGAAGTACAAATTAAGAATCTCACGACTGCGCACTATGCCCCTTCATTCCTCTTTAACGTTTCAGGGTTTCAACCGGAAAATCTCGCTGTGTATGAGAGTGGAATCGCCTCTAAATTAACTAAAAAATCTGAACAAGAATATGAGGTGACATTTAAAAGTCCAGCTCTTGGCCGCGGTTCGACTAAAAAAGTTGCAGTGACGTTTGAGGACGATTCACTCTTAACCAAAAAAGGCGAGGTGACTGAGATGAGAATACCGAGACTTCAAAATGTAGAAATGCTTGATCACTATCTGGTCACCGTTCGAATTCCAAAAGCTGACGCAGAGAGACTTCATATGTTTCCTGATGTTCACGGGATGCAGAAAGGACACTATGTTGAATATGTTTTTGATGAACAAAACTTGAAAAATCATCCGGTCACTGCATTTATTGGAGATACTGCTGCATACAGCTTTGGGCTGACGTATCCACTTGTGAACGATTCGCATTTTACAAAAACAGTGACCTTTGCAGTTCCTCCTGATACTGCGTTTCAAAAAGTATTTCTCGATACACTGGATCCTGCCGTTGAATCACTCACCTATGATTCAGATGGTAATTGGGTCGGCACCGTGCATTTAAAAGCGGGAGAACGCAGAAAAATTACTGTCTCAGGGACAGTGCTTGTGTATGCAGAAGCTCAAAGTTCATATCCCAGACCAAACGCAGAAGCCTTGAAACTCAATACGAGACCTGCACGATATTGGGAATCGGATTCGCCAGAAATTCAGGAGATCGCAAACAGTCTTGATTCAGTCGAATCAATTTATAACTATGTCACAAGCAATCTTTCATATGACTATACAAAAACCACCCGTCCGCAAGAACGCATGGGTGCAAAATTAGCGTTGCAAAAAAAGAGCGAAGCAATTTGTATGGAATTTACGGACTTATTTATCGCGCTTGCGCGCGCGAAAGGCATACCTGCTCGGGAGGTAAATGGATTTGCAGTCTCACTTGATATGGCACGTCCTCGTAGTTTAGGAAATGATATTTTACACTCATGGCCAGAGTATTGGGACGAAAAGCGAAACCTGTGGGTACCAGTTGATCCAACGTGGGGAAAAACAACAGGAGGAGTAGACTATTTCTCGCATCTTGATTTAAACCATATCGCGTTTGTAATCCACGGGCTCTCAAGTACTGACCCTCAAACGCCCGGAACGTATATTTCAGATACGGAGGGAGAGGACTTAATTCGCATTGAACCAGCGGGCAAAGACGCGGTGCTTGAACGAAAAGATCCGTCACTCATTATTACGCAGCGCGGGTTTCCTCTATTAACACAAAACTTCGTGGTTGTTGTTGATAACAATACCGGTACTGCGATTTATAATACGGTTGCAAATGTGAAAGCCGGTGACACTACACTTGCGCAAGAAATCGTGAGTATCTTACCGTTTTCGACGGTGTCATTTCCGGTGAGTGTAAAAGCAGGCTTTATGGGAAGCGCCCTCCCCAGCTCAATTTCAGTAACAACCCAGCATGTAACACAAGTGAGTCCAATTACGAAAGAGCAAGCGCTTTTAATGCACACACTCGCGATCATATTGCCAATTGCGGCACTCGTTGCGGGTACAATTTTTTACCAAAAAGCATATGCGAAACATTAAATTCCCATCAGAAGTAAACACACTTCCTGAAACACCCGGGGTATATCAATTTCGGGATGCTGCAGGGCACATTATCTATATTGGGAAAGCAAAAAACTTAAAAAGCAGAGTGAGAAGTTACACTGCTGCAACATTGCTCCCCAAAACTGCGCGAATGGTCAGTGATGCCACACGTCTTACGTTTATCGAAGTGAGTAGTGAATTTGAAGCGCTCCTGTTAGAAGCAAATTTAATTCGCACACATATGCCACTCTTCAATATTGATTTAAAAGATGACAAGTCGCCTCTGTATATCGGGATTACGAAGGAAGAATTTCCCCGTGTCTTAACACTGCGAGAAACACAACTTACGGAGATAAAACTAAAAAAAGTATTCGGCCCATATTTAGACAGTGGATCAGCGCGGTATGTACTAAAAAAACTGCGATATGTATTCCCCTTTAGCACTCACAAAATAGGGAAAAAAGCGTGTATTTATCAAGAAATCGGGCTTTGCAATCCATGCCCTTCTGCAATAGTGCATATTGAAGACCCACTCATTCGTGACCAAAAGAAGAACGAGTATCTCCGAAACGTGAGACGGTTAAGTGCGGTTTTATCGGGGAAAGCAGCAGCAATTGAGAAGGAACTGATGGGTCAAATGAACGAGCTTTCGAAAACAGAAGAATATGAAGCGGCTCAAAAGGTGAAAGAGAAGCTTTCTCGCTTTCGAAGGACATTAGGTACACCACCGAAACTTGGGGAGTATCTGAAGGATCCTAATTTCATAGACGATATTCACGCACAGGAATTGAGAGAGTTAACGAGTATTATTCAAACATATTTTGACGTACCGTCCATTCACCGGGTTGAATGTTTTGACATTGCGCATCTTTCGGGAACTCACCCAACGGCATCAATGGTTACCTTTATCGATGGGGAAGCAGATAAACGGTATTATCGTCATTTTAAGATTAATAAAGGGAAGAGACAGAATAACGATGTTGATTCTATGAAAGAAGTGCTTACTCGTCGTATTAAACATTTTGATGACTGGGGGAAACCAGATCTCATTATTATCGATGGTGGAAAACCACAAATTACTGCTTCTTCTGAGATTTTGTCGGGAATCGTTCCATTTGTAGGACTTGCGAAGCGCTATGAAACATTCGTATTTTTGACTCCTGAAGGGTTTAAAGAAATTGCGCTTCCGGAAGGAAATGCCAAAAAATTAGTACAGCGTTTGCGCGATGAAGCACATCGTTTTGCGCGAAGACTGCACCATAATCTAGTTACTAAAACACTCCTTTCGAAAGTGTGATATTACTTAATTATGAAGAAATTACTACGCATCTTAAGTCGCGAAGTAGTAGCCCTTTTCATTGCCACTCAAATCGCAAGTGGTATTGTGTTCGATAACTTTTTGGAAGGCTTGTTTATCACTGGGATTGCGTTGGCAATTGCTACGTATATAGTAAAGCCTGTCGTGAATTTGCTCCTACTTCCTATTAATCTTGCAACATTAGGACTGTTTAAATTCATGAGCCATGCAATCACTCTCTTTATTGTTGATGTAGCGCTCACGCAATTCTCAATTACAGGGTTTCATTTTGCTGGGCTCATCTCTCGGTTCCTCGATCTTCCGACGATCGATTTGGCAGCAGGCCCTCTGGCGTACCTCGCGTATTCTCTTATTATTATGGTTGTTACAAGTCTTCTTGGATGATTAGGGGATCTAAGGTATAATGAGCTTCATGAAAGACGTATTGACCGTTTTGCAGCTCGTTGTATCAGTGCTTCTCGCGTTATGCATTCTTGTGCAGGTAAAAGGAAATGGATTCGGTCGTGTATGGGGGAGTGGTGCTCAATCATTTACTCGTCGCGGGTTTGAAGCCCTCATTTTCAAGCTCACTTTTGTACTCTCGTTTTTGTTTCTTGCCCTCTCACTTGCAGCCTTTCTTAGCTAACAATGCGCAATCTGCGTTTTATCGTGGCGCTCGTCGCTACTTTTATTAACCGATTTAAAGTTGTGCTGTTTATCGCCTTCATTGGAGGAGTGATCCTTTTTCTTATTGGGAAATTACTGCTCCCTCGTTTAGTTCCTACCAATATTGCCTATGTTGGAGTTGTCGGCCGTTTTCGCGTAGATGAACTGCCTGAAAGTGTACTAAAGCAAATTGGTGATGGCTTAACCCGTATTGATGACACCGGTACCCCACAACCCAATTTAGCCAGCAGCTGGGAGTTTCAGGAGAATGGAAAAGTATGGATATTTCACATTAATACAAACCGCACATGGCATGACGGGAAGCCCGTTACTTCTGACTCGATTCAGTATAGTTTTGAGGACGTTGTCGTCGAACGTCCTGACGAGAAGACTATTATTTTTAAACTTCAAAATCCCTATGCGCCGTTTCCGCTTGTGGTCGCACGACCAACCTTCTCAAAAGGGTTAGTGGGTACAGGATCGTGGCGAGTGTCTAATTTATCAATCGTAAATAGCTATGTGGAAAAATTAGAAATGCAGTCTGTACAGAATCCAGAAGTGAGAAAGATTGTTCGGTTTTATCCGAGTGAAGACGCAGCAAAAGCAGGATACAAACTGGGGCAGGTTGATCGCTTGGAAGATATTCTAGACCCAACACCATTTAACCAATGGAATACAGCGAACGTGACAGCAACAGTCTTAAATACCCGATATGTTGCAGTGTTTTTAAACACCAGGAGCGATATTTTCAAAGACAACAAACCGCTCCGGCAAGCGCTCTCGTATGCAATTGATAAGTCACCGTGGAATGGAGTAAGTCGAGTGCTGGGCCCGATCCCACCGCAATCCTGGGCTTATAATGCCCAAATTAAGCCGTATGATTACGATCCTGCTCGTGCAAATGAACTGTTAAAAACAGTGCTATCGAAAGATCAAACACTCGCTATTAAGCTCACGACAAATCCAACCCTCTTGCCCGTTGCTGAACAAATTGCAAAGCAATGGAAAGCAGTGGGAATTGAGACTGTGGTGCAAGCTGCTAATTCACTCCCTGATGATTATGATGCGTACTTGTCCCAGTACGAAGTCTCACTTGATCCAGATCAATACTTAACCTGGCACTCAACCCAAGAGAACACAAATGTGACTCACTACGGAAATCAGAGAATCGATAAATTACTTGAGGATGGTCGACTTGAGATGGATCAGGAGAAGCGGAAACGAATGTATTTAGATTTCCAGCGCTTCCTGCTTGAGGATGCTCCGGCCATTTTCTTATTCCACCCAACAAGTTATACTATTGTCAGGAAATAATCTCTGATATACTTTTTAGTGTATGAAACAGGTACTTATTGGAATCGGAATAGTCGTAGCAATAGGAATCGTTGGGTTTGTTGCATATCAGCGCTATCAAAACTCAAATAACCCGCAAACATCTGATTCAACAGAGACAAAACAAACAGTTATGGAAAAACCAGCAATGCAAATTGATCCCAAAAAACAATACGAAGCCGTACTCCATACAACCGAGGGAGATATTACGATCCAATTTGATTCCGCAAATGCTCCAATTACCGTGAACAATTTCGTTACACTCGCTCGCAATAAATTCTACGACAATACTATTTTCCACCGCGCAATTGCAGGGTTTATGATTCAAGGCGGAGACCCACAGGGAACAGGCACTGGGGGACCTGGATACAAATTTGATGACGAGTTTCTCCAGGGAAGTTATCGACGCGGTACGGTTGCAATGGCAAACGCTGGACCAAACACAAACGGAAGTCAGTTCTTTATTATGCATGCGGATTATGACCTCCCTAATTTATATGTAATCTTCGGCCAGGTCACTGCAGGTTTTGAAGCAGTTGATAAAATTGCAGAAGCTGAGGTCACCATGTCTGCAACTGGCGAACAGAGTAAGCCAGTAAATCCTGCAAAGATTACTTCTATCGATATTGTCGAAAAGTGAAAACTTTCTATCTCTTTCGTCACGGGCAAACGTACTACAGTAAAAACGAAATTCCGTACGGAACAAATGAACACACCGCAGATATTCTAGATGAGGCACGTCCTCCAATAGAACAGATCGGCCAATTTCTTTCCACTGTCCCAATTGATACCGCCTTTCGTTCTGAATTGAGAAGATGTGAACAAACAGCGCACATTATTGAATCAACAGTTCAGTTTAGGTTTACACCGACACCACTCTGTAATGAGTTTATGGAAGATTCATTTGAAGCCTTTTATAAACGCATGCAGACGCTCACTGAAATGCTTGAAAAGGCTTCAGGTGATGGAATTGCGGTGTGTACCCATGGAGCAGTTATCGCTGCATTGAAAAAAATGCTCTTAGGGCAAGAATTTGGGGCACATGACCTCATGTATTACCCTAAAACTGGGGTGGTTGTGAAAGTGAGTGAAGGGAAGCTTCTTGAACTTGACTTCAATAAATAAGACCTATAGAATATTGCACCTGAATAATAAGGAGGTGTGCGATGGACTCTTTGACATTTCTGATAACGATGGTTGGAGTTGTGGTGTTCCTACTGACGCTTTGCGGCCTCTTTGTAGGCCTTTCACCAGTACGGTATGAAGAGCGTCAACGTGCTGTTGTGTTTATACTCGCCTGCATCTCTATTGAAGCTCTTATGATCCTCGCAGTCCTGCTACAGATTGCAAACAAAGTGATTACTCAGGCTCCGTAGCCCGCATATAATTTGCGGCGGTACTCTGCAAGCATTCGCCTTGCAGAGTATTTTTCTGCCAAAGAAATAGACTTTTTCATGCGGGTGATCCATGTTTCAGGTAATCCCTCACCATTTCGTTCGTAATAGAGAGACACAGCGGATTCCATGGTCTCATAGACACTGTTGGTTAAGTTTGTGTGATCGAGTACCCACCCGGTATCAGTCCAATCAACTTCCGATGCCCAGCCATCAGCGACTGTTGCTTGTAAGACTCCATTTGAAATTGCCTTCATGCCACTAGTTCCACATGCTTCTTTCCCAAATTCTGGTGTATTAATCCAGACATCACTTCCCGCTACTAACTCATGGGAGAGGGCAATGTCATAGTTATGAATAAAAATAGCATGTCCCGCGAGCGGTCCTTTCATATACCCAATAATGCGTTGAATAAGCTCTTTTCCAGCAGTGTCCCCTGGATGGGCTTTTCCTGCAATTAATAGAATTCCGGGTTTATCTGGATTTGTGAGGATTGCCTTTAATCGATCGACATCCTCAAAAATACTTCCTAACTGTTTATATCCTGAAATACGCCTCGACCAGGTGAACGTAAGCCATGTTGGATCATATCCAAACCCTACTCTAGTTGTTACTTCGCGCATGAGGGAATGCTTTTTCTCTAAGTGAGCATGCCACACTTCTTTCGGCCCAAGTGCTGCATTCGCAAAATCAGGTTCTTGCCAGCGAGGGAGATAGACGCCATTTGTTACGTTGGTCCAGTTGTACCCGGGATATTCTTTCTTTGCGATTTTTCCGTGGGGAGTACTGACACTACTGGCTTTGCCACTTACATTTAATGCAAACCGCGTTGTGTGGAATCGTCCGTCGTCATGAAGTCCTAAACTAATAATCTCATTTCCGGGAATGCCGTATGCATCACAGAGTGGCAGCAAATATTTCTCCATAAGTCCTTTATCATATGAATGGATTCCGCTTGCGACCATGGTGTGGTTTGTATAAACGACTTTCGATTGCACCTCAGCCTTGAGCTCGTCAAACGACGCCCGTGGGTTTTTTTGTTTTGCTTCTGCAAAAAGGGGAAGTGCAACAAGAGACGGTCTACCTTCTTGTATGTGAATAAGAGCAGGCTTGATATGAAGCAATGATAATAATTTCATTCCACCTACTCCAAAAATCACTCGTTCCCGAATTTGATCTTCATCGTTTCCCCAATAAATTTCGTCGTACACGTTTCGCCAGTAATCAGAGTTCCCTTCTACGTCGGTTGTTAATAAATACAACGTAACCGTGTCACCTAATCGTTGTCTATATGCTTCAATCCACACTTGTTCACCGCCGACATTTATATCAAAGCGAATAGGTTGTCCCTGGGTCTCCACTCTTCTGAAACACGATGATCCTTCAAGACGAAATGGTGTCGCCTCTTCAAATTGCATTCCGTCACCAGCAATTTTCTGAATGAAGCGTTTACCTTTATACATCATGCCAATCCCAATTAACGGAAAATTCTCATCAGCGGCTTGAAGAAGGGTGTCTGCCGCTAAAATGCCGAGTCCTCCAGCATAGGTTGGAATATTTGAATCAATTCCAAATTCGAGGGAAAAATACGCAATAGGACCTTTCTGGGCAGCCATACCTTTTATTCTTTACTAATTGAGACTTAATTTCAATCGCAGTTTCAAATAAATAAGTGAATTTTTTTACAATTCAACCTCGTCGTGAAGATGTGGAGTTTCGATGTGAACTGATTGATGAATATCGGTTATTTTAAGTTTTAATGCTTCTCGTGGTCCATCCTCTCCATGGGTCAAGAATAATCGTTGTGGATTCGCTACGTGTTTGATCCAGGTTAATAGTCCTGTTTGATCAGCGTGTGAGCTCATGGCATGAGACTCGCGAACCACTGCGTTTACCGCAACATCTTGTCCATATACTTTAACGTGTGTCGCACCTTCCGTTATTTGTCTCCCGATTGTGTGTTCTGCTTGGAATCCTACAATCAACAAATGTGTCTTTGAATCAGGGAGGTAGTTTGCTGCGTGGTTTAAAATTCTTCCTCCTGTCATCATTCCACTTCCGGCAATAATTACTTTTGTGCCAGGCTGGTTTTTAATACGCACACTATCTTTTCCTCGCTGCGTAACCTGTAACCCGGTAAACGAAAACGGGTCATCTGTTTCTAAATGATTTTTCAGTTCTTCGTTATAAAGCTCTGGGTGTGCACGGAATACATCTGTTGCTCGAATTGCCATTGGGCTATCCATATAGACAACGGTTTCTTCTTTCACGAGGCCTTTCTTTTTCAAGTGATCGATTTTATGGAGTAGTTCTTGTGTTCGCTCAAGTGAAAAGGCAGGGATTAACAAAGCGGCCCCCGTTTTTTCGACTGCGTTAATTTCCTCCTGTAATACCGTGGTCGGGTCTTCATCAGGGTGATTGCGATCTCCGTAAGTACTTTCCATGACGACGATGTCTGCATTCGTTATGTACTCTGTTGGTTCAATAAGATCTTGAGGTGAATTCCCCAAATCGCCACTGAACGCGATTCGTTTTCCAAACCCTTCAAGGATAATTGAGGCCGAGCCTAAGATGTGTCCGGCATTTACGTAGGTAATTGAAAATCCTCCAAACTGAAATGGAGTGTTATATTCAATAATGTGAGCCATCTGGAGTGTTTTTATAACGTCGTCTTCACTATAAATGGCTGCCTTCTCTTTGTGTTCAGCCATGACTTTCGCAGCATCGTTTAAGGCAATTTCCAGTAAATCATAGGTTGCTTGGTTCATGTAGATCGGCCCATTAAACCCTTCTCTCACAAGTTTAGGGATGCGACCACAGTGGTCAAGGTGAGCGTGTGTTAAAAGCATTCCGGTGGCTTCAGAAGGGGTGAATCCAAATGGTTCACTATTAAGTTGTTCAAGTTCGGGAGAACCTTGGAACAGTCCACAATCAATCACGATCTTTGAAGTATCGGTTGTGAGTAAATAACACGATCCCGTTACGGTTCCTGCTGCTCCATGAAAGGAAAGTTTCATCACACAGGCAGTGTACCATATTAGAAATTGTATTCGCTTTATTCAAAAACGAGGTACGAGTGTCGTTGCTGATTACTCTTTGTTTGTGTACTATATCTATATGAAGAACGGCTTAATCGGAGGACTCATTGTTGCACTTGTTGTAATGGTCGGGTGGGCACTGTTTTATAAGCAGCCGGTGTTAACTGTTCTGCCCACGCCAACTGCTGTCGTTACTGCTTCAACACAACCAAGTCTCACGGGTACTCCAACTGCCGGTATTGCAACGCCGACCCCCGCCACAACTGCGAATCTTAAAGGAACAATAAATGGGAAGTTGTGTTATCCATCTTCATTCCTTCCAAAAGGTGCGCTTGAAGCGAAAAATACCAGCACTAATGCAGTGTATACACAAGTGTACCCAGGATCTCAAAACGGCGGTAAGACGAATTACTCCTTTGAATTGCCAGCCGCAACGTACATTCTGCGCTATAAAGCCCAGGCTTCAGTAGACACAACTATTTATGGCTATCACACTGAAGTATGCCCCACAGGAGTTGAGCCGAGCTGTGCTGCTGATAATGCACGGGTTAATATAAAAGTTACCGTAAAAGCAGGAGAGACAGTGAATAACGTGGATCTCTGTGACTTCTATTACGATCAAAATACACCCCCAAGCTTCTAACGAAAAGGAAATACCGAAATCCTCCTTGGACCATCACGGTTAATACATGCAAGAAGTAGTGAAGCATAAAAAAAGGGAGGCTACGAAATAACCTCCCCCGAGTGCTGTGTATTACAGCAATTCGCCAAAATGTCCACAGTTACCATGAACGAATAACTGTGGGTCGGTAGGATGTGTGCAAACATCTTCCCACCAAATCGGTTCACCGCAAACAGCGCACACCTCGTCAAACCCGCGAGCAGCGTCTTGTATGTCCCATTGTTGTCTTTCGAGGTCGCCAAACATGCTATTGAACAAAAAGGTATCTCGCTCTTCGCTTGTGAGGGTTCTTTTCTCGGTCACAGTATGCCTCTGTTACTCTGAATGTACGATACGTAATAATATCGTAAAGAGGAGAAGTCATCAAGCTATGGGATGTTATTGTGAGGTTAAGAATTGTCTACCGTTTGTTGTACTTCTTGAGGGTTGGTTGGTTTAACGAGCTGGAAGAGTTGAACAAGTCCGTATGCAACGATTGCGTATACGATTCCAGCAATAATCGTTGACCATTCAAATACAGATCCTTCGACAACTGCCGTTTGGAAGATTCCTCTGAATGGAAGGGCAAGTGGGTTACTTCAGGTATAGATTAAATTAACAAATGGACTTGCTGCATTTGCACCAAGCATTTTTAAGACAACTCTAAAGAGGAGCAGGACTTCAATGACGCCTAAAATGTACCAGATAACCTGATACGCTCGAAAAATAACTTTCTTTTGTGTATATCCAGTGTGGGGGTGTTGAGAGGTAGTTGTAACGGTTGGATCTGGAGCTTTTACTTCGTTACTGTTTGCTTTGTTTCCATCTCTTACTTATATTCGGTTCCCATACTATATGCAAGCTGAACCATATTCAGGTTGCATTTCTAATTAATCAGACATTTTTATACCTAAACCTGCTAAAATACACTTCTTTATGTCAAAAGAACCAGTCATTATTCGCTTTGATAACGTTTCGTTTGAATACCCCAATACCAAGGTTATTCTCGATGAGGCGAATTTTACTGTGCACAGAAATTCGATTATTACGATTGTTGGCCAGAATGGAGCGGGAAAGAGTACGATCTTTAAATTATTACTTGGAAAATTAAAGCCCCAAAGTGGAAAAATTTTGCTTGAAAATGGAACCAAAATTGGAATAGCTGAGCAAATGGTTCCTGCTGACAAATTGGATTTAGATATTGTTGAGTATTTTAAGACCGCACTTCCAGAGAAAGAATTTGGTATTGAAGGGGATATTAAGAAAATATTTGAGACAGTCAATTTAGATATTCCGTTAACCAGAAAAGTAAGAGAACTTTCAGGTGGACAAAAAGCACGATTGCTTTTAGCGTATGCATTAATCACTAACCCTGATGTGTTGCTCCTCGATGAGCCGACTAATAACTTAGATACCGACGGCGTGCAGTTTTTAACGTACTTTCTTATGAACTATGAAAAAACGTGTATTGTTATTTCCCACGATGCAGACTTTTTAAATTGCTTCACAGATGGCGTTTTAAACCTCGACGTGCACACTCATAAAGTGGAACAGTTCGTTGGAGACTATTATGACGTAGTTGAAGAAATTGCTGCAAAATTGGAGCGTGATAGACAACAAAATGCACGACTGGAACGAAGCATCAAAGAGCGTTTTTCAAAAATAAATAGACTTGGCGGAAAAAGTATTGCCATGAGTCAACTTGCACGAAAAATTAGAACAGAAATCGATGAAGACCGTGAAGATATGGTTGAAATGAGAAAAGAAGACAAAACAATTCCAGATTTTACTATTCCAAACCAAGAATATATTGGTGAAATTATCCGAATAACAAAGCCAGTTGAAACACTTTTGGTGAAAGGAATGCGCCTCCACATTAAAGGACCAAATGGAATTGGAAAAAGCACTTTGTTACGCGCGATCTTAAGTGGCGAGGCAGCAAAAATTAATCCAGATACCCGTGTCGGGTATTACAGCCAAGATTTTACAGAATTAGACTTTACTCAAACTGCATTTGAATCATTAGTATCAGTATCTCCGTTAACGAGGCATCAAGAGATTTATGAAACCGCTGCTCGATTTTTGTTAACCGGGGAAGTGTTACAAGCAAAAGTAGAGTCCTTGTCAGAGGGGCAAAAAGGATTACTTTGTTATGCACGGCTCGTTTTACAAAAACCAGGACTCCTTATTTTGGACGAGCCAACTAATCATATTAACTTCCGCCATATCCCCGTTATTACGAGAGCGATCGATGCATATGAAGGACCAATTATTTTCGTGAGCCACTTAGCAGAATTTTACGAAAATATTAAAAATGCCCGCCCACTCCATTTACGAGAACGGGTAAATCTTGAGGTATAATTATTCTGTAATTACATGTCTATTACTGTCGATAAAATTATCCCCGTTGCAACTGCAGTTGTTCAAAACGCTGAAGGCAAAGTACTGCTATTACAGCGAAGTGCCGTTTCCTCTTTCGAAGACCATTGGCAATTTGTAGAAGGGAAACTCGAAGAGAGTGAAAAGGTGGATGCCGCATTGAAGCGTGAAATTATGGAGGAACTGAATGTCTCGGTGACTGACATGCAGATAAATACTGTTTTTCATGTCCATAATGAGCGTGCAGGGAAACACTTTTTGGCATTTCGTATTGTTTTCAATGTCACACTTTCTTCTGATGAAATAACATTAAGTGATGAACACAAAGCATTTGGGTGGTTCACAAAGAAAGAAGCACTCGCATTACCGTTAGTTCCTGGAGTCTCTGAGGTCATTGAAGCCTTACTATAAATCCTTCGCCTTTTCTCCTTGAAAGAGGTGAAGCAATTCTTCTGGCTTACTGATTAAGTAGTCTGGATTGTATTGTATAAGCCCTGCTTTCGAATTAAGTCCCCAGGTTACAGATGCTATCCTGACCCCGGCTTTCTTGCTTGCTTCTATATCACGAATCTCATCTCCGATATAAACAACTCTGCTGAGATCGATTTTACGGGTACGAATAACAGATTGAATCATTTTGTGTTTTCCAAACATTCCGATGTCACCGTAGATGAAATCAAAAATATCTATACCGTTGTTACGAAGGAAAAGTTCTACATTTTGGCGGCTATTTGAAGTGATAATACCCAACGAATATCCTCTATTCTTTAATTCTTTCAATACAGCGATTAATCCAGTGATTGGCTGTATTTCTGCCATTTCGTTAGCCTGAATTCTTTTCATATCACGAATGATAAGTGGCATTTTGTAAAATGGTATTTGTAAGAGTTTTATAATAGCCCGTGGGTGTTGCGCACGCAGTTTTTCTATTTCATCCTTTGATAGCTGGCGCAACTTATACTTGGTTGACAGCACACCGACCGTCTTGATGAAGTGTTCCAACGAATCAGCAATGGTGCCATCAAAATCAAAAAGTAATGTGTACATGTAATTATATGAATATAAGAAGGGTTAAGCAGACTTGATTCGTTCCAGTTGCCCTCGTCGCTTTACGATATTTTTGTAATCCCATTGAATAGTCCTCGATTCCTCAAGCCACTCGGCTAACTCTTTGACGTTAATTTGATCAATCGAATTGTATCGAACTTCGGCTGCTTTAAATGTTCCCTCCGGTGTTAAACCTGGTTCGTCAAAAGATTGCCCGCTCCAGAATAGTAACCGAACACTATCTTTCAGTTTGCTATATCCGACAATTGGATTTCCATTCAAAAACCAGACTGGGTGTGCATGCCAGATCTTGCTTTCAGCTTCAGGTAAATTCTTTTGAATTATTTCCTTTAGAAGTTCACAAATAGCACGATCACTTTCAGTTTGCTCGGTATTATATTCTTGAATTGTTTTTATCTGCGTATCTGCCATTGCTGTATTAAGCATATTGTACCGCGGCATAGGGAACAGTGGCACTATATCGATTGACAATATATCGACACACGATATAATACGGGTATGAATAATTCTCTTTCTCAGTCTGAGTTTTATATCCTATTGTCACTTGCCATTCAAAGCCGCCACGGCTATGAAATCATGAAACAAGTGGAACAAGACTCTGGTCGCAAGGTACTTCTTGGACCGGGGACCCTGTATGGTTCTATTAAACGAATGCTTGAATCTCACCTCATTGAAGAAGTTGCGGGGGATAACCCACGCCGCAAATACTACACATTAACTGAAAAGGGACGAAAGTCTTTTTCTGCTGAACTCAATCGATATAACGAAGCGGTGGAGCTGGCTAAACGAAAAGATTTATTCCGAGAACTCGGAATTGCAAAACTGACGTTTTAATCTATGCATAAATTACTTATCCATATATCTGAAAAACTGTACGAGTTTGTTTTGCAGTTTTACCCTAAGAGATATCGCCGTGAATTTGAAGGCGAAATGAAATACGTTTTTTCTGAAACATTGAAGGATGCGTATGCACATCATGGCGAACCGGGGTTGTTCAGCGTGTGGGTGAGGACCACTTTTGACACAATAGAGAGCTTATTTATTCAACATATTGAAGAACAGAGAGGAGGTGTTGATATGAATACTAAAATTACGAAGAGTATCGTTCGCGTCGCAGCAGTAACTGGCGCAATCTTACTCATTCCAATTATTGGGATGCAAGTAAGTAGTGAGTGGAATTGGAATCTCTTTGATTTCATCGTAATGGGAGCACTGGTCTTCGGAACAGGAAGTTTAATTGAGTTAGCGAGACACAAAGTAAAAAGCGAACATAGACGTTCTGTTATCATCGCAATCATTGTCTTGGCCTGTTTGTATGTGTGGGCAGAACTTGCAGTTGGGATTTTTACGAATTTAGGGAGCTAACGAATACCTGGGTGTTTGCAAAGGGATTTTTCTTGCAGCATCCAGGTTCGTTTGTATCCGAGCAGTCTTCTTCAAACTTACGCATCAAGAAGTGCCCAATTACGAGACACATGGGGTTCACTACATAAATTACGATTAAAGCAACACGGTCGTCTCATCCCTTTATGTAATTTATCAATCGCTACATCAATATGTTTCTGGCGAGTCTCCGGTGTTTTAACCGCGCGTATCCATCGAATCCAATCCCAATGGGCGAGCGGGGTAATATCATTCCACAGTTCCTGGGCTTTTGGAGAAGCATTGAGCGCCATTTGTAAATCCTCAGGTACTTCAGGTTCAATCCATTCTTTTGTTGGTTCAATCGAAACGCTTACGGTATCCCCCACCGTGGCAGATGCTTCACGAAGGAGTTTTGCGTCGGGTCTAAACCAATGACTTGGTGTCTTTCCTGGACCATATTTTCCATCAGGTTCAAGCAACGTTTTAAATGGAACACCGTTTAAAGTTCCCGAAACCATGGTCATTCCGCGTGAGGGAAGGAGCTTTGAGGATTCTTCAGGTAACTTAAGAATTGTCCAGGCATTAATTTCAATGAGTTTTGCTTGAAAATGGATTGGCATGGGTATTTGAGAAGTTTAAATGCAAGATTGGGGTCGACTAGTGACCGACATTCGTACTTATTATATCAATGCTGAAAGTAAAGAGCGAGAACTACTAAAAGCACTCATTTTGAGAGCAGAATCTTCACATTTTCAAGCAAATTTTGTATAAAAAGACACTATTAACCC
>ERZ761594.136-NODE-136-length-35952-cov-296.857035_pt1 | contig 35952 bp, 51 predicted proteins | sample MGYA00511036_ERZ761594 | MGnify/ENA primary metagenome ERZ761594 (study PRJEB28899, sample SAMN03785561) | bioreactor sludge metagenome | biome: EBPR Sludge; feature: EBPR Bioreactor; material: 0.22µm filtered reactor supernatant | place: Saint Lucia: Queensland... | reverse complement strand
CGTAACGCGCAAAAAGGTTTGACTGTGCCAGGATCGAAAGGTTCGGACAGGGTCGGTCAGAAGGTAAACCATGCGTCCTCAGGAGTCCAGAAGCTGGCGGGCGCGATGCTCAGGCTGTAGACTCTCGGGGGGGCTTCGGATTCGGAATCAATTACTCGCCAAACCGGCCGCCCGCAAAACACTATATCAGAGTCTTCCACCGCCGGCAGGTATGGCCCGAAGGAGGCGGGGGTCCGGAGGGAGCCTGAGTAGGCATCTCCCTCCTTGGATGTCAGGTCAATGATTGAGATCCCCAGCACCGGGAGGAGGTGAAGAAATGATGGTGTCTCGTTCATCTCATCGGACACGTCAGCGGGGCCGGCGCCACTGAACAGGTGCCGCGCGATCGAGACGGAGACGGAAAAAGAGTCGTCGCCGTCGATGTCATCGAATTTCACCTCTGTGCTGTAGGCGGAGCGGGCGGTGTGAGGCGTCAACCATGGGTCTCCCGTGTCCAGTCCAGGGGTGAATGATGAGATCGTTCCGGCCGCGACGGTCTCACTGAACATGAATCCGTTGACCTCGCCCTCGATGTGCCACGTCTTGACATTGAGAATGGCGCAGATCTCGTGCTCCAGGCGGGGCAGGCTCCCGGCGGTGGAGTGGGATCGGATGGCGCCGTCCGGGGTAGTGGGCTTGGTGGGGGAGACGCGGTAGCCGAGTGCCGAGTTGAGATATGCGTCGAGAGACCACCCATCGCCCCCATCTCCCCAGTGCGGGAACTGCCGCGAGCCGCCGCTGAGAACCGGGTAGGGGGTGTCGTCGATAGGGTCGGCATCGACGGTATACCCGAGCTCGCCGGCGGCCAAGGAGGGGTTGTTGGCGATGGCTTCGGGGATGACGGCCCTCTCGCCCCGGGTGTAGTAGAACCCCATCGGGACGGGGAATCGACGGGAGTCGAGATAGGCGAGTTGTTCGGCGGTGAAGCTCATACGGCGCGGGCTCCGGTCGAGGGGACCAGTTCGTAGGCGGAGACGACATGGGCGTCCTTGTCCTCTTGTCGGCAAAGGGCGAACTGGAGATGCCCGTTGTAGCCGCGCCGTTCGGCGACGAGGTTGTCATTGATGATTACGGCATCATGGGCCGCGGTCTCAGCGACGAAATCGAAGAGTGGATAGTAGTATTTCGTGACCCTCCAGAATCCGGGCGGGTCGGTTTCTTCGGAGTCGATTGGCATGGGCCACCCATCCCACTCGTCGATCATTTTGAGGCTGGTGGCCAACGTGGGCAACACTTCGAGGACTAGGAGTTTGCCCACTTCGGCGGTGAAGGTCTCCCCGATATCAGTGACATTGACGAGGCCGGATGCATCGAGCGCCGAGGTTCGCCTGATGAGGCCGGGCCGGATGAGCCGGACTTCGCCAGCCCCGCCATCGACGATTTCGAGATCCCAAAAAGGCAGGGCGGCGACGCTTGCGCCGGTCCAGATTTCCGTTCCGGTGCCGGGAATGCGGCGGATGCCGATGCCAGCGCCTTTGATGAGCCTCAGGGTGGCGATGTCGCGCTCGATCTGGTTGAGCTTCGCGCCGGAGACGAGGTAGGATTTATCGTCTTGGTAGCTCATTGGATCAGGGGGAGTAGGGGTATTTGTACCTGTAGACGTAGGTGGCGAGCCAGGCGGCGGCGGAGCCGTGGATTTGTTGGGCTCGGATGTCTGCCAGGAACCAGCCGTCGGGATAGTGACGGGTGGGGTTGGGGAGACTGGCCCAATCCGAGTCGCGGACGGACGGGGCAGAGGGCGGGGTGATCGTGGTGCCGACTTGACTCATGTTCGGCGCGGCACCGATGACGAGCTTGTCGATTTCGACGCCGTAGGCGATGATTTCGGCCTGGAACTTGGGCCAGACAACGCTGTCGTAGAGGACATTTTCGGCGCCCTGGGATTCGGTGACCGCAAACCAGCGGACGGCGTCGGGCTTGGATTCGGCGAGACCGAGGCAGGGGATGGCGACGCGGGAGAAGGGGAGTTGGTCGCGGTCGGTCTCGAGCTTGGCGGGGCCGGCGATCCAGGTGCCGGCGGTGACGGCGGTGGCACTGACATCGGTGCCCTGGGAGTTGAGGGCGAGGATGGCGGCATTGAGGGCTGCGGGGCTGGCGAAAAAGCCGTCGTAGTAGAGGGTCAACTTGTCTGGTTGACCGGGTAGAGCCAGCTCGAGGGGCTCCCACGACGATTTGATGAAAACGCCGGGGGCGGCCTGGGAGAGGACGAGGTAGGGCTCATCGCCAAAGATGTTGTCGGCGAAGGGCATGGATCAGGTGGCGAGGGCGACTTCGGCGAAGGCTGCGGTGTTTTCCTCGATCTTTCGGAGGATGGAGGCGAGATCGCGGTTGGTTTCGGGCTTTTCGCGGGCGGCGCGGTTGCTGTCGCCGAGGGCGCGGGCCTGCGGCGAGATCGTGGCGCCCACCTCGCGGGCGGCTTGCGCGCCCTCCGCGAGGCCTCCGCCGGAGCTGAACAGATCCATGGAGCTCCAGCCCTGGAACTTTTCCTTGTCGGCCTTGGACATGCGGAAAAAGCGTTGGGCGAGGGATTCGGAGGCGCTGAGGACGCGGCTACGACGACGGCCAGGGGCATCGCCGCCTGAGACTTCACTGCCGATCGCTTCGCCGAGGGCGCCGAGGGTGCCGGCCGGAGCGTTTGCAGTTTGTGTGGCGGCTTTTTTGAGGGCCGATTCCTGCTCCATTAGAGCGGCGGCACATTCGGCCTCAGCCTTTGCTAGTGCGTCGACTTCCTCGGCGGCTTTCTTGCGGGCGGTGGCCTCGGCCCGGATCTCGCGATCGAGGACGGTGCGGATCTCGTCACGATCGGATTTCAGCTCTGCCATCTTGTCATCGCCGATGACCTTGCCGCCACTGCCGGCCCGGACCATGGCATCGTAGGCGAGGGAGAGGAGCTCTTTGCCTTTGGATTTTTGGGCCTCGGCCTCGGGATTCCCAGCGAGCGCGATCTCGGTGGCGGTGCGGGCGGCGCGGCCCCTTAGATTCGCGGCGGCACCGGCCATGCCGGGGAGGGTTTCGATAAGATTAGCGAGATTCCCGCCGACGCGGTCGATGAGGAAGGCGGCGAAGGTCTGACCCGCATCGAGGAGGTGGCCAGTGAGGATGGAGCCGACCCCGCTCATGGCATCGCCGAGGAAGCTGCCGAAGCCGGCCAGACCCTGGACGGCGTCGTGGAATCCACCGCCGAGGAAGTTGACGAAATTCGCGCCGACGTAGAGGAGCTCGGCCTCGAGGAGGGCACCGAGCCGGCCGGAGCTGGCGGCGGCATAGACCCGGGAAAGGCCGGTGGCGGCGGATTCGCCTACTGACGCGATGAGGGGCTTCAGCTCGGAGACTTGGGCAATGGCATCGGTCAGGATGGGCTTGATGGCGTCGTTGATGGGCTGGCCGAAGGCGAGGAAGAGCCCGTTGACCTCATCCTTCAGGGTGGAGACGAGGCCTTGGGTGGTGCCTGCCATCTTGCCCATCATGCCGTAGAAGGCCCCGCCTGCGGAGGTGGCGTCGAGCATGGCTTGGCGGACCTCGTCGAACCCGACGCCACCTTCCTCCATGCGCTTCCGCAGATCGGACATCTCTTCGCCGGTGCGGGCGGCGATCTGGACGAGAGGATTGAAGCCAGCATTGATGAATTGGAGCAGATCGCCCCCGGTGAGGCGGCCGGCGCTGGCGACCTGACCCATGACGAGGGTGAGGGAGCCCATCTTGTCGGCGGAGCCCATGGAGATGTCGCCGAGCATCTTGATCAGGGGCAGGATCTGGTCGGTGGCGATGCCGAAGGAAAGCATCGTTTGCGCACCAGTGGCGAGGGCGGGAAATTCGTAGGGCGTGGAGGCGCCCATCTGGCGGAGGTCGTCGAGGAGCTTCTTGGCTTTGTCGGCCCCGCCTGTGAGGACGCCCATGGAGGTGACGATGCTCTCCATGTCGGCGGCCTGGGAAAGACTCTTCATCGCGATCCCGAGCGCGCCGACGCCGCCAGTGAGGGCGGCGAGGGGGGCGGCCAAAGCACCAACGCGGGCGGCGAAGTTCGCGACGCCACCGGCGGCGCTGTTCAGGGTGCCGAGGAAGGCGCTGCCTCCAGAGAGTGAGAGTGCGTAGCTGAGGGCACCGTCGGACATGGCGGAGATCAGAGATCAGAGATCAGAGGTCAGAGGTCGGGGGCAACCAGGCGGCGAGGGCGTTCATGGGGCCTTTCTGACCCTGTGGGAGGATGTGGAAATGCCGGCGGAGGAAGGCCCATGCCTTTTCTCGGGCGTTGATGGCGGCGAGATCGACGTAGTCGGGGCCGTTGCTCCGCCCGCCGTGGCGGGAGACGAGGGCGGGGACGAGGGCGAGGTAGGCCTCGAGGGGAAATTCCATGGCCGCGGCGAGGGTCATGTGATACTCGGCGATCATGGCGTCGAGGATGCTCACCACCCAGCCTGGTCCTCCTTCGCGGTGGTGATCAGCGATGGATTGGAGGAGGCGGTCGCGGTTGACGGGTCCGGCGGAGCCTCCGGGGCGGGAGCCGAAGGCTTTTTTACGCCGTTGAGGCGTTGGAAGGCATCGAGGCACCAGGCGACAGCCTCATCAATGGCCTCTCGGGTGTCCAGGGTGAGGACGATGTCGTTGGCCAGGGCGACGAGTTTCTTGGCGGCCTCGGCGTCGGCCTGGACGACAGCGAGGCGGTAGACCTCGCGGGGCGCGTGGAAGGCGGCGAGGAAGAGGCCGTCGCTCTGCATCTGCATGATGCGGATGCCGTGCCGCTCCATGAGCTCGGTGATCGCGGGCACGGCGAGGGCGCTGTAGGCACTGGGCAGGGTGAAGCGGACGCCGTGGATGTCTTTCCCGCCGACGGCGGCCGTGCCGAGGGCGGTGGCGTGGGCGGGATCACCACCGGACTGTTTGGCGGCGTGGGCGGCGCGGGCGCCGGCGACGGAGGCGTGGAAGCTCGCCTCGGTGCGGGTCATGGGTGGTAGAGCGGAGTCGGCGGAGGGGTCGTGTTCGTTCATGAGGGGTTAGGGTGCTGAGGGAAAGGGCGGGGCGGCCCGTCCAGAGACGTGCCGCCCCTATGGAAACGCCCGGAGGGCGGGGGCCGGGAGGGGCCGGGCCGAGGTCACGGCGTCGGGCCTTCGTCCAGCTCGGTGAGTTCCTCGCCATCCCACGAGTAGAGGTGGGCGTCGGTGATCTCGTCCCAGTTGGTGGCGGTGAAGCTCATCATGCGGGCGCCGCCGGCCTCCCATTTGATCTCGGGATCGATGATGCGGCCGGTGACCCCGGCGACGGGGAAGACGATCATGTCCATCTCGCCCGGGGGGTCGACATCGCTGTCGAGGCGGACCTCGAGGCTGAGCTCGAAGCGGCGTTTCTTCAGCACCAGGGCGCGGAGACCGCCGACGCTGTTCTCGATCTCGACTTTGTCGGATGTGCGCTTGACGCTGGCGGATTTTACCTCGCCGTAGTCATCGCCGATCATGGCGGTGCCGAAGACGATGGCGTCGCTGTCACTGAGGACGAGCGCTTTGTCGGTGAAGGTGGTGTCGAAGCCCATGGTGTTGGAGGATTGAGGATTGGAGATTGCGGATTAGGAAAGGGTCAGGCGAGGCGTCGCTTCAGGCGGCGCGGGCGAAGATGACGCCGGTGTTTTTCGCGGCGGCGGCGTAGCGCGTCCAGATGGCGGCGGAGGCGGGGAAGGACATCTCGGCCATGAGGAGGAGGGCCTCTTTGCAGTCGGGAACAAGGCCGATGGATTGCAGGCAGAGGAGGCGGGCCTCGTCGCCGCGGTGTTGTCGCCAGCGGATCTTCGCGAGGTAGAGGAGGGCGTCGGCGCGCTCGGCGACCCAGGCGGTGGTGTGGGCGCAGCGGGTGAACCATTCGAGAGCGCCGTCGAGTTGGCCTCGGTCCCAGAGCTCCGACCCGAGGTAGTAGCAGTTGCGGGGCGAGGGATCGCGGTCGGCCTCGGCGCGGAGGATGCGCAGATTGCGGTCGGGATCTTTGGCGTGGCTGTCGCTGTAGCCGTAGAAGACGGTGACAGGGGCGGTCTCTCCATCGTCGGTGTCGAGGGCTTCGTGGATGGCGCCGACCCACTCCACGACAGGACGGTGACAGAGGACGCGGCGGTTGCGCCACTGGCCCATCAATGATTCCTGGGTGATGGCCATGGTGCGTCCTTTCGCGGTGGCGAGGGCCTTGCGGAGGGTAGGCACGCCACCGGCGGCGAGGCGCATGTCGGCGTCGATGTGGAGTATCCAGTCGCCGGTGCAGAGCGAGGCGGCGTAGTTGCGGGCGGCCGCGAAGTCGTCGACCCAGAGGAAGCGGGTATCGACGCGCACGGGCTTTTTGTGGCGGATCGCCCATTTGTCGATGCGGGCGACGGTGTCGTCTGCGCTGCCGGTGTCGGACACGACGATCTCGTCCACCTCGCGGAGCGTGGTGAGACAGGCCTCAATTTCGGAGGCTTCGTTGCGGACGATGAGGGCGGCGGAGAGGGTCATTACGGATTACCAGTGAACACGTCACCCAAGAGGGTCGCGTAGAGCGTGGGAGATCCTGCATCGCTGAAGGTGATTGAGCCGTAGACGATGCAATTTCGGAGCGTGAGACTGCCAGAGTCAGTCGCGTAGCCGCCCCCCGAGCCGGGCGAGCCGGAGGCGCCATTTCCGCCCGGCGATCCCACACCAGCGCCACCATCCGCCCCGCCCGGGCCTCCGGAGCCTCCGGCGCCTCCGCCTCCCCCAGGTCCAGCGTTGCCCGCGTTCAGCGTCACATTCTGAATTGACGTAGAGATACAGACGATGTCAGGGCCGTCGGCCCCGTCGCCCCCCCCGCCGCCATTGAGACCGTCCCCGCCTGTGCCTCCATTGCCGGACGAGGTGCCGACATCTCCGTCACCACCGGTGCCACCATTGCCGCCGGCTCCGCCATCGCCGCCAGTGCCGCCATTGCCGCCAGCGCCCACGAGATCGAGGGTAACGGAAAAGTCGCTGTAGATAGTCAATGCTTGGGGCCGCGTCGCGTCGCCCCCATCGCCACCGTTGGATACGGCATTCCCCCCATTATCACCACTGATGCCGGGGCCTGATCCGGTGGCGCCGGGGGTGCCGGACTCGCCGGGCGTGCCGGACTCGCCGTCGAAGCCCAGCCATTCCAGGATCAGGTAGCTCTGCCCTGGCACGCCGAAAATGCTGATCACCGCCGCGTCGCCGATGGTGCTATTGTGCGTCCAGTTGTGCGACGTGCCGGAAAACCGGAAGGCCCGGGCGCCCAACCCAAACGCCACTTCGGCGGTTTCGAAGGGCGCGGCGGGATTACCCACCTCTCCCGTGTCGTCGTCTCCGTTGACGACATCGATGTAGGCCACGCCGGGATCGACAATCGGGTCCCCGCCTCCGGAGCCGGTGGGGCCGGTCGGCCCGGTGGGGCCGGTGGCCCCTGCGCCAGTCGGGCCGGTGGGGCCGGTCGGACCGGTCGGACCCGTCGGACCAGGCTCGCCTGCCCCGGTCGGCCCGGTCGCCCCGGGCGGGCCAGGCACCTCGGAATCGGCTCCGGTCGGCCCGACTTCACCCGTCGGCCCGGTCGGCCCGGTCGGGCCGGTCGGGCCGGTCGGCCCAACACTTGAGATAAAGACATCCCAATACAATGGGATCTCGGCTGGAGGATTGCTCCCCGCACTGGTATGGACCTGGATGCAGATGTAGAGCGCACCGGCATGGTGCACCACATCGTCGAGGACGTAGCCGACGGAGTCTCCGGACCAATCGCCCTGCCAGTTGACCGCCTTCGGGCCGGTCGGGCCGGTCGCCCCCATCGAACCGGTCGGACCCGTCGGACCCGTGACAGTCGCCCCGGTCGCCCCGGTCCCCCCGGTCGCCCCGGTCGGTCCCATCGGACCCGTCGGTCCAATGAAACCCATCGTGACGGGCGCGTTGATCTCGATCGGTGTCAGCTCGATGCTCATCGGGTGGTGTCAGCGTGGACGGTGACGACGCCTTTGTAGAGAGTCAGAGGATTGGCCTTACCGTGTTCGTAAAATTCCATGTCCCACTCCCACTTGCCCGCGAGGGAGAGGAAGCTCTGGATCTCGGGGATGTGGGCCTCCCAAGTCTCCGCGTCGTCGATCACGGCGGGGGCGTCGGGGCTGCCCTGGGTGTCGATCGTGAAGACCTCGCTGCCCCTCACGCGGCGGAACTGCATCCGCAGGCGAACCAGCTCGTTTTCGGGGGTTTCCTCGTCGATCAGCACGGGGCCGATGGCGGCAATGCCGATCCACCGATCACCGCGCTTGTGGTCGGGCAAGTCGATGTTGACGGTGTAGTCGGCCATTGCGGATTGCGGATTGCGAATTGCGGGTTGCGGATTTGTCAGGCGGCGGTGTCGGCGTAGCGGAGGGAGAAATTGGTCTGATATTGGCGCAGGGCGACGCCCTCGATCTCCAGCCAATCGCCGCCGAGCTCGGTGAAGCATTGGCGCCGATTGCGGCTCTTGATGTGCTCGATGTCGTCGACGAGCTGGCCTTCCGAATCGAGGAAGACGAGACTGCGGATGAAGGCGTTCACCTTGGCGACCAGCTCCAAGAATGGTAGCTTGGTAGGGTCGGCGGGGGCGGGGCGATGGAGATCCGCGCCGCGGTCGACCCGCATCCCCTTGGCGGCCTGCACGATCACGGCGATGCGGCCGACTCTGGAACTGCCATAGGTGGCCCCGTCTCCATCGTGCCCGGCCCATTGGAGGATGACGCGGAAGTTCGACGGCGACACGCCCAGAAGGGAGAGCGTGTCCTCGGGCGTCTCGCCGACATCGAGCTCGCCCCCCTCGCCCTGGACGAGGGGGCGCAGAGAGTCTTCGATCTCGCGGAGGAGGACGGCGGGGGTCATAGGGTCAGGCGGAAAAGGCGTCGATCAGGGTGAGGAGGGTGAGGATGATCAGGATGCCGCAGGCGGTGAGGCCGAGGGCGATCATGGGGCGGGGGCGGAGCTGGGGGACTTCGGCTTGTGCCGGTCGAGGAAGGCGCGGATCTCGGCGACGACGGCCCCGGCCGCGTCGAGGTCGAATCCCTCGCGAGCGGCGGCATCGCGGATGGCGGGGGCGTCGCCAGCGATGGCGAGGTCGTAGAGATCGGCGGCGGCATCCATGCAGGTGGCGACGGAGCCGAGGGCGGAGCGCAGGCGTCGGATGTCGACGGCGGCAGACAGGGCCGCCTTGCCCGGCGCATCGAAGAGGGGGTTCACGGCCCGTCCGGGCACGGCCTTCGTGGCGGCGGGCGCGGCGCCGGGAGCATCGGCCTCGCGGCGGCCGGCGGGCCTCGCGATGACACGGCGGGCCGCCTGCGAGGGCACGGCGACGGGGGCGCCGCCGAGGGCCTCGACCACCTCGTCAGGGGCGGCAGACAGGGCCTCGGCGAGGATCACTCCGGCGTCAGGGGACTCGCGGCGCCGGGGGCGGTCGGGGAATTTGTCAGGGCGGGCGGAATCGGTGTCGCTGGTCATGAGAATTTTGGATTGCGGATTGAGGATTGCGGATTTGTCAGGCCAAGAGGCGGCCTCCTTTGGAATGCGTGCGTGCGGGTTCAGTGATGGCAGTGATGCCGGGCGCGGCCTTTTCCGTGCCGGCGACGAGGGTTTCCTCTCCGGATGCGATGCGGCGGAGGCGGGCGCGTGTCTCGCTGGCACGGTTTCGCCAGGGATTCGTCTCGCCATCGAAGCCGCGCCGGTAATAGAGCGCCTCGAGGACGAGGACGAGGGCGGCGGTGCCGAGGAAGGCGGGCACAGGGGATAGCGGCAGGGCATAGCGACCCTCGACGTAGCCGTCGATCTCGCGCTCGGCATTGGCGAGGATGCCATCGAAGAGACCGGCGTCTTCCTCGCCGTCACCATCATCGTCGAGGGCCTCGACCAAGAAGCGGTCGGGGAGCTTGGCGATCACGGAGGCTCTGTCGATGTAGGACATTTGGGCGGGCCTGTTAGACAAGAGGGGCGGGGGGGATTGCTCCGCCCGCCCCTCCGGATCACTGATGGCTATGGGTCAGGAATTGAGGGGGGGGGATCACTCGCCGCCGGTGGAACCGACGATGGCCTGAGGCATGAAATAGCCGACGTTGTAGACGCCGTAAGCCTGGTTGAGGTAGGTGTGGTGCTTGATGACGTGGCTGTCGTCGGGGTTCGTGCAGGAGTTCAGGCGGACCGGCTCGGCGACCTGGTAGACGAGGGGCTTCAGGAGGCTCATCCGGTCGATGAGGAACCAGGCGAGCGAGCTGCCGAGTTCGGGCCAGACCTCGAGCTTGGCGGTGCCCTTGTTCACGTTCGAGACGGCGACGTCGTCCTCGATCACGAGGTCAGCGTTGAGGATCTTCAGTGCGGCGGCGCGGTTGTTCGGGCCGCAGATCAGCACGAGATCCTTGCCGAGGGCGAGCTTCGTCTCGCTGCCGTCGGGGAAGACGATCTTGCTCGTCTGGAGCATGGCGACGGCGGTGTCGAAGTTCTCACTGGTCAGGGCGAGCTCGAGCTTGTTGTCGAAGGTGTTCTTCGCGCCGGGGAAGTGCTTCTTGCTGTTGTGGAAGAAGGCGACGCCGGTGTAGTCCTTCGCGGTGAAGCCGTTCAGGAGAGCCGCGGCGGCGAGCTCGTCGGGGTGGCGCCCGCCGGCGGCGGCGAGCATCTCGAATCGCTGGTTGTAGAGGCCGAGGCGATCATGCGCGATGTCGCTTTCCTTCACCTCGATGGTGTCATGCCAGGGCTTGTTGAGCACGGTCCAGGTGATGAGCTCCAGGCCGGCGATCTCGGCGGCGGCCTTCAGCTCCTTCATCCCGGGGATGGCGGCGAGCCAGTTGTAGTTGACCGCGTCGGCCGCGTCGGTCACCTGCTGAGCGAGCCAGCGGACGAAGGTCGATTCGGACGCCCCCTGGAGGGCCTTGTTGAAGACCGCCCGGAAGGCGGTGGCGGCGGCGACGGCGGCGGCTTTGGAGACGATCATGGGATTGCGGATTGGAGATTGCGGATTGCGGATTCGTCAGGATCAGTTGCCGGTGATGGCCGCGCTGTCGGTGTAGCAGATGCCGTTTCGCTCAACCATGGCGTGGACGGTGCCGTCGACGGCGAGGTCGAGGTTGAGGACGGCGAGGCCGGTGGCGTCGGTGACGACGGTGGCGAGGGCATCGTCGGTGTCTTCCTTGAGCAACACGCCAGTCGTGGCGGTGAGGGTGCCCAGATCGGCCGGGGCGGCGTAGGCGGTGGCGGCGAACCAGACGCGGAGCACTTGCCGGGCCGCGACGGAGCTCTGGATGGTGACGTAGGCGTCCCCGTCGGGGGTCTCGGCGTTGGCGACATCGACGGCGAGGCTGCCGCTGTCGGACCCGCTCACGGCCACGGGATCAACCAGCACGTAGACGCCCGCGCTGGTGACGCTCTCGACGATGCCCGCGACGACGGCGTAGGAACCGGGCACGCTGGCGACGGTCTGATTGTCGACGACGAAACAGCGCTCGCCGACATGGGCGGAGGTGACCGGATTGGTGCCGTCGTTCTCCAGGAGGATGGCGGTGCCGGCATCGACCTGGACGGCGAGGTCGCCCGCCGATCCGGCGGTATTGTCGGCGGCGGCGACGGAGTAGCCGACCACCTTCAGCGCCGCGGCATTGGCGGCATTGACGGCGTAGCCGCTTCCATTGCGGGCGACGAGCACGCCGAGGGGGATCTTCGTCGCGGCGGCGACGAGGACGGAAAGGCCCCGGGTGATCTTTCGGAGGAGACTGCGGTCGGTGGTGGTGGCGCTCATCTAGTTGAGAGTTGAGAGTGGGTGGTTGAGAGGCTTGTCAGGATCAGGCGACTTGCTTGCCGAACTTCTTGAAGTCTTCGGCGGAGAGGCCGACTTGCTGCGCCGCTTTCAGCTCCGCCGCGGTGAGACCGGCGGCGAGGGTGACCTCCGCTGCGGAGTCGGAGGTCTCGGCCTCCAGCGGCACTTGCCCGGCGGGGAGATTCTTGACCATCTCCTCGAGCGTCTCGGGATCGGTCTTGGCGATGGACTCGGCGGAGAGCGGGATGACCTTGCCGTCGCGCTTGGCGGCGGAGAGGATCACTTGGCGGCGGGAATCGACCCCGTCCTTCTCCAGGGCGTCGAGGCGGGCGGTGAGAGTTTTGAGTTCGTCGGCGGACATGGTGATGAGGTCGGGGTTGTCGGTGGGAGAGGTCTTGCCGCGCAGGGTGGCGGCGGCGGCGAGGATGGCGGCGCCGTCTGCCTCGTCGTCGAGGGCGGCGCCGAGGGAATTCAGCGCGGCGATGGCGACGGCGCGGAAGTCTGGCTCCTCACCGGTAATGATGCCGGCGGCCGAGAGGGCCTTCATCGCATCGGCGGTCTTGGTGCCGGCGGCGGGACTGAAGAGGGTCAAGCCATCGACCTCACCCTGTCTGACGGCGGCGAGGGAATGGATGAAGATGACCTCGCCCTTCGCGTTGACGTGGACGGTGGGCGATAGGTCGGGGTAGTGCCCACCGAGGAGGGCGGCCTTGCCATCCTCGGTGTATTCGATGGCGGAAAGGTAGATGCCCTCGCCCGAGACGATCTCGGGGGTGCCGTAGCCGGCGACCTTCACCGGCTCGTCGCCGGGCTTCGCGTTGACGGTGTTGTGCGAAAAATCGAAGGCAATGCGGTCGAACTTCGCGGCGGCCTGCAACCGAGGCAGGGCGGAGAGGGTGACCTCGTTGACGGTGAGGTCGCCCTTGTTCGTCTTGCTCGTGCCCCAGGGCATGGCGAGGAGACGGGTCGGCAAGGTGCGCTCGGCGCCATCGGTCGCGGCCGGGATCTGGAGCGGGCCGGCGGCGAGGGCCACGAGCTGGGTCGTGATTTCGACGGGGAGTGAGACTGCGGACTTTTTGCTCATGCACGGGGATTGACCGGTGCAGGAGCTTCCCCCCCCGCAAGGAGAGCGACAAAGCCAGCGGGACGGGTTGGCGGGAGTTTAACTCACGCGCAACAACGAATTGATCTTGATCCTTACGACGCCCTGTAGCTTGCGACGGAAGGCGGGAGCCGGTCGACCGTTCGGGAGGAAGGGGAAGTAGGGGCGGGCCGGGATCTTCGATCCGGGGTGGTTCACCTTCGCCACGGGATGCCGGGCGCCGGGCCAGTGGAGGGCCTTGCCTTTCTTCGGCCGGATCACGCGCGGGCCGGTCTGGCCGCCGAGCTGGTGGATGGCGGCGTATCGGCGATCGGACCCAACGACGGCCTTTCCATTGTCCACGACGACGACGCGAGGCGAGCGGGCGAGGAGTTGATTGAGGCGCAGGCGAGCGGGTCGGCCGCTGGCGAGGTTCGGCCACGGCGAGGGGCGCAAGGCGGGCTCGTTGAAGGCGCGCTTGGTGTGCTGGACGGCGAACTCGCCCATGGCACGGAGGAGCGGCTTCCGGTCCTTCAGGGCGCGGGCGCGGCGATGGAGGGAGGGGGAAATGGTGTTGCGGGTGAGGCGGAGGGAGACTTTCATGCAAACGCTCATTCGTCCACCAGCTCCGCGCGGAATCGCCCGCCAGCGTAGGCAACCGGAAGCAGCCCGACGAAGTCATCCTCGCCCGGCTGGATGCGGCGGTCGCCGATGTCGATGGATTGTCCGGTGATCCACCGCACGCGGTCGGTGGTCGCCACCAGGGCACCGGTCTCGTCGTGATGGATCTCGCCGATGACCTCGCCGTCGAATCTGAAAATCACTCGTTTCTTCATAGTCCGTGTTTGTTGGTGCGCAGCATCGTCTCGACGCGGAGCCACATGCTGTCGATGGCTGGTTGGGAAATCAGCGGCGCGAGTTTTGCGTCGATCTCGGCGCGCTTTGACTTAAAGTCGTTCAGCCGCTTCGCCGACTTCGCCGATAGGGGCTCTTGATCGAGGGGGCCAGGGAAGCGCGTCCACGATCCGGAGATGTTGTAGACTGGAATTTCCGACAGACAAAGCCCGTTGTCGATCAAACTGACGGCTTTTCCGTCGGTCAACCAGTTGCCTCCGTGGCGGTCGAGGTGCCCTACAACATCGTCGAAGAGCTGCCACCGCTCGCGGAGGGAGCGCGGGAAGGCGTGCCCGGCATATTTGAGATAGTTCGGCGGAACCTGGCCTTCGGTGAGACCGACCTGGAACAACATGGCCGATCCGACATCGCCCTTCCAAGTGATCTCAGCCACGGGGGGCACCATGCCCGTGCCGAGGTATTCGTCGATGATGCTCGCGGCGATCTCGCGTTTGTATTGGGTGCGGGCCTTGATGCCGGGGCGAATTTCGCGGGGATACTCTCCGCTCTTTGATTTGAAGACGACGTGGACGCCGTTGCGAAGAATGGCGCTGGTGTTGGCATTGCCCTTCGCTGTCGAGCCCAGACCCTGCTCCGTTTTGTAGGCGGCAGTGCGGATCTGTTCGCGAACCTTCTCGACCTTCGACATCTTCGGTGCCGGTGCCGGCACCGGACTTGGAGTGGCGGCGGGAGCGGGAGTCGGGGGGACAGGAACAACGGGCGTCGGTGGTTGCGTGGCCGGTGAAGACGACGGAGGCGCAGGAGGAACAACAGGCGGCGGCACGATGGCGGCCTTGCGCCTCCTTGGGGGCTTTGTCAGGTAATCCCAAGCGCTCCCCTGCCCCGGCACGGCGGCATTGCGCGCCCAGTCGGCGAAGCCATCCCAGAGCTTCGGGCCGACACGCTTCCGCAGGCCTTTGAGCATGTCGAGGGTCACGATGCCGCCCTCGGGATCGAACTTGAACCCGTCGGGATTGCGGGCGACGAAGTTCATCACGCCGTCTCGGTAGAGGTGGCCGAGCTCCAGCGCCTCCAGCTCGGGGCCGCGGTCGACGAACTTCATGGCGGGCTTGCCGTCGGGGTTGCGGAGGTCGGCTTTGCGCAGATCCTTCACATCGGCGTTGGTGAGACCAACAACATCGCAGCGGCATCCGAACTCCCAGGGCGGGGTGTGGCTTCGCCAGAAGGGCGAGTCTGCGGGGGCGATCAATCCATCGAGGGCGGCGTGGGTGCCACGCACGCGCTCGTCTTGCGCGGTCTGGTATTTGCGCCAGGGGAAGATGTACTGCTGCTCTTCCAGGGCGGCCCAGTTCGACTTCGCGTAGGCCGCGTAGCCGTGGCTGCGTAGGATCAGCTCGGCACGACGCTCGGACGCCTCCTCGTCGTCGAGCCAGGCGTCGATCTCCGCCGCGATCTCCCGCTTCGCGTCGTCCCAGTCCTCGCCCTCGGGGATGCCGGCGACGAGGTTGCGCACGCGCTCGATGGCATGGAGATCCTCGACGCCGGTGATGACGACGGCGGCGGCCTGGAGCTCCGGCGCCATCGCATCGAAGAGCCGACGGGTGGCCGGGAGCTTGCCCCGGATGAGGGCGGCGGCTTCGTCGTGGGGGGCTGGGGCGGCGAGGAGCATGGGCAGGGATGATATCGGATTTCACGCGGTCAATCGCAGCTTTTCAAAGGGGCTCGGGACGCGCTCCGGATCGGGCCGGAGGTAGCGCATCGTGGTCTCGATGGATTTGTGTCCCATAATCTCCTGAATGTCGCGGACGTGGGCGCCATCGGCATGGGCCTCCGTCGCCCACGCGTGCCGCAGCATGTGCGGCGTGATGCCTTCGGTGCCGGCGCGGTCGTTCGCGATCCGCATGGCGCGCTGAACCGTCTTCGGGTGGCAATGCCACCAGACGAGCTTTTCGGTGCGGGGATCGGTGCAGGGATTGATCTGAGGGAAGAGCCAAAACCAGCGGCGATGGAAAGACGCCGCAGGATTTTTCTTCGCGTAGAGGCCCGGCAACTTGACTGGCACTCCTTGTATCTTGGCGCGCTCGTGGACTGCCTCGGAGACCTTCACTTGTTGGGCCAACCTCGGGAGCAACGAGTACGGAATATTGATGAATCGATCCTTTTTCCCCTTGCCCTCGATGATCGTGAGCTTTCCTCGATCCGGATCGAGATCCTTCAGGCGGATCGAGAGGGTTTCTTTTAACCTCAGTCCACAATGCGCGATCAGGTGGCAGATGAGTCGCGTCGGGTAGGCCCCGCAATCCGCAACCGCGAGCAGCACCTTTTCCGTCTCGCGGAAAGGTGGCGCCTGCCGTTTGCGGTCGCCTTTCTTGGCTCTGAGAGCATCGATGTTTACCAGCTCCTCGCGACGGACTTGCTGGTAATAGAAAAGGATGGCGTGCAACTTCGCGTCCTGGGTCGAGGCGGCGGCGCCGCTCTTGGCGACGCTGGTGAGGAATGCCTCGATCTTCCGTTCAGCGGGCAGCCCGTCGGGCCACTTTCGCGAACAGATGAAGTCGATGTATTTCCCAACGGACGGCACGTAGGACCGCTCGGTATCGAGGGAAAGATGCTTCGCCCGAATCCGGTCCCGAAGCTCAGTCAAGGCTCGTTCTTTTTGTTTGAGTTGCTTTGATGTCATGGTTTTTGTCGGTGTTGGATTATGGGACATCTGTCCCTGAATAAGTGTTCGCCTGACTCTCGGCGCGGTGAGCCGCAGGCGAACCAGGCAGTGGAGCCAACGGCTCGAAGGTTGTCTGTCGTGTCTTCATGGTCTTGTGCTCGCTGTCGGCTCAGTTTGATCGTTCGCCATACGTCACGGAGCCTTCTCCGCCTCCTGATGTTTCTTGGCGTCGAGGAAGTCCAGATCATAGACGCTGCGACTCACCTCTTTGCCATCCTTCATTTCTACACGGATGACTTCTCGGTATTCGATTGTGCATCTTTCTCCGCGCTCGAAGCGCTGATAGAGTTCTTTTCCTTTTTCTCCGGCAATGACGAACTTTCCGTGCTGGCACTTGAAGACTACTGCATAGCGCTCTGGAATGTCGATGCTGACAGGCGTTATTGTGACTCCGCCACCTTTGCCTGTATTGAAACCGACCGTCGTATCACTCCCGTGGCCAGCCGGAACGTATGCCGTATCATAGATCTCCCCCTCCTCTGTCAGCGTTGGACCATATTCAGTCTTGGGCATGTCGTCGCACCCGCATAGCGTCGCCAAAGCGATGGCGAACAAGGCGCGGATGCCAACCCCCTGGGGCTGGCCTATCGTATTTGTGAGTTTGATTTCTTCGGTCATATCGTTTGGTTTTCTGAGATTTCCCCGGTTAGCCCCAGGGGTTGGCATCGCTTAGACGTTAGCGCCCTTTCGAAGGGGATTGCAGAGCTGGCACGATGCCGCGAGTTCGGGGCCGCAGAGCAGGCAATCGGTGACGGAGGGCTTCATGATCTCAGGAACTCTTTTTCGACGAATGGTAGGACGGACGACGAGACGACTGAGACAGTGAACTGTTTGCGACGCCCCTCCTTGTCGATCTTGACAAGGCGGAATCTCGGCTTGCCCCCCTCTCCGGAGATCTGTTTGACGGAGCGGAGATAGGGCCGCTCCTTCGGTTCGGGCTTTGAGTCGGGGGGGGGGGGGCTTGGGACATGGTGCTTTCATTCATGGCGCGTTTTCGTTCTTGCCCTCTGCGGGCGAAATTGGCGGGGGGGGCTGGATTTTCGCGGTGGTCACCCTCGGGCGGGGCGGGTCGTCGATTTGCCGACTTTTGCGACCCGCTCGCGGGGTCGCTCAGTAAATCTCCTTGGCGTAGGCTTCTCGACGGGTGCGATTCGTGCCGTCGGCGGCGGGCCGCGACCAGAATCCGGAGTCGTCGCGGACGGCGCGGAGGTGGTCGACGAGGCTGGCGAGGTTCAGCTCGTAGATCTGGGGGGATGGCTGGCGCATCTTGATGTACCCGTTCAGCCATAGCCGGATCAGCGTGTTGCGGCTCAGATTGATGCCGAGCCTCGCCGCGGCGTCGTCGCGGAGGCTGATCCATTCGCCCCACTCGACGGGCACGGGGCGGTAGTCGCCATTGCCGAGCCGCGTCATGCGGCAGATGGCGAATGGAGGGGCCTTCACCTGCGACGGGTCGAGGGCGCCGGCGGGACAGGCACCGCGCTCGCCGGGGGCGGCTTCGACGACAAGGACGGGATCTTTCATGCGGAGGGTTTCTTCTTTCGGTTGCGGACGGTGTAGATCAGGGACCAGAGTTGTTTTATTGATGCCTCGGAGAGCGGGCGCTTGTATTGCTGGCGGCAGATCGCGGCGGGGTATTCGGGATAGGCGTGGCCTTTGGTCCGGCACTCGCGGCGGAGGATGGCGCGGGCCTGGTCGAGGTCGGCCTCGTCGGGCGATCCGTGGATGGCGTCTTGGATGGCGGTGGCTCCATCGCCGTTGAGGTTCGCGAAGTGCCCGCGAAGGAGCCGGTAGTCACGCTGGGTCGCCTCGCGGAATCCGCCGACTCGGCCGTCGGTGGCGGCGCTGCATTCGGCATGGCGCCAGTCGTCGAAGGTCTGCCCATTGTCGATCAGGCCTGCTTTGTGGTGCTTGTCGAAGGCGGACCGAGCGGCGATGGCGAGCTTGGCCTTCTGGTTGTGCGAGAGCGGCCCCCTCGCCTTCGGCGGATCGATGCGCGGCGAGGCCGCCTCCGTCCCCCCGCCGGCGGCATCGCCGCGAGTCTCATGCGGGAGACTCGCGACGGGCTCGCGGCGGTCGGGGGCGGGTTGGCGGGATTGGCCTGGAATGACGGTGGGCATTGTGTCAGGACATGAGGAGCATGAGGCCGGCGCCGAGGACAGCCCCGGCGGCGAAGCCGATGGCGAAAGCCCGCCCGGCGCGGACCACGGCGCGTCTCTCGACCCGCAGGGTGGCGAGGGCGATCTCCGCCTCGATGATAGCCTTCCGAATCGGGTTCATCGGGCGAGGGGAAACTCGGGACGCTCCTGGGATTCATCGACGATCACGGCATGGGCGCGTTTCGCCGCGAGGTAGTCAGAATCGAAGAAGTAGCGCGAGACATGCTTTCCGTTCCCCGGATCGACGGTCTCGGAGATCACGGGATGGCCGGCGCGGCGGAGATCCCAGATCCGGGCACCGAGGCGCAGACAGCCGAAGCGCTGAAGCGCTTCGAGCGGGGTGATGGACTCGCCCCGGTGGAGGGCGTCGAGGATCTGGTCGGTGTGGGTGGTTTTCATGTGCGGTACGGGCAGCGGGTAGGTGGGGCGGGGAAATCACTTCGGAAGGCGGGCGCGGATGCGGCGGCGCTTGCGGGCGGCGCGCCGGGCGGCGGGGACGCCGGAGTGGCGCGGGAGGCGGCAGGCGTTAGCCGATTTCGGCAGGTGCAGGAATCGCGGGTCCGGGCCGAGACCAGGGGCGATGGTGATGACGTTGCCCGTGTCGCGGCGCTCGGCGAAGAGGGCCGTCGCCAGCGCAATGAGAAAGGTTGTGGATTTGCCTTGGGATTTCATGAAGTGTTGTAGCGATGGGATGGTGATAGGGTTACTTGGCTTGGTTCCACGCGACGACGACCCGGCTCTTGGGAATGCCGTGCTTGTCTCTCGAGATCGCAGCGGAGATGATTTTGGCGGCCTCATCGGGCGGCCAATGCGCGGCGGCGGCGGCGCGGAATGCCTTACCGTCCTTCGGCACCCGCGCGTAGACGACGGTGCGCTTGTAGAGGTGGTTGAGCCGATGACCACAGAGATCCTTCAGCTTTGTCGCTTTCTCTGAGTCTTCGGAAAACTCGCCAGAGATCTGGTCGCTCTCAAGGATGACAGGCAAGGTCTTCTCCGTGCCCTCAGCCATGTAGCGATGACCTTCGCGCTCTTCGTCAACGAGAGCTTCAGTGCGGCCATCTTTCGACGCGGAGAGGGCCGCGGTCGAGAGACCGGCCTCGATCTGCTTCAACTCCTTTTCCAGGGCTTCGATCTCGGCGACGATCGCGAGGCCGCGATCGACAAAGGTGGCGATGACTTCAGATGTGTCCATGTTGATGGTGGATGGGGTGGAGATCTCAGCCCAGGCGACCCTCGAGGATTGCGATACGGCGGGCGTGTGCGGCGTCGGCCTTTTGGTGCAGGCGGATGATCTTGTCCGCCTCTTTGCGGAGCGCGGTCAGTTGCTTCAGGGCGGCAGCGGCGGCGCGCTTACTGTCGCGCTTCAACGAGGCAAGTTCCTTGCGGCGCCCCTTGTTCATAGCGGACTCGATGGATTTGGATTGCATGTCAGGATTAGGGTTGATGTCTTGGGTCGATTTATGTGGATCAGAAACGTGACTGGGATTCGACCGCGTCCATCAGGACGGTGTCGTGTTCATCGATGAAGCGGCATTGGCGGCCGAGCTTCAGGAGGATGCGGCGCGCGTCCTGGTCAATCGATGCGACGCGCCATTGCGTGCGGAGGAAGGAGCCGCTCGGCCGGTTGCCGCGCGGGTGTACCTGGTCGCCGATCTTCAGATGGATCGCACAGACCCGGCGTTTGCCGTGTGGGGTGGTTTTCATTCGTCCCAGTCTTCGAGGGGTTGATAGGCCAGCGGCTCGGGCCGCTTGCGCCCCAGGGCGAGGGCGGCGCGGCGGACGCGCTCCGGATCTTCACAGAGCCGGTAGGCGTGGCATTGGGGGCAGACGACACAGACCCGCGCGACGATCGAGCCGCAGCCTTCGCAAAGTTTGTATTCACGGACCGCGGCGGCGATCGCGATGGCCGCCGCCGCGCGCGTGGCGCGGTTCGCTTGCGGGCCTGTGCCGAATCGGTGCATCGGATAGGGTGTGGTGGGTGATGCGAGAGGGTTCAGTCGACCTTCAGAGCCCTCAACACCACGGCGACGGCCTCGCCGAGGCGCTCGTCGTCGGGCAGGGCCTTGACCTCGTCGCGTTGTGCGTTCAGCGCGGAGATGACGCGGCGGACGAAGGCGAAGTCGCCACGCGTCTCACTGAGATCCAGGATGCGGTTGAGCTTCTCCTTCGACGGGCGCACCTCGGCACGGCGATCGAGGATCTTGCGCGCGTCGTCGACGCTGGGTCCGTCGAGCACGACGCGTTCCAGCATCCGGTTCAGGGTGAGCTGTTTGGCCTCCAGGTAGCGGGCGCGGGTAAGCTTTTCCCACAGCGTGCCCATGGCCGCGACGACGAAGACGCTGTCGGTGCGGTTGATGAGGGTCTTCAGCGCGTTCAGCATCTCGCCGCCCCAGTGCTGGCACTCATCGAGGAGCACGATGCGGCGGCCTCTGGCGTTGAGCTTTTCGATGATGAGCTCGAGCCAATCGCCGGAGCTCATCGGCCGCGCTCCGCCGTCGCCGGGGCGGATGCCGAGGCCCTCCGCGAAGTAGCGGAGGGCGCTCGCGAGAGACGACCAACCCTCGTGCGATTCGATGAGGTAGGCGGTGCGGCCGTAGCGTTCGCGGATGGCGCGGAGGGCGACGCTCTTGCCCGTGCCGGTGTCGCCCTGGATGACGACGAGGCGCTGGTTGCCCGTCTCCTGCATCAAGGCCGCGACAGCGGCACGGGCGGCGACGGTGGGCGAGAGATCGTCGTAGACCGGCTCGGCAGTGCGAACGAGCTCGCTCTCGGAAATCCTCTCCCACGCGGATTGATACTTGGCGAGCCACTCGTCTCCGTCGAGGCCATCGATGCCGTCGCCGGTGTGGATGCGCTTGTAGGTGCGGGTCGAGCCCAATTCGGGGAAGCGGGAGCGGAGTGCCTCGTCGCTGAGGCGGGGCGTCTGCGAGAGCTGCCAGGCGCGGATGCGCTCGCCGAGATTGAGCAGATCGGCGTGGACTGGCGAGAACTCGGCTTCGGTCGATTGATTGAGGGATTCCATGGTGTGTTTTTGTTGGGATTGGTTCTTTGTGGGGTCAGTTTTGAAGAGGGAGATTGCTCGGCAGGTATTCCGTATCGGGCCGATCAGGCACGGCGATGAGGTCGCAGAGCATCACGAGGGCCTCGATCTCGCGGCGCACCAGCGTCACGGAGATGATGGCGCCCCCGCCCTTCGGGACGACAGGGTCGCGCAAGGCTCGGCGCAGGCGTGTCGCGGCGCCGTAGAGGGATTGATCGAGCGCATCGACTTCGTCGAAGCCCTCCATCTCGGCAGGCTTTTGGAAGAGGGCGGCGAGCCGGCCGCGGGCGGCATCGGCAAGTTGTTCGGGCGTGGGATTGGACATGGCGTGTTTTGCTTTGTGGCTTCGTGTCTTTGTGTGAGGATCGTCAAATTGCCTTCGCGGCCTCCTCCTCGGCGGCGGCGAGGGCCTCGAGATCGACGGCGGGGGTGTTGCGGCGGCCAGGCAAGCCGGTGGCGAGATCCTCGCGACGGGCTTTCGTGCGATCGCTCTGGGGCAGCTCTTGGTCGATACCCGGGCGGTTGCTGAGGGCGACGGCGTTGCCGAGGCCGTCGCGGGCGATGCTCTTCCTCGCGGGGGCCTCGATGGCCTTGCCGGCGTCGCGGGTGGCGCGGAACTCGGCCCGCACGGCGGCGGTGGCGGCTCGCTTGCTGGCGCCGAGCTCGCGCTTCGCGGCCCGGTCGGTGCGGAGGTCGATTTGGGCGGGCGCCTCCAGAGCCCAGTCGGGGGCGTTCGCGACGAGGCATTGGCCGAAGGTCCAGGCGCCGCGATTCATCGGACCCATGTCGGCGTTGGCGACGTAGGCGCCCAGCTCGGGCCGGGCCGGATCGCAGGCGACGAGGACGCGGAGGCCGTGGGGCAGGTAGGAGACCGGCGCGTCGGCGACGCCGTTGACGACGTAGCAGCGCGTGCCCCAGTGGGCGGTGGTGAACTGGACTTGGCCGTTGCGGACAGTCGCGAGGCGCTTCTCCGGATAAAAATACCAGCGATCCTTGGCCTCCATCTCGCGCTTACCGGGATGCTCCATCCACAGTTCGTCGGGCACTTGCATCTCGGCACCCCATTCGCGGCGACTCTTCGGCCGTGCCGTGAAATCCTCCATGGCGCGGAGGATGCCGTCGGCGGCCTCGTCGATGGTCCAGAAGCGGTCGAGGGCGCGCTGGCGCAATTCGGGAGTCTTCAGCGCGCGGGCGGCGAGGAATTGCTTCGTCGCCTCCTCGAACTCACCGCGGCTCCGGCCGATCTCGACGGTCTGATTTTCATGGGCCATCAGCGCCTGGAAGAAATGGAAGCTGCCCTCGATGCCGCCCTTGCCGCGCGATCCGTAGGCGCGGACGATGCCGAAGAGATCGTCGAGCGCGCCCCATCGCTTGCCTTTGAAGCGCTCGCCCAGTTCGTCGAGCTTCACGCCGTCGATGAAGGTGTTCTGCCAGGGTCCGCGCTCCAGGCGCCACCAGAGGGGCAGGCCCCAGGCCTCGACGATGGAGAGCATGTGTTCCGCGATGTCCTCGGCGCGGTAGGCGTCCTTCGGCCGTCCGCAGGGCGAGGCGCCGAGCCACTTCAGCGACTGGACGCATTGGGAGAAGAGCGCTTGACGGCCCAGCGTCTCCTCGTCGGCGGCGCCGTAGCGGAATGGCTGGTTCAGCGACATGTCGTCGCTCTCGTAGATATCGCCTGGGCGCAGGACATGCTCGATGCCGGCCTCGTCGATCCAGATCATGCGGCGGAATCCGACGGGCACGACGTTCGCCGCGTGCTTCGCGCCCCGGAACATCGCCTTCTCCTCGTCGGAGACCTTGCAGGCGCGGCGGACACTGAGGGGCCAACTCTGCTTCTTCCGCGCGGCGGCGGCGCGGTCGAGGATGCGGTGGAGGGTCTCCGCGACCTCGGGGCGAGGATCGGCCTCGCGGAGGAACGCCTCGACGGCGAGGAGGGTGCTCTCCTTCTTCAGCGCGAACCAGCGCAGCGAATCGGCCTCGGTGTCGGAGAGCTCGACTGCGGGCGGGCGTCCGGTGCGCTTGTTAGGATCGGCGCAGACGCCGCGACTGCCGAGGCCTTCGCCACGCTTCCAGCGGCGGTATTGCTGGATCGAGATCCCGCGGACCATCAGGCACGCCGCCTCGGTCGAGTGACCGGCGTCGCGAAGGGCATCAACGCGGGAGACGAGGGCGAGCTTTTGGTCAAGAGTCATGGGTCACGGGTCACGAGGAGGATCACGAGGCGCGTCCGAGGAGGCGGGCGCGGTGCTTGGAGGTGAGCGAGGAGAGCGGGACGAGGTTGCCTTCCGCGTCGGAGGTGTAGGCGTGCTCGCGGTTGAGATTCCGCCGGATCTGGACGGTGTCTTTCTCGATGAGGCGATCGGCAATCCGGCGCCAATACCGGGCTTTTTCGAGCCTGGGTTCGCGGGCCTTCGGATCAGTGATTTGCTCTGCCTCGATGATGTAGCGGTTGAAAATCGCTAGAGCGTCGTAGGCATCAACTCGAACCGGCGCGGTGGACTGACTCATGCCGCCCTCCCTTCCACGTGGGCTTTCCCGAGGGCCTCGATCAAAAGCGTGTCGTCGATCTGGAGCTCGGCGCAGTGGTGTTGGATGACGTCAAGCGCCCGGTCGCGGGTGCAGCCGCTTTCGAGGATGCCATCGACAAAGGCCCGGGCCAGCTCGGGATTGGTCGTGTAGGCGCGGCGGGCGGCCCGGGCGCAGGCCGGGCGCATCGCGAGGATCTCGTCGGCAGTGCAAACCGTGCCGGTGAGCGGCGTCGATCCGATCTGAATGCGGAGCTCGCCCCGCAGGGGCACGAGGGAGGGTGAGTGGTCGTCGGGGATCGCGCTCAAGAGGCACCTCCTTCCTCTTTGGCGGCTTCGCGCTTGGCGATCAGTGCTTCAATGGACCGCGTGTCGTGGACGCGGACTAGGGTGAGAAAGTCGCCGGCCTCGGCGGGCAGGGCCTCCCAGAAGTCGGCGACCGCGTCGCGGAAGGCCATCATTTCGGCCTGGTTCCAGGTCGCGAAGTTCTTGGCGCTCTTTGCGACGGCGGTGAGATGACGCGCCGCCAGGGCGAAGGCGCCTCCCGGCTTTGACTTGCCAACCGTCGATTGGAATCCCTTCAGACCGGAGAGCACCGAGGCGAGGCCGTCTCCCGCCCAGACCTGCATTTCGGCATCCTCGACCTTCTTGGGATAGCCCTCGCGAAGGCTGTCCATCGCGCGGACGAGCTCGATGGCCTGCTTCAGGAGCGTCATCGAGACGCCGAAGCGGGCGGCAAGATCCTCGCGGGTTTCCGGTTCGTCGGGGACCGCGCCTGCAATTGGACACTCAGTGTCCAATTGGGGCTTTTTGAACTGCGGGTTCCCGACTTCCGACTCCAGAAAGTGCCGGTTCCGGAGGACGGCGAGGTAGGCCTTTTGCCCTTTCGTCCAGTTCCGGCGGCCCGAAACGGTCGCCTCGATGACTGTATCGACCTCGTTGGGGAAGATCTCGACGAAGGGGATCTCCTCGTTCTCCGGCGCGGCCTCGTGGCGGGTGCGGCCGTCCACGATCCACCAGCGGACGGGGTCTACTTCGCCGGCCACCGTCTTCCAGAGAAGCGGCGGGCAGGGCACGACCTTCAGCGGCTCGATGATGCCGGCGTGGAAGACGCCGTTGCGGAAGGCCGCGAGCTCCTCGGCGAGGTCGGCGGCGCGTCCGGCATCCTGCTTCGACTCAAGGAATTCCAGGACGCGGCCCGGCATCGGGATGTCGGCGAGGCGCGGGTGATGGGCGAAGGCCGACTTCGGCGCGTAGCGCAGGTGAACCATCGGCGAGGGATCGACCTCCTCCTCGGCATCGACCGGCTCCTGCTCCTCGGGGGAGACCTCGACCTCTTCGGACTCTTCCACCGGCCGGGCCGGGATCGGCTCCCCCGGCTTCTTGTTGATGGGGATCGCGACGACGAGATCGCCGTCGATCGCCTCCAGGGCGGTCTCGTTGGCCCGGATCGCGGATCGGAGCAGGTTCAGGAGGGAGACGCGGTTGCTGCCGTTCTTCTCCTCCTCCAGGGCGAGGCGGAGGATGCGAAGATTGCTTTCGAGCTTCGAGGGCGGGGTGTCAGCCTCGGCTTTGTAGGTGCATTGGAGCGAGCTGCGGGCGTCGTCGATGGAGGTGTGGACAAGACTGTCAATGCTGTCGCGTTCGGCTTTGGTGAGGGTGGTTGAGGGCATGGTAGGTGCGTGTTTTGCGGGGTGCGGAAAGGGATAGGCGGGCGATCAGGCCCGGGTCATGCGGTTCCGGGCGCGCGCGCTCATCAGGTGATCAGGACACCGCCCGAGCTTGAGGATGCGGCGCTCCAGGGTGGAAGAGATCTGCCAGCCGTTGAGCACGTCGGAGAGCCACTGAGTTGAAATCCCGAGCTGGCGCGAGGCGGCTCGGTAGCTCCAGCCGTGCTCAGCGAGATGCTCTTTGGCCGCAACGAGCTCGACGGGGGCATGATGGACGTGGAGGGGCATCGTAATTTGGGCTTGCGTTTTTGTTCAGCAGATTGAACGTAGGTGAATTAATTCAAAACGTTCAATCGTGCAACTAAAAAGTTCAACAATATGAATTTTTCCGAACGACTTGAACTGGCCATTGAACGTTCCGGCCAAACGAAGCACGCCATCGCCGGGGCCGCGGGCATGTCGCACACCTCAATCAACCGCTACCTCAAGGGGGAAATCCCCAAGCAGGAAAGCATCGGGAAGCTGGCGGCTGCATTGAACGTGAATGTTCAATGGCTTCGCGACGGAACAGGTGACCCGGGCGGTAAAAGTTCAACTGCGGTCTCCCAACCTCCGCCCACCGATTACCGCTCAATCCACCCCACGGCCCCGCTCCGGCTGGAGACCAACGAAGACTACAAAGCCCTGGTGGAGACTTTCATCGGCGATGCCTCGGAAGACTCCCTGCTCAAAATCATCTCTGACATGGGCGACCGCCTGCTCCATGGCGACAAGGCCGCCATCGACCAGGCGCGCGTGCTGATCGACATGATCCACGCCCACCGGCCGGAGACCTTCAATCCCCGCACCGAGCTCCCCTTCTACGGGTGCGTCGCGGCTGGGAAACCCAGTGATGTCGACTATCACAGCGGCGAGACCCGGATCGTGCCCGGTTCGTTCCGCAGGCGGCCTCACTACATCGTCAGGGTGCGGGGTCGATCGATGGAGCCCGACTTTCCCGATAGCTCCTATGTTGTCGTCCGCGCCCTGGAGCAGGGCGAATATGCGCGCAAGGGCGACATCGTGATCGCCCACGACGGCGACGGACCGTGTATCAAACGCCTCGAATACCGCCTCCCGGAAGAGCGCGTCGAGGGCGGGCACCGCAAGCCCACACCGCACCTCGTCTCTATCAATCCCGATTTCCCCGAGATCATCCCCATCCACGACACTCCGATTCAGGGCATCGTCGTGGACCAGTATGAGGCTGATTTTTTTGACCCGTAAACGTTCAACTAGAACAAACAACCATCCGGAAACCTGCTAGAATCCACGGCCATGAAAGCATCCGTCCCCGCACTGGTGGTTATCCTGCCGGCCCTCGCCTACGCCGAGCCGACGAAACCCGAGCCACTCGTCGAGAGCCGCACCTGGACGCGGGCGGCCGATGGCGCGACTTTCGTCGGGTCCGTTCTCCACGTCCGCGACGGCCAGGCCGTCTTTGCAGACGCGTCCGGCAAATGGTATGCCGCCCCTCTCTCGGCACTGGCCGCAGACGATCAGGCGATGATCAATGTCTCCGCCAAGTTTGCGCCGAAGATACCCGCCGGCCACCTCGTCGGCGCGACGCGCGCGCAAGCCGCGATTTTACTGGGGCCGCCGAAGTCGAGCTATCCGGACTTCGACTCGTGGCCGTTTCCGGTTGGAGCGGAGGCGTGCGAGTTCTTCATCAAGGTAAAGGGCGGCAAGATCGGGGGCTTCATGCTCGATCTCGGCTGGCAAAGGGGCCTCGCCGACTTGCTCGACGCCCTCGGCCTCGACCACTTCGCGCCGGGGCGGCCGAACGTCGCTGGCCCCATCGAGACGATCAATCTGATCGCGACGGGCCAGCCGCTCCTGAAATTCCGGGGGACAAAGGACACGGCCGGATGGTCGCCGGTGAACATTGATATCGAATAATTCACTGGACACCGGGAGCCTGTTTTCCCTAGCGTCGCCACATGGCAGCCATCCCGAAAAAAGTCAGCGAGCGCCTCGTCGCCGGAATCAAGAAGTTCCAGCCCATCCTCTCGTCTGCGAAGGCTCGCGATGTGGGCGAGTCCGACACGGTCACGATCATCAAGGACATGCTCTCCGAGGTGTTCGGCTACGACAAATACGCCGAGATCACCTCCGAATTCGCGATTCGGGGCACCTACTGCGACCTCGCCATCAAGCTCGACGGCGCGCTCCAGACTTTGATCGAGGTGAAGGCCATCGGGATCGACCTGAAGGACGCTCACGTAAAGCAGGCGGTCGATTATGCTGCGAACCAAGGCGTCGATTGGGTGCTCCTCACCAACGGGATCGTCTGGAAAGTTTACCACGTTGTTTTCGCGAAGCCCATCGATCACGAACTCGTCATCGACATCGACTTTTGCGCCCTCAACACCCGTTCAGCGGGCGACATCGAGCTTCCCTATCTGTGGTGCAAGGAGGGGTGGCAGAAATCCGTCCTTGGCGAATTCCATACGCAGAAGCAAGCCCTCTCCCGCTTCTTCCTCGGCGCCATGATCCTCACCCCTCCCGTCCTGGAGGTGATCCGGCGAGAGCTCCGGCGCGTCTCGCCGGATGTGAAGATCGAGACCGATCAGATCGCCGCCGTTCTTGCTGCGGAGGTGATCAAACGCGACGTGATGGAGGGCGAGAAGGCCGAAGAGGCACGGAAACGAATCGCCAAGGCGGCCAACAAAGCCCTGCGAGCCGCGCCGGCGAAGAAGGAGGCCGCAAGCAGCCCGGCCATCATCGCTCCACCGACGGCGGAGTGATCCCGCGACCCCATTAGTCCGACTCCGTACCTATAACGTTGAAAGGAATCGCACTCCCCCTATTCATCGTGGGTCTCATTTCGGCCCACCTCGCCGCAGGCGGAGCCGCCGCGCCCGACACCCGCGCCATCGTCCGCAGCCTCTTCGACCCCGCGAAGCTCGCGAAGCTCGCGCCGAGGTCGGCTTCGGACCGCATCGACAAGGCGATGTATTGGCTCCACCTCTGCGAAGATCCGGCGACGGTGATGGCCGGAGTGGTCGCGGACCTGGGATGGACGGGCACGCGCAAGGGCGACCTCCTGATCGAGAGATCCCTAGACAACCTCGACCGGCTCGCACGCCTCGGTTGCCTCACGCCGGAGAATCTCGACCTACTGCGACGCGGGCGCGCTCCGACGATCACGCTCGGCCCGTATGCGGGCGAAATCGTCGAGCTGGATCACATCGTCCCCGTCGCCCATGCGCCGCACTGGTCGAACGTGATCGCGAACCATCAATACTTGCCGCGCTCGGTCAATCGCTCGAAGGGCGACAGCATGGGGCCGGCCGAACTGGCGCACGAGCGCGCCCTGGTGGAGGCGGGATTCTAGGGATGCTGCCAGCAATAGGACGAGCCCGCGCCCGCGAGGCGCGAGCATCGGTAGCCCTTTTGGGTCGTCGCCGCACATTGGCTTCTCGCAGCGCCGGAAATGCTCGATCCTCCGCTGGTGGAACCGCCGTTGTATGCCCGCGACGGGACGACGGCGCCACCAGACGAGCTTCCCGCCGGGCGCGCCGGCCGGCTCAGTAGCGTAGTCGTCCCGACCGGGGGGCGGTCCACATATGACGACTCGGCACGGGCCGCCTCGTCCATCGCCCTCTCCAATTGGATTTCCCGCTCGGGCGTCGGAGTCGTCGGCTGATACAGCCTCGTCGGTCTCCCGCTGAGACTGGGAGACGGGGCGGGATTCTTCGCCGCATTGTAGTCGGCCTCGACATAGCCGAACGTCCAAAGATCCGGCACGGGGATCTGGGAATAGTCCAGGAAGGCCACCCCGCCCTCGTGCGCGAAGCGGATGCCCAGCGGCGTCTTTTCGCGGAGTCGGATCTCTTTGTAGACGCGACCATCACGAGTCTTGATGTCGTAGGCGCCGGCCGCGAAGACAAGCGCTGCCGTCAGTGTCGAGGCGAGGATGGGTGTCTTCATAGCGAGGCGTCACACTCCCGGTGCGATGGCGAAGGCAATCACAATGGCGAAGGCAATCACGACCGCCGCGAGGACGATGGCGACGGCGATGTTCCCCTTCTTCAGTTCCTCCCAATCATCGATGGGGGTGATCCAACTCCAGGTCTTGACCAGGATGCCGAGGGCCAGCGACATCATGATCGATCCCGCGAGGCCGTAGCCGAAGAGGAGTAGAAAATTGTGGAAGATGGGGTGCATGACCGTCGTTCTAGGGGAACGGGCGGATTCGGGCAAGTGTTTTCCGATTCCCTTTCCCCCGCCAACCCGTCCCGCTGCCTTTGTCCGGGGGCGGCCCTCGCGGGACGGTGGGGGATGCTGTCTTTCCCGTGCATCCTCGCGCTCCTCTCCCTGGTTGACTCGCCCGTCCCCGGAACGGAGGGCACCGCCGGGATGACGGCGGAGCAGACGCAGCTACTGATCTGGGGCGTGCTCGTCGCCGCGTTCAGCGTCGTGCTGAACCTGATCGGCGTGATTTTCGCCGGCATCCGCGCCCTGCGTCGCAACCCGCCCCTCCACGAGACCTTCGCCACGAAGGTGGAGCTCGATGAATTGGCGGAACGCCTCGACAAGCTCGACACCAGCATTGAGGAGCGGCTGAAGGAGATCTTCGAATCCCTCCGGGGCATCAACCGCAGCCTCGGCCGTGTCGAGGGCATCGAGACGGCCATCCGCAGCAGCCAAGAGAACACCTCTTCGCGATTCACCGAGATCTCCAGTCGCCTCACCGAAATCGAGCGCAGCCTCCGCAAGTGATGAAAGCCCGCACCGCACCTGACAAGGAGGAGATCCGCCACGCCGTCCGCGCGGAGCTCTACGACCGCCAGCGCACCGCCCACCCCGCCGGCTCCCTCCTCCGACACCTCCGCGCCGACGGATACGATTGCGACCTGGAGGACATCGAGATGGCCCTCTCCTTTCTCCGCGACCTCGGTCAGGTCGAGTCCGATCCTGACGAGCTCGGCGGCACCCTCTACCACCGCCTCACCGCCGCCGGCATCCTCGCCCGCGAGCGCAGCGAGGAACTCTGAGGTCTCTTCAATCCGCAATCCGCAATCCGAAATCCCCAAATCCTCAATCAGATCATGAACAAGCTCAAAGTCCTCGGACTCATCCGCCATCTCCTCACCGCCGCCGGCGGCATCGCCGTCGGCCTCGGCTACGCCCAGGAAGGCATCGTCACTGAAGCCATCGGCGCAATCATGACACTCGCCGGCATCGTCACGTCCTACTACGCGCCCGAAAAGGCCTGACACCCTTTTCCGCGACCGGGCCGGACCATCGGTGGGGACTGCGTCGGGGTTTGTTGTGTTTTCCCTGGTCAGTACATGCCCCGGCTGGCAAAGCGCCCATACCCCAGCCTCGGACCGGTTCGCGGAATCCATCCCCCATCCTGACAAGATGCCATGAGCAAAGCATCCGACAACGAAGCCTTCGTCAAAGAAGTGCAGCGGCATCTCGGCGTCACCGACGACGGATGGGGCGGCGCCATCACCCGCGAGGCTTGGAGGAAATCCGTCGGCGTCGCCGGCCCCGCTCCGGCGCCCCCGCCCGATCCGCTCCCGCCCGCCGACGGCATCGACGCGCGGTCGGCGAAGAACATCGCCACTCTCGCGCCGGCGGTGCGGCCCCATTTCGAGGCCATCGCCATCAACGGCGGGCGCATCGCCCGCGATCTGGGTGCCGACGCCTACACCATGATCAGCGGCACCCGCACCTACGCGGAGCAGAACGCCCTCTACGCAAAGGGCCGCACCGCGCCCGGCCCCGTCGTCACCAACGCGCGGGGCGGCTACAGCAACCACAATTTCGGGATCGCCGGCGACTTCGGCGTCTTCAAGGGCGGCACCTACCTCGACGGCTCCAACGCGGCGCTCGCCAGCAAGATCCACAAGGCCGTCGCCGCATGGGTGAAGGCGAACATCCCCCAGATCGAATGGGGCGGCGACTGGACCAGCTTCCGAGACGAGCCGCACTACCAATACCGCACGGGCCTCAGCCTCGCCGAGATGCGCGCCCGCGTCGCGGCCGGAAAGCCCGTTGTGTGACCCGTGACCGATGACCCGTGCCCGATGACCTTCCAACCTCCCACAAGGGAAAGATCGGCTCCCTCCCGGCTCACCTCCGCGAGGAGGTCAACCGTCGTCTCCACGACGGCCAGAACGGCCGCGAGATCTGCGACTGGCTGAACGCCCACCCCCGCGTCCTTGAGATCCTCGACGAGCGGTGGAACGAACAACCCGTCTCGCCGCAGAACCTCAGCGAGTGGCGCAACGGCGGCTTCCAGATCTGGCTGAAATCCCGCGAACGCGGCGAGCACCTGCGCACCCTCGCCGAATGGGCCGCGGACTTCACCGAGCGCGTCTCGCCGGCGGCGTTGGCGAAGGGCGCCCAGGCCATCGCGGCGGGCCAGCTCCTCGAGGTGCTCGAATCCGCCGACGAGGCGCAGACCCTCGCCCTGACCGACGTGCTCGACCAGGTGACGAAGTCGGTTGACCGCACCCACAAGAACGAGATCGCCCGCGACAAGCTCGACCTGCAAAAGGAGCAGCACGCGCTCCAGGCGAAGCAGCACGAACTGAACCGCGAGAAATTCGAGCGCCAGACCGTGGAACAGTTTTTGAAGTGGCAGGGAACGAAGGAGGCCCGCGCCATCGTCGAGAGCGGCAGGCCGAAGCAGGTCCAGACTCAAGAGTTGCTCCGCCTCTTCTTCGGCCGCTCCGCCATGGGGGAGGAGGCCGCCGATGAGTAGCGCGAAAGCCTCCCCCTTGATCAACCTCCGCGCCGCACAGGAGGAGGTCTTTGCGAACACCGCCGGAATGCTCGCCATGATCTGGCGACGGCAGTTCGGCAAGAGCCACACCCTCGGCGCCATCGGGCTCCGTTGGATGATGGAATCGGTCTGCGACACCTTCTATGTGTCGGCCGCCGTCCGCCTCGGCCTGGAGAACATCCGCAAGGAGGCCGCGATCTGGGCGCAGGGATTCAACGCTCTCCGGTCGATGGCTCAAGAGGGTCAGGTCAAGTGCTCCGCCCTGGACGACCGCGACGAGCTCCTCGATCTCGATGCAATCTGCGACCTTTTCGAGTCGCAGAAGCTGGAGACGCGGTTCTATCATTCCCACACGCGGGTCTCGCGCTCAATGGTCGTCGCGCCGAACCCGGACACGGCCGTCGGCTGGACGGGCAACGTCATCATGGACGAAGTCGGTCGCATCCCGAACTTTCAGGACGTGTGGGAAGCGATGGAGCCCATCGTCTCCAGCAACGTCGGCTTCAAGATCCGTATGGCGACCACGCCGCCGCCCGACGACCGGCACTACAGCTACGAAATGCTAGCCCCGACCTCGGAGGAGACCTTCCCCGTCAACCCGCGAGGCAATTACTACACGTCCGTCTCGGGAATCCCGGTGCATCGCGTCGACGCCTACGACGGTTTCGCCGCCGGCGTCCCGCTCTTCGACCTCAAATCGCGCGCGCCGATGACGCCGGAGGAGCACCGCGCCAAGGCCCTCGACAAGACGGCCTGGGATCGCAACTACGCTTGCCGGTTCATCCGCGGCGGCTCGGCCGCGATCTCTCTCCTCGCCCTCCAGAACGCTCAGGCTCTCGGTGCAGATTTAGGCGTCGCGCTAAACATCACTGAAACTTTCGATGCGGCAGCATGAAACCCAGAGAGGCCATCCCACTTGAATGGGCCGCGCTCCTCGGCTCCGGCCCGGTCACGCTCGGCCACGACATCGCCACGACGACGAAGGGCACCTCGAACTGGTCGACACTCGCCGTCATGGAGCATGTCTCTCCACTCTACATCGTCCGCCTCCTCGCACGGTGGCGGACCGGGAAACCGGAACACAACCTCGACCTCCTCGACGCCGTCATCTCCGACATCGAAGCGACGGGCCGCCGGCCAAAGCGGCTCTGCGTCGATGCCTCCAACGAGAAATACCACGCCGCCCGCATCCGCACCTTCTTTATGGGCCGCGTCCCGACCGAGCTCGTCGTCGCGGGCGAGAGGACCGACTGGCGCGGCGAGAGTTACGATTTCAAGACCCTCCTCGGCGACCTCTACTCGGCGGCCTTCGAGGACAACTTCATGGCCCTCCCAGCCGGCCAATGGATCATCGACGACCACCGCCTCGTCGGGAAGGAGGGCTCCCGCTTCGTCACCGAGCTTGGCAAGGATGGCGGCCACGGCGACGCCTTCGACGCGGGCAAGCTCGCCTACTGGGGCCAGCTCTCGAAGATCGACCTTCCTCCCGGCTCCGTCCGCGCCGTCCAGGTCGGCGGCGTCGGCAAGGCCGCGCCGCAATCGTCGATCAAGAACCCGCTCGGCCATCTCTTCCGTCAACCACCACGATTCAACGCATGAAAAAACAACTCATCGCCCACCTCACCAAGATCGTCGAAAAGCTGGTCCCCGTCCGCCTCGCCCCGCGCCTCAGCTCGCGAGAGGAGCCGCTCTCCGTCATTCCCCACCTCGACGCCGACACCGTCGCGAGCATTCTCGCCGAAGCGGAGGACGGATACACCGAGCGCCTTTTCACGCTCTATCGCGACATCATGGTCGATTCCCACCTCCTCGCGGAGTTTTCGAAGCGAAAGCTCGCGGTCATCAAGGAGCAGCCCGCCTTCATCCCCGCCGACAAGAAGGACGCCGCGGCCGTCGCCACTGCCACCGAGATCGAGCGCATGTGGGGACAGCTCAAGGGCAAGCGCGAGGCCCTCACTCACCTCCTCGACTCGACTCTCTACCCCGTCGCCCTGGTCGAGAAAGTCTGGAAGCCCTCGACCGACCCCGCCCGCGCCTATGAGCTCGCCGCCCTGAAGCCCGTGCCCCATCACCTACTCGACTACCGCGACGGCTGCCTCAAGCTCCGCCGCATCGCCCCCGGTGGCGCGAGGACCGAGGAGTTTTTCAAGCCCGATCCGGTCCGCTACATCATCCATCGCGGCCACCTCCTCACGAGCCATCCCGACAAGTGGGGAGGCCCGATGCGGGCGGCGCTCTTCTGGTTCCTCTTCAAGACGATGAACCGCGAGTGGTGGGCGCGTTTCCTCGACCGATTCGGCGCCCCCTTCCTCGTCGGCAAGTATCCCGACAACGACGAGCGCTCAAGGAGCGAACTCGCCTACGCCTTCAGCCAGGCGACACGGATCTTCGGCCTCGCCATCCCCCAACAGGCCAGCGTCGAGATGGTCCAGGCCGCCGCCGCCCAGACTGGCGACGCCTTCGCCAATTTCCACGCCGTCGCCAACGCCGAGCTATCCAAACTCATCGTCGGTCAGACCATGACCACCGAGGCCCAGGCCGGCGGATTCGGCAGCACCCAGGCCGTCGTCCACCAAGGCGTTCGCGACGACATCCAGGCATTCGACAGCGCTGCCCTCGCCGAAACCCTCCGCGACCAGCTCTTCGACCAGCATCTCCTCATCAACGGCATCGCCGGCGAGCGCCCGAGCATCGCCTTCGGCGGCTTGGGCGAAGCCGACGCGAAGGCGACCGCCGAATTCCTCCAGGCGCTCGGTGAGGCCGGCTTCGAGCCGGGCGACGATGCCGAGGAATATCTGAGCCGAGCCGCCGGCTTCGCAGTCCGCCGGAAGCAAACCCTTCCTGCGCCCGTAATTCCCGCAATCCAGCTCTCCGCCGACCCGGCCTCGCGACTGTCTCGCGAAGCAGCCGCCGAACTCTCGCGACTCCTCCGCGGGAAGCATCGGCGCCTCCCTGAATTGATTGCCTCAAGCGCCTCCCCCGCCGATCTGGAGGACCGCCTCGTCGCCTTCCTCGCCGACGCCAACAACCCGGCAGCCGATGCCATTGCCGACGCCCTCACCGCCCACGCCCTGAACGGTCTGGAGCGGGCCATGTGACCCTGTTCGGACCTTTTGTGCCCCATGTTCGGACCTTTTGTGCGAAAAATCTCTCGAACAGGCCGGAACGCCCGTGCTACAAGGGAATCATACTAAATCCGACCGTATCAGACCTTTTAGCTCCTCTCGTCGAAGGAGGCTTTCTCCACACCCATCCCCATCCTCCACGAGGGACGCCCCGAACTCGTCATCGCCGGGGGCGACTGTCTCACCGGACACGACCCC